>Ga0079220_10000428_pt1 | contig 10433 bp, 6 predicted proteins | sample GAAS100_FD_75071 | JGI IMG/M metagenome (GOLD analysis project Ga0079220, IMG submission 75071) | Agricultural soil microbial communities from Georgia to study Nitrogen management - GA AS100 | ecosystem: Environmental > Terrestrial > Soil > Agricultural land | place: USA: Georgia | collected... | reverse complement strand
TCCACAGCAGGATTCTTCCGTCCAGATCCTTCCCAATGACGGAATACTCCGTGGACGACTCCAAAATGTTGGCGATGAAATCGACGGCTTCTTGTGCGGTGCTGACGATCGAGCTATCGAAAAGGCGAGGCTTCATAGACTTCATAGGCGTGCATCCTCGAGCAGGCACGTAGAAGCGCCCAAGCGAGCCGTGCGTTGGCTAAGAGGGAGGACCAGCGCGGCAAGAACACCGCAACTACGTCAATCGGATATTCGAAAGCCTCAACGCCGCGAGTTTTGGAAGGGAGGGCTAGCTGCTGCAACTCGCAGGTGAAGACACTATACACCAAATTAGCGAATTTCCACCCGACTGTTGTCTCAAAGTGCACGGACCGCCAGAAACGGGTCGGGACAAAGCAGCACCAGATTTACCCACCTGGAGTTCCTCTGTCGAGACTCTAGGAAGCTCCTGTCACCGCACCTCTTCCAAGGCGTTAGTTGCTACCGCACAAGAAACTGAGAACAAATCGGGAACAAACTACCGAAGAACACCCGCGAAATACGTAGATCAACACGTACGTAAGTCGTTGAGAAGCAAAGACGGGCTAGTGTTTTATCCGGCTCATAACCCGAAGGTCCTCAGTTCAAATCTGACCCCCGCAACCATTTAGGATGGACAGGCCGGAGCCCAGGACTCCGGCCTTTTTGCTTCCGCATGTCTCGCGTCTGCCGTAAACCCTTTTCCTGTGCATTCTCTGGTCTCCGTCGCTCGCAGATTCTACATTGGTATCAGCGAGGAACCCTCCTCGCGCTTCGCTCAGCACAATCAAGACCTATTCCACCCCACTCGGGGAAATCACCTATTGACATTCTACAGGTCCGGGGCTAGTGTCGCGTAGACTATCTACAGGAGCGTGCGTGACCCACGAGCAAACAAACCTACTTCACGGCACTCTTGACCTTCTGATCCTCAAGACGCTGCGCCTCGGCGAAATGCACGGGCTTGGTATCTCGCGCCGCATCGAGCAGATCACCCAAGGCACTTTCACCGTGAAGACTGGTTCGCTCTTTCCCGCGCTGCGCCGCATGCAAGAAGAAGGCTGGATTAAGTCGGCCTGGGGCGAATCGGAAGCCGGTCGCAGGGCAAAGTACTATCGGCTAACCAAAGCGGGCATGAAGCAACTAGAGACGGAAACAGCGAAATGGGAGCGCATTGCCCTGGGGATCTCGCGCACTCTGGAGGCGTCGTGACCAAAAGAGCTAGGTCAGGCTTGCTTCAGCGCGCGATCAGTTTGCTTCGCAATGTAACCCATAGGAAGCAAGATGAGCGGGAGATTGCTGAGGAAGTGAACGCCCACCTTTTGCTGCTGATCGAGGAGAAGGTGCGATCCGGCATGAAGCCAGACGAAGCGGAACGAGCAGCGCACATCGAGTTGGGAGGCATCGAGCAGGTGAAGGAACAGGTGAGAGACGCACGGGCCGGAGCATGGCTCGACACGCTGGTACGAGACTGTCGCTTCGCGCTCCGCATGTCGCGCAAGAATTCAGGATTTACTGCCGTCGTCGTTCTTACACTGGCGCTCGGCATCGCCGCCAATACCACTGTGCTCAGTTGGATCAGCGCTACCTTGCTGAACCCGATTCCGGGAGTCGCTCGCACGAGCGACCTGGTCACCGTCATGCGCGGCGATCGCACCGATCATCCCACTCCGCCATTTTCCTATCCCGACCTTCGTGACCTCAGCGAGCGCACGCAAACTTTTTCCGGACTTCTCGGCTATCACGATGACTACATGTCTCTGACCGGCGTCGCGAAGCCCGAGCGCATCTACGGGGCCCTGACCACCGCGAACTATTTTGACCTTCTGGGTGTCCACGCGATTCTGGGCCGCACTTTTCTTACCGAAGAAGGAACGCCGCGCGCCGGCGCCGCAGTGATCGTCATCGGTTACGCCGCCTGGCAGAACCATTTCGCGGGAGATCCGCAAATGGTCGGCAAGACGGTTCAGATCAATCGCCATCCCTACACCGTTATTGGGGTAGCCCCGCGTGATTTCACTGGCTGTGCACCCGGGCTTCGCACCGAACTGTGGATTCCCGTCTCGATGGATCGTGATGTTTGGGGTTTTAACCGTCCTGATTATCGCGGCATTTTCTGGCTCAACGTGCTCGGAAAGCTTCGCCCGGGTGTCACGAAGAATCAGGCGCAAGCCGAACTGAACCTGCTCATGCGCGGAATCGCCGAGCGCTTCCCGGAGGATCACCGGGATAGTCCGAACGAGATTTCTCTCGACCCCCTTTGGCGTTCTCCCTTCGGCATCAACGGCTATCTCTACAAGATTCTTCCGATGTTGCTGGGGCTCGCCGGAGTCCTACTCCTGCTCGCCTGCGCCAACGTTGCCAGTCTCCTGTTGGTGCGTTCGGTTGGACGCCGCCGCGAGATTGCCATCCGGCTGGGAATGGGCGCTTCACGCAAACAGATCATCCGCCAGTTTTTGATCGAGAGCCTGCTGCTTGGTCTGCTCGGCGGTACTGCCGCCATTGCGATCACGGTATGGACTTCTCGCAGCCTCGTCGCTTTCTTTCCGCCCAGCTCTCTTCCGCTGACAAACGACGCGCGCGTCGATCAACGCGTGCTTTTCGTGACGATAGCGGTTTCCATCCTCGCTGCGATCATCTCCGGTGTTCTTCCGGCCTTGCGCTCTTCGAGCCTGCCGGTGCAATCGGTTCTCAAGGAGGAAGCGACCAGCGTCTCGCTTACTTTGCATAAGGGTCGTCTCTTGAGTGGCCTGGTGGTGGCGCAGATTTCACTCTCGCTCGTTCTCTTGGTCTGCGCGGGACTCTTTACCCGCAGCCTTCAGAAAGCACAGCAATCGGATCCGGGCTTCGACGCAAGTCATCTGCTGCTTGCCTCTTATGAACTCTCGCCGGCTGGTTACACGCGCGCGACGGGTGCGGCGTTCAACCGGCAGGTGCTCGACAGGCTCTCGGCCCTTCCCGGGGTCGAATCCGTGACCTTGGCTGATTTTTCACCCTTGAGCTTCAGCATCCACTCCGACTATCTGCAAATTGAAGGTTACGTGCCGCAACCATACGAATCGATGGAGATCAGCCGAGCGATTGTCGGGCCGAATTACTTTCGCACTCTGCGCACCTCCGTGATTTCGGGGCGTGAATTCACCGCAGCGGATACGGCGGAATCGCAACTCGTTGCCGTCGTCAACCAGGCCTTTGTCGATCGCTATTGGCCGGGTGCAAACGCTCTCGGCAAGCAGGTGACGGACGGCGGTGATCGCTTCACCGTCGTTGGGGTCGCACGCAATGCCAAATACCGCTTGCTCACCTCGCCGACCGAGCCTGTCATCTATTTGCCGGATTACCAGGCCTACAGCCCCACGCACGACACCACCATTCACCTGCGCACGACTGGCGATCCGCGTGCCATGGCTTCTTCCGTGGAAGAAACCATCCATCAGCTCAATCCGGAGTTGCCGCTGTTCAATGTGAATCCGCTTTCCGTCACCATGCAGCTCGGCACACTTTTTGGACGCGTCGCGGCTACGTTTGCGGGCTCGTTCGGTCTTCTTGCCATGCTGCTCGCCGCCGTCGGCATCTATGGCGTCGTGGCTTACAGCACTCGCCAACGCACGCGGGAAATGGGCATCCGAATAGCGCTCGGCGCGGAGAAGGGCGGCATCTACCGTCTCGTTCTTGGCCAGGGATTCCGGCTCACACTGGCAGGCCTCGTCGTGGGCACGGTGCTCGCTGTGGCGTTCACGCGGTTGCTTAAGGCGCAACTCTTTGGCGTCAGTGACACCGATGCTATTACGTTTGCCTCTGTCGGGCTGCTTCTGGCCGTTGTCGCTCTGCTGGCGTGCCACATCCCCGCCCGCCGCGCCACGCGAGTTGATCCGATGGTCGCGCTGCGTCACGAATGAGGCGGGCCATAGGGTTTTAGAATTTTCGTAGCCTTCTGATTGGCGGCACGCCTCATGAATTCTACTTCGCGACCAGGGTCCTGAGGAAGCGAATGGACGGTCACTGTTCCCGGTTTCTCAGCGGCCAGAATAGGCCCCTTGGATTCAACCATGCGGCGATCCTCAGCCGCGAATCTCGTCTTGCCAGCCGCCGCGCCAGCGTGGAAAATCTCTCTGACTGGAATTGCACTCGCACATCCTGTCCACCAGAGCAGAAACAAGCGGCTGATAGGACATAAACAAATGGCATCTCGTGAGATTGACAATCCGGCGCGGAACCAGGAAACGCTGCTTCAAACACCGGCTGGCTTTGCCGTCCCTCCCTGGGTTTCTATATTCAACCGCACCGCCACGCTTTTCTGCATAATTTTCCTGGCGCTGGTCTTCACTGCATCCTTCGCAGGGGCACAGGCCCGGGACGGCGCCGAGTCCCGCGTGCAGTCGCTCTATGAAAACGCCAAGGACGCCGAGAAGCGCGGGGATTTGCCGACCGCCATAGCAGACTATCAGGCGATCCTGAAGATATCCCCGAGGCCGGGGCGCGCCTACAACAATCTCGGGGCCTTATACGTGAAGTCGGGTCGTTACGAAGACGCCGCACAGGTCCTGCAGCAGGGTTTGAAGTTGGATCCGGGCATGAGTTCCGCGCTGGCGCTTTCCGGAATTGCCGAATACAACCTGGGCAGATATGCGGCGGCCCGGGCGCATCTCGAAGCGGCGCTCCGCGCCAATCCGCAAGACGCCGACGCCGAATCTTACCTGGCCGGCACGCTGATGAAATCCGGCGATCTGGAAGCCGCCGCGAAATGCCTGGAGGAAGTCACCCGGCGCAATCCGAAAAATCAGGAGGCGCTTTACAACCTGGGCAAGGTGTATATGCAGCTTTCGCAAAAGACCCTTGCCAAACTCAACCAGATTGACCCGAACTCGTATTTCGTACACGAAGTCTCCGGCGAAATCATGGAAAGCATGCAGAACTACGACGGCGCTTTGGTCGAGTATGAGAAAGCCGTGGAGATGGAGCCCGAGCACCCCGGCGCGCACCTCAAACTCGCGAACGCCTACTGGTCTCTGCGCATGTGGAAGCCGGCCGGAGAACAGTTTCGCGCCGAACTCGAAAATAATCCGAGAAGCTGCGAAGCGCATGCAAAGCTGGGCGACATTTTGATCGAGGAGCAATCGGATTTCGCGGGAGCGGTGGCGGAAACGAGCAAGGCGCTGGAGCTATGCCCCGGCCTGGAAGAAGCTCACCTCGACCGTGGCCGCGCGCTGCTGAAGCTTAACCGCAATGAAGAAGCATTGAGCGATCTTCTCGCGGCTGAAAAAGCCGATCCTTCCGTTTCCAGTACGCACTTTCTGTTAGCGCAGGCCTATCGCGCGGCAGGGAAAACGTCGGAAGCCAAAGCGGAGATGTTGCTGTTCAGCAAACTGGAAGAGGACGCCAGGGCGGCGGCTTCTACCCGGCTGCGCGAAGTTCTGAAGAACAAAGAAAATCCCAACTAACGCCGGGAGCCGCTTCGCGAACACTTTGCTGCCCTGTTTTTGACGCCGCGCGCCGCCGCGACGGCATCGGCTTAGGGCGTGGAGCGCCCTGCGTCCCACCAGTACGACTTCAGTTTCTCTTCGCCCCGGGTGCGATGGCAACCGAGCCGGAATGCTGAAGCTCCGCGCAGCGGTCATATTCCGCCTGGGCTTCGGCCAGCCTTTGTTCCTGCCGGTAAACCTGCCCTAGCATGCAATGGAGCGGCGCCTTTTGCGGCGAGAGCTGTACGGCGGCTTCTAATTGTCGTTGCGCCTCAGGCAGCCGATGCAGCGCCGAATAAGCCTTAGCCAGTTGCTGGCGCGCCAGGTCCGCTTGCGGGAAAAACAAGACCGCCCGCTCAAGATAAAGCAGCGCCCTTTCCGGCTGGTGCTGGTCCAGGTAAATTCCTCCAAGCGCGACGTAAGGCTCGGGAGTCTTTTCCCCCGCGCGCTCCTGCCACGTAATTGCGTTTTGATAGGCCTGCGCAGCCTGCTCGCTCTGCCCAAGTCCTTGATACGCCAAGCCGACGTTGTATTCTGCGAGCACGTTGCGCGGAGCTATCTTCAGGCATTTCTCGAATGCTTCGATCGCTTCCGCAAAGCGGCCTTCGCTATATTTTGTCCGGCCAAGGTAATACCAGCCCTGCGCATCCGCAGGCCGTTCCTTTAGAGCAAGGGTCAGCCATTTGTCGGCAGCGATGGTGTCCTTCAAGAGAACGTAGTCAAGAGCCACGATCTTCAAATCGAACGCGCTCGGAGTGGCGTAGCGTGCTCCGGCGGAGAACTCCGCCAGCGATTCCCTGGCCTTTGCATCGCGTAATTTCGCGAGTGATTCGCCAACATCGTCGTTGTACCGGAAACCAGCGCCAGCCCTCCCTTCCTGTGCGACGTACTGCTGATGGATCTCGCCGAAAAAAATGTATCCGAGCAAAAAGTGAGCTGCCGCCGAATCCGGATGCGCCTTTACGATTCCACGCACGGCGGTCTCCGCCTGCTCCGTAGCGCCCTTGTCCAGGAGAGCCTTTGCGTACGCCAAATCCTTGTCCAGCCCTGGCCGGTTCTTCTGTTTAAGCAGGGCTGCCGGCGAACTTGGATCCCTGGCGCCAGGAGCGTCCTCGCTCCTTGCCGGCTCTGGCACTGGATTCTGGCAACGTGCCGGGCTGCCGGCCAGCAAAGCCGAGGCGGCCAGCCCCGCAATCAGACGCCCGCGAGAACGACCGTCTGGTCTCAAAGCAATGGCGATGCGCATCGATTGCGATGATAACCCCGGTTATTGCGTTTGGGGAGCGTTTAGAGGTCCCGGCCCTGGGAATCCTGCATTTTGGCTGGCTTGAAGTCTACACGCAGCGTGGTGTCGGCAATCCGGCAGTTGAACTGGACGTCCGTTTCTTCCGGAGAAACGGACGGAGCACCCTCCGAGGTTTGCTTCGGGAAGAAAAACACAACAGCGCCCACTCGTCCGCTTGAGTCCCGGTGATACGTCACCCGGCTTGCCGGAAGCTTAAGCTTGCCCTTTTTCATCTGGAGGAAAGCCTTATCTTGAAAGGATTTCTCATCGCTGCGCACGAAAGGCGTCATGTCTGCCATTTGCAGGACGATTTCGTATTCCGGCTGCGCAGCGCTTGCCTGCTTCTCTACATCCGCTTCCTCCATGGAGCCATGCAGGACCGCCTGTCGCGCCAATGCCGCGCGCATCACGCGCGAGGAGCCCCAAAACACGTAGACGTTCAGTTGCCGAACCGACGTCTCAGCTTCCCTGGAATCCGCGGCGTTGGGGTTACCCGCCGCGCCGGGAAATTTCGGATTGCCGCCGGAAAGCTCCTGGGGCGGCGCGGTATCTTTTCCGGAAATCGGCAACCAGTTGCGCTGAATGGTCGTTATCTGCACCCAAGGCGAATCCGTCAGAATTCGCTGGATGTCGCTGGCGTCCCACTTATCATACGGTTTGTCTCTCCAGGGAACATCTGCGGCGAAAGTAACGCTTGCTGCGGCAAGCAGTGCGGCAATGAAGAAGGAAAACTTTGAACGGCTCCTCGAATCAAGCATAAATCGGGCCCCACGATTGGAATGAGCGAACAGCTTAACATGCTAAAGACGGCCCCGGCGCTCAAGGTGAGACACCGGGGCCGTTTCTGGGGTGATTTAGAACGACAGCTTCAACATCAACTGGCCCGTCCTGGGCGAATTATCCTGGCATGGAACTCCCGGCTGAGTGTTCAGACCGAAGTTGGGATCGCCGACGTTGGTATCCACGCAGGAGCCCGCAGTCATGCGGTTGAACACGTTAAAGAATTCTACGCCCAGTTCTCCGGTGAATTGCTCTGTAAAGAAGAATTTCTTCGATAGCGACAGGTCCTCATTGAAGAAACCCGGATGGCGGAGACCGGTGTAGAGCGGAGCGGCATTTCCGATCGTCCACGCTCCGGGAAAGGTAAACTTGGCCGGGTTAAAGGACGCGAATGTGCCTGCGGGACACGGCAAGGCTGTGCACGGATGCGCATTAGCGCCGGACCAGTTGACGTTGAAACTGCCCGCGCTGACAAAATCCGGCGTGTTGGACTGCGTAGTATATGCCAGCGGCGTACCATTGAATGTGCCGTTGGTTGAGGCGACCTGGAGGGGCGTGCCGCTCATGTAGCGGTTCACCATGCTCAGCTTCCAGCCACCCGCCACGTTCCTCATCAACGTTCCGCCATGGTTCAGGAATTTCCTGCCGGGGCCGAGGGGCAGTTCATAGACACCCGCCATAGTAAGTACCTGGTGGCGATCGTCATTCGCTATGGACCACTCCGCCTGGGGGTTCTTGGGATTCAGCCCTTTGAAATTGAAGGTCGAGAATCCGCTGTCCGTATTGGACAGGGTCTTCGATAGCGTGTACCCGATCAGGAACGTCAGTCCGCTGCCGGTGCGCTTTTGCAAGCTCACCTGCAGCCCGCTGTATTTGACCGCCCCCGCCGTTTCGAAATTGTTCGTGATCCCGCGGAACATCGGATACGGCAGGAAGGCCCGCAGAGTCAGGCCGTTGGTTCCGTAATCGCACCCGAACGTTGCATAAGGTGCGAAGTAAGGCCCGCCTGAAAAGCCGCTGGAAGGCGAATTTGCCGGGCAACTGCCCGGCGCAATCGTGGTAGTTCCAAACCCGGCCGACTGCAACAGCGCCTGCGCCGGCGCGCTGGTCCACGACTGCCCCAGGACACAGTCTTGGAAGAATACTTCGGTCGGGCCCTGCGTGCAGGTATTTTGTACGAATCCATAATCTAGTGCGTTCGCCGGATTCAGGGCAGAAGGCAAATGCAAATCATGCGCGTAAATGCCTGTGGCGGAGAGGAACATGTTTCCGGGCAGCTCCCTCTGGACGCCCAAGACGAACTGTTCGTTGTATCCTTGCTTTACCTTCCTCGTGAGTTGATGCGGGAATTGTGTGTTCAAGAAGGCCGAAGTGAGCGGGGGGCTTGTCGGCGCAACCAGCGGATTGCCGTCCCACTGGCCATAGCCGGGCACCTGATTCGGGAGCGCGTCGACCCCAATTGTTCCATTCAAGTTGTTGCCGAAGTTGACCGCCGTCTTGTTAACGCCGTACTCGAAAGCGCCGGTGTCCAGCCAATACCAGGAGAGCCCGCCCAGCAGGACAGTTTTGGGCGTCAGTTGGTACGTGAATCCGACACGCGGGCTGAAGTGCGTCCAGCTCATGTCCATATTCTGCCAGCCCACGCAGCCTTGACACGTGCCAATTTCGGCCATCCCGCCCAGCAGCGGCTTGCCTGTGGTTGTACTGATGGCGCCTGTGTTGGGGGTGTTCGCATCAAAGAAAGTCAGTTGGTTAAACTTGTTATCGTTGTCGAAGGGAAATGCCAGGTCCCAGCGCAGACCTGCATTCAGCGTGAAGCGCGGAGTCAGCTTTATGTCGTCCTGAAAATAAGGAGCCACGTAGCTGTTGCGCAACCTTGTGTCACCCGCGAATTGCCGGTTTGCTGACGCGGCGTCGCCAAGAAGAAAACTAGCGAATCCGTTTCCTGTGTTCGTGCCGGGAGCGCTGCCGAAGGTTGTCGTCTCGTTCGGATCTGCCGTGGTTTCGGAACTGAACCCGAAAGCCCCGGCGCACTGCTGGCACTCGTAGTCGCGCTGCCAGGTTTTACGGATGTCCACGCCGAAATTCATGGTGTGCCGGCCATGTTGCCACAGCCAATTATTCATGACCGAAAGGCCATACTTATGGTTGATTGAGTATTGCCATCCGTTCGTGCCCCAGCTACGGGGTTCCCACGACCCACCACCGAAATTGATGCCCGGCAGGAATGATCCCCCGTATGGACCCGGCTGAACGGCGTTGAACGACCCACCCGGAGGCGGAGCCGTTTGGTAGAAGTCGTTGTTCTGGTGAACCCACAGCACCCCGGCCGTCATCACCAGATTCGGAGAAATCGCATAGGAGTACGTTGGCTCGATCCCATACGCCGGCTCGTAGTTCCACGTTGAATCGTTGAGGGCGTTCGTGGTCCATCCCGCTGGCAGATAGTGGTACTGCCGCCAGTACAAGAAGTGCAGAGCCTGCTTAGGGGTCAAGTCATGGTCGATATTGAACATCCAGTCCCGATCAGTTTGCACCGGTACATAGGAAGGAGTGTAGTTGCTCCTCTCCGAACCAGGCGTCGTGAAGCCGACACTCGGCTTCGGGACCAATGGCAGCAGGGCTTTCGCATTTGCACTGAAGCAGCTTTGCGGAATGACGTTTCCGGGAAACTGCTGGCCTGGCGCCGCCCCAGGGTTGCATCCGCTGGGTATAAGCGAGGGATTTGACGCCCAAGAAATGGGAACGAAAATCGGTATCGGCGCGCCGGTACTCGGATTCACCAGCGAGCTGAAGTCGCCGTTCAATTCCGCTGTAGTGGGAAGCGTAATTGGGCTTTGTCCTTGCGCGAACCGGAACTTGTCCAGGCTGAAGAACCAGAACGTCCG
>Ga0079220_10000424_pt1 | contig 10441 bp, 7 predicted proteins | sample GAAS100_FD_75071 | JGI IMG/M metagenome (GOLD analysis project Ga0079220, IMG submission 75071) | Agricultural soil microbial communities from Georgia to study Nitrogen management - GA AS100 | ecosystem: Environmental > Terrestrial > Soil > Agricultural land | place: USA: Georgia | collected... | reverse complement strand
CTGATCGGGATGGCGCAGGCGCAGCAGGCGCCGAAGGGCAACATCCCAAGCACGCCATACAAGATCGGACACATGACTTTTTTCACCGGCCCCGCCGCGATCCTCGGCGAGCCGATGTACAAGGGTCAGGTGCTGGCGGCGGAGGAGATCAACGCCACGGGCGGCCTGCTCGGCAAGCGCAAGATCGAGGTCCTCAAGGCCGACGAAGCGGCGGGTGTCGACGGCAACGTCAAGGAGCTGCGGCGGCTCAAGCTGCAGGAAAAGATCGACTTCTTCTGCGGCATCACATCGAGCGGCAACACGCCGGCGCTCGGCCCGGTGGCGGAAGAGCTCAAGGTCCTGACGATGTTCGTCGACGGATGCACCGACTTCCTGTTCGACAAGGCCGTGCCGAACCCGCACTACATCTTCCGCATCACCAACATCCAGTCCGCAGACGGCGCGACCTGCGCGCTGGCGGTGGCGCATACCTGGCCGGACATCAAGAAGATCGCACACATCCATCCCGACTATTCCTACGGGCGCAACGCCTTCGACCACTTCGGCATCATCATGAAGAAGCTGCTGCCGAAGTCGGAGGTCGTCTCCGAAGCCTGGCCAAAGCTCGGAACCACGGACTTCAGCTCGCACATCACCAAGACCATCTCCGCCAAGCCCGACCTTCTGGTCTCGTCGGTGTGGGGCGGAGATTACGTGGCGATGTACAAGCAGGCCCTGCAATACGGCTTGTTCGACAAGATGAAGGTGGCGACCACGCTCGCGCTCGGCACCGCGCCGCACGCACTCGGAAAGGATCATCCCGAGGGCGTCATCGGCGGCTGCCACGCGAACTACTTCTTCACGTTCCCAGCCGGCGACCGCTGGCCGGACAACAAGACCTTCGTCGAGAAGTATCACGCCCGCTGGAAGGAATACCCGAACTTCCAGGCCGAAGGCGCGTATACGGGGACCTACATGCTGAAGACGGCGATCGAAAAGGCGAATCGTCTCGCCGGCGGGTGGCCGGACGACGACGCCATCATCAGCCTGCTGGAAGGCATGGGATATTCCGGGCCGGGAGGCTACGTCTATATTCGCCCGGACAACCATCAGGGCTACAAGGACACCATCATCGGCTTCACCAAGAACGTGCCCGAGTACCCGTTCCCGATCATGGACCCGGATCGGATCATCACGTTCCCGATCCGCAACATCACGGCGCCACCGGGGTGGCCCAAGGGCGAGCCGACGTCGACGTATACTTGGATCGACAAGACCTGGCCAACGGCCAAGGCGTAGGACGAGGGTCCGCGCCCTCGCCTTGACTTCGGGAAGCGCAGCACCGACTCGGCGGGCGCCCACAAGGCGCCCGCCTGTCGTTTGTCCTCTCGCTCCGCGCCGCGCGGCACGATGGCGGTTCACCGGGCGCGCCTGGGCTGTCGCGCTCGCGCAGCTTCTACTCTGTCTGCCGGCTCGCGCCGACCACGAGCTGCCGTTCTATCCCTCCTTCTATCCGCAGCAAATCAAGATCGAGACGCTCGACCGCGCGGCGGCCCTCGCGGGCTGGTCCAAGGCGCGCGTTCACGCCTACCTCGGAGACGACCTGTTCGCGGGAGCCCCGGTGCCCGACGATGCCACACCGGTGGCGTCACTCGCCTCGTACGTGGTGCTCACCTTCGACGCGACGTCCGGGCCATACAGCGCTGCGAATACCGATCGGGAGTCGCGCTGCGCCGCCGCGGCGCGCATCCTGCCGCGACTGACGCGCGAAGGTTACGTATTCCATCCCTACCCCGTCACGCCGTATCACCCCGACTTCCTCGAGCAGTCGGATCTCGCCGCGCAGGCGCGAGCGCGCTATGCGGCGGCGCCGCACGCCGACGACGAAACACCGGCGCCGATGCTGCGAGCCCGCGGCGCGCTCGCGGAGAGGCTCGTTCCCGCGAACGCGCACGCCGAACCGCGCGGGTGGGACGCCACGATCGAGGAGATCGACATCGACGCATTGCGCGATGCCGGCGCCGCTGCCTCGGGCGACCCGCCATGGGCGAAAGACGGCTGGTACCAGACCTATCTTCTCTATGCGGGACAATCGGCGAACGCGGTGGCCGACGCCGCCGCGGCGCGGATGTTCAATCGCCTCGAGAATGGCAGTTACCGTGACGCGACCGAGAAGATCAATCTCGAGCGCGCGCTCGTCGGCAAGCTCGCGAACGGATGTCGCCGCATGGTCATCGGTTACACCCTGCGAAAGCAGTACTTCAACTCGGAGTACTCGCTCGGCGTCGAGAACGTCGGCTTCGACTCGCAGCGCGGATTCCACTCCCCGATCTTTCCTCGCACGGTGAAGCTCAAGGATTTTCCCTGGAACGGGTGGCTGCGAATCGGCGTCGCCACCGCTCCGCAAGCAGCCTGGAATCCGATCGGCGGACTGAACGACGCGTTCGGGCGCCTGCTTTGGGCCGCGATCGGCGACCCGGCCCTGCTGCCCGACCCTCACGGCGGAGGTTCGATCGACAATCGCGCTCGGATCGCCGCAAAGCGCGGCCCGGTGCCGATTCCGGCGGATGCCTGGAAGCCCGAGGCGGGAACGGGCCGCCTTCGCGCTGTCGGTGCGGGCAAGATCGCCCAGGCGCGGCTGCGCTACTCGCTGGTTACCTCCTCCTTCCACGACGGCACGCACTGTGACGTCGCGGACCTGGTCTACCCGTACATCTTCGCGTTCCGGTGGGGCGGGCGGCCCGCCGACGCCGCCTTCGATCCGGTCGTGGCGCACTCCGGCGCACGCATGCGCGACTGGTTGGCGGGCTTCAGGATCGTGGGCATGGAGACGCAGACCCGCAACTACGGCGACGATCTCAAGTTCACCTATCCCGTGCCCATCATCGACGTTTACCTTAACCACCGCTTGAGCGACCCGACCGAGTCCGCTTTGATCGCCCCACCCTGGTCCACGCTGCCATGGGAGGTGATCGTACTCATGGAAGAGGCCGTCAACCGTGGCATCGGCGCGTTCAGCCGCGACGCGGCGCAGCGACGTGGCGTGCCATGGCTCGACCTCGCGCGCGATGGAGACGTCGGCGTGCGTCTCGCCGCGCTGGTTGATGAGTTCCAACGTGAGGGCTATCGACCCGAGTCGCTCCGCGCCCTGGTGAGCGTCCGAGAGGCCCGAGAGCGTTGGGCCGCTCTCGCACGGTTCCATGTCGAGCATCACCACTTCCTGGTCACCAACGGTCCGTACCGCCTCGACTCCTGGACGATGGACGCAGCCGTGCTAGAGGCCTTTCGCGACTTCGGCTATCCGCTCGGCGTCGGCGAATTCGATGCCTATGCCATCCCGCTCCGGGCCTACGTGTCGTCGATCGAGGATCGGGGTGATCGGCTCGAGCTCCGCGCCGACGTCGAGCAGGTGGTCCGATCGCAACGCAGCTACGAGATCGAGCGCGTGGGGTACGTCCCCGCCGCGGGGGGTGGCGAGAAGCATGGGCAGCCACGCGTCCGCTATGTTATCGTCGGCCCCGGCGCGAGCGTCGTGCGCGCAGGGACTGCGGCCTTGGATCCGACCGGACGGTTCGTGATCGATCTCAAGCATCTCGGCGCTCCGGGGCGGTACACTGTCGCCGCCGCGGTGTTCGTCGGGGGGAACACGATGGAGCCCAGCATCAGCTTCATTCAGCATCGGGTCGAAGGCGCTACGGCTACGCGCCAAGCGGCTTCGCGCGAGGCCGTATCGAGGCACTAGCGGCCCGGGGCGCACATGGCGGACCTCGCGATCCACGTTCTCAACGCGCTGCTCTACAGCTCGGTGCTGTTCCTGATCGCGGGGGGGCTGAGCCTGATCTACGGCGTGATGCGCATCCTCAATCTCGCGCACGGCAACCTGTACGCGCTCGGTGCGTTCGTGAGCGCATGGGTGGTCGGACTGGCCGTCAACGCCGGACTCCCGAGCGCGGTCCTCTTCCTGCTTTTGCCCGCCGGCGCGCTTGCCGCGGCAGCCGCCGGGGCGCTCATCGAGCGCACGCTGATGCGGCCGTTCTACAGGCGTCCCGAAGAATATCAGCTGTTGATGACCTTCGGATTGCTGATGATTCTGGAGGACCTGATCCGCTTCGTCTGGGGGCCCAGCCCGCTCACCGCGACGACGATCTACTCCAGCATCGGCAGCATCCCGATCGGTGATGGCCGCTACCCGGGATACAACGTCGTCATCATCGGCGTGGGAATCGTCGCCGCCGCCTTCCTTTGGGCATTCATCTACCGGACGCGATTCGGCGTGCTGCTGCGGGCGACCTCGCAGGACAAGCGGATGGCCTCGGCGCTGGGCGTGAACGTCAACCGCGTGTACATCCTGGCGTTCACGCTCGGCTGCTTCATGGCCGGCCTCGGCGGAGCGGTCGTCGTTCCGAGCCAGTCCGCCGTGCTGGGCATGGGCGTCGACGCGCTGGTGCTCGCCTTCATCGTCGTGGTGATCGGCGGCCTCGGCAGCCTCGAGGGCGCGCTCGCCGGCGCCCTCATCGTGGGCGTCGTACGCGAGGCGGGCATCACGTACTTTCCCGAGATGGAGCTGGCGGTGCTCTATCTCATCGCGGCGTTCGTGCTGCTCATCCGCCCGGCGGGCTTGTTCGGCCGCGCGTGACGACGATGGATGCCGCGGCCCCCGCCACCCGGATCCGCGCCTCCTGGCGCGCGGCCGCATGGATCGTTCCCATCGCGATCCTGCTGCTGGTTGCCCCGCTCGTTCTCGATTCGTTCCAGATTCTCACGCTCACGTACGGCCTGATCGCCGCCATCGGGGCGCTCGGCTTCAACCTGCTTCTCGGCTACACGGGGTTGCTCTCCTTCGGTCATTCGGCTTTCTTCGGCGGCGGCGCCTACGTCGTCGCGTTCATGGTGAAGTACCTCAAGATCGCCTCGATGGAGCTGTTCCTTGCAGGTTCGGCGCTGGCTTCCGCGATCCTCTCCGTGCTCTTCGGCTACGTCTGCGTGCGGTATACGAGGATTTTCTTCGGGATTCTCACGCTCGCGCTGTCGCAGGTGCTGTGGAGCCTCGCGTTCAAGTTCTTCTGGGTGACCGGCGGAACCGACGGGTTGCGCGTCCCGACTCCGACGCTCATCGGCTTCAGGCCGACCGGCGACAAGATGGACTATCTGGCGCACCAGTACTACTACTACGTGCTGGTCGTTTTCGCCATCGCTGTCTTCGTCATGTGGGTGATCGTGCACTCGCCATTCGGCAAGGCGCTGCAGGCGATACGCGACAACGAAACGCGCGCCGAATTCATCGGCATCCGGATACGGCGCTATCGACTGGTGGCCTTCGTCATCTCCGGCGTGTTCACCGGGATCGCTGGCGCGCTGTGGGCTCCGCTCAACGGTCTCGCGAGCCCCGACGTGCTGATCTGGACCTTCTCGGGCGAGATCGTGTTCATGACCGTGCTCGGCGGGTTCCGGACCTTCGTTGGACCCATCGTCGGCGCGATCGCGTTCACGTATCTCAAGACATACGCCGTCGGATTCACGACCTATTGGCAACTGCTGCTCGGCGTCGTGCTGGTCGTCCTCGTGCTGGCGCTGCCCACGGGCATCATGGGCGCGGCGGAGCGCGTGTTCGCGAGGCTCAAGAGGAACCCGTGAAATGAGCCTGCTCGCGACCCAGGCGCTGACCAAGTCCTTCGGCGACAACCGCGCCGTCAATGGAGTCGATTTCACCGTCAGGCAGGGAGAGGTGCTGGCCCTGATCGGATCAAACGGCGCCGGGAAGACGAGCCTGGTCAATCTGGTGAGCGGCCTGCTGCGCGCGGACAGCGGGCATATCATGTTCGAAGGAAACGACGTCACGCAGCAGAAGGCCTACGACCGGATCAAGGCCGGGATCGCGCGCAGCTTTCAGCTCGTGAACCTGTTCGATCACCTTTCCTGCGCAGACAACGTGGCGCTCTCGATCTTCTCGCGCGAAGGCAAAACCCGCCGGCTGGGCACGCTCGCGAGCCGCGATTCGACCGTCTGGAACGAGGCCCACGAACTGCTGCAACGCTTCGGCCTCGACCGGCACGCCTCGGTGACCGCCGGGGTCATCTCTCACGGGGAGCGCAAGCTACTCGACGTGGCAGTGGCATACGCGCTGCGTCCCAAGCTGCTGTTTCTCGACGAGCCGACCAGCGGCGTTTCCACCCGGGAGAAGGCGCCGATCATGGACATCGTCAGCTCGATCGTCCGCGCCGGGGGCATCACGGTGGTGATCATCGAGCACGACATGGACATCGTCTTCCGCTACTCCGAGCGCATCGTGGTCATGCACCAGGGATCGATCCTCGCCGATGGCACGCCGGACGAGATCCGCCGCAACGACGCGGTCACCACGACACTCATCGGCACTCATCCGACCGGCGAACCGGCGTATGGGGGGGCGTCCGATGCTTGACGTCGAGCGCCTCGAGACTTTTCGGGGTGCGGTGCAGGTTCTGCGCGGCGTCTCGCTGCGCGTCGACGGCGGAGAATCGATCGTCCTGGTGGGCCGCAACGGCGCTGGGAAGACAACCACCATTGAAACGATCATGGGGCTGCTGCCCTCTCGAGGGGGCACCGTCACCTTCCGCGGGACCGTCATCACGCGGCTGCCGGCGTACCGGCGAGCGCTCCTCGGCATAGGCTATGCACCCGAGGACGCGGGGATCTTCTCGGAGTTGAGCGTCGCGGAGAACTTTCGCATCTGCGAATGGCTGGCGCCGGGAGATCGAGGCAACGGCCGTGGCGATATCGAGGAGCGGATCTTCGGCGTGTTCCCCGAGGTCAAGGCGCTGATGGCGCGTACCGGATCGCACCTTTCGGGTGGCCAGAAGAAGATGGTCGCGGTGGCCAGGGCCATGGCGCTCTCGCCCTCGATTCTCCTGCTGGACGAGCCGTTCGAAGGTCTCGCTCCGGTGGTCGTGACGCGTTTCATCGAAGCGGTGAAGAAGATCAAGGCGATGGGCATTTCGCTCCTGATCGCCGAATCGAACCTGATGACCGCGATCCGCATCGCCGACAGGCTCTATGCGATCGATCGAGGCGAGATCATTTTCCAGGGAACGCCCCAAGACGCATTGAAGAACGAGAACGTGATGAAAACGCTCCGAGGGTGAGTCGGTTCCCCGGGACGTTGCCGTGAAGTACTTCGCAGCCATTGTCGTCCTGGGCGTCGCGGCGATCCTTGCGATCGCCGCCGCCCACGGCGGGCACGAGTTTCCGGTCTACCCGTCGTACTACCCGCACGACATCACCCTGGAGACGATGGCTCCGGACGCCGCGGCAGAGGGGCTGCGCAGCAGCAAGATACAGGCGTACATCGGGCCGGAGCCGGGCTTCGGCGCGAAGCCGCCGGATTCGATCGCCGCCGTCGAGTCGCTCGGCTCGTTCATCGTCGTGCGCGTCAACCCGGGATCGGCGCTCGTGCACGACGGCGGATCCACGTGCACGCTGGTCCGCAGCGTCATCCGTGAAATCGCCTCGCACGGCGAAGGCGTGACGATTCATCCTTACCCCGTCACCCCGCTGCACGGCGACTATCTGTACCACGCCGACCTTGCGGAGGCTGCTCGGGCGCGTTTTCTGCAGGAGGGTCCGCCTGCGCCCCATCTCAAAGTCCGGCTCATCGGGACCGCGGTGCAAAACCTCGTCCGGCGGCAGTGGGCCACGCAATCCGAGCAGTGGGACGCGAGCGTGGAGGCAGTGGATGCCGAGACCCTTGTCGAGGGCGTGGCTACGCAGCTCAATGGCTGGATGGGGCCGCCGTGGCTACGGACGGGCTGGTTCCAGGCCGCCCTGCTCCTCGCACCCTCGCTTGCAGAGGCTTCCGTGCGCGATCAGGTGCAAGCCGAGCGGCATCGATTGGAGGCCGCGGACTACGCCGGACCCGTCGAACGAATCAATCTGGAGCGCGATCTCGTAACGGCGCTCACGGCGCGCTGCGACGCTGTCGTCGCCGGCTTCACCACGAAGCGCGAGTATTTCAATACGGACTACTCCGCGGGGATAGAGAATATCGGCTACGACTTCATCACGGGGTTCGATTCGCCAACGTTCATCCGCACGGTGAAGCTCAAGGACTTCCCCTGGAACGGCTGGCTCGCGATCGGCATCGACTCGAAGCCAACCGCGGCATGGAATCCGATCGCGGGGTTCAACGATCGGTTCGGCCGATTGCTGTGGTCGGCGCTCGGCGATCCCGCGCTCATACCGGCGCCCAATGACGCAGGCTGGATGCTCAACCGCATCTCCGACGTTCAATCCCGAGGGCCACGGCGATGACGCGCTCCCGGAGCGACGCGCTGGCGAACCGGAGCTTCCGCCTGTGCAGACGCAAGCTGCTGCTCGCGCTGAGCTTCGTCGCATGCACCGCGACCCGAGCGAGCGAAGCGGAGGTCGGCTTCGATGTCCGCATCGACAACGGTCGCGTGCCGGAGAACATGCGCCGGCTGCGCGTTACCCAGGGCGACGTCGTGCACTTGCGCTTCACGGTCGATCGGCCGATGACGCTCCACCTGCACGGCTACGACATCGAGCGTCGGGTCGAGCCGGGCAAGAGCGACGAGATCACGTTCGCGGCTCGGGCCACGGGAAGATTTCCCCTCCACGCTCACGGCGCAGGCGCAAACGCCGATCAGCGATCCGCCGAAGAGACTCCTCTGCTCTATGTCGAGGTCTATCCGCGATAGCTCGCGCCAGCGGCGGCGCGGCATGGCAGCAGAGCGTTTTGTCGTGGCGGCCGCTTCCGCGGTGGCCGCGGCACCAGCGTGCGCGCATGGCTTCGGTCAGCGCTATGAACTGCCGCTGCCCTTGTCGCTGTATCTCTGGGCTACGGCCGCGGCAATCGTCCTGTCGTTCGTAGTCGCCGCGATCTTCCTGCGTCGTCCGATACGGAGCGACGCGTACCCGCGCCTGAAACTCCCCGATCGTGTAAGCCGGCTGATCGTCAATCCCTGGCTCGAGTACGCGCTGAGCGTCGCTTCGGCCGTCCTATTCCTGGCGGCCGTGGCAGCAGGGTTCTGGGGTAATCCCGATCCCTACCAGAACATCGCGCCCACGTTGATCTGGGTCGTCGGGTGGGTGGGCCTCGTCTACGTCTCGGCCTTCGTTGGGGGGCTCTGGCCGCCGATCAACCCCTGGCGGACACTCTCCCGAGCCGCTGAATGGCTGGCTCGCAAGCTGCCTCGCGGACGCAGCAAGGGCCCCGTGCTCGACTATCCGGAAAGCCTCGGTGTGTGGCCCGCCTTCGCGCTGCTCCTGGTTGTTTCGTGGACGGAGCTCGTCTACCCGAGCCCTGCGTTGCCGCTGCACATCGGGTGGCTGATCGTTGCGTACTCGCTGCTCACCTGGACGGGAATGGCGCTGTACGGTCGCGAGGTCTGGCTTGCACACGGAGAGCTTTTCACCGTCTTGTACGGGATTTTCTCCCGCTTTGCACCGACGGAGGTCGCGGTCTTGCAGAGGCGACGCGAGCTCTCGCTGCGGCCGTTCGCTGCGGGACTGATGGAGAGCCGGCCCGCGTCGCCCTCGCAAACCGCTCTGGTGCTTCTCATCCTGGCGACGGTGCTCTACGACGGAGCCCTCGCCACGCCCGAGTGGCTCGACGTCGAGACGCGGATCATGCAGTGGATCCCCGGCCAGCACGAAGCCGTTTCGATCGCGCTCAGAACGATCGGGCTCGCGGCGTCGTGGTGTGTGTTCTTCGGTGCGTACTTCGCGGTCTGCGCCATCATGTCGGCGGTCGCCGGCCGAGGCTCGGCAGGAGACCTGGCGCGAAGGTTCGCGTGGACTCTCGTCCCGATCGCTATCGCGTACCACGTCGCGCACTACCTCGTGTATCTGCTTACGCAGGGACAGTACATCGTCGCCCTTGCTTCCGATCCGCTCGGCCGCGGCTGGAATCTCTTCGGAACCGCCGGGCATCGAGCCGACATCGGGCTCGTGGGCGCGCGCTTCGCGTGGTACACCGCCGTCATCGCCATCGTCGTCGGCCACGTGATTGCCGTCGTGCTCGCGCACCATCGGGCGATGCGGTCGTTCGAAGCGCGCGGCGTTGCGCTGCGCTCGCAGGTTCCCCTCACCGCTCTCATGGTCGCGTATACGTTCGTCAGCCTGTCGATTCTCGCCGAGCCGATCACCGAGCAGCGCGCGTACTCCGAAGGCACCGAGGTTTCCTCCGCAGGCATCGTCGTACCGGTCGATGCCGTCCTGCCCCAGGCGGGAACCGGTACCCTGCAGTCCGTCGCGGCGGGAAGCGTCGCGCGGCAGAAGCTGACCTATCGCGTGCTGGGTTCGGCTTTTCACGACGGGTCGAAGACGAGCGCCGCGGATCTGCTGTACGCGTTCATGTTCGCATACCGCTGGGGGGTGCCGGGCGAGGCGGAAGCTATGCGCTACGACCCTGCGATCGACGCCGCGACCGCGCCCCTGCGTCAGCAGCTCGTCGGGCTGAAGATCG
>Ga0079220_10000423_pt1 | contig 10441 bp, 9 predicted proteins | sample GAAS100_FD_75071 | JGI IMG/M metagenome (GOLD analysis project Ga0079220, IMG submission 75071) | Agricultural soil microbial communities from Georgia to study Nitrogen management - GA AS100 | ecosystem: Environmental > Terrestrial > Soil > Agricultural land | place: USA: Georgia | collected... | reverse complement strand
CCAAAGGAGCTGGCCAGGAAAATTCGCGATCTTTTGGATAGACCCACGCCTAAGAACCCCCTATAAGCCTGTTTGGGCCTATGTCACGCTGACGGCGGCAGTCCTAGATTCCGGGGTTGCCCTTCGCTAGGATAATTTTCATGGCCAAAGTTCGGTCGCATTCCGAAGAGGGTGAGGACCGCAAGACCGGCGTCTTTCTCATTCTGATTCTGCTGGCATCTGTTCCCTACCTGAACGCACTTGCCGGCAGCTTCGTCTATGACGATCGGCCGCAGATTCTCGAGAATCCCTACGTCCACAGTTTTCGCTATCTCGGCAAAATCTTCGGGAACACAGTCTGGACCTTTGAGGGTGCGCAGGGTGTAACCAACTATTATCGGCCGCTGATGACGTTCGCCTATCTGATCGCCTATAAGATTTTCGGACCGCTTCCTTTCGGATTTCATCTGGTAAATCTCGTTTTGCACGTCGCCATTGTCTTGCTGCTTTTCGTCCTTACCGAGCAACTTTTTCACGATCGCTTGCTCTCGCTCATTGCCTGCGGGCTTTTCGCCCTTCATCCCATTCACACCGAATCGGTCTCCTGGATCGCCGGGATCACCGACCTCGAACTGAGCTTCTTTTTTCTTCTGACCTTCCTGCTTTATTTGCGTCTCGCGAAGAGGGCCCGAACGAATGGGTATCCTTGGCTGCCTTACATTTCCTTGCTCGGTGCCTATGCTTTGGCGCTTCTATCCAAGGAGCAAGCCCTGGTTTTGCCCGCTCTCGCGATCGCGTACGAACATTTCTATCGAAATGACCCAGCATCTGTTCGATCTTCGAAATGGCACCGCTATCTGCCTCTGTGCCTCCTTGCCATGGCTTACATTGCGTTCCGGCTTTTTGTTCTGGGCGGCTTCGCGCCAGCCATCTGGCGGCCGACGATGCCTTGGAGCCGTGTTTTGCTGAGCGCAATCTCGCTTACCGGCGGTTATATCGCAAAACTAATTTGGCCCGCGCATCTGGTCGCCTTCTACGTCTTTCATGAAAGCAGCAGTATCAGCGATTTTCCAGTTCTGGCGGGCCTCGCGGGATTAATTGCCTGCGTCGGATTATTCGTCTGGCTGTGGCGCAAGGCGCGCGCGCTCTCTTTTGCACTCCTTTGGATGGGAGCTACGATCGCGCCTGTGCTGAATCCCCGCTGGATGCCTGCTCAGGTCTTTGCCGAACGCTATCTTTACCTGCCGTCGGTGGGCTTTTGCTGGCTTGTCGGCGCGGCCGTTGCGAAGCTCTGGCAGGAAACTGGCCGAGAATCGCCATCCGCTGGGCCCCTCGTGCGGCGCGCAATCGCCATTACCCTTGTAGCCGTAGCCTTCTTTTACGCTGTACGCGCGGTCGAACGCAATCGCGACTGGCGCACCGACGAAGTGTTGTATCGCCACACGCTCGCAGCTCAGCCCGATGCGCAGGTGATTCACACCAACCTTGGCGTCTATTACGCTGATCGTGGTGATTGGTCGGCAGCGGAACGCGAATGGCTCCTCGCACTGGGACCGGACAAACCTTCGGCCGTCACCCTGAATGATTTGGGCCTGCTTCGCAAGCATCAAAAGCGTTATGGCGAGGCCGCCGATCTATTTGGCCAATCCATTGACCTCCGCCCAACTTACATGGCGCCTCACAAGAATCTTGCGGAAATGTATATGGAAATGGGGCGCCTTGTGGAAGCGGACAGTCAATTTCGACAAGCCGTTTCTCTGGCGCCACTCGATACCAGTGGTCGCAATAGTTACGGACGTTTTCTTTTGCAACAAGGCAGAAGTCCCGAGGCTCGGGAGCAGTTCGCGCTGTCAGCCCAAGCCGATGCAAATTGGGAAGCCTACGATAGTCTGGCCGACCTGGATCTCGCCGCCGGCGATTGGCAGAAGGCCCGCGTGGAATATCAGTCCGCTCTGGCTCTGAACCCAATCGACAATCATGCGCACTTCGGTCTCGCCAAACTGGACGAAAAGCAGGGCCGCATCGCGGATGCGGTTCGCGAATACCGTGCCGGACTGGAAACCGATCCCCGAAATGCGACCGCACTCGCTGCCATGCAGCGTCTCAAGGGGCACGCCTCCCAATAAGCCTTCCGATGACAGACGAAGCGGAACACCGCCTGCTCGTTGAAGAGATTGAGCGGTTGCTGCTGGCGGGGCTTTGTGCCCCACTCGACCGCAAGACTCGTTCCGAAATCCTGCATTCCCTATCCGCGCATACATTCGCGAGTGCCGATCATGGAGTCGTCTTTCAGGCGCTCGCGAAACTGCCTCCCGCCACCCCCGAACACATTCGCGAGGCGCTCTACGCGCGGCTCACGCGACTGGGCTTTCCTGATGTTGATCTCGAGCCAATACTGAAGCTCGAGCCTCCCTCCACGGAAAAAATCAAAGCCCTCTTGCAGCAACTCAGGCGCTAGCCTGCGCATTTCTCGCAAGCAGTGCACTCTCGCGGGAGCCTTTCGTCAGAATCCATACGCCTTTGATTTGCCTCGACCAACAAAGCGAGGGCCGGAGGGGATTCGCCCACAGCATGGCGCCGCATGTTGTTGCTTGCCTTGCCACGTTATGACGCGATGGGTATGCTAGCCCGTCGCGGCGGGCCGCTCGAATGCATCCTTTGGCAATCGCTATCGGCAATTACGGCCTCACCAAACCCCTCAAGGACGGAACCGTTCGCGTCGGAGATGTGAAACTCGATCACATTCAGGTTGATCCCATCGTCGCGGCGATGCGGCGCATGGTACGCGGTCTCGACTTCGATATTTGCGAGATGGCGCTCACCACCTATCTTTGCGCCAAGGCCTTTGGCAAGCCGATTACGGCGATCCCGGTCTTCCTCACCAGAAATTTTCACCACTGGGCCATTTTCTACAATGTGAATTCGGGAATCAGCAAGCCCAAGGATCTCGAAGGCCGCACAGTAGCGGTCAATCGCGGCTACACGGTCACCACCGGTCTCTGGGCGCGGGGAATTCTCCAGAGTGAATACGGTGTGGACTTGAAAAAGATCACCTGGGCTCCCACCGATGATGAGCATGTCGCCGAATATAAAGCCCCCGCCAACGTGGACTATTCCTATCGCGGAAAGCCCATTGCCGATTTATTGCTGTCGGGCAAACTTGCCGCCGCTGTCGGCGACGTACGCGTGAATTCGCCCGAGGTCCGGCAGCTCATCCCCGACGCTCGCAACGCAGGCTTCGCTTATTTTCGAAAGACGGGTGTTTACCCCATCAATCATGGCGTGGTCGTGAAAGATTCCTTGCTCAAGGCCGAGCCTGGATTGGCGCGCGAACTTTTCCGTGCGTTTCAGGCAGCGAAGAACATTTATTTGGCCCACTTGGAAGCCGGAAGCAATCTTTCTCCGGCGGACGAAACAGCTATCGCGCTGAAGCAGGTCGTCGGAGATCCGTTTCCGTTCGGGATCAAGGATCGAAATGGGCCCAATCGAAAAGCCCTGGAAACCATGATCCAGTTCGCGGTCGATCAACGGGTGATTCCCAGGAAGTTTGCCGTCGAGGAACTCTTCGCCGCGGGCACGCTGGATTTGGAGTAGGCTCGCCGGCTAAGCGCGTCCCGCGAGTTGCCGGCATCTTTCAAGCGCGGCGTAGCTGCGCGCGGGCGCGGCCATCAGGAATTGATATCCCTCCTGGAGAATGCGCTCGGCGTTGTTTCCATCAACATGAGGGTGCCCCACGGGAACGTTGCATTCCTTGCACGTGGACACGATTTGCCGCATCGCCTCCACGACGGAAGCATGCTCATATTGGCGCGGAAAACCGAGCTCCTGGCTCAAATCGCCTTCGCCGATCAGGATGAGGCCGACGCCCGGGACATTTTTTAGAATGTCGCGAAGGTTGGCGATTCCCTGCGTATCCTCGATCATCAACACCACAAGAATTTCGCCTTGCGGATTCAATGGCCACACATCCGCCTTGCGATAATATTCCTGCTGCGCCAGGCCCCAATAACGCGCGGCCGCCAGCGGCGCGTCCCCTCGTATGCCGGCCGGCTCGCTGAGCTTGGCTGTCTTCAGTCGCGGATAGCGGCATGCGGCCACGGCATTGTAAGCCTGCTCCGCCGTGCTGATGTGCGGCCAGACGATGCCGTACGCGCCCAGATCGAGCGCCTGCTTGGCGAGCCACTGATTTCTTTCATTGCCGTTGGGCGGAATCCGCACCAGCGGCGTAACCGACGGCGCGATGGAACTCGAGTCCGCAATCTGCCGCCGATTGAGCATGTACTGCAGGCAATCTCGCAGTGTTCGCGCGTCCCAGGGATTATGCTCCATTTCAAAAACAATCGCGTCGTAGCTGGAGGTGCTGAACGCCAGCGCGGATTCGACCTCCGCGGGGGTAAACGCGGCAATGGCTGTGTGGCCCTTTTCGAACGCCCGGATCACGCCATTCAGCCTTGGGGCTTCAGCCATTGCAAACCTCCTCGCATCTCATCCAGAAAGGTGCCTGCTCCATCTAATGCCCGAGCATCCTAGCAGAGGTCCGACGGGCGCCCAACATTCCCAGGGAAGAACTGGATTTGACAATCTGCATATTCGCTTCATAGCATGCGCGTGGAGCAGTTTGTGGCGACGCAGAGGCGAAAATGATCATTGATTGCCACGGCCATTACACCACCGCGCCCAAGGAGCTGGAGGCCTTTCGGCAGCGGCAGATCGCCGGCCTGAAAGATCCTTCGCAGTCTCCTTCCGAGGCGCCGAAGATCACCGATGACCAAATTCGGCAGAGCCTGGAAACCGCGCAACTGAAACTCCAGCGCGAGCGCGGCACTGACGTCACCATCTTTTCGCCTCGAGCCATGGGCATGGGCCATCACATCGGAGACGCCAAAACAAGCGAGCAATGGTCGCGCGTATGCAATGATCTGATCTACCGGGTCTGCTCGCTTTATCCCCAGAACTTCGTTGGTGTCTGTCAGTTGCCGCAATCGCCGGGCGTTCCGCCCGCCAACTCTATCCCCGAATTAACCCGCTGTATCAAAGAGCTCGGCTTCATTGGGTGCAACTTGAATCCGGATCCTTCAGGTGGACACTGGAGTGATCCCCCGCTCACCGATCGCTTCTGGTACCCGCTCTACGAAAAGATGGTCGAGTTCAATGTGCCCGCGATGATCCACGTCAGCGGATCCTGCAACCCCAATTTCCACGCCACCGGCGCGCATTACCTCAATGGCGACACGACCGCCTTCATGCAGTTCCTCACTTCCGACATTTTCAGGGATTTTCCCTCCCTGAAATTTGTCATTCCGCATGGAGGCGGCGCAGTTCCCTACCACTGGGGCCGTTACCGCGGCATCGCGCAGGATTTGAAACGTCCGCCGCTGGCCGAGCTTCTGCTCAAAAACGTCTACTTCGATACCTGCGTGTACCATCAGGCGGGCATAGACCTGCTAACCAAGGTCATTCCGGTCGAAAATATCCTTTTCGCTTCGGAGATGGTTGGAGCTGTGAAAAGCATCGATCCCGAGACTGGCCACTATTTCGACGACACCAAGCGTTATATCGAAGCGCTACCGTGGCTAGGCGCCGAAGATAAGCGCAAGATTTACGAAGGCAATGCCCGGAACGTCTACGGCCGATTGAATGCTCAATTAGAAGGGCGCTTTTCGGCCAGCAAGGCCACCCGCGCGCCAGTCTGAAATTGAGAGTTGAGGCGCCATTGGAAGCCAGCGGGAAACTGTCAGCGGATGCCAAGCAGCGGCCAATAAAAAGGGACGATCAGCAGTAGCACCGCAGACTCCACTATCGTCAGAACAAACCCCACGCGAAGAAGGTCCTTCGCCTCGAAGTAGCCGTAAGAGTAGCCGGTGACCAGCACCCCCGATTGATACACGAAGATTTTCCCGCCCGCCGCGAATGCCCACACCAATCCGAGCGGCAACGGGTGAATGCCCGCTGTTTTCGCGAAATTCATCAGCGGCGGGACCGATGTGGCCAGCATGGAGATCTCGTTCCCCAGAAAGATGTGATAGACAAAGGCCGTCCAGTAAGGAACCACCGACAGGGAGAATACGTTCGTGATCCAGGGCCGCATCCAGGCAAATAAAACCGTCGTCATGGAATTCAGCGCGTTCGTTCGCAGCAGCACCTCGCCCATGCTGATGGCCGTCGCCGTGAAAAATACCGGCAGATAATTAAGGCGCTTCAGGTCTTCCAGTTCCAGGATGCCCAAGCCCGGCACGCCGGCCAACAGGCCCACGCCAATGCCGATGACCGCCGGAGGAATATGGTGAATCAGGTCGGTCGCCCATAAGGCGATTGCCAGCCCCATTAGCACCAGTGCGTGTTTTTCCATGGGAGTCCAAGGGCCCATCTTTTCGAGCGATTCTCGCAAAAAGGCGGAACTGCCCCGCAGGGCCTCCTTTTCCGGCGGATAGATCCACAGCACCAGACGCCAGATCACTACAACTGTGGCCACAACGCACGGCAAAAACGCCAGCAGCCATTGGCTCCAATAAACCTCGATGCCTGTCATTTTTTGTATCAGGCCCCGCCCGAGAATCGAAGCCGCGCCGGCGATAACCATTTTGTCGAATATTCCCGCGGTGTACGTCAGCGTAACGAAAATGCCCCGGCCCGCATTGCTTCCCCGCGATAACCCAAAAACTTCCACCAACCCTAGCGCCACGGCGGCCATAATCACCACGCAGGCGATACCAGAAGGCACCAGCAGCGTCAGCAGCAAAGACGAGAAGATCAGCCCGAGCAACAGCCGCGAGTAACCACCTCCCACTCGCAGCATCACTAGATAGGCCAGGCGTCGCGCCAATCCCGATTTCGATGCCATCATGCCGATCAATGCGGCGCCAAACAGAAACCACGGCGTTTGGTCCGCAAATCCGCTGAAGGCCGTCTCGAAGTCCACGATTTTCAGCACCCAGAAGAAATAACATCCGGCCAAACCGGTGAGCGCATGCGGAAGAGGTTCCGCAATCCAGGCGATGATCATGAACGATGCCACCGCCAGCGCGTGCCGCGCGTTGATCTCGAGCGGCAGTGGCGCAAACCACATACCCAGCGGCACGGCGATCGTTAAAGCGGCGCCAATCACCTTTCGACTGGCCGCACTCCTCCGCGCGCTCTCGACTGCGGGCGCCCGAACGGTTCGTTCGGTAGTACCCACTACCCGCGCCGTCCTTCAGGCGTTTTTTTCTGCGTCGCGCGCGCCATATGCCTTACTTTGGCTGCTTAGAATCCGGATTCGAACTTGGATTTTCCTGCGGAAAGAATTGTGGCACCAGGAAGCTTAGAACTCCATTCTTCACGCTGTCGGACACATAGATTTCCCCATCTTTCGGGTTCAAGGCCAAGCCTACCGGGTGAATCAAGCCGCTGAAGGGACCGCGAATCATCTCCAGCGGCGCCACGTCGCCGTTATCCGTGATGTTCCAAACGCCCATGAACCCCAAAATCGGATTCAGCCACGGATCATCGGGCACCTGCTTCGCATCGGGCCGCAGCGTCACGCCTTCATAAAGATTCTGGTGAAAATGATTGGACGCCGCCAGGAAGATCCGGCCCTTGTAGAACTCCATCTGCCAGGGCTCATCGGTTATTCCGGTTTTCGGTCCCGCGATTCGGGCGCGAGGCGCGACGTCTCCATTGTCCTCGCGATTGAAAATCAGGATTTCGTGCGTGTTCGCCACAGCCAGCAGATTTCTGTCCGGATCAACAGCCAGTCCCACAACGTGACCGAGTTCGGTCTTCGGCCCCTCGATCACCCGAATCGGCGTGGCGTCTCCATTGGCATCCCACGAAAAAACGTTGATGCGCCTCCCGGTAAGGCTGGCGACGAGAATCTCCCGATTGCGCACATCCAGACTGACCGCGTGCGGCGTCACCATATGCGTGTGGGCGCCTTGAATTACGCGTAGCGGATGCTCGGAGCCCGCCGCGCCCGCGTGAAACACCAGAACCGCGTCCGCCAGCGCATTCGGCACCACAATCTCGTCGCGTGTGGGATCGTAGGCAAGGCCGTGAATCGTGCGGCCCAGCAGCGTATTCTGCCCGGTGATCAGCCGGGTCGGCGCTGCGTCTCCGTTTGCCAGCCTGGCAAATACCGCGATGCGCGGCTGGGTCACTCAATTCGGCACCAGCAGCTCTTCGCGCTTCGAGTCATACGCGAGCGCCATGGGATTGCCGAATCCGGGCGTGGGTGCTCCGGCGGGAGCGCTACGGATGATCCGCTTGGGCGCCGCGTTGCCGCGCGCGCCGCTATCAAACGCGAGCGCCGAATGATCCCCCCAATTCGACACCCAAATTTCGCCATTCTGCGCATCAACCGAAATCCCCATCGGGTGACTGATGCCCGTGCGATCGCCGCGAATCACGCGCAGCGGCCCCACGTCCCCATCGCTCATCCGGCTAAACACCAGGATCGAACTGTCGCCATTATTTGCGACCACAATCGTGTCGTGCTGCGGGTCGTATGCCACCCCCATGGGCCAATCCAACTCCGTCCTCGAGCCTTGAAGTACGCGCAGTGGCTTGGCATCGCCTCTCGCACTCGCCGCGAAAATCCGAATCGAAGGCGGCCGCGACTCACCGGCCTCGGCTTCGTCTTCCGCCACAAACGACGGCGAGCAGCCGCCTCCCGTATTTTTCACCACGCCTCGGAAATTTCCGTGATTGGCAACGCCGATCTCGTTATGCGACTCGTCCCAATAGATGCCGTGCGGATCGGCCAAACCCGTGGCCTGCCCGCGGATAATCTTGATCGGCGCCTCCACACCCTTCACTTCTCGCTTGTAGAACACGATTGTGTTTTGCACTTCCACGGTCACGGCAATCTGGTCGGCTGCATCGCTCAGCGCCAATCCCCAGGCCTGATGCGGGACCGAAAATACGCGCGCCGGCTTCACATTCCCCCCGGCCCCATAGGGCATCACCACGACCGTATCTTCGATATCGTTGTTGGCCGTGTAAATTTCCTGATGCTGAGGGTCAAGGATAATCCCGGCAATCATCCCGATAAATGTATCCGGCCCAACGATCTGACGTAGCGGAACGCTTGCATCGCCCCGGCTCGCTGCTCGCACGCGATCATAAACGAGCAGGCTCTTGCGATTCGGATCGCTCATGGCCACAAGCCCGTTTGCGGCGTCCACGGCGATCCCGTTAAACGCCGGATACGGATCGGCGATCACGCGGATCGGGGGTATGTCTTCTGGCACAGGCTTGGCGGATTTATTTTCTTGCGGCGAGGTTTGCGGCAGCGCGGCTACAGTCGCAAGCAGTGCGAAGCCGAGCACGCATGCGGCGCCTGCCTTGGTCTTCATTGCTTCTTTGCAGGGAAGAATTCCGGCATATAGTACGAATACATCCCATTCGAAACGCTATCAATCGTGTAAACTTCGCGGTCTGCTGGATTGAATGCCACGCCCGCCGGCCACACCATCTGACTTGCGGGTCCCTTGATGATTCCCCGCGGCGGCACGTCGCCGTTGTCGTTGATATCCCAAACCCCGATGAATCCAGGCTTCTCAGGATTCCAAGGCGAAGGTGACGCGTCTGCGAATTTGTAAGATTCCGTATTGTTCTTCACGGCGACGAAAATCTTGCCCTCTTCCGGATCCACTTCCACTTGCCGGATGCGAATAATCCCCGATTTCGGCCCGGCGATCACCGCGCGCGGCGCGACGTCGCCGTTATCGGTGCGGTTGAAAATAAAAACTCCCGTGGTTCCTTTTCCGCTCCGGCTCGAAACCACCAGCAAATTGTGCACGGGATCGACCGATACGCCGCGCACCTCGTCCAATCCCGTTTTCTCCCCGCGTATCATTCGCAACGGGGCCACGTCCCCGTTGGCCTCTCTCGGAAAGAACAAAACGTCCTGTCCCACGTCCTCGCCGACCACGATTTCATTATTCTTTACGTCTACATTTACCGTCTCGGGCCGCAGGATGCGCGTGTGGGGTCCTTGAATTACCCGTATCGGCGCCTCTTCCCCGCTGGCGCTCGCCCGGAACACCAGAACGGCCCCCGCCAAATGCACCGGCACGATGATCTCGTCGTGCACCGGGTCGTACGCAATGCCGTGCATCGTCCGGCTCAGTTTCGTTCCCTGGCCTTCGATTACCCTTACCGGCCCTTCGTTTCCGTTTGCCAGCCTGGCAAACACCAGTATCCTGGGTACGCTCACTCAATTCGGAACGAGAATCTGCCCGCGCTTGGAGTCGTACGCAATCGCGCCGGGATTCCCGAATCCCACCGCCGCTGTTCCCGCGGGCGCATTGCGCAAAACGCGCTTCGGGGCGACGTTGCCGTTGGCCGTTCGCGCAAAGACCACCGCCGTGTGGTCGCGGTAATTCGTCACCCAGAGTTCGTCGTTCTTGACGTCAATCGCCACGCCCATGGGCCCCAGAATTCCGGTCCGGTCGCCCTTGATGACCCGCACCGGCGCCGCATT
>Ga0079220_10000422_pt1 | contig 10449 bp, 10 predicted proteins | sample GAAS100_FD_75071 | JGI IMG/M metagenome (GOLD analysis project Ga0079220, IMG submission 75071) | Agricultural soil microbial communities from Georgia to study Nitrogen management - GA AS100 | ecosystem: Environmental > Terrestrial > Soil > Agricultural land | place: USA: Georgia | collected... | reverse complement strand
TGACGACGCCGCCACGCGATCCAAAGTGGGGATGAGCGCAGTACCGATGGCGGACTTCGGTACGAACCCGTGCGACCACATTCGAGTGGCGTTCACGGTTCCCGGATTGTTATGGACCGTCAGGAAGACGATCTTCGTGTTGCGCAACGCGTTGAGGATTTCGGCGGCGGTTTGGATTCCATTCATGCCCGGCATATTGACGTCCATAAGGACGATATCCGGCTTCAACAGTCTGGCTTTTTCGACGGCTTCTTTGCCGTCGCCGGCTTCGCCGCAAACTCGAAGGGAATGGTAGTTGAGAAAAGCCCGGACGGTATTCCGGACCAGCGGGTTGTCGTCGACTATGAGTATTCGCGCGGGCAATTGTGCATCCCCGTGGATCCCTGTTGCTGACGCTGCGGACGGCTGGGCAGCCCCGCGTGACCTCTCCATGCTCTACTGGAACTTCCGGGCCCGCAATAGGGGAATGCCCGTAGATGCCTCACGCCTAGGGATTTGCCCGGAGGCGCCGCTCAGATGGCTGCATGGGATTCAACGGAGAACGCGGTTGATTGCGGGGACTAGATCCGTGCCCACTTCCGATTTAGCAATGAAGTTTCCGTCACCAAAAAGCCGCGCCAGAACGGCGGCCTCCTCGGTCGTGTAATGGCTGCTCATGAGGATGATTTTTGTTTCCGGAGCCAGGCGACGCGTTTCGTAGGCCGCCTCAATGCCGCTCATCACCGGCATAACGATGTCCAGGATTGCAACATCGGGCTTCACTTCCCGGATCTGGTCAATGGCCGCCTTGCCGTCGGCCGCCTCGAAGACTTTCCAGTCCCGCTGCGGGGCCAGCAGGGTGCGCAGGTTGCGCCGGACCAGTTCGTGGTCGTCCGCTATAAGAATCTTAGCTGGTATCGCCAATGGGCCCCCGGAAGGGCAAGGCGAGCCCAAGGGCAGCCCGGCGTTGCCGTGATGATAGATAGCCGATAATAGTACTTCTATACAATCAGGGACTCACCTGACGGCGCACCGAAATCCAGGCGAATGGAAATACGGCGCTTTTTGAACCGGCAACACGGCTGCGCGGCGGGTTCTGCGCTTGACCCAGACGTTTCGGGTCGACCTGGGATCTGGCAGAGCAGGCGTTACGTTATCGGCACAGTAGTACTGCCGTACAGTTTGCGGGCGCGCTGCCATACCCGAAGCTGCACACCGGAGGGCAGATGAAAAAACTAACCGCAATTGTCATTTTGATCTTAGTCACGACGGGCGTGGCCTGCGCACAGCGCAGCCTCGCTCTGAATTTGCCGGCGGGTGCCACGGTTTATATCGAACCGATGGACGGCTTTGAGAATTACCTGGCCGCCGCTTTCCAGAAAAAGAAAGTGCAGCTCACCATCGTGGCCGCTCGGGAAGCCGCGGACTTCGTCATCACGGGCAGCGCGCAACACGAAAAAGCCGGATGGGCCAAGGTGGCCTTTCAGGGCAACATCCATTCCGATGATGAGGCCAGCATTTCCGTGGTGAATACCAGGACCAGCGCGGTCGTATTCGCCTACGCCGTGAGCAAGAAGAATACGCTGCACGGCGAGCAAACCACAGCCGAGGCTTGCGCCAAGCATCTCCAGGCTCACATCGAAGGCAAAGAATAAGCTCGCCGCGGGCATCGTCGTCGGTTTTGCGACGACGGCCTGCGTTACCTTTGGGTGACGGCGATTTTGGGTGCGCCGGGTTTGTCTTCCAGTTGCGCGAAACCGCCGGCGGCGTAGACCATCTTCCCGCCGACCATCGTCAGCACAGACGAGTTCGCCCCGATCTGCTCGATGGGCTCGGTCATGTAATCCTGGCTGAGCACGGCAAGATCGGCGAGCTTGCCGATCTCCAGCGACCCGCGTTTGTCTTCGTCGTGCGCCACCCAGGCGCTTCCCATGGTGTAGAAGCGTAAGGCATCGGCGCGGCTGGGGGTTTCCTCCGCGCCGCGCAGCGCGTGGCCAGTCGCCGTTTTCCCGTCGGCGAGCCACTGCAACACCGTAAACGGATTGTACGTGGAGACGCGATGCGCGTCGGTGCCCGCGCTCACGAACACGCCGATCTTCGTCGCCGTCATCACCGGCGGCATGCGCCGTGCAGCCTCCTCGCCTTGTTTTGCCGCCACCTGATCTCCATCGTTGTACATGGCGTCTTGCATGGTCCAGCCCACGCCGAGCGCCTTCATACGCTGGAAGGTGGCAGCCGAGCCGTCATTGAGATGGGCGATCGTCCAGCGCAGATTGGCGATGGGAAATTCTTTGTTCACCCGATCGAAGACCGCCAGCAGTTGGTTCACGTTCTTCTCGCTATCCCAATGCATGGTGAGGCCCAGACGGCGCTCCGCGGCCCAACGAACGATTTCGTAATACTTTTCCAAATCTCCCTGGGGCGCTTCTCCGGAAATGCCGTTCATCGCCCACGTAATGCGCTCGCCGATGCCGTTGAAACGCAGCATCTCGTCGCCAAACCCCATGGGCATCATGGCCAGATAATTCTTGTATTCCTCGAATTCATGGCCCGGCGTCATCCCGCAGAGGCTGTACACCACCCGCAGCGTTAATTGGCCGTCGCGCCACACCTTAAAAAGAGCCTGGTACGATTCCGGCGTGACGTTGTTTCCTCCCGGATCCACCACGCCGGTCAGCCCCAGCCGATTCAGTTCACGGAAAAACTGCTTGGTTCCTTCCACCTGCTCCTCGAAGCTCGGCTTGGGCAGCAATTCGAATACCGGGACCATGTTGCCGGTGATGACGCCGGTGAGATTGCCTTTCGCGTCTTTTTCCAGTTTCGCGCCGCGCGGCAGATCGGTGTCGCTCTTGATGGTCAGCGCTTCGAAGGCGCGCGGCGTCATCAGGGCCCAGCCGTAGCCGAGCTGTACATAAACGGGATTGTTTGGCGCAGCGGCAATCAGTTCGGCTTGATTCGGACGGCGATGTTCCTTGAAGGCATCGGTCGTCGCCGGCGGCGTAACCACGATCAGCCACGATCCGGGCTTCATCTTCTGTGCCGCGTCGTGGATTCGGCCCAGAGCCTCGGCCAGCGAGGTCGCGCCGATCCAGTTCACTTCGGTGCTGAAGGTCTGCGCCGCGCGAATCGCGTGCATGTGATTGTCAATCATCCCGGGAATGACGGTACGCCCCTGCAGATCAATCACGCGCGTCTTCGCGGCGGCCAGTTTCTTCATTTCCGCGCTGCTGCCCAGGGCAACGATTCGGCCGTCCCGAATCGCCAGCGCCTCGCGCGTGGAAAATTGCCGGTCCACCGTGAGGATTTTGCCGTTCAGGAGGATCGTGTCGGGACTTTGCGCCCATGCCGGCGCCGTGAGACCAACGGCCATCAGTACGAGAGCCGCAGCCTTTGCCGCACCGATCAGGTTTCTCACGCTGGTTCCTCCTTGGCAGGCGGGTTGTGCCGCGAGTCTAGCACAGCGAAGCATCGGTCACGGCAGGCCCTTCATTCCGCCAAAACCTCCACCAGCCTAGCGATATCCTCGGCCGTGTTGTAGATGTGTGGCGAGATCCGCAGCGCGTTTTCGCGCAGGCTGACGGAGACCTGCGCGGCGCGCAGCTTTTCGTAAAGCGCCTGCGTCTCTTTTGGGTCGCGCGCGGAGACGCATACAAATGGGCCGCGGCGTGCCCGTTCCGACGGGGATGCGAGCGAGCAGTTCGTACGCGGCAGGGCATCGAGGATTTGGCCGGCGAGCGCATCGTTATATCTCTCCATTGCCTCCACTCCGATTCCCAGCACAAAATCCAGCGAAGCATCGAAAGCCGCGAGATTGGTGAAGCTGGCGGGTTCCGCGGAATCCCAGCGATGCGCTCCTGGCGTCAAGCGCAGATTGCCGCTCGGCATCGCGTGAAATTCACGCGCGCCCTCCAGGGCCATAAAATACGCCGCGCCGAGCGGCAATCGCTCGATCCATTCGCCGGCAATCCAGAAGAACCCCGCGCCGTAAGGGCCCAGAAGGTATTTGTACCCGCTGCTCACCGCCATGGCCGCGCCCAATTCACGAAGATTGATCCTCATGGCGCCCGCGCATTGGGAGAGATCGAGCACCAGCGCCGCGCCGAACCTTTCGCAGGCCCGCGCCACAGGGGCGGCCTCGAGCCGCGCTCCGTCATCGAAGCGCACCAGACTTGCCGAGACCACCCGAGTTTGCGGCCCGATCGCCTCGATGTAGTCATCGGCGGAAATGAACCGCCCTTTCGGCTCGACCAGGCGCACGCGCAGCTTTCCGGCTTGCTCATAGCGCAGCCAGGTGGCGAAATGCGCGGGGAACTCGCCGCGCCCGACTACCACTTCATCGCCGGCCTTCCAGTCGAAGCCCGCGGCCGCGGCCGCAAGCCCGGCGCTTGCTCCGGTCGTCACCGCCACTTCGTCGGGCTGCCCGCCGACCAGGCGCGCAACCTTCTCGCGGATTCGATCCGGCAGATCGAAATAGGCGCTGTCGGGCACACGATAGGGGTGCTTCTTCCATTCCAGCGCGGCCACCGCTTCGTGAGCAGCAGCCAGCGGCATCGGTCCCTGCAGCGAGACGTTTAGATACGCAACGCCTTCGAAGTCCGCAAAGGCGCTGCGGTAATCGGTCAACGGTGCGGTTTGGGTTGTCATATTGCGATTCTACCGGCTGCTCATGGCGGTGAATAGCATCGGATAATCCGGCATTCAGGACAATTTGGACTGCCATCCGCAACACACATCGCGCGGGGTTAAATCCGGCGCGAACAGGCCGTTTTGGGGCCTGCGCTCGTCTGATGTGAGAAAAGGAGCGACCCGGAGTACAATCGGCGGCTGACGCAAGACTTCAGGAGGGAAGATGCTCACCAACTCAGACACCAGGGATTCGCGCCGAGGCTTCGGGCGGCGCTACGGCGCGGTCGCGCTGGCATGCGCGGGCGTCGCCATTTTCGTTTGCGGATTCGTATCGGCTATGGTTTTCGTCCGGCCGGCCAAGGCCGAGGGCAATCCCGCCAATCTCAATCCGGCGGCGATTTCCTACACGCTCCCGAAGGATCTCAAGTGGGTCACACAGCCCAATGGCGCCATCAATGCCGTGCTGCGAGGCGATCCCTCCAAGCCGGGACCCTACATCGTCCTGACGAAATGGACCGCGCACCACATGAGCCGGCCGCATTTTCATCCCAACGATCGCTTCGTCATGGTGCTTTCCGGAACGTGGTGGGTAGCCACGGGCAATAAGTACGACCCCGATAGCGCCGTGCCGCTGCCGACCGGTACTTTTGCGGAGCATTACGGCAAGCAGGTTCATTACGACGGCGCAAAGGATCAGGACGTGGTGCTGGAAATTGTCGGGGATGGTCCGGCCACGCAGACCGCGGCGGAAGAAAAGTGAGTGCTGGCGCTCGGGCTCTTTGAGGAGGTGCTGAACCGCACAGGTTATCGGAAGTAAAAGCACCGCCGACGGGCGGCATCAAAACTGTGGAACAAGAATCGGAGAACTTTGCGGTCCTTACGACGCCAGCCCCAGCTCCTGCAGTTTGGCCTTGGCGCGCTTTTCTTCATCCGTCCCCGGGTAGCTCTTTACCACCATGCGCAATTCGCTCACCCCGGAATTCTTCTCTCCCAGACTGATCAGCGCCAGGGCTCGCTTCAGATGTGCCGGAGCCAGCTTGAAACTCTTGGGGTAGTTATTGATCACCTTGCTGTAGGCGTCTATGGCCTGATCGTATTGCTGCTGCGCAAAGAAAATTTCGCCCACGTAGAACTGCGCGTTCGAGGCCAGGTCCGTCGTGCCGTAAAACTTCAGGTAATCGCCGAACTCCTGCGACGCCAGATCATATTTCTTGCCGTTCAGGTCGCGCAGCCCGTTTGAGTAGAGCAGATCCGCCGAAGGCGCAGCCGCCGGAGGCAGGTTGCTCGCCCCGGTCGGCGGAGCTCCCGGTGCCGGAGGCAATCCGCTCGGAGCGCCCGCCCCGGGCGCTGCGGCCACCGGGGGTGGCGCATTGCTGGCGAGCTTCGCATCAATGCCCTGGATCGCGTTCTGCGCGTCGGTGAGCTGCTGATTGAGCTTGCCCATGCGCGCTAGGGTCTCTTGCAAATTATCGGAGATGCCCTGGATCTGCGTGGACATGGTATCCAGACGCGCGCCGGAATTCGCCTGCATATCCTGCACGGTCTTCTGCAGCGCCATCATGTTTCCGGTCAATTTATTGACCGTATCCATGGATTGCTCCATCAGCGTTTTCTCCACCGCCGTGTTCTGCGCCAGCGCCGTCTGAATATCTTTCTGGCCCTGGATGAGCTGATTCACGCTCTGCTGCAGCTCCACCATTTCGCGGGCCACGGCTCCGACTGGCGACGGCCCCAGCAACGTTCCGCCCAAAGCGCCGGCCAGCATCGCGGCCGCCAGGTAAACGATCCAGCGTTTACGCATGACTTCCTCCTTGCCCATACACTCGCCCCTAAGAATGCGCCGAACTGCGTCTAGTATGCCCGAAATGACGCGGCCTCAGCTACAGGCTTAGCGCGCCGGTCACAAATTATGGATCTGCACCGGGCCATGCGATCTGGTCGCACCGCCCGGTGCTAAATTTGATGCAAACGCTGCTGCCCTGAGTCGTGGGCTATTTCGCCATCACGAAGTGGCCGCGACGATTCTGCTGCCAGCAAGCTTCGGCGTGCTCATTACAAAACGGCCGCTCCTTCCCGTAGCTCACCGTCTGCATCCGGTCGGAGCCCACTCCCAGCGAAACCAAGAAGTCCTTGGCCGCCTGCGCGCGCCGGTCGCCCAACGCCAGGTTGTATTCGGTCGAGCCCCGTTCGTCGCAATGACCCTCGATCATCACCTTCACTTGCGGGTAGGACTTCAGGAAGCCCGCGGTTTCGGTCAAAGCCGAACGCGTATCGGGACGAATATCGGCCTTGTCGTAATCGAAGTAAGCGTCTTTCACTTCTTTGGCAAAGAGCTCTTCCATCGACGGTGCTGCCGCCACCGGCGCCGGCGGCGGAGGAGGCACGGTAACGGTCACGCGCGCCGTGGCGTTGGCGGAGCCGCCCGGCCCCATCGCCGTAATCGTATAGGTCGTCGAATCGGTCGGGCTGACGGCGGTGTTGCCTTCCGCAGACACGTTGCCCACGCCGGGCGCAAGCGTCAGGGAAGTGGCGTTTGTGGATGACCATCGCAGAGTTGTCGATTGCCCACGCTGCACGTTCGCTGGCGTGGCCTGCAAAGTCACCGTGGGTTGGGCGGGGGGCGGTGGCGGAGGGGGCGGCGCGGCCGGGGTTGCGGTCACGGGCTTTTTGCAACCGGCGCCCACCACCGCGAGCACGAGCGCACCGTACAGGACGACTCTTGCAACGGAACGAATCCGCATTTTCAAACTCCTCCTTGGACTGCTGCTTCTTTTATGCCGGGCTTCGGATCAGACAGATACATTTACACCCTCTGGGGGCTTTCGAGCTGCCAAAGATAACCGGATTTTAGGCGAATTGCCTTAAAAACAAACGTGCCCTTCGCGGCGGGTCCACTTGCGGGGCACTACTTGGGCGACCAATTGGGTGATTCGTTCTGCCCTTCCGTCGTCAGTTGCCTTACCGAGCTTCCGTCGGCCAGCATGGACCAGATTTGTCTCGTGCCGGTTCGCGTGGATTCAAAGACGATGTGCCGCCCGTCGGGCGCCCAGCTGGGCCGCTCGTTGCGCCCGGCGTCGCGCGTCAGCTCCACCAGGTCGTGGGAGGCGATGTCCATCACATAAAGATCGTAATTCCCGTTTGGCCGCCTCCAGCTGAACGCCAGCAATTGCCCGTTGGGCGACCACGCCGGATCGATCACGTAGCCCTTGTCCGTCAGCTCGATCTTCTGAACCTCGCTGCCTTCGGCATCCATGATGTAGAGCTGCGGAGTGCCGCCCCGATCGCTGACAAAGGCTACCTGCTGGCCCGTCTTCGGGTTCCACGTGGCCGAGGTATCCGCGCCGGTCGAATGCGTCAGCCGCCTCGCGCGCGTACCGTCCGCCTCGGCAATGAAAAGTTCCGGATTCCCGAGCATGCTCGACATGAACATGATTTTCGTCCCGTCGGGAGACCATGCCGGCGAGCTGTTCGTGCCCCGAAACCGTGGCCAGTTCAGCAGCCGCGAGCTGATTGTGGAATACACGCAGATCTGCGCGCTCAGAAACGACCCCGCCGTCGGATAGCAAGTGAAGGCCACGCGATCGGCGTCCGGTGACCAGCGCGGCGTCAGCGCGATGGAGTGCAGGGAAGTAAGCTGATGCTGATTGGCGCCGTCGTAATCCATCACCCAGATCTCTTTGTTTCCGCTGCGGCCGCTGACAAAGGCGATTTGCGTGGAGGCCACACCGGGGAGCCCGCCCGAGAGCCGCGCGATGATCTCATCGGCAAACTGGTGCGCGTAGCGCCGCGTCTGCTCTTCGTTCGCGTCGCCGCGATAGACGCGACCGACCACCGGCGGAGCCGACGTATTTTTCACGTCGTTGAACCATGCCTGGATCTCCTCGGTCGTGCCCGTGACCGTCAGGTTTCCAAAGGCCAGAAATTGCGCCGAAGCCGGCGGATCGGTCCAGGCCTGGTAATTCAGCTCCATCGGTACGCTCGGAACCTGTGTGGGATAAAAACTCTTGCTGGCCACTTCTACAATTCCGCTGAAATCCAGATCGTTGCGCACCACCTCGCTGAAAAGCGTCGCCATCGATCCCGAAGCGTCATTGCGCGAAACCATATCCGCCACCGCCACTCGGGGCTTGCTCACGCCCAGCCCCGTCCCGGTGCGAAACCAGTCCTGCGCCCGCGCCCCCATCGCCGCGAAAAAGAACAAAATAAGCACGCCCAAGGCCGCTAAAGACCACCCTGTTCCTGACGCCAGACCGCTGTATTGCTTTCTCATAGTCTCGCCACCGCGCTCGGGCCTTCAAAAGTCATCAAAAGAACGTCCCTGTCATTCCGAGCGAAGCGAGGAATCCCTCCTCGATTCTTTTTATATCCGTGTTCCATGCCCGCGCCCAAGCGAAATCTGCGACTTTTTTCCGACCGCCTGTCTTCCATCCCGTCATTTTTCGTGTTGTCACTCCGAGGAGCACGGCGCGCTGCAAGCGCCTCCGGGCCTTGCGCGACGAGGAATCCCTCTTCGTTTTCCATGAAAATGCGAACCTACTCCGCCCCTCACCGCCGGAAATCAAACCAGAACTCCACCGACACTTTGTTCCCCGAATACTCGTTCGGCAGCGCCTGCATGGGATTCGACCCCTGAATCGCCCTCATCGCCGAGGTGTCCACGGACGCATTCCCGCTCGATTGCAGGATCTGAATGTTCGCCACGGCGCCGTTCCTCAGAATGTCAAACGACACCACCGCCCGCGGCGCCCATCGCAGCGAAGGATCAATTGTGCTCTGCAGCCAATTGCTGGCCACGCGATTGCGCACCGCGTCCACATACCAGGAGAAGCGTCCGCCGAAATCCCCGCCGCCGCCCGGCCCGCCAAACTGCATCCCCGCAGCCGTCGCACCGCCCGCGCCCATCCCGAACTGCGTGTAGGGAACCGCGGGCGAGCCGCCCTGCCCGTAAGGCACGGCATTTTCCGGCGGAGGCGTGGTGTCTTCGAGAGTCTTCGACGGCCGGGTCACGTAATAGGGTTGCTTTTCTTTGGTGAACTTCGGAATTGGCGTGGCATCTTTGGGAATTTCTTTTGGAGGTTTCGGCTTCGGTTCCGACTTGTACAGCCCCTTCGATTCGTCCACCACCCGGCTCTCGGTCACCGTTTCAGGCCGTGGAAGCGGCACGCCCGTCAGGCCGCCCACCAGCTTCACGGAAACCGCGCCTCCGCCGCCCGGTCCTCCCCAAAGATCGCCGCGATGCGACAGGAACGTTGAAACGGCGAGCGAGCCGAACAGAGCCGAGTGCAGAATGAGCGACCACAGCAGCGGACCTTTGAGTCCGGGCTCGTCCATGCCGGCGCGCGCGTATCCCGCATGCATCCGAGAAACCGGCGGTTGCATGGTCGCGGCCATCCTCATTGCCCCTTCGGACGCGCGCTGAGCGGCTCGGTCACCACGCTCACGTTTTCGATTCCGGACACCCGCAGCGCATCCACCACCGTGGCGAAGGTCCCGAACGGCACCGTCTCATCGCATCGCAAAAAAACGGCATCGCTTTGCGGATTGCGCATCTGCCCGCGCACTTTCTTCCCCAGGTCGTGAATATTCACCGCCTCGTTGCCCAGGTAAATCAGTTGGCCGCGGTCAATCGTCACCACCAGCCGCTCGTCGCTGATCTCTTTCACCGTCTGCGTCTTCGGCAGATTCACCTCGATCCCCGACTGGAGGATCGGCGCCGTGATCATAAAGATGATCAGCAACACCAGCATCACATCCACAAAGGGAACAATATTGATCTCGGAGAGGGAAGTCCCGGTCTGGCGTGCCAGCTGCGGCATTCGATTTATCCGGCGTTACGTTCGATTT
>Ga0079220_10000421_pt1 | contig 10460 bp, 4 predicted proteins | sample GAAS100_FD_75071 | JGI IMG/M metagenome (GOLD analysis project Ga0079220, IMG submission 75071) | Agricultural soil microbial communities from Georgia to study Nitrogen management - GA AS100 | ecosystem: Environmental > Terrestrial > Soil > Agricultural land | place: USA: Georgia | collected... | reverse complement strand
GCTCGATCGGCATCTTGTCCTCGACTTCAACGACGGTCAGCTGCGTGCGCTCCTGTAAAAACGTGCTCAACAGGTGATCGGATTGCCGGTGGCGATGCTGCACGAGGATTGTCGGAATGCGAAAATCTGCCGGCAGTTGGCCCACCAGCTCACGCAGTGCGTTCAGACCACCCCAAGACGTGCCGACGACCACGATCGAGTATGTCACGGGTGAATGCCGAAGAATTATTTCACCTTTCGGTACATCTTTTCCCGCGCGTGCAGCTTCTCATAGCAAGGCTCGTACTTCGAGAATCGCAGCGTCTCCTTCGATCCAAGTGCGAGTACCCCGAACATCGAGAGACTCTCGTAAAACAGCGCGTGGACCCGGTCCTGAAGCTCGCGATCGAAATAGATCAGCACATTCCGGCAGAAGATCACGTTGAACTCCGCAAACGAGCGATCCGTGACCAGATTGTGCTGAGAGAACACGACGTTCCGCGTGAGACTCGGACTGAAGAGCGCGCCGTCGTATTTCGCCGTGTAATACTCCGAGAATGACTGCTTACCGCCGGCCCGTATGTAATTCTCGGTGTACTCCTGCATGCGATTGAGCGGGAAGATGCCCGCCTTCGCTTGCTGCAGCACGACGTCGTTGATGTCCGTCGCGTAGATTCGCGCCCGATCGTAGAGACCTTCCTCGCTGAGCAGGATCGCCATCGAGTAGACCTCTTCGCCCGTCGAACAGCCAGCGTGCCAAATTCGAATGAAGGGCCATGTGCGCAGCAGCGGAATCGCGATCTGCCGAAACGCCCGATAGAAGCCCGGATCACGGAACATCGCCGTCACGTTCACGGAGAGATCGAGCAGCAACCGCTCCATCATCTCCGCATCGTGGAGCACGCGAGCCTGAAGCTCGGAAATGGTGCGTAGTCCTTCGGCTTCGATGCGCTTCCACAGCCGTCGACGGATCGACGCATAGGCGTACGAGCGGAAATCGAAGCCGTAATGGCGGAAGATCCCTTCGAGCAGCAGCTCGATCTCGAGTCGCTCGAGATCCGAGTTGTATGCTACCGGAGGTCCGGTCAGCGCTTTGCCTGCTACCGGTACAGCCATACCCGCATCAGACTCAGCAGCTGCTCCGTATCGACTGGCTTTGTGATATAGTCGGAGGCGCCCGCGGCGATGCACTTTTCACGATCGCCCTTCATCGCTTTCGCCGTCAGCGCGATGATCGGCAGATTGCGCAGCTCAGGAATCTGACGAATCGCGCGCGTCGTCTCGTAGCCGTCCATCTCCGGCATCATCACGTCCATGAGCACGAGATCGACGTCCGGCGTTCCTTTCAGCAGATCGATCGCGTACTTGCCGTTCTCGGCGAAAGAGACGCGCATGCCGTGATCCTCGAGCACGCTCGTCAACGAGAAGATGTTTCGAACATCATCATCGACGATGAGCACGTGCTTGCCGGCGAAGACGGCGTCGGCGTTGTGCAGGCGCTCGAGCATGCGCCGCTTGTGCTCCGGCAACTTCGCTTCGACTCGGTGCAGGAACAGCGCCGTCTCGTCGAGCAGACGTTCCGGACTCTTCACGTCCTTGATGATGATCGTGTCAGCGAAACGGCGCAGCCGCGTCTCCTCCTCCTGCGAGAGCTCCTTGCCCGTGTAGATGATGATCGGCAAGTCACGTATCGCCGGATCGGCCTTCACGGTCTCGAGAAGCTGGAAACCATCCTGTCCGCCCTTGAGGCCGAGATCGAGCACCATGCAGTCGTAGTGCGTTTGCGCGAGCTCGCGGAGCGCCTCTTCCGCCGTCGCGACGGCCGTGATCTCGACATCCTCGTGGGCGATCAGCTCGATGACGCTCTGGCGCTGGACATCGTCGTCCTCAACGATGAGCAAACGCTTTACCTGCTGATCGATGAACTGCGATATTCGATTGAAGGAGTCGTCGAGGGCCTCCTTCGTGACCGGCTTCTCGAGATACGCGATCGCGCCAGCCTTCATTCCCTGTTGACGCTCGCGGATGCCGGTGATGATGTGCACCGGGATGTGCCGAGTATCCGGATGATGTTTGAGTCGATCGAGGACAGCCCATCCATCGATCCCCGGCATGTCGATGTCGAGCGTGATCGCGTCCGGCTGATAGGCGTGCGCCAGCTGCAATCCGACTTCGCCGTCGTGACCGACGATTCCCTTATAGCCCTTGTCGCGCGCGAGGTCGAGCAGAATGTGCGCGAAGCTCGCGTCGTCCTCCACGATCAGCACGACTCGATCGCCTGGCTGTAAATCATCTCGATCGTCCTGGAAACCGTGCGGACGCGGGAGATCTTCGATCGCCGGGGCGATCGTGCCGCCGCCCGCATCGGCGCCTTCCTGATCGTCCTGTTCGAATCCGATCGAGGAGAGATCCGGCAAGTGCCACGAATCGGACGACTCGCTCGCGTTGGCGGGAGTCGCTGGCGCCGGCGCGGTCGTCGTCGCCGATTGGCTCGCGACGCCGCCGCCCGTCGGCAGATCGTTCGATGACGCCGGACCACGCTCGGGCTCGCGCGACGCGCTTGACGCCGCACGCACCGGTACCGTTCCGCTGCTCCGGTCCCGCGCCAGGGCGCGCGGCAGCGCGCGCTCGGCGGTCTGTGAACGCAGACGGTCGGCACGCAGTGTGGAGGTCAGCTCATCCTCGAGCGGCCGCCGGTCCTGTTCGTGATAGCGCACGGGGAGGAAGAGCGTGAACGTGCTCCCCTGCCCAGGCGTGCTCTCGACGTGGATCTCGCCGCCGAGCAGCCGCGCGATCTCTCGGCTGATCGAGAGGCCAAGTCCCGTGCCGCCGTACTTGCGGCTGGTCGTACCGTCGGCCTGCTGGAACGCTTCGAAGATGAGCTGCTGCTTGTCGCGCGCGATGCCGATGCCCGTGTCCTTGACGCCGAACGCGATGACATCGTCGGCTCGGTCGAGGATCCGCGAGGCAAACCGGCGCCCCTTGTCCGCACGCCGGATCGACAGCGTCACATTACCGCGCTCCGTGAACTTGAACGCGTTCGACAACAGGTTCTTGAGAACTTGCTGAAGTCGCTGACCATCGGTGTAGACCGGAGACGGTGCATCCGGTGACACGTCGACACTGAAGCTCAGATTCTTCTGTTCCGCGACAGGGCGGAAGGTGCGCTCCACGAAGTCGATGACGTCGCGCACCGTTACATCGGTGGCATTGACCTCCATCTTCCCCGCCTCGACTTTGGACAGGTCGAGAATGTCGTTGATCAGGTTCAAGAGATCGGTGCCTGACGAGTAGATCGTCTGCGCGAACTCGACCTGTTTGCCGGTGAGGTTCTTGTCCTTGTTCTCCGTCAGCAGCTTCGCGAGGATGAGGAGCGAGTTGAGCGGCGTGCGCAGCTCGTGGCTCATGTTCGCGAGGAACTCGCTCTTGTACTTGGAGCTGAGCGCGAGCTGCTGCGCCTTCTCCTCGAGCGCCTGCCGCGCCGACTCCACTTCGCGGTTCTTCTGCTCCACCTTCGCATTCTGTTCCGCTAACAGGCTGGCTTTTTCTTCCAGTTCCTCGTTTACCTGCTGCAGTTCCTCCTGCTGTTCCTTCAACAACTCCTCGGACTGCCGCAGTGTACGAGCCTGGGCCTCGAGCTCCGTGTTCGAGCGCTTGAGCTCTTCCTGCTGCTGCTGGAGCTCCTTCGACTGGCTCTGTAGCTCCTGCGTCAGCTTCTGCGACTGCTCGAGGAGTTCTTCCGTCCGCATGTTCGCCTGAATCATGTTCAAGACGACACCAATCGATTCCGAGAGTTGATCCAAGAATGTTTGGTGGATCGCGCTGAACGGAAGGAAGCTCGCAAGCTCGATGACGGCTTTGACGTCACCCTCGAACAGAATCGGAAGGACGATGACATTGCGCGGCGGTGCCTCGCCCAGACCCGAAGTTATCTGTATGTAATCGTCAGGCACGTTCGTCAGCAGAATCGGCTCCTTCTCCAGCGCCGCCTGCCCAACGAGCCCCTCGCCGAGACCAAAGCGATTGCTGACGTTCTTTCGCGCGCGGTACGCGTAGCTCGCGATCAACTTCAGCGTCGGCGCGCTGGTATCTCCCTCCGACATGAAGAACGCGCCGTGGTGAGCGGACACCAGCGGCGTCAGCTCGCTCATGATCAAGCGCGAGACCGACTCCAAATCCTTTTGGCCTTGCATCATTCGCGAGAACTTGGCGAGATTGGTCTTCAACCAATCCTGCTCCTGGTTCCGTTCCGTCGTCTCGCGCAGGTTGCCGATCATCTGGTTGATGTTCTGCTTGAGCTCATCGAGCTCACCCTGCGCTTCGACGGTGATCTGTCGCGTCAGATCGCCCTTCGTCACCGCTGTCGCGACATCGGCGATGTTGCGCACCTGCACGGTGAGCGAGTTCGCCATCGCGTTCACACTGTCGGTGAGCGCCTTCCACGTTCCGGCAACCGCGGGCACCTCGGCCTGACCACCGAGCTTGCCTTCCGTTCCCACCTCTTTCGCGACGCGCGTCACTTCGTCGGCGAACACGCGCAGGCGATCGACCATGTTGTTGATCGTATTCTTGAGATTGAGTACCTCGCCCTGCGCTTCGACGGTGATCTTCTGACTGAGGTCTCCGTTTGCAATAGCGGTTGAAACATCAGCGATGTTCCGGACCTGCCCCGTTAGGTTCGAGGCTAGTGAGTTCACGTTGTCCGTGAGGTCGCGCCACACGCCGCCCGCGCCCGGGACCTTTGCCTGTCCACCGAGCTTTCCTTCCGTTCCTACTTCGCGCGCCACGCGCGTCACTTCACTCGCGAACGCGTTGAGCTGATCGACCATCGTGTTGATCGTGTTCTTCAGCTCGAGGATCTCGCCGCGCACCTCGACCGTGATCTTGCGCGACAGATCACCCCGGGCGACGGCCGTCGTCACGTCCGCGATGTTACGCACCTGCACGGTGAGGTTGCCCGCCATCGCGTTCACGTTGTCCGTCAGATCCTTCCAGGTCCCGCTGACCCCCGGTACGCTCGCTTGACCACCGAGGCGACCTTCCGTTCCAACTTCCTTGGCGACACGCGTGACCTCGTCCGCGAAGATGCGCAACTTCTCAACCATCGCGTTGATGGTGTCCTTGAGGTCGAGCATCTCCCCGCGGACTTCGACGGTGATCTTCTGCGATAGATCACCATTTGCGACCGCAGTCGTGACCTGAGCGATGTTACGCACCTGACCCGTCAGGTTCGACGCCATCGCGTTCACGTTGTCCGTGAGGTCTTTCCACGCGCCGCTCACGCCTTGAACGCTTGCTTGCCCACCGAGGATTCCTTCCGTTCCGACCTCACGAGCGACGCGCGTGACTTCGCTCGCGAACGCCGAGAGCTGATCCACCATCGTGTTGATGGTGTTCTTGAGCGCGAGCACCTCGCCCTTCGCCTCGACGGTGATCTTGCGCGAGAGGTCGCCCTTCGCCACGGCGGTCGTGACGTCGGCGATATTGCGCACCTGGACCGTCAGGTTGTTCGCCATCCCGTTGACATTCTCGGTGAGGCTCTTCCATGTGCCGGCAACGCCAGGCACGTTCGCCTGCCCACCGAGTACGCCTTCCGTGCCGACCTCGCGTGCCACGCGAATCACTTCGCCGGCGAACGCGTTCAGCTGATCGACCATTCGATTGACGACGTCCTTGATCTGCAGGATCTCGCCGCGCGCCTCGACGGTGATCTTTCTCGTTAGGTCGCCGTTCGCGATCGCCGTCGCGACCGCGCTCACATCCCGCAGCTGAATCGTGAGGTTCGCCGCCATGCCGTTCACGTTCTCGGTGAGATCGCGCCACGTGCCCGCAACTCCCTCGACGCGCGCCTGTCCACCCAGCTTCCCCTCCGTTCCCACTTCCTTCGCGACGCGCGTCACTTCACTCGCGAACGCGTTCAGCTGATCCACCATCGTGTTGATGGTGTTCTTCAGCTCGAGGACCTCGCCCTGCGCGCTGACGGTGATCTTTCGTGACAGATCCCCCTTGGCGACTGCGGTCGTCACGTCGGCAATGTTCCGAACCTGTCCCGTCAGGTTCGACGCCATCGCGTTCACGTTCTCGGTCAGACTCTTCCATGTCCCCGCCACCCCCGGCACGTTCGCCTGACCACCGAGGATGCCTTCCGTGCCCACTTCCTTCGCGACGCGGGTAACCTCGTCGCCGAAGACCCGGAGACGATCGACCATGTCGTTGATCGTGTTCTTGAGCTCCGAGACCTCGCCCTTGGCCTCCACCGTGATTTTTTGCGAGAGATCCCCGTTTGCAACCGCCGTCGTGACGAGTGCGATGTTGCGAACCTGATTCGTTAGGTTCGCCGCCATGAAATTCACGTTGTCCGTCAGATCCTTCCACGTACCGCTCACGCCCTGCACGCTCGCCTGGCCGCCAAGGATCCCTTCCGTTCCGACCTCGCGCGCCACACGCGTCACTTCCGCCGCGAACGACGAGAGCTGATCGACCATGATGTTGATCGTGTTTTTGAGCTCTAGAACTTCGCCCTTCGCCTCGACCGTGATTTTTTGCGAGAGATCGCCGTTGGCAACCGCTGTCGTAACCAATGCGATGTTCCGCACCTGCCCGGTGAGGTTCGACGCCATCGCGTTCACGGAGTCCGTCAAATCCTTCCATGTTCCGCTCACGCCCTGCACGTTCGCCTGTCCGCCCAGCACTCCTTCCGTGCCCACTTCGCGGGCGACGCGCGTGACCTCGCTCGCGAACGCGTTCAGCTGATCGACCATCCGGTTCACTGTCGAGCCGATGCGGAAGAACTCGCCCTGCACCTGCTTCCCGTCGATCTCGAGCTCCACCTTCTGCGACAGATCGCCCTCGGCGACCGCCTTGATTACGCGCGCCACTTCCGACGTCGGCTGAACGAGATCGGTGATCAGGCCGTTGATCGAGTCGACAGCGACGGACCACTGCCCCGACGCCGGACCAATCGACGCTCGATCGCGCATCTTACCCTCGCGACCGACCGAGCTCGCGATTCGGACCATCTCGTCCGTGAGCCGGTTGTGCCGTTCGGCGACGTTGTTGAAGGCGAGGATCAGGTCCGCCACCAATGGATCGCCGTTCGGCTCGAGACGAACCGAAAAATCCCCTGCGTCCATTGCGCGTAGACCCGCGAGCAAGCGGGTGAGCGAGCGGTCGCGCGACGTGCGGCGTTCGGAACGCTCGCGTCGCTCGTTGAATTCACGCTCGTCAGCAACGTCGCTGTTCGATTCTGTCGTCGCTACGGCGCGATCGGTCGCCACGCGCCGCCGGCCATTCTGCCGCCGACGTCCGCGCTTGCCGTTGCCGCTCCGCTGCTCGGACTCTGGCTCGTCTTGCTCGTTGAGAATTTCAGGGCGTTCGCCGACTCCCACGGTCAGCTCCTGGCGCTTTGAGTAAAGAGGGCGCCAACCGGCGAAGAAAATTCGCCGATCGGCAGGTACAGAAATTCGGTCCGAGAGAAGTACGCGCACCCATCGCGTCGCAATTCGCTTTCAGCCACGTGAGCGACGCGCAATCTCCGGTCGTTCCTGAGTAGTTCTTCAAAACTGATGCCGGACTCAGGCACTCTTCACCGCAGTAGTTGTTCGCGTGAATGTGAGGCCGAGCGCGCGTTGAGAAACTGTGAGGATCAGCAAGAAGTGGGCGAGTTCTTCAGCCGTGAGACACAGACCAAGTTCCGCCTCTGATCCAGCGATGGGCGCTGGACTTAGCGCTTCGTGGATTCCGGTACTCTACCGGTTGACAACCTCACGGAGATGCCGCCATTCCGCGTGTGGAGGCGTTCCTCGAGTCGAAGTCGCAGTTCCCGTTCGAGCTGCCGATTCGCTGAGAGAATAGCGAGCTGCCAACCGGGATATTTCGCCCGCAAGACCTGGCCGAACCGCGCGTACAGATCGCGAAGCTTCGCCGCCTCGCCAACGCGCACCCCGTACGGCGGATTTGTCACGACATGTCCCGCCGGCCCGGAAGCGGTCTCGATCGACGACACGGCGCGGACGGAGAAGTCGATGTCGCCCGCGACGCCCGCTCGTTCGGCATTCGCCACCGCCGCTTGGATTGCTCCACTGTCGCGGTCCGATCCTCGTATGTCGACCGGCGCACGTGGAATGGCGAGGCCGAGCGCTTCTTCGCGAAGCCTGTTCCACATCGACGCGGAAGCGTCTGGCCAGGCCAGAAAGGCGAAACTACGGTGCAGCCCCGGCGCCATCCGGCGAGCGAGCAGCGCCCCTTCGATTGCAATCGTCCCCGAACCGCACATCGGATCGAGAAGCGCCGTACTCCCCGACCAGTCGCTACCGAGCAGCATCGCCGCCGCGAGCGTCTCGCGAAGCGGCGCCTTCGCGATTGCTTGACGATAGCCGCGTTGATGAAGGAGTGGACCGGAGCTATCGGCACTCACCGTGAACACATCGTTCACGACGCGTATGACGAAGAGCTGCGCCCGCGCCGCGGAGAAATCGTCATCCTCATCAGAACCCGCCGCCTCGACTGCGCTGGCCGTGCCTAGTCGATGCTCGATTGCTTCCGCGAGGCGCTGCTCGATCGCGCCGGTGTGATAGAGCCGCGATTTCCGGCTCGTCACCCGAAAGCGTACCGCTCCGCCTGTCGTGACAAAACGCTCCCACGGAATCGCGCGCGCCAGACGCTCCAGCTCATGAAATGCTTGCGCGCGAAACGTGGCGACGCGAACGATTACGCGACTTGCCGTCCGTAACCACAGATTCGCGCGAGCAATTATTTCGAGAGTCGCCGGGAACGCGACACCGCCAGTCTCCAGCCGCGGCCGCGAGCCGAGCGCTTTCAGCTCACCCGCAACCAACGGCTCCAATCCGGGAGCCGCGGCTGCGTACGCCTCGAGCATGCTTGCGCTCTTACTTCGCGCCGCCGAGTGGGCCGGAGCTGGGCGTCGGGGCACTTGGCAACGATGCGGTTCGTCGCGCCGATCCTCGCGTCGCGCGTGGTGCTCGCAGTCGCAGCGGCCCCACATAGCGCTCCCATAGCCGGAAACCCAAGAGGACCACGAAAACGAGCAAATAGACGAGCGGAAACAGCGTGTCCTTCTTTACTGCCCACAGATAGTGGACTGTACCCGTGATCGCAGCGATGTAGATCAAGCGATGCAATCGCGCCCAGCGCGCTCCGCCGAGTCGGCGCACCGAACCTTTCGTCGATGTCAGCGCGAGCGGCACGAGCAGCACGAACGTGGTCATCCCAAGGAGGATGTACTTATGCTTCACGATCTCGCCGCCCATCGCCCGCCAGTCGAAGTACCAATCGACGCCTATCCACATGCTGACGTGAATGCAGGCGTAGAAGAAGGTGAAGAGCCCGAACATGCGTCGGTACTTGGCCAGCGCGCCGACGCCGAGGAGCTCGCGAACAGGCGTGACGGCCAGCGTGATCGCGAGAAAGCGCAGTGTCCACAACCCCGTGAAGATCTCCGCCTCACGCACGGGATCGGCGCCTAACGCCTCCGGGCGATTGTGCGTGACGCCCCAGAAATTCCAGGCGAGGAGCGTCGCTGGCACCAAGCACGCCAGGAACACGACCGGCTTGATGCGCGTTAGGACCCTGCTCACGGGCGGCGCTTCCGTACGGACTCAGTAGTTTTTCCGAAGATCCATACCGGCGTACATGCTCGCCACTTTGTCCGCGTACCCGTTGAACATCAGCGTCCGTCGGCGGCGAAACTCCCCGATGCGACGCTCCGTCGCCTGGGACCACCGCGGATGATCGACCTCCGGGTTCACATTCGCGTAGAAGCCGTACTCGTCAGGCGCGGCGATATTCCACGTTGTCGGCGGCTGCCGGTCGACGAACGCGATCTTCACGATCGACTTGATGCCCTTGAAGCCATACTTCCAGGGAACGATCAAACGAATCGGCGCCCCGTCCTGATTCGGCAGCGGCTTGCCATATAATCCCGTCGCCATGAGCGTCAGATCGTTCGTCGCCTCGTCCATCCGCAATCCCTCGACGTACGGCCACTGCAAAACCGGCCGCCGCTGACCTGGCATCTCCTCCGGCCGAAGTACCGTCGTAAATGCCACGTACTTCGCCGACGGTTGAGGTTCGAACCGCTTGATCATCTCGCCGAGTGGTATCCCCTGCCACGGAATCACCATCGACCAGGCTTCCACGCACCGCAGTCGATATGTGCGATCCACGACCTTGTGCGGCTTGATCAGATCCTCGAAGTGGTAGTCGCCCGGCTTCTTACACAGCCCTTCGACCCGTACGGTCCAAGGCTGCGGATGAAAGCCGCGCGAGTTGTCCTTTGGATCCTCTTTGTCGGTGCCGAACTCGTAATAATTGTTGTACGAGGTGATCTGCTCGTACGTATTCGTCTTGTCTTCCGGCTCCTGGCCAGCGACCGCGACCTCACCATCCGCCGATCCCCGGGCGTCGGTGTTGCAGGCAAGCAGTCCAGCTCCAGAGGCGCCGACGATGCCAGCGGCCATGAG
>Ga0079220_10000420_pt1 | contig 10465 bp, 9 predicted proteins | sample GAAS100_FD_75071 | JGI IMG/M metagenome (GOLD analysis project Ga0079220, IMG submission 75071) | Agricultural soil microbial communities from Georgia to study Nitrogen management - GA AS100 | ecosystem: Environmental > Terrestrial > Soil > Agricultural land | place: USA: Georgia | collected... | reverse complement strand
ATGACCGCCGATGCCGTCGGCGCGGCGCCCGCGCCCCGTCCTTCAAAAAAATACGGTCCGGCCGCTCCGGCGTCCGCCAAAACGGCATTGAAGGGACCGTCAACATCGGCAAGAGGAGTACTCGACCGCACCATGGCAGGTTGAACGCGTTGCTCAATGCCGTCGCCGACGCGGCGCGCGACCCCAAGCAGCTTAATGCGAAAGCCGAACTCGCGAGCAAAACGAATATCGTCAGGCGTGATCCGTTCAATTCCCTCGACTGTCATATGTTCAAGATCAGGTTCTATTCCAAACGCCAGGCTCGAGAGCAACGTGAGCTTGTGGGCCGTATCGCCGCCTCCGATGTCGAGCGTCGGGTCGGATTCGGCATATCCCAGCTTCTGCGCGTCGCGGAGCACCTCTTCGAATGGCCGGCCCGTGGCTTCCATGTTGGTCAGAATGTAGTTGCATGTGCCGTTCAAAATGCCGCGCACAGCGACGATCCCTTGCGAAATCAAACTCTCGCGCAAGGACTTTACAATGGGTATTCCACCCGCGATCGCCGCCTCGAATTTCAGTGCGCAGCCTTTTTCTTCCGATAGGCTCGCAAAGCGCGCGCCGTGCTTGGCGAGCAAAGCCTTGTTTCCCGTGACGACGTGTTTGCCCGCATGAAGCGCTGCCTCTACGAGTTTTCGTGCCACGCCATCCTCGCCTCCGATGAGCTCGACCACGACGTCGGCGCGTGACTCAGCGAGGCCAATTGCATCCGGTATCCAGGCGAGCTTGGAAACATCGATTGCCCGCGTTTTGGCGCGATCCCTTGCCGTCACAGCGACGATTTCGAGGGCTCGCCCGGCGCGCTGCGCGAGCTCCGGACCGCGCTGCTGCAATGTCTTGACGACCTCGCCGCCCACCGTTCCCAAGCCGGCAAGTGCTATGCGAAGTGGCGCAGTCACTTCGCAGCTTCCAAGGAGACGGGCTCGTTCGTTCGCATCGACAGGAACTTTTTGACATTGCGGGCAGCCTGGCGAATGCGATGTTCGTTCTCAACGAGCGCTACGCGCACGAAGCCCTCGCCATATTCTCCGAAACCGATCCCCGGCGATACCGCCACTTTGGCATGAACAAGCAGCTGTTTGGCAAATTCCATCGAGCCCCGTTCGCGATACTGTTCCGGAACCGGAGCCCAGGCGAACATTGATGCTTGCGGCGCGGGTATCAACCACCCAGCGCGTTGCATGCTTTCAACCAACACATCGCGACGCGACTTGTAGATAGCGCGGATCTCAGCCACGCAATCTTGCGAACCGTTCAGCGCAGCCGTTGCCGCCACCTGAATCGGCGTATAGGCGCCGTAATCGAGATACGATTTGATGCGGCCCAGCGCGCCGATGAGGTGTCGATTACCTGCCGCAAAACCCATACGCCAGCCGGGCATCGCATAAGTTTTGGAAAGCGACTGGAATTCGATCGCAATATCCTTGGCGCCGTCGACCTGGAGAATTGAGGGAGGCGGATTGTCGTCATCGAAATAGACATCCGCATAAGCAAGGTCCGAGAGAACCCAAATCTCATGCTTTTTGGCGAACGAGACGACTTCTTTGTAAAAGTCCAGGTCAACGACCTGGGCCGTCGGATTGGAGGGATAGTTCACGACCAGTGCAACCGGTGAAGGAACAGAGTGACGTACCGCGTTTCCCAGCCGGCTCAGATATTCTTCGGGAGACGTGGCCGGCACATGTCGTATTGCTGCGCCTGCAAGGATGAAGCCAAAGGAGTGGATCGGATAGGCTGGGTTCGGCACCAGAACAACATCACCTGGTGCGGTGATCGCTTGCGCAAGATTGGCAAATCCTTCCTTGGAGCCCAACGCCGCGATGACTTCGCTCTCGGCGTCCAACGTTACGCCGAAACGCCGCTTATAGTAGGCGACATAAGCTTTGCGCAGCCCCTTGATGCCACGAGACGCTGAATAGCGGTTCGAGCGTGGATCTCGCGCGGTCTCGATGAGCTTGTCGACTATGTGCTTCGGCGTCGGCATGTCCGGATTGCCCATGCCGAAATCGATAATGTCCTCGCCGCGCGCGCGCGCTTGCGCTTTGAGGCGGTTGACTTCCTCAAAAATGTACGGCGGCAGCCGCTTAATGCGATAAAAATCGACCTGCATAGCCCTGGACTATTCAATGACGCGACGGACCACGCGCCACCGGTCAGCATCGCGGCAATAAGGTTGCGTCGTCAATGGCTTTGCGGCCGTTCCTCAGATCAACCCTGGATGAATATCTCGGCGCGGCGGTTGCCTGCTTCCCCCTGCGGCATCGACTCGTAGTAGACCGGCTGACTATCGCCCACGGCCTCGACGAGCACGTGACTGGCGGGAACCCCTTCGCGAATGATCTCCTTTGCGACGGAATTCGCTCGAGCCTGTGACTTGGCGAAAATGGTCATCAGGTGCTTCTCGATCGGCATATTGGCCGTCCGGCTCGACGAGTGACCGACAACTTTGATGTATCCGTTCGCCCCTCTTTGGCGAAACGCCGCCACTACGGACCGGATTTGAGCTCGGGCTGCTGCCGTCACGGCTGTGCCATCACCTGGAAAGAGCACGACAGCCTGCGGCGCGCCGCCAATTGCATTGGCGTAGACGCTTGGCGTCGGCGCGCCGAGATTGGCAACGACTGCACCAGACATAGTCGACGGACCCCCGGCGGTACGAGCTTTGCCGCCCTTCGCATTCGGCGCTGACGCGTTGAGTGGAGCGATCGGGCCGGTGGCAACACCAGCATTCGCAGCCGTTTCCTGATATCGCGCGATGATCGGCGGGGCCACAAATTGCGAGATTGAAGGATCAAGGGGCGGAGCCGCCGAAGGCTTGAACCCCAACGCTGCATCGGACATCGCGACGGGTTGCGCTCCCGCCACGGTACCTGCTGGCGGTGTCGCGCTCGGCGCCTCGGGAGCGGATGGAGCAGGCGTGGCCGCTGACGCGGATGGAGCAGGCAGTGCTGTTGTTGCGGCTGGCGCAGGTTGAGCGGGCGGTTCGGGCGGAGGCGACGAATTATCGGGCGCCGGGGCTCCGTCACTCGGTGTCGTCGTCGTCGGCGCTGGCGGCGTATTGCTGGCCACTTCGGGCGCCGGATTGGCACTGGGCGGCGGCGGCGGAGCGGCGGCGGCTTCGGTACCACCTCTCAGAGCATCCGAGCTGTAGTGCGAGCGCGCAGCATCCGCAGCCAGAGAATCGGTCGTCGCGCGCTGCGCATCAGGAGACGTCGTCCCGGTCGGTTTATCCGGAATCGCCGCTAGATCAGGCTTGGTCCCGTCGGCATTCGTCGGTGCCGTGTCGGGCGGAAATCCACTCGCGTCTGCGGCCGGGGCAGCGTCAGATGTGTCATCGCCCATCAAATCGGAGATTGTCGAACAGCCCGCAGTGCAGGCTGCGATGGCGAAAACCGCCGCGAGGCGTACCAAGGTTCTTGTCATGCTCTCGTTCCTCAGCCTCGTCGAAATGCTTGGCCCACGGTATACAGGTGCGCCCTACCCGATCCAAGCAGAAGTCCCTGCCAGAGCAAAGAAATCTTGTGGCAGCCGGACCTTACGCCGTTGTTCACACTGCTTGCGGAACCATGCCTGCGCACGATAATTGTTCCACTCAGCGGGCCGGTGATGATCATGCAGAAGAAGCTCGGCGATTCGGGAAAAAACGCCAACACCCAAGACACGGCAAAAGACGCCCCCAATCCGAATCTTTACGCGCTTGGCGACGCGGGCGAATTTGCGCGAAACATGGTTCGGGTCGGTCAGCAGTCGCAGCGCCTCCTGTCCGACTTTTTCAAACGTCAATCTTCGGCAGACAAGGAGCCGCTCGATCCCCTCAACCTTGCCGAACCCTTCTTCGCCCTCGTAAGGGCAATGGCTGCGAATCCGGCTTCGATCATCGACGCGCAGTTTCGGCTCTGGCGCGATTTTATGTCCCTGTGGGAAGTCACCGCTCGAAAAATGCTCGGCAGTCAGGTCGATCCGGTCATTTCGCCAAGACTTGGCGATAAGCGGTTCAAAGACAAGGACTGGCAAGACAATCAGATATTCGACTTCATCAAGCAGTCATATCTGCTCACGGCGAATTGGGTGCAGGACACCGTCGCCAAGACCGAAGGGATTGATGACAACACGCGCAAGCGCGTCAATTTCTACACCAAGCAATTCGTCGACGCGATCGCACCCACCAATTTTGTTCTGACCAACCCAGAGGTGTTGCGCGCCACATTGCAGTCAAACGGCGAGAACCTCGTCAAGGGCCTCGGCAATTTGCTGGACGATTTGGAGCGCGGCAAGGGCCGCCTCTCGATCAGGCAATCGACCGACGCGTTTCGCATCGGCGAGAATATCGCGACAACTCCGGGCAAGGTGGTCTTCAGGAACGAGCTTCTCGAATTGCTGCAATACGAACCAGCGACCGAGCAGGTCTACGAACGGCCGCTCCTCATCTTTCCGCCGTGGATCAACAAGTTCTACATCATGGATTTGAGACCGGAAAATTCGTTCATCGGTTGGTTAGTGGCGCAAGGCTACACGGTCTTCGTGGCGTCATGGGTGAATCCGGATCGCCGCCTCGCTCAGAAGACGTTCGAAGACTATATGCACGAGGGTATCTTTGCGGCGCTTGACGCGGTCGAAAAGGCAACAGGCGTTCGCGACCCGAATGTGGTCGGCTACTGCATCGGCGGAACGCTTTTGACCGCGACACTCGGCTATATGGCTGCGAAGAATGACACCCGCATTCATTCGGCGACATTCTGGGCCGCGCAAGCGGACTTCAGCGAGGCCGGAGACCTCTCGGTCTTCGTCGACGACGCACAGCTTGAGGCCCTTCAGCAACAGATGCAGACCGCCGGCGGCGTTCTCGAAGGAAGCAAGATGGCGACCACCTTCAATATGCTGCGCGCCAACGATCTGATCTGGTCCTTCGTCATCAACAACTACATGCTCGGAAAGCAACCACTGCCGTTCGATCTGCTTTACTGGAACTCAGACACAACACGCATGCCGGAGAAGACACACCTCTTTTATCTCCGCGAATGCTACAAGGATAACAATCTGGCACGCGGGAAGATGGTGCTTGCCGGTGAGAAGATCGACCTGTCGAAGGTCGTCATACCGGTCTATTTGCAGTCCGCGAAGGAAGACCACATCGCGCCGTACCGATCGATCTACAAGACGACAAAATTATTCAAAGGACCAATCCGATTCATCCTTGCTGGCAGCGGACATATTGCCGGTGTCATCAATGCGCCAGTCGCCCGCAAATACCAACATTGGACGAACGAGAAACTTCCCGCGACCGTCGAGGAATGGATCCAGGGGGCGAGCGAGCATCCTGGTTCGTGGTGGCCCGATTGGGACGCGTGGTTGACCAAGCTTTCAGGCAGGAAAATTCCAGCACGCAAGCCTGGCGACGGCAAACTTCGGCCCTTGGGTGACGCACCGGGCACCTATGTGAAAGTCAAAGCACAGTAGTGTTCGTGGCACCTGTGCTCATTTCGCAAGTCATGCCAGACCGGTCGTCTCGGGCAGACCGAGCATGATGTTGAGATTTTGCACCGCCGCGCCCGCCGCACCCTTACCGAGATTGTCGAACACGGCGACGAGCCGGACTTGCTTCGAAGTTTCGCTACCGAAGACAAAGATCTTCAGCCTGTCCGTATTTTTCAGCATCTCCGCATCAAGCGTCTTAAGTGCGGTGGTTTCCTCCGGCGCGGCCACCTCGACAAGCGGCCTCCCACGATAAGCTCGCGATAGAATTTCGCGGACGTGCGCCACGGAAGGCGCGCCAGGCAGCGACCAAAGCTGCAAGGGAACCTCGACGATCATCCCGCGATAGAAGCGCCCCACGCTCGGTGCGAAGACGGGCGCGTGCTTCAATCCGGCACGCTCCCTCATTTCCGGTACGTGCTTGTGCGCGAGCGTCAACCCATAGGTGCGCACAACCGTTTCGACGAAGTTGGCCGAACTGGTCTTTTCGAACTCTTCGATCATCGACTTGCCGCCACCCGAGTAACCAGACACCGCATTGACCGTGAGCGGCGCATCGGCAGGAATGAGACCGGCCAGAATGAGCGGCCGAACAAGTGACAAGAAGCCCGTCGCGTAACAGCCAGGATTGCTCAAGCGTTTTGCAACCGCGATCGCCTCGTAATTGCCGGGCTCGAATTCGGCAAACCCATAGACCCAACCGGCAGCAACGCGATGTGCCGTCGATGCGTCGATGACGCGAACGTCAGGATTTCTGATCAGACCGACAGCTTCGCGCGCCGCATCATCGGGCAGACAAAGAATGACAATGTCCGCTTCGTTGAGCGCACGAGACCTCGCGCCCACGTCCTTGCGTTCGGCGGCGGCCAATTGGACCACAGTCAAATCGGCACGAGCACTCAGCCGCTCGCGGATCTCGAGCCCGGTCGTTCCGGCCGCGCCGTCTATGAAAACAGTCTTCGTCATTGCGGCCCGTGCTTAACGGCGATTTGCTTGACTAACAAGTTGCCGCAGTCTTACCTCGACCTTACGGCGACTTCGACTGGGGGTGGGAGGAGCCGCGAAGTCTGGTGCGAATCCAACCCTGCCCCTGAAACTTGCCGGCATCGGCCGCGGGAGGGGCGCAATGGATTTCAACAAGCTCTGGCAAAACTTTCTCGATACCGTCACCAACCACTACTTTGACCTCAACGGGCGGGTCGGCCGAGCCCGCTTCTGGTACTTCATCCTGGTCGAAATCGCCGTCGGGATCGGGCTCGCGATCGTGCAGAGCATCATCCTGCATGGCGTTCTGACGGCTCTGTTCGGCCTGGCCATGCTGCTGCCGAACTACGGCATGGCAACACGACGGCTGCAGGACACCGGACGCAACGGAACACTGGCGCTTGTGGCGTTCGGCGCATCAGCGCTCTTGAACGTGATCTCCCTCATCGCCGTCATCGGCGGCGTTGCCGGCGCCTTCGGATTCCTGCTGATCTTCGCCACGATCGGGTGGATCGTCGCCTTGGTGGCTTTGATCGCAGGAATCGCGCTCATCTATTTCTGCGCACAGCCTGGTCAGGCGGAAGCCAATGCCTATGGACCGCCACCGCCGGATTGGAGTCCCGCGTAGCCGTCACGACAACGATGCTCTGTGGTTTACGGCGCTGAGCCGTTGGCGTTGCGAATTCTACAGTTCATATTCGTTTTTGAGTTCTTGATACCCCCTCCCCCTAAACGGTCAGATTTGTGCGCGCCCAAACGAGCGGTCTGTAAGAAGCAGAAATTGGAAGCCTGACAGCGTCATTCAAGGACTGGACGATTACGTTCCAGTTTTTCAGTTGTAAACGACAGGCCGACGATTTCCCGTTCGGCCTATTGCTTACAGAAGCCGCGACTAACGCTTGCTGAATTGGAAGCTGCGACGCGCCTTGGGCCGTCCGTATTTCTTGCGTTCCACGGCGCGCGGATCACGCGTCAGGAAGCCGCCGGGCTTGAGTGCCGCGCGCAGAGCCGGTTCATAGGCCACGAGCGCGCGGCTAATGCCATGACGAACCGCACCCGCCTGACCCGACAAACCCCCGCCCGCAACCGTTACGATGACATCGAACTGTCCGTCGCGGTTGGCCGCAATCAACGGCTGACGCAAAATCATGCGCAAGACGGGTCGGGCGAAGTAAACCTTCTCGTCGCGCCCGTTGACCGTGATCTGCCCGCGACCAGGCTTGATCCAAACGCGCGCGACCGCATCTTTGCGGCGGCCGGTGGCGTAGGCGCGTCCCTTGGCATCCCGGTTCGACTTCGGCTGCTCGCTCGCATCCGCCTTCTCGGGCACCTTCGCCTTGATCAGCGTGGATTTCAGTTCACCAAAGCTCTTTACGTCTTCCGCCATGGGGCCTAGCTCGCCTTGCGATAGTTGGTGTTCTTTGGGTTCATCTTGCCGATGTCGACCTTCTCTGGCTGCTGCGCCTCGTGCGGATGTTCCGCGCCGGGATAGACGCGCAGGTTCGACAACTGGCGCCGACCGAGCGGGCCGCGCGGCAACATGCGCTCGACTGCCTTGTGCAACACGCGTTCGGGATGCTTGCCGCGCATAATCTGGCCGGCGCTGCGTTCTTTGATCCCGCCGATATAACCCGTGTGGTGATAGTAGATCTTGTTCTTGAGCTTATTGCCCGTCAGCACGACCTTGGCCGCGTTGATTACGACGACATTGTCGCCGCAATCCATGTGCGGTGTGAACGTCGTCTTGTGCTTGCCGCGAAGGCGCAGCGCGATGATCGAAGCAAGCCTCCCCACGACGAGCCCTTCGGCGTCGACGAGGATCCATTTTTTGTCGATCTCGGATGCCTTGGCCGAATAGGTTTTCATCTTGCTGACCGTTGGGAGGGGTGTTCGGGGCGCCGTATACGGACATCACCGGCAGGGGTCAAGCATAAAGGCTGATTTCCCTGCATTTTATGAATGCGGTACGATAATACCAGTAAACTTTAAGTATCCGGACGGAACCGTTCGCTCGAACGCCCGACGCCCGGGCTGAAACGTCGCTTGACCGGATATACTAAAGTCCTTCAAACGCATGGTTCTATTTGGCGGAGGCCAAAATGAACGCCCCGACGTCTGAACCGCTAGTGCTTGCCTCGAAGAGCGGCTCAGTCCTCAATCTCACATTGAATCGCGCGAGCGCGCGAAATGCCTTGAGCCAGGCGTTGATGACGGCGATGCAAGCCGCGCTCGACGGTGCCGCGTCGGACAAATCAGTGCGCGTGATCGTGATCGGGGCCGATGGGCCGGCGTTCTCGTCGGGCCACGATCTCAAGGAGATGACGGCTCGCAGAAAAGATGCGGACAAAGGAAGAGCGTTCTTCGAGTCGCTCTTCAAGCAATGCTCGACGCTCATGCAGACGATCGTGCGCCATCCCAAGCCGGTGATCGCCCAGGTCCAAGGCATCGCGACGGCGGCCGGCTGCCAGCTCGTCGCGAGTTGTGATCTGGCGGTCGCATCGTCGTCCGCTCGCTTTGCCACGCCCGGCGTCAACATCGGGCTCTTCTGTTCGACGCCAATGGTCGCATTGTCGCGCAATGTTTCGCGCAAGCATGCGATGGAGATGTTGCTGACGGGCGAGATGATCGCCGCCGACGAGGCCCGGCGCATCGGATTGGTCAATCGCGTCGTCTCCCCGCCGGAACTTCAAGCCGAAACCATGAAGCTCGCGGAACTGATCGCGGCCAAACCGCACGGAACGCTGAAGATCGGCAAGGAAGCGTTCTATCGCCAGATCGAAATGGGACTGAGCGAAGCTTATGACTTTGCCAGCCGCGTCATGACGGAGAACATGCTCGCGGCCGAGGCCGCCGAAGGCATCGGCGCATTCGTCGAGAAGCGCGAACCCAAATGGCCGCAATGATGCCCACCTATCCGGACGAGCTCATCAAATCCGTTCTTCGTTCCACCAAGACGATTGCCATGGTGGGCGCCAGCGCCAACGACATGCGCCCGTCTTATTTTGCCATGATGTACCTGCTCGCGAAGGGCTACATGATTCATCCGGTCAATCCGGCGATGGCCGGAAAGACGATCCTTGGCCAGACGGTCTATCCGGCGCTGAAGGATGTTCCTCCACCGGTCGACATGGTCGAGATTTTCCGCGCGTCGGATGCCGCGCCCGAAATCGTCAGAGACGTGTTGGCGCAGAAAGAAAGATTGGGAATCAAGGTCGTCTGGATGCAACTCGGCGTGGTGAGCGAGGAAGCCGCCGAACTCGCGCGCGCTGCCGGTCTTACCGTGATCATGGATCGCTGCCCCAAGATCGAACATGGGCGCTTCTCGGGTGAAATCGGCTGGCTCGGGATCAACCGCAAGGTCATCGACAACCGCAAACCGCTGCTGTTCGGCAAGGGCGGAAGCCTGAAGCGCATGTGAGGCTCATGGCATGCTGCGGATTTGGGGCCGACGCAACTCGATCAATGTCCAGAAGGCGATGTGGGCCGTGGCGGAGCTTGGTCTTGAGCACGAGCGCATCGATGCCGGAGGCCAGTTCGGCGGTCTCGCCAGCGACTCGTACGGTGAGATGAACCCGAACCGCCGGGTTCCGACCATCGACGATGACGGCGTCATCGTCTGGGAATCGCACGCGATCGTGCGCTATCTCGCGGCAAAGTATGGCGAAGGAACGCTTTGGCCGCAGGACTGGGGCGCCCGGGCTCGCTCCGACATGTGGATGGATTGGACAACTGCAGATCTGCAGCCGGCCTTCATCGGCGGTGTCTTCTGGAATTTCTACCGTACGCCCGAACCACAACGGAACTGGAACGCTATCCGACAGGGAATTGCCCGCAGCGCAATCCTCTTTCGCCTGCTCGACACACAGTTGCAAGGCAAGAACTACCTGGCAGGTCCTGATCTCACAATCGGCGATATCGCCGTCGGCGCGCAGCTTTATCGCTACTTCGCACTCGAAATCGACCGCCCGGACCT
>Ga0079220_10000418_pt1 | contig 10469 bp, 7 predicted proteins | sample GAAS100_FD_75071 | JGI IMG/M metagenome (GOLD analysis project Ga0079220, IMG submission 75071) | Agricultural soil microbial communities from Georgia to study Nitrogen management - GA AS100 | ecosystem: Environmental > Terrestrial > Soil > Agricultural land | place: USA: Georgia | collected... | reverse complement strand
GCAGCCCCTCGAGTGAGCTTCTCGCTCTTTGCTTCGCCGTTTTGATCGACTCGCTTAAGGGGCCGCTCGCTGCCCGGCATCGCATTCCGCGTCCGCATCAGCCGCAGTCCGAGCGCATAACCCAGCGTCCCTGTCACCATGCCCGCCAGCACATCCGCCGCGTAGTGATACCTTCCCCACACCGTTGACGCGCACATCGCCCCCACCAGCGGCAGCATCACCCAGAATAGCCATCTCCGGTGACGCCATGCTCCCCACAGCGCCGCCACCGATCCCGCCACGTGCTCCGAAGGAAACGCCGCCCCTCGCACTCGCCCAAAATGTTCGATGAAAGTAATCGTCACCGTGAATGGCCCGCCCTGTAGCGGCCCTTTCCACCATCCCGCCATCGCGAACCACGGGCTTTCGATCGGAAAGAGCATAGCGATCACATACCCGATGGCATATCCCGCCGCCGAATACGTCATCACCGCCCAATATCCTTCCCAATCCTTTCGAACGTACAGCACGCCGCCGAGCACCAGCAGATAAACGAAGTACGTCAGGTACGCCAGCTGAAAAAAATCGTTTCGCGCTGGCGTCGCGAACTGTTCCAGCCACACCGAAGGATGCACGCCCGTCAGCCAATAATCGAACGCGATCAGTTTCGCGTCCTCCCATCCCGGATTCACTACATGCACGAGGTACGCCAGCTCCTCGAAACAAAACAAAAAGAAAAGATGCGGATACCAGTGCCGCCAGAAGTGCCACCATCTTTGCGCGAACACCGTCGCGTTTGCCGGCGATACCCGCGCTTCGATTCGGCACAGCGCGAAAATTACAAACACCACGAACCATTGCAGCGCCATCAGCCGCGCCGGATGCGCCAGGTTTCCCGCAAACCCGGCGATCATGCCGCTCGAAATCCCCAGGTATCCCAGTGCCACCCATTCGAACGCCCCGCACGCCGACCAAGCCTCCGCCGCTTCGCGCCGCAATCGCTCTGCAAAGCTCGTTCGAACAGCCCCCGCGGCAGGCCACCTCTCCATGCCCGCCGCAATCGTTTCCCCGATTTGTACCGTCCGGCGCTCCAGGTCTTCCATCCTCATATCCGCGGTCCTTTCAAGCGGCGTCCCCGTCGCACAGCCGGACGGCCTTCATGCCCTTGTCGCGTCCGTGATTCGCTTTTTCGCCCGCCCATTCAAGTACCGGCCATCCATGCGCTCGCGCCACGCGCCGCAATCCCGCCGAAGCATTTACCGCGAACGCGTGCCCCACGCATCCGAGCATCCAGCGATCCTGTTTGCTGTCTCCGTACGCGCTACACCGCGCCAGATCCAATCCGAATTTTCCGGCGAGCGCCCTCACCGCCCGCGCTTTCGCCTCGCCAAACATCGCCTCGCCCAGTACTCTCCCCGTCCATCGTCCTCGCGTCTCCTCCAGTCTCGTCGCACAGATGTGAACCGCAGTTTCACAATCTCGAGTCCTGAGTTCATTCCTGAGTGCCGCTGCCGCCCGCACCGCCAGCGGTTCCAGCGTCCCCGTCACCAGAACGATCGTTTCTCCGCGCCGCACGTGCCATGCCGCCCGTTCCACTCCCTCCCGAAGGAATCGCAAGCCACCCGTTCGCGCAAACGCTGCACTTCTTTTCAGCATCCTCGTTTCCGCCAAACAAGTGCTCGCGATGCCGCTTAGGTATCTCTTGTTGGTCTGCACCGCGACTCTCGGTCCCCGCCGACATTGCCGGACCATTTCCACAATCCACGCCGCATAATTCCCCAGCGGTATTTCTCCTGACTTGTGCAGCGCCTTCCAGAATCTCCGCTCGAGCGACGGCTCCTCCATCAGCGTCCCGTCCAAATCAAAGAACGCCGCTGCGGCCGAGATTTTGACTCGCGCGCCATTCCGTGGTTTCTCGCCGCTCGCCAATCGCGACGCCTCACTTCGATCCGGTGAACGCTCGAGTCCGGCTCTGCCGTTCTGCGCAGTCTCAGCCTCGCAAGTCTCTCTCTTCCGCCTCATGCCGTCTCCCTCGATTCCGCCCGGTTCCTCGCCGCCTTCGCCGCAAAGTACTTCCACCCTTCCGCCAGCACCGGCAATCCCCGCACCACGCAGAAGACTCCCGTCGACCACACCAGAATCTGCGCCACGGCCCGGATCGTCCCATGCAAATCTCCCGTCATCGTTCCGATCAATGCCACCGGTCCGCGCGCCAGCGCCAACTCCAGTCCCAGGTAGCAGAAGCACACGCACTTCATTGCCGCGTATATCCCCCGGCTCCAGCGCGAACCCACCAGCGCCTTCCCCCACCACGTTTGCAGCATCGAATTGGCTCCCCATCCCGCCTTTCCGCTTTTCAAAGCCAGCCCGCGCAGAAAATCCGTCGCCGCTCCGCGCGCGAAAAAAAGAATCGGCAGCCATACGGACACCATTCCCACCACCGCGAAATACGTGAAGTACAGATTTTCGATCACCCGGTCTCCCAGGATGTCCACCTGCGCGCCCAGCGCCGTCTCCATCTTCTTCCGTCGTGCCAGGTGCCCGTCGAGCGCGTCCAGCGCGATCGCCGCCACCGTCAGCGCCACTGCCGCCAGGTTCGCCCACACCCCATGCCCGAACAAACTCACCGCTACGAATCCTGTAGCCACCCGCGCCGCCGTCACTTTGTTGGGAGTCCAACTCATTCCTGCACCGCCGGAAATTCTCGCCGGCTGGGTCAATTGCAGGAGCACCGCCACTCGGCATGCCGACAACGCCCGTGTTTTCAGCAGCTTGCCGCCGCCGTCGAATCTGCTCTTTCTCGCCCTCGCCAGCCGAATGCTTCATCTGGCGCCTTTTCCCCGCCGTAATCTCTCTTGGGGCGTAACGCAAGCTGTCGCGTACGCCTCTAATGGCAGAACACTGCCGCCGCCCTTTTGTGGGAGAATCGACCAGCTTGATTTCACCCGAGCACTCCATGCGATCGCTGCGTCTTTCCTTCATCCAATCCGGCTCGGATTCCCATGCACGCTGACGTCTCTCTTGCCGCCGCCTTCCTCGCCGGCCTGGTCTCCTTTCTGTCCCCGTGCGTTCTCCCGCTCGTCCCCGGTTATATCTCCATGCTTTCCGGCATCGGCCTGGAACAGCTTCGCCAGGGCCAGCAGCCCCGCGGCAGCCTCTTTGCCTCCGCCCTTTCCTTCGTGGTTGGCTTTTCCGTCGTTTTCATCTCGTTCGGAGCGTCCGCCAGCGCCGTGGGCACTTTCCTGCGCGAGCATCGCACCGAACTCGCTCCCGTCGCCGGCGCGCTCATCATTCTTTTCGGCCTGCATCTCCTCGGCCTGCTGGCGAAGCTCACCGTTCGGCTCGGCATCATCCTTGGCGCGATTCTTGTCGCCCTCGGTGCCGTCGCACTGCTGCGCCACGCTCCGCTGATTTACAATCTGGGAGCAGTTCACTTCTTCTCGCTTTCCGTCATTGGCTTTTTCGGTCCCGCGCTGGCACGCTGGCTCAATCGCGACGTTCACCTCCGCAGCACCGGTTCCCAGCCCGGCATTTGGAGCGGCTTCCTTCTCGGCTTCGCTTTTGCCTTTGGCTGGACGCCCTGCATCGGCCCCATCCTGGCCACGGTTCTCGCGCTTGCCGCCGCCAGCGACACCATCGCTCGCGGCATTCTGCTTCTCGCCATTTACTCCGCCGGGCTGGCTGTGCCCTTTTTGCTGACAGCCCTCGGCATTGGCCAGTTCTTGAAGTTCTACCAGCGCTTTCGAAAGCATCTCCACGCCGTCGAACTCTTCAGCGGCGCGCTGCTGCTCTTCGTCGGCGGGCTCGTTTTCGTTAACCGCCTTACCTGGCTGGCGGGAAAGCTCGGCTTTTTGAACAGTTTCGTTCTGTGGCTCGAACGCGCCCTCACCGGCGGCCGCTGATCGCTCCGGAATCCCGCCGCTGTTTTGGCTCGTTTGGCCTCAGCGGCTATACTGATCCTTGAGGAATGTATGAAGAAAACCGCTCTAATCCTTGTCGTCGTGGCTGTCCTGGTGGCTGTCGTCTACTACGTCGATGAAAAGACCCGCCTGCAGCCCGCCGCCGCCAATATGACCAGCCCGGACTCTGCCGCTACTGATGCCGCGGGAAAGCCTGCTCCCGATTTTGCCGTGAAAGATCTCGACGGAAAAGACATCACCTTGGCGGACTACAAAGGCAAAGTCGTCCTCGTGAATTTTTGGGCCACCTGGTGCGATCCCTGCCGCGTAGAAATTCCAGGGCTCATCGATATGCAGAATAAATACGGCTCGAAAGGTTTCACCGTCCTGGGCATCGCCATGGACGATGAGGGGAAATCCGTTGTCGCGCCGTTTCTCGCCAAGGAGCGTTTCGACGTCGACGGGCAGAAGCTCCCGATGAACTATCCCATCGTCATCGGCAATGACAACGTCGCCGACAAGTTCGGTGGCCTCTTCGGCTATCCCACCAGCGTGCTCATCTCTCCCGACGGCAAAATCGTCAAGCGCGTCACCGGAATCATCAGCGAAGACGAAATCGCCAAGGCCATCGAAGATCTTCTGCCGCAGGCGACCGCAAAGCCCGCCTCCGGGGACTGAACGCCTGAGGCTGTAGACCGCTAGCTTTTCCCCACCGCCAGCGGCATGTCCGCCGTTCCCATAATTCCGCTGTTCTGGTCGACCACTCCGAGCCGCACTGTGTATTGCCCCGGCTCAAGCTCCAGGTCCAGGTGATAGGGAATTCCTCCCTGCTGAACTCGTGCGTAATCGGCGGGTTTCAGCGCTGCTTTGATGGAAGTGTCGCGGTGGTCGGCCACTTTTCCGTTCGTGCCGTACGCCGCCACGTGAAATTCGAGCGCCAGGCCCTTGCTGCCGCCGCCCGCGTCTTCCGTGCTTACCGTCGTCGGATCCACCAGAAAATCCACGCCCACTTTTGTTTTCCCGGCCCCCGCCGCGGGCAGCACGCGAGCGTCAAACGTGATTCCGCTCGCTCCCGGCGAGCTCAACTGCATCGCGATGGCCACTTCCGCGTCGCGCTGCTTCTTCGCCGCTTCGCTCTGCGCCGCCAGTGCAAAGTAGCCCCGCCGCGACCGCACCGTCGCATCCGGCCGGTTCACCTTCACTTCAATCCGGTGGAATTTGCCGTCCAGCTTCGAAGTCGGCGCGTAGCCGAGCATGTAATAAGCCGCTCCGTCTTGCAGGCTCAGCTCCACAGAATGATCCAGATCATTCTGATTCACGAACACTTTGCCGCCGGTATCTTCAGCAATCTGCTTCATCGTCGCCTGGTAATCCTGCAGGCGCGAACTCGCAGCTTTCAAATCCTGTGCGTATTCATCTCCCGTCTTCAATTCCCCGCCCGCGTCCAGTCCTTGCGATTCCGCTCCGCCCGTCAATTGCCCCAGCAATCCCCGCGCGTCGACCGGATACACGGCGATCTGCGCGTCGGTCAACGCCGACGATGCTTCCTTGGTGCGATCGTCGTAATTCTCGTTGATCGCCACGCGATTCGGATTGTTGTCCGCATCCGCGCTGTACTTGATGATCCGCGTGTACGTAGCCATCGGAAAGGATCCCGTCAGCCACACCATGCTCTTTCGTCCCGGCAATCCGGCGACCGCCTGCGCGATTGCGCGAAACGCCGTCATGGTGATTCCCGCCCGCATGTCGATTCCCAGGTTTGCCTGGTCGTTAAAGAAGTCCTGCATCCTGTAGATAACAACTCTCGGATCGGTATTCGAGCTGCGGACGAGACTGTCCGGTCTCGCCCCGGAAAGCCGCGGTAAGGTTTCGTTGATCCGCGAAAGCTGCTGCTCGACCGGTGCATTCGGCGTGAAGCTTTCCACCGCGGCTTTCAACAGCGCCGGATCATCGGTGAAATCCTGCAACAAGCGCAGAGACGAACCCAGCGTGTACACCGCGATCGGTCGTCCCGGCTCCAATTGCGTGTTCAGATACTTCAGCATTTCCATACGCGCCCGCGCCTGGTCCAGCATCGGCGTGTTCAGCGCGTCCAGCAGCACAATTACCGGAGCGCCCGAGGGCGCACGAAATTCCGGCCGGCTTGTGGTCACGTTCGGCGGCAGTTGCATGCGCCGGCTGCGCAATGCGGTCGCGATCACCGCGGGATTCTCGAACGAAACCATCGTCAGCTTCTGCGGTTTGCCGTCTTCCAGCACGGCAAAGTCCTGCGGACCCAGACCCGCCAGCGCCTTGCCGCTCTTGTCCATCACCACGGCATCCGCAAGCACCAGCCGCGCGGTCGCCCGCAACGCCGGAGCCGGTGGCACGGCATTCTGATCCTGCGCTTTCGTCGGCGCGGCGAGCAGCGTCGCACCCGCGAAAACTCCCATGCCAAGCAATACCGCGCTTTTCCAACCACTTGAGTTTTTCATCCGGCCCTCCGTGCTGCCGCGCCGAAAATACCCGCGGCGCAAAAGCGTCGCGCACAACGTGGTGCGCCGCCTCCCGAAAAAGCGGCGGGCCCGCGGTTTGTCGTTGATCGCCTACTTCTATCACTTCTCACTTGGTTACGCACCGCGTTTGTTACTCGTCCTTTTCTCTTGTGCGCGCATGCTCGCCTTGCTTCGCGCCGCGAGAGTCGGTTACGCTGGATTCATGCTGCGTGACCGCCATTGTGAGCGCATCGAAAGCGCGGCGAGGTGAACCGGTGAAGCGTATTCTTCTTTCCGCGGCCATCGCCGCCTCCGCTTGCTCGCTGATTGCGGTTTCCGCGCGGCGCGCTCCCTGGGCTGCCGCCGCGCAAGTCCCGTCAGCAAAAGACGTGGTGGCGCCTTCGGCCTACGCTTCGTTCGATCCCGCGGCGCGCGGGCAAAAGTTGCAGCTCGCCGTCGTCTTGAAAATTCGCCAGGGCTACCACATCAACGCGCGCAAGCCCACCCTCGATTACCTGATTCCGACGGACCTGAAGATCGAACTGCCCGCAGGTTTTCAGGCCGGCGAAATATCTTATCCTCAAGGACATCTGCGCGCGTTCGCCTTCTCGAAATCCGATAAGCTCAACGTCTACGAAGGCAATACCATTCTGCGTGTTCCCGTCACTGTTTCCGCGGATGCCGCGCCCGGCGCGCAAACGATTCCGCTGAAGTTGCGCTATCAGGCGTGCAGCAACGAAGTGTGCCTGCCGCCGGTCACTTTGAATCTCGCCGCTACCGTCAACGTTGTGGCGTCTCCTTCCGCCACAAAACCCGCGCACCCCGAACTCTTTCCCAAATCCTGATTTTGCCTCTACGTCGTCAGCCGATCCGGAGAGATCGGTTTCAGCTCCCACACGCGCAAACTCGAAACAGTCCCGATGTGCGACCCCGCAAAGTTGACGCGAAGTGCGTCTGCCGGGACGTGGTAAACGCGCGAAGTGAGTGCGATGCGCTGATTGATGCAGATCTCCACCACGGAACCGTCCACGAAAATGTGAAAGAGGAAAGGTCCTTCGCCGGGCGGCAACGGCACTTGCGAGTGATTGATGGTGCATTCCGCGCCGGTACTTCCCGGCGAGTAGTTGATGGAAACCAGCGGCGCTTTCCCGTCCGTGATTTCCATCGGGAAGAGACTCGCGGCGGCATGGAATTGCAACTCAAAGGAGGCGCCGGGAATGCGGATCGGGCTGAAATCCGCCCTACCGTCCGCCGAAGACGCGGATTTGTCCGGCGCAGAAAACTCCTTGCCGCGCAACTGCTGCGCAGCAGGAGCGAAGCGCATTTCGAGCCCGCCATCCGGCCCGATACTCAAGACGCGCGGCAAAGACATGCAGCCGGCCCAGCCTGCCGCGCTGAATTCCGACTCGGGACGGGCCTCAGGAATCCAGCCCCACAGAATCCGGTTTCCGTGTGCGTCAAGCTGGCTTTTTGGCGCGTAGTAAGTGCCGTAATCGAGTTGGCCGCGTTTTTCTGAATGAAAGATGAGTTCTTTGGGATCGAGTTCGCCGGTTTCCCAAATCACTTTGCCTTCGGTGGAATAAAACAAAACGTGTTTGTCGCCGAGCCGGAAAAAGTCCGGGCACTCCCACATTTCGCCGGAATCCACAGGATTGACGGTTTGTTTTCCATTCCATTTTCCGGAAGCAAGCGGGTGCAAGTATTGCCAGCGGCGCAAGTCCTCGGACTCGTAGAGCAAGACCTGTCCGCCAATTTCCTTTTGGCCCGAACCGATGCCCATGTACCAGATTTTTCCATCGCGCCACAGAAACGGATCGCGAAATCCGGTAAGGTTCGGATCATGCGGCGGCTGCAGAATCGGCTCGCGAAGTTTTTTCCAGGTTCGCAGTTGCGCATCGCGCGAGGTGGCGAGACATTGCACCTCGCGAAAATTGTGAAGCGCGTCGCGCAGCGTCGCATCCGCCGGCGGAACGCTGGTCACGCCCGTGTAGATAATCGTTGGCGTGCCGTTGTCGTCCACGGCGCTCCCGGAAAAGCAGCCGTCCTGATCGTACCCGCCCGGCGTGGGCGCCAGCGCAATCGGCAGATGCTTCCAGTGAATCATGTCCGCACTCGTGGCGTGCGCCCAGTGCATATCGCCCCACACGGCGGCATGCGGGTTGTATTGGAAAAACATGTGGTACTCGTTTTTCCAGAAGATGGGGCCGTTGGGATCGTTCATCCAGCCCCGCGCGGGCAACAAATGAAATTGCGGCCGCAGCGGATCGGCGGCGAGCGCCTGCGAGCGTTCTTTTGCATCGGCCCGCGCCGCGAGGGCCAAGCATTTGCCGCGCAGATGCAGCGAAGCGGCAGCGCCCGCAGTGCCCAGCGTCTTCAGAAAATATCGGCGCGACGTGACCATCTGCTTTTTAACTCCAGAGCCGCCGACCCGAACCGCGAATCAGCCAAGCTCGTTCAGCGCGTCGCGCAGACGGCGCACGACGCGGTCCTGGCCGAGCACGACCATGGTGTCAAAGAGCGGCGGCGCAACCGCCTGGCCGACGATAGCCACGCGAATCGCGTTGATGAGCACGCCCGCCTTGACTCCCGCGGCTTCGGCCGACGCGCGCGTCGCGTGGTCGCAGGCATCATGATTCCATTCCTTCAGCGCGGCAAGCGCGTCCGCGGTTTTCGCCAGAAGATCCTTTACGAGCTGCGGATCTTTCCAGAATTTTGCCTTGGCTGCGGGATCGCGCGTGAATTCGTCGCTGAAGAACGCGCGCGACCATGTGGAAAAATCCGGCAGAAGGCGGATTCGCGGCCGCAGCAGGTCCACGGTTCGCGCGAACCATTCGCGGCCGCCGCCGGAAGCCCATTCCTCTTTCCACAGGCCGCTGCGCTGCAATTCCGCCTGAACGTCCGGAAGCAAATCCTCGATGGGCAGCTTCTGCAAATATTGCGTGTTGAACCATTCGAGCTTGGCGCGGTCGAAAACGGCGTTGGTGCGGCTCACGCCCTCAAGCGAAAATTTCTGCAGCAAATCGGTGGTGCGCAGAAATTCCTCATCGCCGCCGGCGGACCATCCGAGAAGCGCCAGAAAATTACGAAAAGCTTCCGGCAGAAAACCTTCGGCGCGGTACATGTTCACGTCGGTGGCGCCGTGACGCTTCGAGAGCCGCGACTTGTCCGGGCCAAGGATCAGCGGAACGTGCGCGAAAACGGGCGGCTCGGCGCCGAGCGCGCGGTACAGCAGAACCTGTTTCGGCGTGTTGGAAATGTGATCGGCTCCGCGAATCACGTGCGTGATGCGCATGTCGATGTCGTCCACAACGACGCTGAGATGGTACATGGCTTGGCCGAATTCGCCGTCCGTTTTGCCCGAACGGAGGAGGACGAAATCCTCGATCTCGTCGTTCGAAAACTCGCGCTCGCCAAACACGGCATCGAAAAATTTCGTCGTCCCGCCGATAGGCACCTTGAAGCGAATCGCCGGGCGTGTTCCGGGAGTGGAAGGCGTGCCTTCCCGGCAACTGCAACGCACCACGCGGCGCACCTGCGTGGCCTCGCCGCTCTCAGGCGCGTGATCGCCGCCGGCGTATTTTTCGGGCGGGCAGTAGCAAAGAAACGCGCTGCCGTTCGCGAGGCATTTCTTGGCCGCGGCATGATACAGCGCGGTTCGCTCCGACTGGTGGTAAGGGCCTTCGTCCCAATCGACCCCGAGCCAGCGCAATCCTTCGATGATGCCGTTGACCAGTTCGGGCTTGTTGCGCTCGGCGTCGGTATCCTCGATGCGCAGAATCATGGCGCCGCCCTGCCGCCGGGCAAACAGCCAATTGAAAAGCGCCGTACGCGCCCCGCCCACATGCAAATAGCCGGTGGGCGAAGGCGCAAAGCGCACCCGCGGCCCGCCCGACGATTTGGAAGCCGAATCACTCATTCAAGCCGCGATTCTCCCTGGATTTCGAATCTTCCAGTGTAGCGGCGAGGAGCGAAGAGAGGCAAGGAAGGGGCGAGATTGGAAGAGCCCTGTCACATCGTATCCCCTTGGCAGGTTTGAAGTGTGTGAGCGAGAAGCGCAGAGGGCAGATGGATTTGTTGTTGTTGCGGCTGTGGGAAAGTGGGAATCCCGCGGGGTTTG
>Ga0079220_10000417_pt1 | contig 10480 bp, 8 predicted proteins | sample GAAS100_FD_75071 | JGI IMG/M metagenome (GOLD analysis project Ga0079220, IMG submission 75071) | Agricultural soil microbial communities from Georgia to study Nitrogen management - GA AS100 | ecosystem: Environmental > Terrestrial > Soil > Agricultural land | place: USA: Georgia | collected... | reverse complement strand
TCGGCTGGCTGGCCGCCGGCGCCGTGATCTACTTCTTCTACAGCGTGCGGCATAGCCGGGTACGGCGCCTGGGACTCGACCGGGAGTGAAGCTCCACACCAAGATTGTGCTGGGGCTCGGGCTCGGCGCCGCGTCCGGGCTGGCGGTGAACGTGTGGGCGGCGAACGCGCCCTGGGTGCACTGGGTGGACACGAACGTCGCCGGACCCGTGGGCCAGATCTTCCTGCGGCTGCTCCTGATGACCGTCGTGCCCCTGGTGTTCACGTCCATCGCGCTCGGCGTCGCGCAGCTGGGCGACATCCGGAAGCTGGGGCGGGTGGGAGCCCGCTCGCTCGGCTACTTTATCCTGTCGACCGTCATCTCCGCGATCATCGGCATCGTGCTCGTCAACCTGGTGCGCCCCGGTGCGGGCGTGCCCGCCACGGTGCGCGAGCAGCTGCTCGAGGCGTATCGCGGCCAGGTCGCGGGACTCCAGGCAGGCGGCACGACTACGTTTGGGGTCGATCTGTTCGTGAACATCGTGCCGCGTAATCCGTTTCAGGCCGCCGCCAATCTCGACATGCTGGGGATCCTCTTCTTCTCGCTGGTGTTCGGAGCGGCGCTCACGCTCATCCCGGCCGAAAAAGCACGCCCGGTCGTCGCACTGCTGGACGCGATCGGCGACGTCATCATCAAGATCATCGGGCTGGCCATGCGCCTCGCCCCCTACGGCGTGTTCGGGCTGATCTTCGTGGTCACGTCGCTCCTCGGGTGGGACATCCTGCGGAAGCTGCTCGGCTACGTGGTGGTGGTGCTGGTCGGGCTGCTGCTGCACGGCGCGGTGACCCTGTCGCTGCTGGTCCGGTTCCTCGGAGGCCTGAGCCCGGTCGTGTTCTGGCGCCGCATCGGCGCGAGCATCGTCACCGCGTTCTCCACCAGCTCGAGCAACGCCACCCTGCCGACGAACATCGACGTGGCCGAGCGGGAGCTGAAGATCCCGCCCCGCATCGCCGGCTTTGTCTTGCCCCTGGGCTCGACCATGTGTCACAACGGGACCGCGCTGTACGAGGGCGTCACGGTCCTGTTCCTCGCGCAGCTGATCGGCGTCGACCTCACGCTCGGCCAGCAGGTGATCGCGGTGACCCTGAGTGTCCTCACGGCCGTCGGGACCGCCGGCGTGCCGGGGGGCTCGCTCCCGTTGCTCATGGTGGTATGCGCGGCCGTGGGAGTTCCGCCAGAGCTGGTCGGCGTGGTGTACGGCGTCGAGCGCATCCTCGACATGAGCCGTACGACGCTCAACGTATGCGGGGACCTGACGGCGGCGGTATACGTGGCGCGCACGGAAAGCGAGTGGGACCCGAAACTGGTCAACGCGGAGGTGGCGCTGGCACCGGCGGCGTAGGGGCGCAGCATGCTGCGCCCCTACACGAGTTCCGCCGCCAGCTTCAGCGCCCCCACCGCCGGATCGATCCGGTCGGCGACCATCCGTGCCCGCTTGACGTCGACGGCGAGCCGAGCGCGGAACGCCGCCGTCAGCGGCGATTGCGGCAGGAGCAGCCCGCCGGTGATAGCGACCGGGATGGGGCTCGTGCCGGGAAAGTGCCGGGCCAGCGTGACCACGAGCTGCACGAGCTCACCTGCCGCGTCCTCGACGGCCCGGCGCGCCACCATCTCACCCTCCCGCGTCGCGTTGAGCACATGAGGCGCGAGCGCCGCCACCTGGGCGGGCGTGGCGGTGGCGGTCCACCGCACGAGGTCGTCGAAGTGCTGTAGGCCGAGCGCCCCGAGCAGGCGGGCGAGCAGGGTCGTACCCTCCCCGCGGCCGTCCTGGGCGCGGCTCGCCATGTCGAGCGCCCGGCGGCCGAGCCAGTACCCGCCCCCTTCGTCGCCGAGCTGCCAGCCGTAGCCCCCGGATCGATGGACTTCTCCCGTCGGGTCGCGCGCGTACGCGACCGAGCCGGTGCCGGCGTTCACGAGAATCCCGGGGCCGCGCTCGAACGCCGTGGTCAGCGCGACCTCGCCGTCTGCGAGCACCCGCACGATCCGCGCGACTCCGAGCGCGACGAGGGCGGCCGCCAGCTCGGCCTGCTCCTGCGACCGGCCGGCGCCCGCGGCGCCCGCGACCGCCCGGTCCACCGGGAGGGCGATGGCCGCTTGTGCCGCCGCCCGTCGCGCGGTCTCTCCCAGGACTGCGGCCGACGCGGACGCGCCACCAGGCCGCATGGCCGCCCCCGGCCCGTCGGCCCGGCCCAGCACCTGCGCGGCCGTTCCGACGACGACGGTCGAATGCGACCCGCCGGCGTCGGCGCCGAGCAGGAGGGCGGACGGTGAGGTCATGGCATCCCGGGTTCCGGTCCGCCCGTCCGCCGGTCCGCCCGTCCGGCGAGGGAGGACAGGACTCCGGCCAACACCGTGACTCCGGTGCCCAGCGGCACGTACCAGGGCCACGCGAGACCGCGGAGCCAATGCACCTGCTCAGGAATCCCCGGGATCACCGCCGGCACCACGATCGGCGTCATGATCGCCACGCCGACCACGATAGCGACGATCACGTCACGCTGCCGCGCCCGGCGCCACACGCCCCCGAGCACGTAGGTCCCGAGCAAGCCCCCCCACGTCAGGGACGTGATGCTGAGCGCGAGCTGCACGACCGGCGTCTTCTGGTCGCGGAAGGTCATGGCGCCGGCCACCAGCACGGCCGTCCAGAACAGCGTGAGCCACCGGCCGATCCGGAGGAGATGAGTGGGGTCGTGGCGTCCGGTGAGCGGCGCGTAGAAGTCGTGGGTGGATGCCGACGCGAGCGAGTTCACAGCCGACGCGTGGCTGCTCATAGCCGCCGCGAGGATGCCCGCAACGACCAACCCGGCGAGCCCCGGGGGGAGCTGGTGAATCACGAACGTGGGATAGATCGCGTCGCCGCTGATGGTGCGGTCGTCGGCGCCTGCCAGCCACAGACTCGTGCCCACCAGCAGGAACAACCCGATCTGCAGGATGATGAACACGCCGGAGCCGATGAGCGCACGCTGCGCGTCCTTCAGGCCGCGGGCGGCCAGCAGCCGCTGCACGATGAGATGGTCGGTGCCGTGCGACGCGCCCGCAATGAACGCCCCGCCCAGGAGACCACCCCAGAAGGTGTAGAGGACCGTGAACGACGGGCGCCAGTCGAATACGCGCAGCTTGCCCTGGTCCCACGCCCGGCCGAAGGCGCCCACGCCGCCCGCGAGGTGCGTCGCGACGATGACGGTGGCGATCCCGCCCAGCAGGTACACGCCCAGTTGAATCACGTCGACCCAGACGACCGCGCGCAGCCCGCCGACCCAGGTGTAGACGACCGTGACGATGCCGATGGCGAGAATGCCGACGGCGAGGCTCCCCGGCGTGGGGCTGCCGTACAGGATGATCGCGAGCGGAATCGCCGTCGCGAAGATGCGCACGCAGTCGGCGAGGGCGCGGGTGAGGAGAAACAGGCCCGAGGCGGCGCGCCGCGCCGCGACCCCGAAACGGCGCTCCAACCGCTGGTAGGCCGTGTCCTGGCTGCCATCGAAGTACCCGGGCAGCAGGAACGCGGCGACACCGATCCGCCCCACGAGATAGCCGAAGGTGATCTGGAGCCAGACCAGGTTCGTCCGGGCCGCGATCCCCGGAATCGAGATCACCGTGAGGGCCGACGTCTCCGTCGCGACGATCGAGAGCATCAGGGCCCACCACGGCAGGCCGCGATGGCCGAGGAAGTAGTCGCTCGCGTCCCGCTGGCGCCCGGACAGCACCAGGCCGAACACGACGACGGCGGCACAGTAGGCCGCGATGACGGCTACGTCGAGCGACCGCAACGAGGCGCAACAAAAAGCCCGCGGCGTGCGCGGGCTCGGAATGCCGATGGAGGGGGAGCCAACCGCTTCAGACGGTGAACGACGACCCGCAGCCGCAGCCGCCCGTGGCGTTCGGATTCTCGAAGGCGAACCCCGACTCCTGGAAGTTGCTCTTGTAGTCGAGCGTCACGCCGTTCAGATATTGGGCGCTGAACCCATCGACGAAGCAGCGCACCCCGGCGCTCTCGATCACCGCATCGTCGTCACCGGGCTTGTCCTCGATGCTCAGACTGTAGCGAAACCCCGAGCACCCGCCGGGAAGCACGCCGATCCGCAGGCCGGCGGTCTCGGGAGAGACCTTCTCCTCGGCCATAAATTTCCGTACCTCGGCCGCTGCCTTATCGGTGAGCGTGAGGGTGATGGGAGTGGTGTTCTGCGTGGTAGCCATTGCGATCCTCCAGTCACATGCGAACTTAGAAAGTCCCGTTGGCCCTGTCAACTCTCCCGCCACGAGGGAGCGCCGTTATGCGATTGACGCTCGCCGATTGGTTGGTGGTCGCGCTGTACTTCCTGTTCAACGTCGCCGTCGGGTTGTATTACAAGAGTCGCGCCAGTCGCGACACAGCGGAGTACTTCCTCTCCGGAAGGAACGTCCCCTGGTGGCTCGCGGGCACATCCATGGTCGCGACCACCTTCGCTGCCGACACCCCTCTCGTCGTGACGGGCTTCGTCGCGCGCAACGGCATCGCGGGCAACTGGCTGTGGTGGAACTTCCTCGCCAGCGGCATGCTGACCGTGTTCTTCTACGCCCGGCTGTGGCGGCGCTCCGGCGTCATGACCGACATCGAGTTCGCGGAGATCCGCTACTCCGGCCCGCCGGCGGCATTCCTGCGCGGTTTCCGCGCCGTGTACCTCGGCCTGCTCATCAACTGCATCATCCTCGGCTGGGTGAACCTCGCGATGGCGAAGATCTGCATGCTGGTCTTCGGTGTCACGAAGGGCCAGGCGCTGTGGATCGTGGTCGGCATGATCCTCCTCACATCCGCGATCTCGACCCTGTCGGGCCTGTGGGGCGTGCTCGTGACGGACCTGTTTCAGTTCGTGATCAAGATGGGGATGGTAATCGTGCTGGCGGTGGCCGCGGTCGGCGCCGTCGGAGGCATCGACGCGATGCGGGTCAAACTGGCGGCGATCGACCAGGTGCGCGGCGCCACCGCAGGCGGCCAGGGATCGGTGCTCGATTTCGTGCCCAACCTCGGCTCGGCGTGGATGCCGATGATCACGTTCTTCGTGTACATCGCCGTGAACTGGTGGGCCACGTGGTACCCGGGCGCGGAGCCGGGCGGCGGCGGGTACGTGGCGCAGCGGATGCTGAGCGCGAAAGACGAGAAGCACTCGCTGCTCGCCACGTTGTTCTTCAACATCACGCACTACGCCGTCCGGCCCTGGCCCTGGATCCTCGCGGCGCTCGCCTCGCTCATCCTGTATCCCAATCTCAAGGACCCGGAGACGGGCTACGTACGGGTGATGATCGACTACCTGCCCTCGTCGCTCCGCGGGCTCATGGTCGCTGCGTTCGCGGCGGCCTTCATGTCGACGATCGCGACGCACCTCAACTGGGGCGCCAGCTACCTGGTGAACGACTTTTATCGACGCTTCGTGCGCAGGCAGGACACGGAGTCGCACTATGTCGTGGTGTCGCGGCTCGTGACGGTCGTGCTCACGGTGATCTCCGCCGCGGTGGCGTTCCGGATCGAGTCGATCGGGGGCGCCTGGAAGTTGTTGATCATCACCGGAGCGGGGACGGGCGGCGTGCTGCTGCTGCGCTGGTACTGGTGGCGCATCAATGCGTGGAGCGAGATCTCCGCGATGATCGCGGCGTTCGTCGTGTCCGTGGCGCTGCAGACCGTGTGGGGGCTGGACAGCGACCAGCCACTCGACTTCGCCCGTATCGTGCTCGTCACGGTGGCCATCACCACCGCCGTGTGGCTCGCGGTCACGCTGTTCACGCGTCCCGAGTCTGACGCGACGCTGGACGCGTTCTACCGGCGCACGCGTCCCTCCCGCACCGGATGGGCGCCCGTGGCTGCGCGAGCACCGGACGTGCGGCCGTCGGCCGACGGCCTCGCCAACCTGCGCGATTGGGTGGCGGGGTGCGTGCTGGTCTACGGGGCGTTGTTCGGCGTCGGGAAGCTGCTGCTGCACGAGCCGCGGCCCGGCCTGATCCTGCTCGCGATCGCCACGGTCGCCGGGTTCGCCATCTACCGCGACCTGTCGCGCCGCGGCTGGAGCACCGTGGTGGAGTGAGCTGGTTACAGCTCGGGATGGGTGAGCGCGTCGGCGACGAGGTCGGCGACGCGCTCCCGCACCCGCAGGATCGCGGTGCTGGCGCGCGTGGGGTTCACCCGGTTCGTCAGCAGGATGATGAACAGATCGCGGTCCGGATCCATCCAGATCGACGTGCCGGTGTAGCCGGTGTGGCCGAAGGAGCGACGGGACAGCAGCGCGCCCGCGCTCGAATAGCCCGAGTCCGACGGAGTGTCCCAGCCAAGGGCTCGCGTCGAGCCCGGCGGCACGTTCTGGCGCGTGGTGAATTCCGCCACGGTCTCCGCGCGGATCAGCTGCAGCGTGTCCCACGCGCCGCCGTTCAACAGCATCGCCGCGAACCGCGCGAGGTCCAACGCGTTCGAGAACAGGCCCGCGTTGCCCGACACGCCGCCCAGCCGCGCCGCGCTCTCGTCGTGCACTTCTCCCACGAGGAGACGGTGGCGGAACATGGTGTCGTTCTCGGTGGGCGCGATGCGATCGCGCCAGGTGGCCGGCGGGCGAAACCGCGTCGCCGGCATCCCGAGCGGTCCGAACACGTGCTCGGCGAGCCAGCGGTCGAACGGCACGCCGGTGATACGCTCCACCGCCTGCATCAGGACGATGGCGCTCAAGTCGGAATACCGATATTCCGTCCCCGGCGGCGCGACCAGCGTCGTCGTGTCCACCGCGGCGAGCGCGGCCGCCGGCGTCTTCGTCGAGTCGTAGAGCGGCAGGTCGGCGACCAGGCCGGCGGAATGCGTGAGCAGGTGCCTGATGGTCACACGGTCCTTCATGGGGCCGACGAACGCGGGGACGTAGCGTTGCACCGGTGCGTCGAGCGCGAGCTTGCCCTCGTCCACCAGGATCATGCACGCCGTCGTCAGGCCGATGACCTTCGTGAGCGAGGCGAGGTCGTAGATCGTCCCCGCCTCCACGGCGCGGTGGTCGCTCACGGCATACCGTCCCACCGGTGCGAGCAGCGCCAGCCGGCCGTGGCGCCCGACAGCGAGCACGCCGCCCGGAAAGGCGCCGCTGTCGACCTCGGCTCGCAGGTAGCCGGTGGCCGCCGCGAGTCGCGTGCTGTCGAAGCCGAGCGCTGCGGGCGTCGCCCCCGGAATCCCTTCGCTGCGGGGGAACGGCGCGGCCGGGGCCGCTCCTCCCCCCCCGGAGCCGCGGCACGCGACGGCGAGCGCGGCGAGGGCCAGAGCAGCGCGCGCCGTCACGGCTGCGTATCTGGGATCACGACACCCCAACCGACCGCGTAGGCCGGCGGGATGCGGGTCGGGAGGTGACCGGTGATGGGGACCTTGCCGAGCAGTGCGAGCCCGGCGGCCCGCTCGCACGCGCGCACGCCGCTCCACGCGATCAGATAGGATTTCACCGTGGGCGTCTGATTGAGGAGGTAGGGGCTGCCGAGCGACACCAGCACCGTTGGCCGCAGCGAGTCGGTCACCGTGATCAAGGCGGCAAGCGAATCGGGGAGCGCGATGTTGCCGCGCGCCGAGATGGGGCGCACATTGGCGGCGAAGATCGTGGTGGGAGCCTGCGCGATCACCGCCCGCGCGGAGTCGTAAGACAGCGGTCCGGACATGGGCCACAGCCGGAAGAATTCGACCGTGTCGCCGCCCTGGCGCAGCTCCTGGGCGATGATCTGTCCCACGCCCCCGTTGAATTCGTCGGCGTAGGCGATCAGGGCCAGTCGGCCGCGACGCGCCCGCACGGCGTGTAGGCGTCCGCCCACGTCACGCACCAGCGTGAGCGCTCTGACCGCCAGGTCGTCCGCGTGATCCTGGAAGCGTTTGGCGCCCACGATGTGCATGATCGAGTCGAGCGGCACGGTGCGACGCTCGAACAGGCCGAGGCGGCGCTTGATCTCCAGGACGCGGCGCACCGACTCCTCGAGCCGGGCGGGCGGGACACGGCCGCTCGCGACGGCCGCGGTCATCGCGTCGACGGCGGAGTCAGGGTCCGCCGGCATCAGCAGCAGATCCGAGCCGGCGAGAAACGCCCGGACCGTCGCCTCGCCGGCGCCGTACTTCGTCACGATGGCGCCCATTGTCAGCGCGTCGGTCACGACCAGGCCCTGGAAGCGCAGCGAGTCGCGCAGCAGTCCCGTGAGCACGGTCGCCGACAGCGTACCGGGTTCGTCCGACCCGGTGATGGCCGGGAACGCGATGTGCGCGCTCATCACGACGTCCGCCCCGGCGGCGATGCCGGCGCGGAACGGCACGAGGTCGATGGAATCGAGGTGGGCGTATCCTGACGTGATCACCGGGAGACCGATGTGCGAGTCGCTCTGCGTGTCACCGTGTCCGGGGAAGTGCTTGAGCGTCGCGAGCATGTCGTGGTCGCGCAGGCCATGGACGTATTCCGTGACCAGCCGCGACACGGTGCGTGGGTCCTCCCCGAAGGAGCGCGTGTTGATGATCGGGTTCGCCGGATTGCTGTTGACATCGGCATCGGGCGCGAAATTGACGTGGATGCCGACCGCCCGGCCCTCGACGGCGGCCGCTTCACCGACGGCGTACGCGTCGCGCGGGTCCCCCGTCGCCCCGACCGCCATGATGTGCGGGAAGGCGGTCGCCCCGATGATGCGCATCCCCGCGCCCCACTCGAGATCCGCCGACACGAGCAGCGGCAGCCGCGAGCGGCGCTGCAGGGCGTTGAGCTTGGCGGCGACGTCCAGCGGCGACCCCACCGAGACGACCAGGCCGCCGACTTCGAGCGTATCCACCCACCGGGCGGCGACCTGGAACAGCGAATCGTCCAGTGCGGTGTAGCTTCCCGTGAGCCAGGGAACGACGAGCTGGCCGACTTTTTGTCGGACGGTGAGGCTGGCGAGCAGGGAATCGACCAGTCCGCCCGTCCGCCCGACCCCCTGACCGCCCGGGGCCGGCGGCGGGGCGACGGGGCGGACCGGCGGGTGGGCGGTCGCACAGCCGGTGATCAACGCTAGCGCCAGGAGTTTATGCGTCGGCATGCTCTCTCGCTGTTGATGGCGCTCGCGGGCGTCGCGCCCGCGACGGCGCAGGTGCGGCCGGGCATCGAGGTCCTGCTCTCCGACTCGATCGGCCTCGTCGCCGGCAAGCGTGTCGCCCTGCTCACGAACCAGACCGGGGTGAACCGCCTGGGCCAGCGCGACATCGATCTCTTGCGCGGCACCCCCGGCGTGCGCCTCATGCTGATCCTGAGCCCGGAGCACGGGCTCCGCGGCACGGAGGATCGTCCGGGACTTCCGGACGACATCGATTCGGCGACCGGCATAGCAATCTACAGTCTCTACGGCGGAACGCGGCTGTCCGCGATCGCGTCGCTCGACAGCGTCGATGTCGTGCTCGCCGATCTGCAGGACATCGGGGCGCGCTATTACAGCTATCCTCCCACCGTGGTGCTCGTGATGCAGGAGGCCGCCCGCCGCGGCAAGCCCATCGTGGTGCTGGACCGTCCCAACCCGATCGGTGGCGTCGCGGTCCAGGGAGATGTCGGCACGCCGGCTCGTCCGATCGAGCGCGTGAGCGATTTCCTGGCGATTCCCATGCGTCACGGGATGACCATCGGCGAGCTGGCGCGGTTCGCCAACGACATCTACGGGATTCATGCTCGCCTGACGGTGGTCCCCGCGGCCGGCTGGCGTCGCGCGATGTACTACGACGACACGGGCCTGCCGTGGGTGCGACCCTCGCCCAACATGCCCAACCTCGAAAGCACGCTGCACTATCCCGGCACCTGCCTGTTCGAGGGCACCAACCTCTCTGTGGGGCGAGGGACGGCGTTCGCGTTCCAGGTGATCGGTGCGCCGTGGCTGGACACGGCCGCCGTGCTGGCGCTGGTGCGCTCCGACGAGCGCCAGGCGCGGGAGGGGTTGAACGGCGTGGACCTCTCGGGTGTCATGTTCACGCCGCGGGCGCCGACCGACGGAAAGTATGACGGCGTCGAGGTGCCGGGGATCCGTCTGCGCGCCACCGACCGGCGTCGCTACGACGCGACGCGCGCCGCCGTCCTGTTGTTGACGGCGATCGCAGCCGCGCATCGCGACTCCCTGCGGTTCGATGTGGCACGCTTCGACCGGCTGGCCGAGGGCGACGAGCTGCGCCGCGCCATCCTCGCGGGACGCCCGGCGGACGTGGTGTGGCGGGGCTGGGATCGCGCGCTCGCGCAGTTCCGTCGCTCGCGCGCCAAGTACTTGCTCTATTGAGAGTCTTGCCCCGTCCGGCTACCTTCCCCCGGCCATGATCGTCATCCCCCAAAAAGTGCGGGACGGCTTCGGGAAGTTGCTCGATCCCCTGGCCCTGCGGCTGATTCGCCTGCATGTGCGGCCCAACTTCATCACCACGATCGGTACGCTCGTCATCCTGGGGTCGGCGGTGGCGTTCGCGGCCGGGCGC
>Ga0079220_10000416_pt1 | contig 10494 bp, 9 predicted proteins | sample GAAS100_FD_75071 | JGI IMG/M metagenome (GOLD analysis project Ga0079220, IMG submission 75071) | Agricultural soil microbial communities from Georgia to study Nitrogen management - GA AS100 | ecosystem: Environmental > Terrestrial > Soil > Agricultural land | place: USA: Georgia | collected... | reverse complement strand
TCATCAGCGCGCCCATAGGCGACACGCGCTCGTAGAGGACACCGATCTGCCGCGCGAGCGCGAACACGACGACGAGCAGTGCGACGACGACGACCCAGAGAACGGCGTTGGAGACGACGAGCGCTTCGATCATGGCCGGTTGTGAAGTTCGACGAGGAACGGGCGATTTGCGACGAGCTGGCTCGCCGTCACGTACAGCACGACGAAAGCGAGTGTGGCGGCGACGAGCGTCGCGGCCGCAACGGCGTTGCCGATCTCCGGGGCGGGGACGAGCGTCGCGGCAGCGAGCGCGCCGACCAGCACGCCGTTGCGGGCGACGAGGCTCCACGACAGCCGTTGCTTGCCCTCCACCCCGCCGCAACCGCAGTCGATGTTCGTGCGTCCGCGCTGCACGTTGATCGCCACTGCCACGGTCGCGACGCCGACCACGGCGATCGCGACGTACGCACCGGCGACGCGCAGGTCCTCGACGAGCAGTGCCGCACCGGCGAGCGCCTCGAGTGCGGGCAGCGCGAGCGCGACGATCGGCACGAGCGGGTCGGGCAGCAGGCGATACGCCGCGACCGCCTCGCGAAACGCCGGCCAGTCGCGCAGCTTCGCGAGCGCGCCGAACATCAGCACGATGCCGGCCGCGAGCGCGGATGCGCGCAGCGCGAGTGCGGCGAGCGCATCGAGGATTTCCATCAGTGCATCTCGAGCAGCGTGCCGACTTCGGCTACGCCTTCCATGCGCCGCCGCGCGACCAGGCGCGGCGCCGTGTCGTAGACGACCAGCGCCATCTTCAGGCCGTCGATCGCGTAGAGCTTCGGCCGCTCGTCACGGCTTGCGGCGATGGCGATCGCGTTGCTGCCGGGCGCACGGCCGACGCGCTTCTTCGACGCAAGATCGAACGCCCAGATTTCCTGCGCGGGATTCTTGTGGCTGCCTTCGACGCCCTTCGGATGCATCGCGACGTAGAGGCGACCCGACTGCTCGTGCACCGACAACGGCTGGAAGCCGCCCGGACGCCAGCCCTGCCGCTCCTCGGCCGGCGTGACGAGCGACCACGGCGGCTCGGCCTTCGCGACTTCGCCGCCGACGTTCACGACGTGCAGCAGTCCCTTGAACGACACGAGGAAGTAGCGATCGCCGATGTTCTCGGCGTGCGGGAACAGCGCATCGTCGACGGCGTCGAAGAACGCCTCGCTGCGCTTCATGGATTGGAGCGTACCGTCGTCATTGAGCGTGACGGTCAGGAACGTGCCGTCCCCGCAGAGCGCCGAAAAGCGTGCGGCGTAGCTCTGCGACGGCAACACCATCCAGCAGCCCGGCGTCTGGATCTCGGCGACGAACTTGCGCGCTTTCACGTCCACGACGCTGACCGACTGCGCGGGTGTGGCGTTCTGCACGAAAAGCAGGCGGCCGTCGGCCGACGTGCGCGCGACGCCGTGGTAGGGCAGCGCCATCGCGTGCTTGGGCGGTATCGCGACCTCGCCCTTGCGCTCGAGCGTGGCGAGGTCGTAGATATCGACGACGTCGACGCGCTCGCCGTGGTTGAGGCGTGTGTAGTACGTCGTGGCGACGTAGAGCTCCGAGCGGTCGGGCGCGAGCGCGGGCAGGCCGGCGAATCCCGTGGCGATCATGCCGAGGAGCTTCAGGCTCGTGCCGTCGATGACATTCAGCCGGCCGTCCATCACGTGGCTGATCGCGAAATCGGCGAGGTACACGCGCTGCGCCGTGGCCGGCGGCAGCGGCTGCGTCGTGACCTGCTCGTTCGGCTCGTCGGCTGCGAAGGCGGGCCAGCTCGCGAAGAATGCTGCCCACAGCAGACCGATCAACGGCGTCCGACCCATCGTCCTCCTCCGTGCGCACATGCGCGCCGTGGCGCGCGCGAGCATTCCAGACACAGTCTAGGTTCGGGGCGCACCACGGCGTTATCCGAAATCGGCAACGCGCGCGTGGCCTTGCTGCAGATCAAGAAACGCCGAGACCGCTAACCGGCGCGCGTGGAAGGCTCGGCCGCAGCAGCATCGGTCCGTAGACGACCACGTACGCACCGAAGCAGGCGGCCCACAGGGCGCCCGCGGCCGCGAGCGTCCAGGCCGCAGAGGGCGCCGCGCTGTAGGCGAGTCGCAACAGGCCGGCGAGCGCCATCGCGACGTACGCAGGCACGAGCCCGTGCGCCTGCGCGAGTCTGCGGCCCGTGTGACGCAGCGACACGCGCGGCATCAGCGCGAGCATCATCGTGCCGAACGCGCCGATCGTCGCGGCATGGATCCAGTCGCGGGAACCGAACGCGATCCCGGCGTCGGCAAGCCCGCCGATGGCGAACGCGGCCACGAGCCAGGCGTAACCCGCGTGCATGCCGAGCACGAGCGCATCGTGGCGCGCGCGATGACCTTGCCAGCCGAGGAGTCGGATGGCGTGCATCGCGCACGCAGCAAGCCCGATCGGCGCCGCGACCGGTCCCGGAACGGGGAATGCATGCGCGACCGCGAACGCGATCGCGGTCAGGTGCGCCGCCACGTCGAGCCGCGTGCTGCGCCAGGCGCGCTGCGGTGAGCCTCGCTCGCGCAGCGCGTTGTTGGTGAACACGGGCGTCATGAAGCCGCCGACGAGCGAAAAGAGCACGACGACGATGCCGACCCCTCCCGCGAGCGCCTGTGCGGCGCGCTCGGCATCCTGCCCCGCGATCGCGTCGTGAAACGCGAAGTTCGCCGTCGCGAGCGCGGCGAGCACCGGCACGACGACGAGGAACTTGCGCTGCGGCACGCGCCACAGTCCCGACGCCAGCAACGAGGCGAGCAGCGGCAATTCCGCGACGTCGACCGCGGCGACGACTGGATACGGAAGAAGCGAGGCGCACGCCATCGCGATGCGACCGGCGATCCAGACGCCGACGAGCAGCGCGAGGTTGCGTCCCGCGATCTCCTGCACGCCGGCCCAGCTCGGCAGCGCCGTCAGCAGCAGGCCGCTGATGATCGCGACCAGGAAACCGTACACCATCTCGTGCCCGTGCCACAGCGCGGGCGGGCCCGGCGCGCTCCACGCTCCGATGTGCGCGCCGTACCACGCGGCGAGCGCAAGCGGGCCGAAGAGCGCGCCGGCGAGGAAGAACGGGCGGAAGCCGCTGCGCCAGAGCGGCGCGCGCGCGTCCTGCGACGCTACTGCTCCGCGACGAGCTCCCACTTGCCGTCCTTCACGGTGACGAGCACGCGGCCGCGCTCGTCGAAGCCGGAGTGATCGGCCGGCGTCATGTTGTAGACGCCCTGCGTGGCGACGAGGTCGCGCGTCTGCTCGAGCGCGTCGCGCAGCGCGCTGCGGAATTCCGGCGTGCCCGGCTTGCCCTTGCGCAGCGCCGCGGGAATCGCCCGCTGCAGCAGCAGACCCGCGTCGTACACGTTCGCACCGAACGTCGCGGGACGGTTGCCGTAGAGCTTCTCGTACGCGGCCATGTAGTCGGCCGCGACCTTCTTCGACGCGACGGTGTCGGGCACCTGGTCGAGGACCAGCATCAGGCTCGCCGCCATGATGGTGCCGTCGACTTTCTTGCCGCCGATGCGGATGAAGTCGTCGGTCGCGGCACCGTGCGTCTGGTAGATGCGGCCCGCATAGCCGGCGTCGACGAGCTGCATCTGCGGCAGCGCGGCACCCGCGGCCACGCCCGCGATGAACACCGCGTCGGGCGTTGCCGTCTTGAGCTTCAGCACCTGGCCCGTGACGCTCGTGTCCGAGCGGTTGTAGCGCTCGTTTGCGACGATCTTGATGCCGGCCTTCTCGAACATCGGCGAGACGGTCTTGTACCAGGCCTCGCCGTACGGATCGTTGTAGCCGATGAAGCCGACCGTCTTGACGCCCGATCGACGCATGTGTGCGATCAGCGCGCTGGCGATGATGTCGTCGTTTTGCGTCGTCTTGAAGATCCAGCGCTTGCGCTCGTCCATCGGCAGGACGACCGCCGTCGTGCCGACCGGCGCGAGCATCGGCGTGCGCGCCTCGGCCATCACCTCGATGACGCCCATCGCGTTCGGCGATCCGGAAGGACCGATCAGCGCGTCGATGTTCTGCTCGGCGAGGAGCTTCTTGACGTCGTTCACGCTTTGCGTGGGATCGCTCGCGTCGTCGAGCGCGAAATATTCGATCGTCGTGTCGCCGACCTTTTTCGGCAACAGCGCCACCGAGTTCTTCTGCGCGACGCCGACGAATGCCGTCGGCCCGGTCGCCGAGCTCACGACGCCCACGTGCACCTGCGCCTGCGCGACACAGGCGATCACGGCGAGCGTCGCCGTCCACGCGATTCGTCTCGATATCGTTGCGATGATCTTCATCGGTCCCTCCTCGTCGTTGGCCAGTCTCGCACTTCGCTCCGTCGTGAGCTCTCTCGCCTGCCGCGGCTCACATCACGAAGCCGCCGCTCGCGAGCACGACCTGCCCGCTCACGTAATCCGACTCCGGGATGCAGAACAGGTAGACGGCGCCCGCGGCCTCCTCGACCGTGCCGCCGCGGCCGAGCGGGATCATCCGGTTCATGAACGCGAGCATTTCCGGCTGCACGCCCATCCTCACGTCGCGCTCGCCGATGTGCGCGACGGTTGCACTTTCGCCGATCGGCTCCGTCATCCGCGTGCGGATGTAGCCGAACGCCACGGCGTTGACGTTCACGTTGTAGCGTCCCCATTCCTTCGCGAGCGTGCGGGTGACGCCGATGACTGCGGCCTTGCCGGCGGCGTACGCGACCTGGCCGGCATTGCCGTACAGCCCCGCGATCGACGTCACGTTGACGACCTTGCGCTGGACGACGCGCCCCTCGTCCTTCTCCTTCTTCGCGAGCTGGCGCAACGGCTCGGCGGCTGCACGCAGCAGACGAAACGGCGCCGTCGCGTGCACGTCGAGCATCGCGTACCACTGCTCGTCGGTCATCTTCTGGATCACGGCGTCCCACGCATAGCCGGCGTTGTTGACGATGATGTCGAGCGCGCCGTAGCGGTCGAGCGCGGTGGCGACGAAGCGCGGCGCGAACTCCGGCGCCGTGACGTCGCCCACGCATGCGACGGCGTCGCCGCCGGCGGCGGCGATCGCCTGCACGGTGTCCTGTGCCGGGGCGGGGTCGATGTCGTTGACGACCACGCGGGCGCCTTCGGAGGCGAGCTTGGTCGCGATCGCCGCCCCGATGCCGCGCCCCGATCCGCTCACGAGTGCCACCTTGCCCGCCAGCTTGGTCATGCCTGCGTCGCCTCCATGGGTGTGGATGCGCTCGTCGCATGCGCCGGGATGACCCCCGCATCGCCGAGCGCCTGCAGCTCTTCGTCGCTCACGCCCGCTTCGCGCAGCACCGTGCGCGTGTGCTCGCCGTATTTCGGGGGGAACCCGAGCTCGGGGACCGCGCCGGCGCGATCCACCGCCGACGGCGGCAACCGGACGGTGCGGCCGGTGGGCGTGCGCGTGCGGGTCAGCCGCTCGGCGAGCTGTGGCAGCTCGCGCACGGCGCGCACGTCGTTGATCACGGCATGCGGGATCGTTGCGGCGGAGAGCTCGCGCACGAGCTCGCCGGTCGTGCATTCGGCCGTCACGCCGCCCAGCTGTGCGTGGATCCGCGCGCGCTCGCGCCGGCGTCCGTCGTTGGTTTCGCGCGCGGCACTTGCGAGCCCCGCGAAACGCGGCAGCGCGGTGAGCCTGCTCCACTGGACGTCGTTGCCGATCGCGACGTAGACGTAGCCGTCGCGCGTCGGATAGACGTTCGTCGGCACGAACTTGCGGTGCTCGTTGCCGCAGCGCGTGACCTCGTCCGGGTCGCAGTCGAAATCGAGCAACGGCAACGTCGTGAGGAGCCACGACGCGGCCGCCTGCAGCATCGACACGTCGATGCGCTGGCCCTGTCCGGTCTCCGCGCGCTCGAGCAGCGCGCGGATCACGCCCGCGTAGAGCTCGTCGCCGGCCTTGAGGTCGATCACCGGCACGCCCGTCAGCGTCGGCGGACCGTCGGCCGCGCCGGTGAGCTCCATGTAGCCGGCCATCGCCTGCAGCACCGGGTCGTAGCCCGGCGCATCGGGCCATTGCGGACCGAGCGCGGAGATCGCCGCCCACACGAGACCCGGCTTCGCAGCGGCGAGCGTTCGATAGTCGATACCGAGCGCTTCGTAGCGGCGCGGCAACGTGTTGCAGCAGAAGACGTCGACGTCGAGCTCGCGCAACAGGCGCGGCAACAGCGCCCGGCCTTCGACCGTGCGCAGGTTGATCGCGATCGCTTCCTTGCCGACATTCGGCGCGATGAAATAGCTGCGGCGGTCGTCGTCGACGACGTTCGTGCCGATGTAGCGGTTCGGGTCGCCGGGGAGCCGCGCCCCATCGCCGAACGCCTCGATGCGGATCACGCGCCAGCCGAGCTGCACGAAGCGCAGCGTCGCATAAGGCAGCGACAGTGCCTGCTCGAGCGAGAGAACCGTGCGGCGTTTCATGCGGGCGCCTGCATCGCTGTTCCTGCCGCGTCGCTGGCAGGCGGTCGCGGCGCGTGCAGCGCGCGATAGACCTTCTCGGGCGTGAACGGCAGCTCGCGGATGCGCACGCCGGTCGCGTTGTAGATCGCGTTCGCCGTGGCGGCGGCCATGCAGATCGCCGGCGCCTCGCCCACGCCCTTCGCTCCCTGCGGCCCCTCGCCGTCCATCGTCTCGATGAAGTGGATGTCGATTTCCGGAACCTCGGGTGCGGTGACCAGCTTGTAGTCGCGAAAGGCCGGGTTGCGGATGACGCCGCGATCGACGATCAGCTCCTCGGTCGTCGCGTAGCCCTGCCCCATGACGATGCCGCCTTCGATCTGTCCTTCGATGCCGAGGCGGTTCAGCACGCGGCCGACGTCGTGCGCAGCGGTGACCTTTAGCGTGCGGACGATGCCGGTGTCGGTATCGACCTCGACCTCGACGACCTGCGTCGCCCACGCGTACGCGGCCGACACGTCACCCTTGAACGCCTTGTCCTGGTGCTTGGACGGCGGCTCGTAGTAATGCGTCGTCATCACGAGCTCCGCCTTGTCGGAGAAGTGCAGCGAGCGGACGAGCTTGTCGAGCGCCATCAGCACGCGGCCGCTCTGCGCTTCGACGATCTGCCCTGCGCGCAGATCGAGCTCGCCGGCCGCGACTCCGGTCACCTTCTCGGCGGCGGCGAAGATCTTCGCCTTGGCCTTGCGCGCCGCGCCGATCGCCGAGTTGCCGGCGATGAACGTCGTGCGGCTCGCGTGCACGCCCACGTCCCACGGCGTGATGTCGGTGTCGTTGTTGACGACCTTGACCGACGTGAGCGGCAGGCCGAGCTCCTCGCACACGAGCTGAGCGAGCACCGTTTCCGATCCCTGCCCGATCTCGGAGGCGCCGGTCATCAGGGTCACCTGCGCGAAGTCGTCGATCTTGAGGATCGTCCCGCAGCCGTCCGACGGATAGATCTTGGCGCCGCCGCCGACGTGCAGCATCGACGCGATGCCGACGCCGCGCTTGACCGGGGAGGGATCGGCCTGGCGCGCCGCGTATTCGCGGTGCCTGCGCTGATAGTCCGAGCGCTCCGCCGCGGTGCGCAGGCACTCCTGCAATCCGCAGGTCCTGAAATGCAGCCCCTGCGGCGTCGTCTCGCCCGGCCGCTGCGCGTTCTTCAGCCGGAACTCGAGCGGATCGATGCCGAGCGTCTCGGCGAGCCGGTCCATGTGGCTCTCGACAGCGAAGGTTCCTTGCAGGTTGCCATAGCCGCGGAACGAACCGGCGTACGGGTTGTTCGTGTACACGACCGTCGTGTGGTACTTGCAGTGCGGCACGCGGTAGAGCGAGCTCACCGTCTGCATCATCACGAACGGCGTGGAAGCGCCCCACGACGTGTATGCACCGTTGTCGTGCAGCGTCTCGACACTGCGGAACGTCAGCGTGCCGTCCTTCTTCGCACCGCTGCGCAGCGTCAGCACGACGGGCTGCCGCGTCGGCGAGGCGATGAACTCCTCCTCGCGCGTGAACACGAGCTTCACCGGGCGTCGCGTCGCCTTGGCGAGGAAGATCGCGATCGGCTCGAACGGATAGATATCGAGCTTGCTGCCGAAGCCGCCGCCGATCGGCGGCTGGATGATGCGGATGCGCGCCGGGTCGATGTCGAGCAGCTGCGCGAACTCCCGCTTGTGGAGGAACGGGACCTGCGTGTTCGACCACAGCGTGAGGTTCCCCAACGCGTCGAAGTCGGCGATGATCCCCGAAACGCCCATGCAGCAGTGAGTGACGTAGTGAAGCCGGAACGTGTCCTCGATGACGACGTCCGACTCCGCCTCGCCGTGCGCGACGTCGCCCTGCGCGTAGTCCCACGTCGTCGTCACGTTGTCCGGATGGTTCGCATGCACGGCCGGCGCGCCGAGGGCGAGCGCCGTGTGCACGTCGGCGACGATCGGCAGGTCCTCGTACTCGACGTCGATCAGCGCCAGCGCCTGCTCCGCGATCTCGACGGTGTCCGCCGCGACGGCGGCGATCTCGTCGCGAAGACTTCGCACCTTGTCGGTCTTCAGCGGCAGGTGGTCCTTCGCCACTATGCCGAGCGGACGCTGGTACGGGACGTCGGCCGCCGTCAGCACCGCATGCACGCCGGGCAGCGCCCTGGCGCGGCTCGTGTCGATGTTGATGATCCGTGCGTGGACGCGCGACGAGCGGAGGATTTTCGCGTGCAGTTGCCCGGGCAGGTCGAGATCATGGAGGTACCGCGTCCGGCCGCTCGCCTTGTCGGGAGCGTCGAGCTTCGCGATCTTCTGGCCGATCAGCGAGCGCTTTTCGATGACCGTGGCCATCATGGCTCTCCCACCGCCGCTGCTGCGATCGCGTCGACGATCTTCACGTAGCCGGTGCAGCGGCACAGGTTGCCCTCGATCCCGCGCACGATCGCCTCGCGCGTCGGATGCGGGTCATGGGCGAGCAGCGACGCCGCCTGCATGACGATGCCGGGCGTGCAGAAGCCGCATTGCACGGCCCCGTGCGCGACGAACGCATCGCGCAGGCGCTCGCCGAGCGGCGTCACCGCCATGCCTTCGATCGTCGTCAGGTCGCGCCCGTCGCAGTCGACGGCGAACATCAGGCACGCATTGACCGACGCGCCGTCGACGAGGATCGTGCAGGAGCCGCACTCGCCCTCGCCGCAGCCGTACTTGGTGCCGGTGAACCCCAGCACGTCGCGGATCAGCGCGAGTGCGGTCATGTCGAGCGGCACGCTCGCACGCCGCGGCGCGCCGTTGATGGTGAAGACGATTTCACGCAGTGGCGACATCGTCGAGCACTCGCTTCGTCAGGTTGTGGATGAGCTCGCGCCGATACCATTCGGACGCGCGCACGTCGGTGATCGGCCGGATCTCGTCGCGCGCAGTGTCGGCAGCGGCGGCGATCGTCGCCGCGTCGAGGGTGCGACCTTCGAGCGCCGCCTCGGTGCGCGGCGCGCGCGCCGGGGTCGGAGCGACCGCACCGAACGCGACGCGTACGTTCGACAGCACGCGTTCGCGCCGTACGGCGCCGAGGCCGATCGCCACCGCGCTGATGTCGAGCGCCGGACGCGTCCCGAACTTGCAGAAGCGCGCGACGAATCCATCCGGCGGCAGCGGCATGGACATGGCGACGAGGACCTCGTCGGGCCTGCGCACGGTGTGGCCGGGACCGGTGAAGAACTCGCGCAGCGGCACCGTGCGAACGGCGCGCGTGCCTTCGCGCATCGACGCGAGCTCGACGCGCGCGTCGAGCACGAGCAGCGGCACGAGCAGGTCGCCTGCCGGCGACGCGTTGCAGACGTTGCCGCCGATCGTGGCGGCGTTGCGCAACTGACCGCTCGCGAAATGATCGCCCGCGTCGACGAGCACCGGCGCATGGCGGCGCACCGCCTCGCTTTGCATCAGCTCGGTGACCGTAACGAGTGCGCCGATCCGCAGCTCGCCATCCGCGACCGCGATGCCGGCAAGTTCCGGAACATGCCGCAAATTTACCAGCGTAGGCGCGAAGCGCACGCGGCCGGCATGCGTCTGCGGCATCAGGTCGGTGCCACCGGCAAGAAGCGTCGCAGCGCCGCCGCGCAGCAGCTGCAGCGCTGCGTCGAGCGACGTGGGCGCGAAGTACGCTTCAGGGGAGGCTGGAAGGGTCGCCATGACTTCGCTCAAAACTTGATCGGTTCCCGATAGCGGCCGAAGACGTCGACCATCTCGCGCGTGATCTCGCCCACGCTCGCATACGCCTCGACGGCCTCGACGATCGCCGGCATCAGATTGACGCCCGCCCGCGCATCGGCGCGCACGCGCGCCAGGGCCTCGCGCACCTGCGCGGCGTCACGCGTCGCCCGTACGCGCGCGAGTGCTGCGACCTGCGCGCGCGCGTCGTCCTCGCAGTACGGATGCAGCGCGATCGGCGGCTGCGCTTCGTCGCTGCGGTAGCAATTGACGCCGACCTTGCGGAAGCTGCCGTCCTCGAGCGCCTTCTGGTGCGCGTACGCCTGCGCCGACACTTCGGCCTGGATCGTGCCGTCGGCGAT
>Ga0079220_10000415_pt1 | contig 10516 bp, 14 predicted proteins | sample GAAS100_FD_75071 | JGI IMG/M metagenome (GOLD analysis project Ga0079220, IMG submission 75071) | Agricultural soil microbial communities from Georgia to study Nitrogen management - GA AS100 | ecosystem: Environmental > Terrestrial > Soil > Agricultural land | place: USA: Georgia | collected... | reverse complement strand
CGCCTGATGATCCAAGCGTTGTCACCACGTGAGGGGAGTTGCTGTAGCGGAGGATTCCCGATGGACATGCGCGACGTGCGCGCCTGAAGGGAATTGATGTAAGGGTGAACGTGGTCGTTAAAGTCGCGCGCGTTCAGCATGGCCTCAGCATATGCCGTCTTCCACTTCTTGGCGCGCTTCGATTCCATGATCGCCGTGAGCAGTTCCTTCACGTCGACAGGTGTGTGCACATCCTCAACGAGCTTTTCCATGACGGCCTTGTCCGTCTTCGGGGCACCTGTCTTTGTAAATTCCTTAGGCTTCCATCCTCGCGCCAACAATGCCTCACCGACTTGCTTGGTGCTCTGCATGTTCTCGACACCAAGCTCTTGCACACGTGCCGTGCCCTGCTCCCACTCCTGCTGCAACTTGCGCACCAAGTACTCGCTGAACTTAACGTCAACGCGGAAGCCGCGACGCTTCATGCGTGTCGTAACGCGCTGCACCTCGTGCTCGAACCTAGCAAGGTGGCCGTAGCCCTCACGGTTGACACGGGGACGCATCATGTCGTGCAACCTCTGTGTGAGGATCACGTCGAGCCCTGCGTAGAGCAAGTACAGGGGCGTGTCAACATCGATCTTGGCCCACCCTGTCTGAAGCGTTGCCCCGATCTTGTGAAACTCTTCCTTCAAGTCCTTCTGTGTGTCGGGAGCGTTCGGGTCCACGTACTTCGCGCTCAGTTCCTTCAGGCCATGCCCAACGCCCCCATCCATCTTGCTACGAGGGTCTAGCAAGTGAGAGAGAATGCGAGTGTCGTGGTACATCTCTTCGGTCTCACTGAGGGACATAAGACGTGTCACGTCGAAGGCGAGAAGGTCGAAGGGAGCGTTGTGAAGGTTCACGCCACGACGGAACAGGCGCTTCAAGAACTCAATCACTACGCGCGGGCGCACAGAGCGCAAGCGGTAGACGTAAGCGGTACGCGAGTTGCCGAACTGTAGGGTGCGAATGCGGAACGTGGGCGAGAACAAGTCAAGGCCCGTCGTTTCCGTGTCCACTGATAGTTCGAAGGGATCGTGATCGTCGATGAAGCGCATTGCCTCGCGCACATCCTCATCGTCCTCGATCACGTTGATCTGGCACTCAATGCCGTCCAACGTATATGGGTAACGAATCATGTCTCACTCTCATTGGTCGTGCCTGGCGCTTTAGGCCAGGGTTACACGTCTCCGTATGGTACCACGCACCTAGCGCGCATGTCAAGGATGGTGACGGGTGACGGTTTAGCCGTCACTTTGAACTTTTATTTGTATAGCCCCATGCGCGCCCGCGTATACGCGTAATAACTGTACTACCCATCACTCCCGTCACTTAATCAATAAAGTAAGGGTGTTTATGCAGGTGAGACACGGTGACGGGTGGGGTGACGGGTGTGAAAAGAAGTGTCACTCCCGTCACCACCTGAGGGCATGAAAGAAGGGCACCATCACACGGAGTGATAATGCCCTTACTCTCAGAACATCTCTCGAACTGTAGCCCTGTCGTTACCATCAGCCATGTCCGGGGCAACCCCGCCATCGGCAGTGTGCTGACGCACGGCAACAACCTCATCGTTGGCTGCCAAACCGAGGTACACGGCACCCTTGTTCGTCTTCTTGGTGTTGTACCCACGTTCCTCCAAAGCGGCCTTGAACGCCTTCTGGGATAGCATGTCACGCTCGCTGTATCCCTGCGTCCCCGCCCACTTCTTGTACAGCGTGAACGTCCACGCGCTCGGTACCTTCTTGTTCTCCTCCGGTACCAACCAGCCACCGTGCTCGACATCGTCAATGAAGCCACCAAGGATGTCCGTAGCCTCGCGATAGTCCTGCGTGGCGTTGCGCACACGATCAGGCTCCTGTAGCCCGGAGGCATACCACTCGACCGCGCCCCGTACCGCCCACGACAGGATGCCTGGCGCTTCACCAAGCAACGTCGTAGCAAGTCCGTGGTCACGTTCGTGTGGCTCAAAGAACCTCTGCCACGGGATTAGCTTGACGCGCCTCCAAATGCCCTCATCGGCACCACGAATGTCAGGCTTCGCGTTCGTCGCCATCTGCAAGAGGAAGTTCGGGTAGAACTCAATCTCGTTCTGGTGAAGAGCGCGTGCCGTGATCATGTCACCCGAGGCCATGCGCTTGATTTGCGCCTCGTCAATAGATGCACGAGCGTCTGCCTCGTTGACCGTGACAAGACGGGAACCTCGCAATCGCACCAGGTCAGGTCGCGCTGCCCCTGCTCCATCGCGCTTACGCTCGAATGAGGACCAATCAGTAACGCTGCTAATACTCCCGAACACTGATCGCAAAGTATCCAGGAAGATTGACTTTCCATTGCTGCCCCTTCCGTAGTGAATTGCCATGGCATGTTCACTCGTTTCACCGGTGATGCCATAGCCTACAAGGCGCTGAAGGAACGGGGGCATGTCCGGCATGTCCGGCATAACCTCTTCCAAGAACTGCTCCCAGCGTGGCGCTACAGCCTCAGGATCGTAGTCGATGTCCACCAACTGAGTCATGTGCAACTCAGGACGGTGCTCGTACAACATCCCTGTACGCAAATCCACCACACCATTCCTCACGGACAAGAGGTTCTTGTGACTGTCCAAGTCCTCAGCCGTCAGGCGAATGGTGTACGTGGCCTGCATCAGCTTCATGGCATTCTGCAAGCCCGTGTGGGAAAGGGAATAGCGAATGTGCTGCTTCGCTAGCTTGGCGCTCCTCTGCTCCTTAATCAATTCCGCGAGGTCTTCGTAAAGGAACTCCTGCGCTTCCTTCACCATCTGTAGCACGGACGCTGAGTTCTCATTCTCAGGCATCCATACCTTGCCGTTCCAAATCAACCACCCGATACCCTCGCAGTATCGAATGCGATCCTTGAAGATCTCCACGAGACGGTTGGCGTTGCCAGCGTCTGTGAGACGTTCGTCATCAAGCGCCTCAGCAGAGGCCGTGTAGTCGGTCACCTTGATCCATCCAGGAGTAGTCTTACCCTCGCCATCGCTTGCGCGCGGAGGGATCGATACGCTAGGGTGGGGTCGAGGGGTAACCTCGGCGAACTGCCAGGCACGTTCAACCTTGCCTGACAATCCCTTCAGCGTGTACGGCAACTTCTTCACGAAGTCGTTCACGATCATGTCCTGATTGAGTACAGAGTCGGGAACGCACATTGACAACTGGAACGATCGTACCAAAAGACGGTACGCTGTGTCGTCGCGTGTTCCTTCTTCAGCCTCAGCGGCCTCGCGCACATTCATGCGATGCCACCTGACTACATCTTCGTACTGATCCTCAGGATACTGATAGTGGGACTCGGGGACCTCGCGGTCCATGGGAAGTAGACGGTTTAGGAGGCGTCCCGGAAGATCGGACAGCGCTGAATCGTCAACAACGCTGTACTCTCCTCCATCGATTGACGACGTGGGGCCGACAATGTAACCTCCATCGGCCCTGACATCAACTCCAGGCGCAAGGCGTCCGACACTGTTCCCAATGTGATCCACTCCTTCGGGGTATCGGAAGACCAGGTGAGTGCCGCCTGAACGTGTCCTGTGTGTACGCGTAGATACAGCTTCCCCTGCGATCGCATCAACGGCCTCCCTTGTGCCCCCGTGCTTGGGGTCGATGTCGATAACGACAATGCCACTGCTCTTGCCCGTGACAATGCCGATGTTGAACTGTTCGTTCTCCAACTCGTCAAGGAAATCCTCAGAGTCTGCCTGAGACCATGACAAGTGGCCCGAAGTTCCCTCAGGGGGACGCTTCGAGTTGTTTGCAAGAGGGAACAACACCCATCCCTCTGCCATCATCTGTGTGATTGTCTGCTTACGCAGGGTCATGCACTCCTCCTTATGCCTTTCGGCAAGTTGCGACGCTCTCAGCGTGAGGACGTGCGTACAGTCTACATGACGCGTGTCGATCTTGTCAAGCCGTCACTCCCGTCACTTCCCAATGACCGGCTTCACCTTCTTACGGCACAACAAACACCACCAACCGAGCGGTGTTTTCGTTACCGTAGCGCCACACTTCGGGCATTTGATACGTGACATTATCGTCGCCTCCTGTTCCAGCAAGTACGGCACAAAGACGTGCCTGACACCAGCTTCTTGACCATCTTCTTGCAGGAAGCGCACCGTTCCAGGTTGCGGTCTTCCCGCTCGTGCGATCTACCCTTGGTGAAAGCCATCTCACACCTTCTTTCTACAGTTCGTGCACCAATAGTTACCCTTCGTTGTGGGCTTCACGATCTTACCACAACGCGGGCAGCGCTTGAACATTCCCTCTTTACCGGGCATTTGACATCAAGATCCTTCCTGTGATATACTTGCGTCGATAAGGAGGAATGCGACATGAAACTGTACCTACGGGACTTGATCCCAGTCACAACCCCATCAGAGAACATCCTAGCACTGGACGCTCTGAGAAGCAAGTATGGAGACCATCAACGTGACGAGCACGGAGCTTACTACGACGTCCAACCTGAAGACCTGCACGTCTTGCCGCAGGGAGTTGTCGTTGGAACGGTTCACGAAGGACCGTCAGAATAGTGATGGCCTGTGTGCCCGCTGCATCGAGTGTCGTGCTCATGAACGTAGGCTAGCACAGTACGACCTGACGCCGCAAGAGTATGCGCGCATGTTGTTCATCCAGAACTATGCGTGTGCGATCTGTCACCGTACGTTAAACGAACTCGACCATGGCCTTGTAGTTGATCATGATCACGTGACGGGCAAGGTGCGCTCCCTCCTCTGTGGAAACTGCAACACCGCCTTAGGACTCCTAGGGGATGATGTAGTAAGGATGGAAAGAGCGAAAGAGTATGTGAAATTGTGGAAGGAAGAACATGACACTGCGTCGTGAATACGATGACGACTCCGACAGGTGGTACATCGACAAGGAGTCAGGTGAGAAGTACGCGGGCGTCACTTCCATCTTGAACGTCCTCAACAAGGAGGGCATCAACAAGGCCAAGATGAAGAAGCAAGCCGTGTACTTGGCTGACAACAGGAAGCGCATGGCTGAACTCACCAAGGCGCAATACCCTGCTGAGGTGAAGTATGACGATGTGTATTTGGACGAGTGGCGCGTAGCGCGTGACGTCGGCACAGAGGCACATGCAGTATTGGAAGCACTCCTCGTTGGTCAGGAGAGCACCAAGTCTGAAATCGATGGATGGGAAGGACAGCATCCTGCGTTGTGGATGACGAGGGCGTGGGAAGAGCTGAATGAGCAGTTCAATGTCCAGCCGTTGTACAACGAAACGATGGTGTTCAGCCCGAAGTGGGGCTACGCAGGAACGTATGACAATGCGTGGCTCATCGATGGCGAGTTGTGCATGGTAGATGCGAAGACCAACGCGAAGGGACCACGTGACAGCGTGGCGCTTCAGAACATCGCGTATGCCATGGCAGAGAAGATGTACCTCCCTGACGGGACGGTGCAGGACAACCTAGAGTTCGAGCGCTCCCGTGTGTTTTGGGTGCGTCCGGAAGGGTGGAACCTCTACGAACTGCGGTTTGATCATGAATTGTGGATCGACTTCAGAGCAATGCTGCGTAGCTATCAGTACGTGAAGCTACGTCAGAACAGGGTTGTAGAGGAGCCGTTGGTGGAAGATGGACTCACGTTTAGGAGGTGGTTCTAAGTGGCAGCGGTACATGATCAGCTCCTAGCGGGTTGGGTGGCTAAGGCGCTGGATATGCTGTTGGAAGTTGACGATCGACACGACATGGGAATTGAGTGGCGTGCCGACTTGGATGCTTTGCGCGCTCGATACTACAACTATGTCGAGCTGAACAAGAAGAATTGACAAACGCCACGTCATGTGGTATGATGTAGAGTGTAAGAAGAGATACGAAAGGGAAGGTGCACAATGGGTGCATGGGATGAGCTAGGCATCGAACCGAACGAGGGTCCGGAGTACTGGAACCCGCAGGAGCCCGAGAAGATTCAGGGCAAGGTTTTGGAGCTTGGCGTTTACGAGGACAACGAGGGCAAGAAGCACCCGCAGGTTGTTCTCGATGTCGATGGTGATGAGATCACGGTTACCGCGTTCCGCACCATCCTTGCACAGGAGTTGAACGGTGTCGATGACCTGAAGGTTGGAGACACGCTCTCGATCGACTTCCAGGGCAAGCCCAAGGGAAAGCGATACTTCGTGTATCGTGTGAAGAAGATCTCTGACGCTCCGAAGCGTGCCGCCAAGGGTGCTGAGGACAAGGAAGAGTTCTGAGTTGACACCACGCCTTCGGGTGTGGTATGCTCCTCTAGCCCAATTGGGAGAGGCACTAGGCTTAGACCCTAGCCAGTGTGGGTTCGAATCCCACGGGGAGTACTGTGACCTATGTCACTGAGCCGATGTGGCGGAACGGAAGACGCGCCGCACTCAAAATGCGGTGTCCTTGCGGGCGTGTGGGTTCGAATCCCACCTTCGGTACGCTGTGCAAAAGTACAGTAAAGCATGGGAATTCCTTTCCCGGCGTTCGATCAACACAACTGCATAGGTTTCTTCAAAGCTGGAACGTGACGTGGAAGACACGCCGCGTCACGTTCAACGTTTCATAGCTCAGTTGGTAGAGCAGTCGGTTGAAGCCCGATGCGCGGCGGTTCGATCCCGTCTGAAACGGCTGTGACGTGCGTTAACTACTAAACTATGGCAGGCGACGCGGGAGGCGCACGTTACTTTCCCTGACCGTCCTGGTGGCAGAGCGCGGCTGTAAACCGCTACTCGTGGGGTTCGATTCCCTGGGGCAGGACAATGGGGTATAGATGTTGATGGCGGCATATCTGACTTCCAATCAGAATGGGCGGGTTCGAGACCCGCATACCTCACTTGCATCCTTGTAGTTCAGGGGACAGAACGTCGCTCTCCTAAAGCGAATGTCGCAGGTTCGAATCCTGCCAAGGATACTAGGGCTAGAGCCTAGCCTAACGCCTCTGTCAGGCACGTGACTAAGTCGGCGTGAAGTGAACAAAGGGACTCCGTGCAGTTGTCCCCTACACAGGCTCATACCCGTGTAGCTCAGTGGATAGAGCAACGGCCTACGAAGCCGTGTGCCGGGGGTTCGAATCCCTCCATGGGTGCTAGCGCTCGAAGCTCTTAAACGGAGAGCGCTTTATTCCTGGATCGTCTAACTGGCAGGACACCTGACTCTGAATCAGGAGGCTGAGGTTCGAACCCTTGTCCGGGAGCAAGGTAGCACAGTGAACTTCGAATGCGTTCGGGGTGATGGCGCTACCATTTTGGATTGTACCGCCGAGATGGTTCTGGCACCGGTCTTGAAAACCGGCATGGGGCGTTAACGCGTCGGGGTTCGATTCCTCTACTCTCCGCCTTGGATTGGTGCGGTATTGGTAACCGCAACGTGCCTGCTAAGTACGTGCGCCTTCGGGTGTTGGGGGTTCGATTCCCTCCCTTTCCGCATGAAAAAGAACAAGTTCGACAAGTTCGCCGACAAGGTGTCGCATTTCACGGCCAAGTCGGTGTTCTTTGCTGCGTGCTTGCTCTTGGTAGTATTGTGGGGACCCACGAATTTCTTCATGAACATCGACACCGCACAGCTACTCATCAACACACCTACTACCATCATCACGTTTCTCTTGGTAGGATTGGCACAGAACACACAGAGCCGTGACATGAAGGCTTTGCAGGAGAAGCTAGACGCCCTGTTGGAAGAGGCAGGACGCGAGGACGAAGAGGGTGTAGAAGATGAAGAGGGAACAGGCTGAGCTAGCGTTCTCAGTCAGTATCAACGAGTGTGAGGTGCAGACGTTTCGCGCTGGTGGCAAGGGTGGTCAGAACCAGAACAAGCGTGAGACAGGCGTTCGTGTCATTCATCATGAGAGCGGTGCGCGTGGTGAGAGCAGGGAGGAACGTTCGCAACTGCAAAACAAGCGGACGGCGTTCAAGAGGATGGTTGACACACCCGAGTTTCAGAGGTACATTAAGCACAGGATGTACGGCATCGGTCGTGCTGAGGCTGAAGTAGAACGTGCCATGGAGCGAACACAGGACTTCCGTACGGAGGTTCGTGTCAACGGAAGGTGGGTTGTGGAGGATGGGACACAAGATCAAGGGACGAAAGCCTGAGTGCCCGCACAAGAACACCAAGACGAAGACCACGAAGACCCTCGTCTCCACGATCTGCAAGGACTGTGGTATGACGATCGGTATCAGGAAGCGCCCGCCAAAGCGCTCATAGCACTTGCTGACAGAGCGGCCATGTGGTACCCTGCAAAGGTACATAGCCGGGTTCGACTCCCGGGCGAGTGTCCAACTTAGGGAGGGAAGCATGGTTGCGAAGTGGGGAGATCAGTGGTGGTGGCGTGTTGACATCACCTTCACTGACAACAAGACTCAAGCGCACAAGCACCTGACGCTGGAGTCAGCCAAGGCCATCGAACGCCGCATGAAGGGACGTGCGGACGTGAAGAAGGTCACCAAGTCCAAGGATGGGAAGAGGGAATCGTAATGCGTGAAGATCGTCGGAAGCGGTTCATGGAGTTCCTCGCGGAGATCCTGCGTGAGGAAGAGGAGTTGGAGGATGTGGCCTACGTCACATCGTACTTCGAAGACTCCTATGACATCGGCTACTGTGAGACGTGCTCGTACATCGTCCACGAAATCCACGTGACGTACGTCACCACGGATGGGGATGAGAAGACGCACATGATCTCGGGTAGCATGTCCGATCTGTTGTCGTAACAAGCCCGGCGCTGCGTACGCGTGGCGCTTTGCCTCCGTAGCTCAATTGGTCTAGAGCACCCGACTCTTAATCGGGGGGTTGCAGGTTCGAGTCCTGCCGGGGGCACATGTAGTGTATCAATGCCCTCATAGCTTATGTGGTAAAGCACCTGTCTTGTAAACAGGAGTACGCGGTTCGAGCCCGCGTAGGGGCTCAAGAAGGCCCTTGCAAGTTGTCGGATGAGACGCTTGCAAGGGCCTTTGTCATGTGCTACACTTACAGCATGGCAAATCACAAGGTGAAGTGGGAAGAGCACAGCGGCCTGAAGGGTGGAAAGACCTTCCCTCCGGGCACCGCCCGTGCTAAGGTTGAGGGGTTCCACAAGAGCAAGGCGCGTGATCCCAAGGTGAAGCGCGCATGGATCGAATGGGGATCGTTCCCGAAGAGGAAGGGGTGACGTAGATGTTCGGCAAGGTCACGGAGTGGGGTTACCGCACCAACAAGAGCCAGGAAGTGTGGTGCAAGGACAAGGGCGAGGCCAAGCGCAAGGTCAAGCGTATCAACAACAAGACGTCGCGCACAGGCATCGAGGCCAAGCTGATCCAGAGGACGGTGAAGGCCACTGCCATCAAGAGGCGTCCCAAGGACACGTGCTCTGGCGGGAAGTGCAACAAGCGTGGTAACATCTGCAAGAAGCACTTCAAGGAGAAGACCGGACACGCGATGGAAGGCAAGGAGTGGTCGTTGGAAGGTATCCACGCCCGCTGGGATGAGGAAGGTCACAGGTGGGGTTGATGCTAATCCCGTTGAAGCAGAAGTACCTGCGTGGTAAGCTCGTCGGGTACAAGAGCAAGCATAACGACGGGAGTCGTCGCAAGCTCAAGAACAAGGTCAGTGACAAGATGAAGGTTGCGATCCAGTCGACGCAGCCTCACATGGTTCGCGTAGTCTCGCCCACGGGCAAGGCGCGCATGGTACGGAGGGAGAAGTAACATGGAGGATGGTAGCAGCAAGGGCATGTCGTTCCTCGGCGTCCTGTTGGTTCTGTTCGTGACGCTGAAGCTGAACGGTGCCGGGGCCATCGCCGCGTGGTCGTGGTGGCTGGTCCTGACGCCCCTGTGGGTCATGATCGTGGCGTTCGTGTTCCTGGTGATCCTTTACCTGGTGGTGAAGTGAGCGTCGGTAAGCTTGTAGGTCTCACGGGGTACGCAGGGAGTGGCAAGGACACCTTTGCCAAGTCCCTGCGTCTCCGTGGCGGCTACGAGCGTGTAGGGTTCGCGGACGCCGTGAAGGAAATGGCCCTCGTACTAGACCCCTACATCCTGGTTGGTAGCAAGATCGGGAAGGGCTACGATTTCGTCCTTCTCAGTGACATCGTGCGCCAGGTAGGATGGGACGAGGCCAAGAAGATCGGTGACGTGCGCGTGTATTTGCAGAAGCTCGGCACCGAAGCTGTCCGTGACATCATCAACAAGGACGCGTGGGTCATGGCGGCACAGGCGAAGATCTGGCCGTTGATCACCGAAGGCACGAACGTTGTCGTCACCGATGTCAGGTTTCAGAACGAAGCTGACCTGATCAGGAGTTGGGGCGGCAAGGTGTTCCGTGTCACACGTCCAGGGTTCGAGCCTGTGAACGATCACATTTCGGACACGGGAGTTGACACGATCGCCGTAGATGGTGTAGTATCCAACTCAGGGTCGATCGATGATCTTGGTGCGGAAGCTGTGCGCGTGATCAATTTGATGGAGGCGTGAGTGTACGATGAAGATCCCGATCCGTACGACCTGATCGATGGCATCCTTGAAGCTGAGG
>Ga0079220_10000414_pt1 | contig 10520 bp, 10 predicted proteins | sample GAAS100_FD_75071 | JGI IMG/M metagenome (GOLD analysis project Ga0079220, IMG submission 75071) | Agricultural soil microbial communities from Georgia to study Nitrogen management - GA AS100 | ecosystem: Environmental > Terrestrial > Soil > Agricultural land | place: USA: Georgia | collected... | reverse complement strand
TTTGGCGGAGATGTTCGCGGGAGGCCAATTCGGGCACCACGCCGCCGTATTTGCGGTGGATGTCGATTTGGGAGGCGACGACGCTGGAAAGGATTTCGCGGCCGTCGGAGACGACTGCGGCGGCGGTTTCGTCGCAGGAAGATTCGATGCCCAGGATGCGGGTGCTCATCAGTCTCAACCGGTCTAAACAGACACTCTAATCGTAGCATGCGGCGCAGGGGCCCACCGCGCTTCGGCAACGTCTTCCGGCAAGTCACGGGCAGGTCAACTTGGGGAGAAAAACTGATTGTAAAATCGGGGCGTCTCTCGCAACCTAAGCCCATGAAAAATGCGACGAGTGGATCCTCGCACGACGGTCCCATCAGGAAAGTCCGCAAAGCCGTGCTGCCGGCGGCGGGAATGGGCACTCGCTTTCTGCCGGCCACCAAAGCGCAGCCAAAAGAAATGCTCAACGTGGTGGACAAGCCGCAAATTCAGTATGTAGTGGAAGAATGCGTGGCCAGCGGCATCGAGCACATCATCATCGTCACGGGAAAAGGCAAGAATTCCATCGAAGATCATTTCGACTACAACCCGACGCTCGAGCGTTTTCTCGAGGAAAAAGGCAAGCAGGACCAGGCGAAAATGGTGCGGGACATCAGCGAACTCGTCCAGGTCAGCTACACCCGGCAGAAAGAGCCGCTGGGACTCGGCCATGCCGTGCTGGTGGCGAAAGATCTGGTGGGGGATGAACCGTTCGCCGTGCTACTGGGCGACGTGCTGATCCCCGGCGAGAATCCCGCGACGAAGCAACTGATTCAGGTCTACGAAGCGACAGGCGTTGGGGCGATCGCCGTCGAAGAAGTGCCGCGCGAGAAAACGCACCTGTACGGCATCGTCGATGGAGAACCGGCGCCGCAGGCTCCCTTTGGCGAACGGCTTTTGCGCATCCGCGACCTGGTCGAGAAACCCAAACCGGAAAAAGCGCCTTCCAACCTGGCGATTACCGGGCGTTACGTGCTGCCTCCGGCGATTTTCGACTGCCTGGAAAGGACGGCGCCGGGAGCCGGAAATGAAATTCAGCTAACGGACGGAATGCGCATCCTGGCGCGAGAGCAGGGCCTGTGGGCGTACATCTACGAGGGCGAGTCCTACGACGCTGGCGACAAACTGGGATTTCTGAAGGCGACGGTCGAGCTTGCGCTGCAAAACCAGGAATTGGGTACAGCGTTCCGCGAATACCTGAAGTCCTTGAAGCTTTAGCCGGCGGGATTTTCATCAACTCGTTCTCGGAGACGCAACTCCGGCCGGGATGCCGTTCGCAACTTGAGTGGCAGCCGGCAATCGTGTGTAGTTGATCCAGATTTCCGCCGCGATCATTTGCAGGGTAAAGCCAATCCAGAATGCCGTGCCGAAGAATTGTTCCGGATGCGGTTTATGCCCCTGCAACACGGCGGCGGCAAAGAACATCGCCACAATCGGGCGAATCGCGGCGACCGCCAGGCCAATCGCGTAGCCGCGGATCATCCACTCGCGATGCTGCGCAAACTCACGCCGAAGCGCATGCCAGAACGCTTTCGCCAACGCGATGAGGAAGAGTGTGCCGAACAAAAGTATGGCCGCCTTTTCGTCCAGACCGCCAATCGTCTTGCCGAGCGCCAGGCGAATTCCCGTGGTGCCCACCACGGCGCTGGATGCCAGGAAAATTCGTCCCGACCAGCGATGAAACCGCGGATATTTTGCGCGGAGGCCGCGCACAAATTGCAGTGGCCCCAAAATCATGAACAGCATGGCTGGCAGGACATGGGCGAGCACCAGGATTTGTTCGCTCGCGAAATGCGCATCCACATTGGCGGCGGGATTCTTGCTTGGCGCCGTTGCCGCGGGCTGCAACAGCACTATGGTGCGGCGAGCGGCTACCGCGAAGCCGATGAACGCGAGAAATATGACGGCCACCCAAAGAAGGCGCGTCAGCTTGCGGCTTGGAGTTCTTGTAGTGCTGTGTCCCATGCCCACATTTACGCAGGACAAGCTGCTTTTGTAACGCGTTTCAGTGAGTTTCTATGCGGGTACTGCGAGCAGGCACCGAGACGCCGGCTGGCGGGTTAGTCCTACTTCTTTGCGGCTTTCTTTTCCTTGGAGTCTTTCGCGCCGGAGTCCTTTGCGGGCGTTTCCTTTGCTCCGGATTCTTTGGAGCCGGAGGACGATTTCTCGCTGGGCGATTCGCCGCCCGATTTTCACTTCCCGCCATAGTCGGTTACGTACCATCCGGAACCTTTGAACTGAATCGCGGGCGCGGTGAGCTGCTGCTCGACTCTGCCGCCGCAATGGGGGCACTTTTTCAGGTGCGGCCCCGAGACAGGCTCGATTTTTTCCGTCGTGCGGCCACACTTCACGCATTTGTACTCGTACAAAGGCACTGCGGCTTCTCCTCAAACTCAAAAGAAAAAGGAATTATATCACGCGCCTCCGTACCATCCGGAACCCCGTGCTAGACTTTCTTCATGGCGGGCGAGGAGAAAACGGCGGAGCGGCGTGGTTGCCTTTACCTGGTGGGCACGCCGATCGGCAACCTGGAAGACATCACGCTGCGCGCGCTGCGCATCCTGCGCGAGGCCGACCGGATCGCCTGCGAAGACACGCGCCATACGCAAAAACTGCTGACGCACTATGACATTCGCAAGCCGCTGGTAAGCTACCACGAACACAACGAATTGACCCGCGCGCCCGAACTGGTGATGGGCATGGAGCAGGGCCAGCAAATCGCACTGGTAAGCGACGCGGGCATGCCGCTCGTCAGCGATCCAGGCTATCGGCTCGTGACGCTGTGCCTCCGGCATCACGTTCCTGTCGTTCCGGTTCCCGGTCCTTCGGCGCTGCTGGCCGCGCTTTCCGCTTCCGGCCTGCCGAATGAAGAGTTTCTGTTCGCCGGATTCCTGCCCGCCCGCAGCGGAGAGCGCCGCCGTGCTCTCGAACGACTGCGCATCGAAGACCGCACCATCATTCTCTACGAGGGGCCTCATCGCGTGGACGAATGCCTCGCCGATGCGCTGGAGATTCTTGGCGACCGTCCCGCTTGCCTGGCCCGCGAGGTTACCAAGCTCCACGAAGAATTCCGCCGCGGAAAACTGTCGGAGCTTGCGGTTTCTTTGGAGGAACGGCCGGCGCGCGGCGAAATTACTTTGCTGATCGGTCCGCCGGAGGCCAACTCCGCTGCGCAGACGGACACGGCGCAAAGCCTTGCGGATCGCGTCGACGAACTGATTCGCCAGGCGAAGCTGGACCGTAAGGAAGCGTTGAAGCTGGCAGCAAAGGAACGCGGATTGACGCGACGCGCGGCTTACGAGCAGTTGCTCAACATGCGCGTGGCCAGCGACAAGCCGCAATAACTCAAGGCAAACTTGGGGACGAACGGCGCCAAACCGCGGCACCGGCGGGAAATTTCACGCAGCCGATTCCGAGCGGAACATCTTCTGAAACCGCGGGCCGGTAAATTGCACACCGACCAGGCGCTCGCCTTCCCATTGCGTATCGTCGACGTGAACCACGCGGCCGCGCGTGGAGAAATCCGCGTCGGTGCGGCGCATGGCCATGTGCGAAAGCGGAATGCGAATCTCGAGGTCGGAACCAATGGCGACGTCGAAGCGCGTGACGAACGCGGCTCCGTTACGGCACAGATTCTCGCTGGAAGTTTCCTCGGTGAAGATGACGCCGCGGCGGTCGCGCCCGCTGACCTGCATGGGCAGGCGCACGGACACTCTACGTTCGGACCTCTGCTTCGATACGAGGGCGTTGACCATGGGCTGGGTCCTCCCCTGGAGCCGCTGCTGGGGCCTCGGCTCCTGCGGCGGCGGCGCGCTCGAAAAACCGTTCGACGGCATCGAGCACTTCCGTGGTCGTTCTCGCCGCGTGCACGTTTCTGCGAAGTTCGCCGCCGTTCCCCACGCCATGGGTAAACCAGCAAGCGAACTGCTTCATTTTGCCTACACCATCGGGCAGGTTGGCACCTGTAATTTGGGCGTAGTAGCCAGAGAGTAAACGGTAGCGGTCGAGGTCGTTGGGCGTGAAAAAGGCCCCTTTTTCGCGGAATTCCGCCATTTGCGCGAAAATCCAGGGATTCGTCGCCGCCGCCCGGCCGATCATTACCGCATCGCAGCCGGTGTCCCGGACCATGCGCGCGGCGTCCTCCGGCGTATTGATGTCGCCGTTGCCGATCACCGGAATCTTCACGGCTTGCTTGACCGCGCTGATGATGCTCCAATCCGCCGCGCCGCTGTAGCCCTGGACGCGCGTGCGCGGATGAACGGCAACGCCTTCAACGCCGACGCTCTCGGCGAGCTTGGCGACTTCCACGGCGACGATGGAATTTTCGTCCCAACCCGCGCGCAACTTGATGGTCAGCGGCATCTTCACCGCGACGCGCACCGCGCGAAAAATCTGCTCGAGCAGCGGGAGGTCGCGCAGCAAACCGGAGCCGCCACACTTCACCACTTTCTTCGCCGGACAGCCGAGGTTGATGTCCACGGCGTCGAAGCCGAGGTCCTCGACCATGCGCGCCGCTTCCGCCATCACCGCGGGATTCGCGCCAAAAAGCTGCGCGGTGATGGGCCGCTCGTCCTCCTGAAAAAACAGATAGCGTTGGGTCTTGCGCGCGTTCCGGGTAATGCCTTCGGAGCTGGTGAACTCCGTCATCAGCAGACCGCAGCCGCCGAGCCCGCGAATCACGCGGCGAAACAGCGTGTCCGTTACGCCGGCCATCGGCGCCAGCACCGTCGCGGGCGTGATGGTTACATCGCGAATTTGAAAGCTCGCCGGAATCATCCTTTCAGTTTAGGCTCGCGCGTGCCGTGCAACAAGCCGGTGCGTCATCCGTGTTCCGCAAACCAAGTGCACTGCCCTCTTCCTTCTGGAGTCCCATTCTTCCCTAAAGTTCTTGTAATACAGCGCGTAATACCGTAGAATGAAATCAAGCGTAATGCCATGGCATCTCCGCTCACACTGAGGCTCGACGAGAAAACGCGGAAGCGTATTGCGCGGATCGCCAGCCGGAAGCATGTCTCCACCTCCGAGGTCGTTCGGCGCGCCATCGAGGCCTGGACAGACTTGCAGGAGCCCGTCACCTTGCCTTATCAGGCTATCTCCGATCTGATCGGAGTCGTCCGAGGCAAGAACCCGAAACGCTCCACACAGACCGGTCGTGCCTTCCGCAAACTGCTGCAGCGCCGCCGGAGCCGTCGTTGATCCTCGTCGATGCCGGACCCCTGGTCGCCCTGGTTGATTCCGGCGACCAGCATCATGCCAGATGTGTTGACGCACTCAAGAGTTTCCGCGAGCCCATGGCCACTGTCTGGCCGCCGCTGACCGAAGCGATGTACTTGCTTGCCGATCTTCCGAAAGCTCAGGAAGCGCTTTGGGAAATGATCGATCGTGGAGCCCTGCGGCTCCTGCCCCTGGGCGCGGACGACGTTCCCCGTATGCGCGAAGTCATGAAGAAATATTCCAACCGTCCCATGGACCTCGCGGATGCCGCTCTCCTTCGCGTCGCGGAACGCGAAGGCATCGGCAAGATCTTCACCGTGGATCGCCGCGATTTCTCCGTCTACCGCCTTTACGGCCGCGCCCGGCCCACGCTCCTTCCCTAAGGCGCAGACCGCCCCAAACTTTCGTGAAATGAAGGGGCGAACGATTATCTCAATCGAGCGCAGAGCACAAAGTCAGCTCTGGCCTGCTTTTTCGGAGGCGGTGTTCGCGGCTTTCAGGAAGTTTTCGAGCTTCAGGAACTTGCGTTGCAGCGCACCGCTGTACGCGGACCATTCGTCGTCGCCGCACTCGACCGCCAGAGCGGTGCGCACGGAAGCCAGCTTGGAATCCAGATCGTCGAGGTAATGAAACACCAGCGCTTCGCGAATCATCGGCAATTTGGGCGAGCCGAATTCGTACTGGCCGTGATGGCTGATCAGCAAGTGCAGCACCACGGTTTTCAGCGCCGGCGGAAAGCCTTCGATCGCATGCATCGCCCGCGTGACGGTCTCCAGCTCCATCACGATGTGGCCGAGCAGTTGCCCGTCCATGCTGTAACTGATGGAACGTTCGTAGTTCAACTCCTCCAGCTTGCCCACGTCATGCAGAATCGCCGCCGTAAGCAGCAAGTCCAGGTCCAGCTCCGGATAGTGCTCTTTCGCCAGCTTTGACAGACCGCACAAACTGATGACGTGTTCCAGCAAGCCACCGAGATAAGCGTGGTGCATGGACTTCGCCGCGGGCGCCCGCTTGTACCGCTGAGCGATCTGCGGATCGCCGATGATGGCTTGCGTCAGCTTCTTCAGCCATGGGTTCTGAATCGATTCCGCGTACGCATTCAGGCTCGCGTACAGTTTTTCAACGTCTTCCTTCGTGTGCGGCAGATAGTCCGCCAGGGTAACTTCTTCCGCTTTGGCCCGGCGAATCTGCTGGACGGCAAGCTGCAGTTTGCTTCGATAGGCATCCACGCGCGCTTGCACTTTAACGATGTCGTCGCGCGCGATGTCCCGGGCGGCGGCCTCAAACTGGTCCCACATGCGCGCTTCCACGGAGCCGCTCCTGTCGCCAAGCTCGAGGCGCAGATAGGCCTTGCCTTCGCGCGTGTTGCGCACTTCTTTTTCAACTACAAGAAAGAAGGTGGTAACGGTGGTGTCGGCGGCGAGGTCGCAGACAAATACCGGCTTCATTTCGAGTCGGACCGCTTGCCGAACAGCAGGAACTTCTTGTGGCCCTTCTTTTTCTTGTCGGCTTCCGGCGTCGCGCTGACTTCCTGAATCTCGCTGTTGCCCACGCCGGCGACATCCGCGAATTCCGGCTTGATGATCACGTAACTCTGCTCGCGCAGGGTCTTGAGGTAATCACGCATGGCCGGCTGCATCCGCGTGTTGTACAGCGTGTTCATGATTTCGTTTTCGACCTTCTCCACCGGCTGCTGGCCTTCGTCGTAATGCTCCATCACCTGCAGCACCAGGAAACCCTGCTTTGTTTCCAGAACATCGGTCAGCTCATTGCGCTTCAATTTGAAAACCACGTCTTCGATCGATTTCGCCAGCTCCCCGCGCTTGTACATGCCCAGGTAGCCGCCTTGCTTCGCGGTTTGGCCGTCGGAGTAGCGCTTGGCGATTTCGCCGAAGTCCTCGCCGTTTTTCACGCGCTGCAGCGCCGTTTCCGCTTTCTTCTTCAGGTCCGGAATCTCCGATTCCTTCTTCCCTTCCGTGCTGACTTCAATTTCACGCAGCGCCACTTCCTCCGGCCGCACGAAATCCGCTTTATGCTCGTTGTAATACTTCACCACGTCGTCGTGGCCGATGGTGATGTGCTGCCCTACTTCTTGCCCGACGACCTTCTGCACCAGAATCTTGTTGCGAATGTTGCTTTTGAAATCTTCCCAATTGAGTCCCTGCGCGCTGACCGCTTTCTCCAAATCCTCCATGCTGGCCATGTTGTTTTGCTGGCGGATTTGATCGAGTTGCTTGATCACCTCCGTTTCCACGCTGAGTCCCATATCTTTGCCGCGCTGCACCAGCAGTGACTGGTCGATCAGGTCGCGCAGCGCGTTCTTCTTGCGGTCGGCAACGTCGGCGTCGAGTTGCTGCGGCGTACACCGTCCCTGGCATTCCTGCTTCGCGTCTTCCTCGGCATTGGCCAATTCACGGTTGTAATCCGAGCGCGTGATGATCTCGTTGTTCACGCGAGCGATAATTTCCTCGACGATTTTCCCGCCGTTCGGGCTGACCGGAGCGTCCTTTACTCCCGATTTGACGGCCGGTTTGGGAGGCGCTTTGGGCGGCGCCTTCGCGGGCGCGGGTTTTTCCGTTTCCGGAGCGGTCCCCGGTTGCTCGAGTGTGGGCTGTTGCGGCGCCGGTTTGTTCGCTGGCTGCTGCTCCGCAGGCTTCTCGGCAGGCTGCTGCGCCGCAAGCGGCAGCGCGAACGCCAATGCCGCAAAAAACGCCAATTTTCGCATGAATTCCTCTCTCGAAGAGTTTAGCTCCGGCCATCCAGACCGAGCAATACGTTTCTCAGCTCCGCTACAACCGGCTCGCCGCGCTCCAGTTCCACCCACAAGATTCCGCCGGGATCGAGCTTGATTCCCCGCCGCGACCTCACGACCTTCACCAGCACCGCCGGATCCAGGGGAGTTTCCGGATGGAAGCGAATTGCCACGCGATTTCCCTGCCGCTCCACGGCGGAGATCCGCAACTTCTCACACATGGATTTGAGCACCGCGTAGTCCAAAAGGTTTTCTACCGATGCGGGCGCCGGCCCGAAGCGATCCGCCAGCTCGCGCGCAACGTCCTGGCGCTCTTCTTCCGTGGCAATCGAAGAAATGCGCTTGTACGTGCGCAGCCGCAGATTTTCGCTCGGAATGTAGTCTTGGGGAATGCGCACGTCGAGCCCCAGGCTCAGCGTCGTGCGCAATTCGGGCGCGGCTTCTTCACCCTTCAGTTTACTTACGGCGCGCTCGAGCATCTGCGTATACAAATCGAAGCCGACGGCTTCAATGTGGCCGTGCTGCTGCCGCCCCAGCAGATTTCCCGCTCCACGCAATTCCAAATCGAGCGCCGCGATGCGGAATCCCGCTCCCAATTCGCTGAACTCTTTCATCGCGGAAAGCCGCTTCCGAGCCACCTCGGAAAGCACCGTCTCCGGCGGCACCAGCAGGTAAGCGTAGGCGCGCTGGTTCGAGCGGCCGACGCGCCCGCGCAACTGATAAAGCTCGGCCAGTCCCAGCCGGTCCGCGCGGTTGATGATGATGGTGTTGGCCCGCGGAATATCCAGGCCGTTTTCCACGATGGTCGTCGCCACCAGCACATCCGCTTCGTCGCGGATAAACTTCAGCATCACGCTTTCGAGTTCTTTCTCGCCCATCTGTCCGTGGCCGACAACCACGCGCGCTTTGGGCACCAGCTTCGTAACCAGGCTCGCCAGCGAATAGATCGACTCCACGCGATTGTGGATGAAGTAGACCTGTCCCTCGCGCTGCAGTTCCGTTTCGATCGCGCTCTTCACCAGCTGCTCGCTGAAGGCCGAAACCGACGTCTGAATCGCCAGCCGGTCCCGCGGCGGCGTCTCGATCACCGACATGTCGCGCAACCCAACCAGCGACATGTGCAGCGTCCGTGGAATCGGCGTGGCGGAAAGCGCCAGCGCGTGCACGTTTTTGCGCATTTCTTTCAGCCGCTCCTTGTGCGCCACGCCGAAGCGTTGCTCCTCGTCCACCACCAGCAAACCGAGATCGTGAAAGCGCACATCCTTCGAGAGCATCCGGTGCGTGCCGATAACCACGTCCACTTTCCCGGTTTCCAACTCCGTCAGCACTTTTTTCTGTTCCGCCGCGGTGCGGAACCTGCTCAGCATCTCCACCTTTGTGGGAAATGCCGCGAACCGTTTTTTGAACGTCTCAAAATGCTGGAACGCCAGCACCGTCGTAGGCGCCAGCACCGCCACCTGCTTCCCGTCGTTGATGGCTTTGAACGCCGCGCGCATCGCCACTTCCGTTTTTCCGTAACCCACGTCGCCGCATAACAGACGATCCATGGGCGTCGCCCGCTCCAAATCCCGCTTCACGTCCTTGATCGCGGCATCCTGGTCCGGCGTCTCTTCGAATTCAAAAGCGTCCTCGAACTCCCTCTGCCAGTTGCCGTCCGGGGAAAACGCCACACCCTGCGCTGTTTTTCGCGACGCATACAGCGCCAGCAGTTTGTCCGCCATGTCCTCGAGCGACTTCCTCACCCGCGTCTTGCGCGCGGTCCAGGCCGTGCCGCCCAGCTTGTCCAGTTGCGGATGCGCTCCCTCCACCGCGCGGTAGCTCTGCACCAGGTCCATGCGCTCCAGCGGCACGTACAGCCGCGCATCCTCCGCGTAGTGCAGCAGCATGAACTCGCCGCGCCGCCCGTCCGATTCGATCTGCTTCAACCCTTCGAACCGCCCGATGCCGTGATCCACGTGCACCACAAAGTCGCCCGGCTTCAATTCCGCGAAGTCGCTGAAAAATCCCGACGTGCGAATCTTCCGGCTGGGCCGCTCGATCGCCGGCGCTACATCAAACAAGTCCGCGTTGCCGAAGATCGTCAGCTTCGCGTCCGGAAAAGCCGCGCCCTCCGCGAACGGCGCCCGCATCAGCACCAGTCCCGCCGATTCCAGCGCGCTTTCCGCCGTGAACCCCGCCGCCGCCTCTTCGGACTCCCCAAGCACATACGGCACTTCATACTCGCGGCAAATGTCCGCCAGACGTTCCAACTCGCCCGTGCTTGCCGCCGTCAGAAAAACCGTGCCCCCCGCGGAAAGCTGCGATTTGGCGTCTCCCATGCAAGCCACCACATCGCCGTGAAAACGCATGCTGGGCCGCGAAGAAATTTCAAACCGTCCCGCGCCAGGTTCGGCAAGCGACAATTCCTCCAGTTCAATCTTCAATACTTTTTCCAGCGCGCCATCGAACTCCTCTTCGCTCCACAGAAAGTGCGCCGTCGCGGGCGAATCGGCCTGGCCGCGCCGCTCGTAGGATTCCGACGCGCGTGCCA
>Ga0079220_10000413_pt1 | contig 10527 bp, 6 predicted proteins | sample GAAS100_FD_75071 | JGI IMG/M metagenome (GOLD analysis project Ga0079220, IMG submission 75071) | Agricultural soil microbial communities from Georgia to study Nitrogen management - GA AS100 | ecosystem: Environmental > Terrestrial > Soil > Agricultural land | place: USA: Georgia | collected... | reverse complement strand
CTGCTGTCGACCACCATCATCATACTGCGTCTGCCTTTCTTTCCACCTCTCGCCACCGCACCGGCACTCACGAGTACCATCATATTATGGTCTCAAAATCAGCCTCTACAGGCAGAGAGATCTGGTTGGATGGCGTTCGAGGTATTGCCGCAGTTATTGTTGTTTGGTTTCATATGACAGCCGGAAAGCTAGTCACACCTTATCAATCCTTCTGGGACTCGCCGGCGTCTGAGAATCGACAACTCATCCAACTCGCACCGTTTCGAATTCTCTTCTCAGGGCCTGGCATGGTTGACATCTTCTTTGTCGTATCCGGATACTCCATCTCATTTGGCCTGATCAAACTTCGTCATGAAGCTTCACTCATGGGCTTTTACCAGAGATTGACAAGCAGTGTGATCCGAAGGATGTTCCGGCTGTGCTTTCCGGTCGCGGTCATGATGCTGGGGAGCCATGTGCTCTACTACGCCGGGCTTTATACTATTCCCTTCAGAGAAGGCACAGGATGTCCAGGCGCAGAACCATGGAAATCTCCTGTCCCACATATACAGTGCCTCATTCGGTCTTTTATCAGCATATTAAATATGGAGAATATCCAAAACCTTACACTCAACGATCGTAGGTAGATTAAGAAGCATATCGCCAACGTCCACTGACCCACTTTACAGACTTCTGGACGATTCCTGTCGAGATCCGCGGCTCCATGAAAGTTTACTTACTACTCCTCGGGCTTTCGAATGCTAGGAAGACGGTACGAATGCTGATCATAGGACTCCTTTGTGTGCGATCATTGTGGAATGGCACACCCGAATTCATGGCTTTCTTCGCGGGAGTCTTCTTTGCAGAACTCAACGCCTATGAATTGCTTAGAAAGCACGAGATCAAGGCGCATGTATCCCCTTCTGATCGTGGGCACCAGGAGCCTGGTGTATACAAGACCAGACCGGCCCGATTATCGACTTTACTGAGCTATATGGTCTTTGTTGTGGGCGGCTACCTCCTATCACTACCAATACGAATTCAGTCTGATGGTAGTATTGACGCAAACTTTCCGCCAGACTGGTTTTTTCTTAAGTGGTTTCCTCCGCTTTCATGGTGGGATACTGAAGCAACGATGCGCACATGGCATACGTTCGGCGCAATTTTGGTCGTTGGTAGTATGCGTGTATTACCTCGACTCCGAGCACCATTTGAAACAAGGGTAGCCCAATTCCTAGGTCGCATTTCATTCAGCTTGTACCTATGTCATCAGACAGTTCTCCGGATCATGTTACACTGGTGTTTGTATTGGACAAGTTTTTGCCTCACTGGGACGAATTACTTCGATGCTCATCCAGAAGGGAAGTGGGGAATAGTTTTTGCAGCATGGATTTTGACAATCCCTTTGATAGGAGGAGTACTGCTATCAACAAGCTTGTATATGACAAAAGTAGTGGACGAAAGAAGTATTGCTATCGGACATTACATGGAGAGACTACTATGTAGAAAGTAGCGTAACGCAAAGACACAGCTAATTTAGCAACATAACACTTTGTGCAAGAAATAAATAGGGGGGAAAGCTCAGTAGTTGTCAAGGATAAGTAATCGATCATGTAGGCTTGATAGCCAAGAAGGCTAAAATAGATAAGGAATGGTGCGATTCTCTTCTCGCAAAATTATCTTTACGTTCTGATAATCGTCGTCGCCTTGACGTAGACTATCGACAGCCTGCCAAATCTCTCCAGGGCCCCCCACAAACAGCGAAGCTGCTAATTTCAATATCTCTTGTATCGTCTCAGCTAGCCCGCAATATCTTGATGATACTCTCAAGGAGCAAGACAGTCTCGAGGTTGAGTAGATTCCAAAGCCTGCCTATAAGATACTAGAAGATACAGAGGAGGTCAAACAACTAGGCGCTAATATAGTGTTAATTAATATTTTTGAAGTACAAGCTCGACTAGCCCTAGTTGACTTTATAATATTACGCCTAATATGTTACTATTACACTAAGTCTATTATCAGAAGCCAGCTCCGAGCCGCTGGGCCAAACAAGGACCACAGAGATCATTAGTACTCACTGACTGTGAGTACCAGCTCGGATCAGTACTTATTGTCATCCCATGCTTGCTCGGACCTGACAATAACCTAAGAGGTACCTAACTCTAAGGTTACTAAAAAGATTACTACATAACTTTTCAATTAGCATAGAAACAGCTTAGGTATGTACTGTTTTAAAAGAGCACAGACTATCGTTTTTAATCTAGCTACTACCTACCTGTTTGGCCTAGTATAGGCTAAGATATCGTGACGTGAAAAAAATGTCTTGGCAACCCTATTCGCCAGCCTATGCATGGGGCGACATTATTTGTATGTCCCCTATCTGGTGCCTCAAAATAGGGTAATTTGTCACCTACCACCGTGTGGTTATTAAGATTAGTTGGCTTCAGCTGCGAGACAATGTTCGCTTTCTATACTCTTGCAGTGATGACCAGATTTTTTCGTAGATGTGTTCTGCGCGGTCACCAAACTCTGCTTCCATGATCGAGCTGGGTTTGATGTCAGGGCCTTCGCCGGAGAATGTCAAGGCGAATTTTGTGGCCTTCCATTTCTAGTATTTGCTGCGATTGTCATGAATACTATCTCGTAAAGCTAGGGAGGTCAGTGACTTGCGGAAAAGGTGAGCAACAAACCACCAATCTTGGGCGAAGATTATGTCTACAGATCGGCTGGTTTTCTCTCCAACAAACAGTCATGAGGCTTGCTTCGTTGACGTTGGGTCAAAGAGGAGCTGGTCCAGTTGTTACCATACACAAGCCTGCATCAACCAGGATCGATGCATCGGGTCAGCCATACAAGCTCTCCATTTGTTGCTGAGCGGCTTGAAGTTCTTCTTGGCCTTTTACAGGTAAGGATTGGTGAATACCCTTACAATTAGGTCTACAGCGATGCCTTCGCCACTTTTGCCAGGTCTTCTCTTCTTGTGCATTGTCGCAGTGGGCTCTAGGTTGATTGTCATCGCAATCTGGCTCGGGTCCAGGACGTTAAAAGCTGCCGCAAGGCTGGAAGACGCTAACCATCCAGACGACCATGGCGATCAACAACTCTCCGTTGCTGGCAGTGCGGTGTAGATCTTGCAGGCCTTGTAGCCACGACAGGCGTTTATTCTATTTGTCGCCACTCATTGCGTGTGTATACCGGCAGCCTTTCTCACTCCGCACAGGGCTGGATTGTTGCGACCCCTTTTCTTCTCTGATGTTGCAAAGTGGCCCCCTGCCTCTGTCAGCAATCTCTTCTCTCGATGAGGGCCTTAGCAATTGAGTTATGTCAGTGCTACCGTCTGCATTTCCTGCAATTCCTCTTGCTTCTAGTGTTCGCATCATGCCCAAGTTGTTACCATTGCCGCCAAAGTTCATAGGCTTTCAATACGCCTTAATGCGGGCTGCTGCAGTGCTACATTAAAGTTGGGCGCTACAGACTGACCAGAAAATCATTCCTACCTAGAGCAGAATTTCGAGTTGGTTTTTGGGCCTTGTTGCTTACAAATTCTATTGGTAGTGAGCGAGCTTCTAAGAACCTATTGCTGCAGACCACAACCGTGTTTGAATTGAACAGGCAGGCACATGTTGGCTTACATACCAAACCCTGGTACAACCTTTTCTGCCCACGGCAGTTGTCGTGACATCTTCTGAAGTAATATCTATCGTCTCCCACATACGAGCAGCACCTAGATATAGTCTAGACATCTGTAACCACTTTCTTGCGTGTTCTAAGCTGAATGCAATTGGTTGAAGCCTATGCTCTCTCAGCAAAAGGCTTGCAAACGTCCGGTCTCTGCTGCAGACATCGGCGAGGGCATCACGTTCGCTCGGTCAGTCAGCTCGGCTCACGGCGCGTCCCACTTCGGAGGCGCGGGGCAGCCGGATGCACCAACGTCACTGGCGCTCCAGACAATTGGCGTGCTTGTTTTGACAGTAGAGCTTGAAACAACCTGTCACCGACAAGATTGATACCTTTCATGCTGTCTCTAGGTAGCCATGTTTTCTTTGCAGAATAAGCTCGGCGTTGCCGCAGTGATGAGGCCATGGACAGAGGTATTTGGAGTTGTGGTTTTCGTGAGCTGCGCTGCGAATCAGGGAACGTGGCAGCTCGGACTAAGCTCGAATGGGCTTTTAGCATCAGGTCATCATGCTATCATGACGCAGCGAGGCACGCAAACAGCACACAGGTCCAATTCAACGGAAAGCTCACCTTCTGATGAGACGTTGCTGCAGAAGCGGCACTAGATCTTTCGTTGGCCAATGGTACTGTAGCAACAATGGATCAGGAGAGCTCTCGGCTCTTGTGTGCTTTGACGCTTGCAATTGACAGCTACGGTGTTGAAATAGTGCTGAACACCCAGCCTGTAGCCTTCTGCCCTCCCCCAACTTTGCCCTAAGTTCTCGATTGACGACTTACGCCACATCAGAGCTGATACTATTTGTACAAGCTCCTCAACAACCTGAGCTCTTTCCGCCTACTTCCGCTGCTACATCATCGCGCGCTCCTTCACGTAGAGCTTAAGGGCAACGCGTCCGCTTCTTTGCAGTCTCAAAAGCAATAGCAAACATGGACGCAATGATAACAGCCGCGGCTCCTGTGCCGGAGAAGCTCACCGAAGATGTTGAACACCTGAGCATATCGCCATTTGGTGTTGCCAGGTCTTCTGTTAACGAGACGCCGCTCACCGACGACGAAGTGCGCCTAATGACCGATTACTTCAACGCCTCGATGTACATGTGCTTGGCCATGATCTACCTGCGAAGGAATCCTCTCTTGCGCCAGCCATTGACACTGGACCACCTCAAGCGCCGACTCTTGGGTCATTGGGGGTCAGACGCTGGTCAGTCTTTCACATATATCCATATGAACCGCCTGATTAAGAAGTATGATTTGGACACTCTTTTCATCTCCGGTCCCGGCCTCGGTGCCCCTGCAGTTCTGTCCAATTCGTACCTCGAAGGCGTCTATTCCGAGGTCTACCCCGACAAGAAAGAGGACGAAGAGGGCCTGAGAAGGTTCTTCAAGTACTTCTCGTTCCCGGGCGGTATCGGCTCCCACGCCACTCCTGAGACTCCTGGCAGTCTGCACGAGGGAGGAGAGCTCGGGTACTCGATCTCTCACGCTTTTGGCGCGGTCTTCGATCACCCAGATCTGATTGCGCTGACAATGGTCGGTGATGGCGAATCTGAGACCGGTCCCTTAGCTACGAGCTGGCACTCGACCAAATTCCTGAACCCAATCACTGACGGCGCTGTATTGCCCGTTCTGCACTTGAATGGATACAAAGTAAGCGTATCGTGTAGTCTTTTTGGAGAAAGGCGCTGACCAGACCAGATTAATAACCCTACAATTCTTGCTCGTGTCAGCCATAAGGAGCTCGAGAACTTGTTCCTCGGCTATGGCTGGACGCCCTACTTTGTTGAAGGCAGCGATTTACCCTCGATGCACCAGGCCATGGCAGGTACATTGGAGCGCTGTGTCACAAAGATCAGGGAATACCAGAAGCAGGCTCGCGAGTCTGGCAAGGCTTTCAGGCCTCGCTGGCCCATGATTGTTCTCCGAACACCTAAGGGCTGGACCGGTCCCCGCAAGATCGGCGACCACTACTCTGAGGGCTTCTGGCGAGCTCACCAAGTCCCAATTACCGACGTCCTCACCAACCCCGAGAGTCTCAAAAAGCTCGAAGCTTGGTTGCGCAGCTACGAGCCGGAAAAGCACTTCGACAAGGACGGCAAGCTTATCCCTGAACTGCGGGAGCTTGCTCCCAAGGGCAACAGACGCATGAGTGCCAATCCTGTCGCAAACGGCGGCTTGCTCAAGAAGAAGCTTCACGTACCAGATTTCCGCACCTACGGTGTCGAGGTCAAGAAAGGAGGCGTGTCGAGGCTGGGTAGCATGGCAAATTTTGCGGGCTTCCTCCGTGACGTTGTGGCACAAAACCCTCAGGACTTCCGTGTCTTCGGTCCCGACGAGACACAGTCGAACAAGCTCGACAAGATCTACGAGGCTGGAAAGAAGGTGTGGTTGGCTGAGTACTTCGATGAAGATGAAGATGGTGGTAACCTGGCGTTTGACGGGCGTGTCATGGAGATGCTCTCCGAGCACACAGTCGAGGTATGAACACATCTATCTGTTATAACAGACTCAGTACTCACTATCGCAGGGTTGGCTAGAGGGTTATGTTCTGTCTGGACGACACGGTCTTCTCAACAGCTACGAGCCCTTCATCCACATCATCGACAGCATGGTAAACCAGCACTGCAAGTGGATCGAGAAGGCCCTAGAGGTTGAATGGAGGAAGAAGGTTGCTTCACTCAACATCCTTCTCACAGCTACCGTATGGCGACAGGATCACAACGGCTTTACGCACCAGGACCCTGGTTTTCTTGACGTCGTTGCGAACAAAAGTCCTGATGTCGTTCGCATTTACCTGCCTCCAGATGCCAATTGCTTGCTCTCTACTATGAATCATTGTCTTCGTAGTGAGAACTATGTCAACGTCATCGTCGCAGATAAACAAGAGCATCTGCAATACCTCACCATGGACCAAGCCATCGAGCACTGCTCCAAGGGCGTCGGTATCTGGAGGTGGGCCTCGAACGATGAGGGCGAGGAGCCTGACATCGTCATGGCATCTTGCGGTGATGTGTCGACTCACGAGTCTCTTGCAGCTACCGCTCTTCTGCGTACGCACCTGCCGCAGCTGAAGATCCGCTTTGTGAACGTCGTCGATCTTTTCAAGCTGATAGATGCAAGCGAGCACCCTCACGGTCTACAGGCGCACGAGTGGAGAGCGATTTTCACAGATAACGTTCCTTGTATCTTCAACTTCCACTCGTATCCCTGGTTGATTCACCGTCTGACATACGGTCGCAAGGGACAGCAGAATCTCCTCGTCTGCGGCTACAGGGAGAAGGGTAACATCGACACACCACTCGAGCTGGCTATCCGTAACGGTACCGATCGCTACAGCTTGGCCATTAATGCTATTGACCGCATACCGGGCTTGGGTAACAAGGGTGCAGCGGCTCGCGAAGCAATGCTTAACGATCAGATCCGCGCGAAGAACCATTCCTTCCACGAAGGAGTGGATCCCGAGGAGATTGGCGAATGGGTTTGGCCTTTCTAGTTTCGGTAACAGTCTGAAATAACGGTGGGCTTGGGGTTATGACGGCCTTTAATGACAGAAATGACATTTCAGCTGCACACACGTCTCGTATATTCGTCGAAGAACCGCGCTAATGACACTGTAACAATCAAGGCGCACGCTCTCTTATCATCCAACAAATTGCAGGAGTGTACTTGGACGATCCCATTCCTCGTGTTCGCACTGCGACCAGCTACTACTAAACCTTGCGCACAGCACCTTCACACAGCGTTACTCTCTCCACTCGCACCTAGAGGACATACCACTCAATTCTAAGAAGCTCGTGATATGCAAAAACAACCAGGCATAGAGCACAGTGGCGGCACCGCAGTGGCAAAAAGATGCGTGTTATCTCCCCCGGAAAGGCTCGAACTTTCAACCTCCTGATGTGCAATCAAGCGAGATGCGGATAACAGTCAGACGCGCTAGCCAATTGCGCCACGGAGGATCAACTTGCTTTCAAGTTGGTGGTTGCGCCACTGTTTAGATGAGTGGCTGCCGAAAAGTAGAATATATAATCTAGAATACAGCTCTAGACTGCAGACAATACGTAAGCTGGCGCATGCGCGATGCATTTAGTATGCCAAAGGTCGCTTGACAAAATGTGCGGGGCGTGGAAGTGAGTAGAAGCGGGGCTGATGTACTTAGGGGTCCAATCTAATTTTTTTAATCTTGTACGGTTGGTTTATAAATTGCAAAACCGAACAAGCAGTTTCTGCGACGTGGAATCCATTCGGAACAATAGAAGTCTGCCTGAAGCAGGCATGCCATTGTTGATCTGAGGCCATCAATCATAGCAAGATGTATAGAAATGAAGCTATTAACTAGGATGTGGTTGCCTGCAGGAGGTTAGACAGGAGCTTGGAACGAGGCACGACGAGTTCTGCCTGTCCTTGACAGTACAATAGCAGGAAGTTCCATACGGATATGAATGTTGGGCGATGGGATAGTATACCTGTTCTACTAATGCTATTCTAATCCAAACGAAGGGACAACTCCACTCTCAACCAACGCCAACCATATGCAAATGCAAATGCTGCACGCTCATGCTATGCAATGCAAACACCAAGCGCGCCAAAACTCCACGCTAGAATGCAGTACGAGCCATTGCTCAGAAGTCGTAATCACCAACAACAGTCAACCCCATCCTCATGTTCTCCACCGTCTTGCCGCTCACTCCCTTCAGCATAGCTAGACTTGCTAAGTCCTGAACCTCCGCGCTATCCATCTCCATCAGGCAGTTTACGATTGCGTCCGCCTTCTTCAGACCCACACCTTTCAGGGCCTTGATTTGGTTTACGTCGCGGCTGTTGATGATCTTGAGTAGGTGCGAAGTTCGAGGAGTTTGTTCGCCAGGGCCTGCAGATGCATCCAAGTCGTCCCGGAAGATAGGTAGCCTCTTCACAGTTTTCTTGGGCTTGCGAGCGGCTTTCGGCTTCGCGATAAAGCTGTCCTCAGACGCGAACGATTCATCATGGTCGGACGGTGGTGGTGGTGGTGCGAAGTCGTCGTCCTCAGACTCAGCTTCATCCCGGAATACCATCTTGGGTCGCGCAATCTTTTTGTCTGCTTTCAAAGGACCCATGAGACTCGAAACAGGAGCGGCTACAACAGGTGCAGACACATGCTTCTGCCCTTCCTCACGCTTCGCTCGAATCCTATCTTCTAGACTCCTCATCTTTGCCTGCAGCTTCTCGTTGCCAGGGAAGTATGGCTCAGCCAAGTGGTACATACGAAGAGCACTCACATCCTCACCCCTTGCGTGATGCTGCTTAGCCATCAGGAGGAATTGTAAGCCCTGCGACTTTCCATCGTCCTCCTTCGCATCAATGCGCTGCTCCAGATCGTCAAGGCGCTTTTGGAGCTCGTCAGAGATGGCTGGCGCTGCAGCTGCCGCATCTTGCAATGCCTTCTCGGCGAGTCGCTCATCCAACCTCTGCGCAATGAGTGCTTCGATCGCCTCCTTCGTCATACCGGGTTCAACAACACGGGCCCGTGAGATGCTGTCGGCTGTGCGAAGGGTTTTCGCTGGTCGAGTCGTAAAAGTACTGCTCGATTCTGCCGTGCGCTTTTGTACCTCCGTACGTCGTACACCTTGGTTCTGGGAAGTCAGGTTAGAGACACGAGAGACAGGTTTGCGAGAATCAGAGTATACAGAAAAGGCCTTTACAGGCTTCTCTCCCTTCTTCTCCTTGCCTGTCTCTGTTACGTTCACGTTGGCCGCAGCTGTCAATGCCCGTAAAGGTTGACGCTTGATGTTCGCCCCTCCGATACTGCTTGTTACTGCAAGAGGCTTCGACATAGTTCTGAGGACCGGATCGTTTTCGACCTCCGCGATTTCGATCTTCTTCGTGCGACTCGCGAAATTCAGAGAGCTGATAGTGTCAAGGTGGTACGCACGAGTAGGTGCAAGATTAAGGATCATGACGGTCAAGCCTTTGTTCTGACCAAGGCCAAGGATTCGTGTCATCTTCGACTCGCGGTAAGGTATCCTATTCTGCTTCTTGTTCATGGCCTCGACGCATTGCGCGAGCACGAATAGTGACTTGTTGATGGCGGAGCTTTCGACCAGGCGCTCCTTGTTGTTATCCGTGCGGCGATTGTCTTCAGAACCTGCAAGATCGATACAGGACGCTCGGCTTACGCGTACCGTGGTTTCAGTAGTCTGCGTGATTTTGACACAAAGTACGGCATGCGATCGGGAAGAGTGCGCGTTGAGCTGCAATCGGGTCAGTTATCGGCTGAAGGTCCTCGGACGAATGAGGTCGTACTTTTGTTGCAGAAGTCGAACGGTTCATGTTCGCCTGATCATACAGCTGTTCGAACTCCTTCAACGTTGTACATGGCTTCTCGGTCAATCCAACAACAACAGTCTTGCCGTGATTGTCGCGAATTGGAAGTCCAGAGGGCGTGCGCTTCTCTGGTGGTTCAAACAAGTCGTATACGCGATCGCAGTAGATTTCGAAGTACTCCAGCGCGACCTCGACTTGTGTTGCACCAGCAGAGTCTTTTTCAATCTTCTTACACCGCCTGTATATGGCGCTCAGGAGTCGAGGAATCACACCACGATCGGCCAACGACTTGCCGCCTCGCATTGTGTGTGTCTTGCCGGTGCCGGTGCAGCCATGAGCAAAGATGGATAGGTCGAAGCCATTGAACAAGTTCTTGACCGTTGGTGAGACTAAAAGTGATTAGGAAAGCGGTCGAACGCGTCTGATGATGAGCACACACTCTCGGCATCGAATAGTTGTTGTTGTGACGCGTCTTGTTCGTATACAGAGCTGAACTGGAAGCTGAAAGATTCCGCGTCGTTTTTTGGGCTCGGTAGCCGCACGACTGTGGGGGTGGACTCTCCGTCGAGG
>Ga0079220_10000411_pt1 | contig 10530 bp, 13 predicted proteins | sample GAAS100_FD_75071 | JGI IMG/M metagenome (GOLD analysis project Ga0079220, IMG submission 75071) | Agricultural soil microbial communities from Georgia to study Nitrogen management - GA AS100 | ecosystem: Environmental > Terrestrial > Soil > Agricultural land | place: USA: Georgia | collected... | reverse complement strand
GCGACCAGCGCGGCGCCGTACGCTTTTCGCGCGTACTCATCTTGAGTCCATATCTCGAGGGCTGTAACATGCGGAAGGTAGGCGAGTAGCAATGCTGCTAATGCCTCTCTGTGACCCTGTAGCGTACGCTGGATCCAGTGCCTCTTGATCCTCACAGGAACACAAAGATCACTAATCGCTGCCGTGAAGCAGCTTACGCAATCTTCGGGAAGGATAGAGTCCTTGGAAGTGTGCAGTCTGTCTAGATACACATATCGAACTCGCAAGGCTAAGTCTGAATTTTCGAGAATAGTTCTAAGGAATTTGAGAATGTTATGACTATCCCCGCTGTAGTGTCGGTAGAGCATATCCTGGGCAGTAGCTGAGAGCGCCTTATTGTAGCATAAGACAGAAAGATGGCGCGGATGCAGATGGGTGAATATTATAAGAAGAAGCTCCTTAGGCATGGCGACGAAATTTTGTGGCTTCATCTTTACATAGCATCTTGATGAATTCGAGTGTCATATATACCCAAATAACGCAGAAACGTAGATCGTTCTTTCCGCTTCGAACGTATTTCGGCTCGGTGCGAGAGAAAATTTTCTAGCAAGCTAAGGCTCGGATATCCGGAGCGTCGTACTGCAGAGCCTGCCCAGCCAGTGTGCATTCTTTGTCCTATATATCGAATCAAACTTTATGAGCGCCCTGACCGCAGTATTGCCCCACTATACTAATACAACCCACAGAGGCCTTCTTAGGACTCCTTCCGCTCGGGAAAGTTGGAGTTTTGAGGCCGTTCGGTTCGCGCTACGCGCGCGCAATATGGCGTTACACTCCACTTCTCCCAGGCCGTCTCCCTCCGTAATTCGGTCCTCCCTGCCTTCTTCTTCGGAATCGCTGTCATGCAAGCCTGAGAGGAGCTGACTTTCGATCTAGAATTGTAGGAAAGACGACATCTGGATCTTCCCATCCTTTGATTGATTCGGTCAGTCCCGTGATGTTCACAAGCTGAATGAGTGAAGCTGCCTTGCTCTCAAAAATCGGGTAACCGGTATTCCGAATGGTTCATCCCATTCTTAAGGACATGTACTGCGCCAAGTCTGGCTTGTAAGTAGTTATTCTGGGCACTTTGGATGCTAGCCTCCTATCTCTTCTTCTGCAAAGGGGGTTCGTGTGATTGGAAAGGTATCGCCGGGCCAGTGACAGAACGCGGTAACAGCCTCTTTTAGTACATACCAGTAAGTCGTCCACTTATAAACTGTTTCCACATGTTCTCAGCCTAAAGATGGGAGGTGGGCGCCGAGTTGATTCTATTAAGCTGGACTGCAGTCCTCGTATCGCAGCTCCATGCGTATTCGAGGCATGTCGTACACTGGCCATGACGAGCTCATAGCAATAAAATAGCTAGCAAACTCTGAAAACTTGAATGACTTGCGATAACAGACAGTCATTAAGGTATAAGATAGCTGGCAACCTACAGGTGCATCAGCTCAGCACTTGAAGCCCGTATGTCTAGCTGCATCAGCCTGTTTCTAGAAGCCGCCAGAAGGCAAGCTGCTAGCAAGGACACAAACCGACGATGAGCGTGGTACCGAATGTTCTGAGTGGGAATCAAATCGTGCACACATCGTCCTCCCAGAGAAGCGCGTACCCCTTCCTTGGGCGCGCTTTCAGACACCACGTGAAAGCACGTGGTGTTGACTGCGGCTGCCGCTATCAAGCGCAAGCACCTGATCAGCCGAAGCTTTAGCAGCCATGTGTGTTGTTCTGGTGTCCGATAATCAATGAACAGTTTGCAATACGTTTCCGCGACGCCAAAGCTTAAGTGAAACAACACAAGTATGAGACCATTGTACCGAAGCGCAGTGCATTCCAAGTACATTATGCGCAGGCTCAAGCCGTGGCCACGTTGCTTTAGTAACCCAGTAGGCTCTGGTATGCTCTGGTAATACGATCTGCTCCGGAGCTTTGGTGACTCGCTGCGCTGCAGGTGTCGCGCGATTGCTGTCGACTGAGTTCCTGGCGTGGTTAGCTGGAACAGTCGCAGGGAGGAGAGAGGGGGTACTTCCCAGCGGAGTGTGGTGAAGTGGCGTTGAAGCAAAGTGCGAGCTTGCCCGTGGAAAGCTATTATATCAAGATGGCTAGTAACTTCTTGGTAGTTAGCCTTCACGCTCACCGTGAGTGTGCGATTCTGGCCTGCTATTGGCCTGCCTTGAGATATCCTTTGTGAGCTCCTTTAGGTTACAGGACAGCGTAAAACTCAGAAGATGTAGCATAGGAAGCGCTCATGACTGGAGTGATATCTTCGCCGTGTCTGTTCGCGTTGTGGTAGCCCAAACCGGGAAGGAACGAAAGAAGGTGTCTACCTCCGCAGCTAGCATTGCAAAACACGCGGAGGCAGCTTAAGCGTCGCTTTGGCTTGCCTCCAGGATTCTCCAGATGATTCTCTCTGTCTGTGCTGGCAAACTTGTGGGCGATGGCGGATCTCTACGTGTCGGGGTTGGGTTCCGGGCGTGACATGACGAAGATAGGTGGCGTGAGGAAGAGCTGTGAATTCTCTTGTTTAAGGCATAGAAGGGTGAAAGAGCGGCTAGATGAACAAGTTTGTCGTATAGTCAGACTGCGAGGTTAATCGCTAAGACCGATTGTCAAAGTTGCGGGGCAGGAACTAAAGTGCTTTGCAGCAATGCGCTGTCTCTTTCCTGCGCGATGAACTGATGTGCTTTTCGTTTCGTGGTCGAAGTCTTGGGCTGTGCAGTCGTAAAGCTGTGGACTTGCTTTTCAGGCCTACAGAAAGAGATTTGAAGTGCGATGCTGAGAGGCAGCAGTGTTATGATATTACCTAGGCTTTCGATACTGTGCGCGGCGAAAGCTTGGCGGTGCATGGACAATGCGGAGATAGATCACCAAATGGCGCTAGCGTGAGAACGGAGATTAGATAATCCGGAGAAGTCAGACTGGGTTGGAAGACCCCGCCTTCACAAAGCCTGAAAAGGGATACCCACTGTAGCTCACCCACGCTACGGTATGTGATATCACACGCTACAGAACCATGCTGATCACCAAAGGCGTTTCATAAATATACACTAGTCGAAAGCAACTTGCATGTCCCCATGCCAAATCACTTGGAAGTATACACTCTTGAGACACCAGTACGAGATCTTCTGGACGATCTTGGAGAATGGCTCAAGGCAAATGGTTCTTTCGCGCCCGGCCTCAAGAACTTTGACAAGTGTACAAATCCAGAGTTGAGGACACACGTTGGCGACTTGTGGAGGAAGATAGTTGACTTCTTCAATGACATTCGCGCTACAAACGAGGTAAGCAACAACCAGCTGCGGCTTAGCATGCTATTAACCGATTTCACAGACGCCAAAATATTGGGGTATAGCAAAGGCACAGGCAGGAGGAGCCTGGATGACTAATGGTGAACGAGAGCAACTTCTCGTCTCTATTCGATCCACAAGCGATGCACAGCCCTATGTCGAATCCACAAAGGATGACAGAACTTCCTTCGTCCCAGGAACAGCAGTTTATTGCGCTCCTGGCAAGCTGGCGTATATTAGCGACAACGTAGAATTTTTTTTCGTACACTAAAATGCTATCATGAGAAGCGGTTCACGCGCCTCCCTACAGAGATGTTCATCCGGTAAACACTGAAAAACGCCTCAATCTCACGGTAACACAAGAGATTATCGGATGGAGGCGTCGATTGACGGCCACGTTTGTTCGACCCAGTCGTTGGACGAAAACATAAGGTCCCCGAATCCCGAGAAATTGTCAGGCATTATTACTTCTGCAGAAAGCCCACCAAAATGCGAGAAATCACTGATTTGGAGAGGAGAGATGTCGCCGCAGTGAGGAAAGTCGGCGGCTGGACACGAGCTGTCCAAGCGTGATGCATTGTCCAATGAAGGAATTTCCTGGGTTGTAGAGTTCCGCTCAGGGGGCAGAGTCATCATATCCTTTGTGTGCAACGTAGCCGAGGAAAGGTATGTATATCCTGCCTTAACTGCGCTATTGTCAAGCGGCAAAGTCCTGTTGATCTGTTGGCTCTGTGCTGTAGGGTTCTCTTGGGGTATAGGATCTTGAAGATCTTGAGGCCGTTTTCCATGTCCAGTGTGTCGTGTTAAGCCCGCTGAATTGAGCGCATGTACCAGAACCTTGTCGGGAGCGGCATCGGTCGGAGAATTCACTTGTTTTCCTGTCCATTCTGCGCAGCTATTTTCATGCAGCAATTTCGCGAAGTTCGGGAGATCGGGGCCTTCATTCACAGATGATCCTATCAACGCCTGTGTTGGTGTAGAGTCTTGTTCTGTGCTGCTCGTGACTTGCTTCAGCCGTTTGCAAGACCGGTTCCCTTCGTGCTGTATTTCCAGTTGTCTTTTACGAGGGTTTGACAGATGTAGCTGTGACTGAAACAACCGTATCTTTTGAGCTGCTTCATTAGCACGTTCAAACCCAGACATTCGACTAATTGCGAGCTTTAGAGATTCGTAAGTCGTGTCTGGGACCTTGGTGTCACGCCATCTAACGTAAATCAGCAGTGTTCACAATTATTCGTCGATGGACTTTACCGCGAGTCCGAAACCTGCTCCGGCAGCAGAAGCCAGACACATTGTCCAACTTTGTCCCCGAGTGCAAGATATCGTTGACCGTCTTTCACATATCCACTCAACTCCTTCCTGGTTTGTTCGCTCAATTTTTCTCCTGTGAGCTTTTGCCAAGCTTCAGAAACACATCTAGGCAGTCCTCTGCGAGGCAGGCCATCTTGGCCACCTTTGCGACATTTTCTATGAACTGACTGAGAAACAACAAGGTCACGGAAGAAGATCTTGTACATGATTTGCCGTACACGGTCCTCAAACCGTGGCGCAGAGACCTTTCGAAGCTGTTCAAGCTTCCACCAAAGATCCTGCTTTACAAGCTCTTGTTCAGCTAAGGTCCTTGTTGCTTCTGTAGACACCAGCAATTCTTGTGTTTCGTGTGTGCGAGGTGCGTTGTCCGAAGAGGAATCATCCACGCTCCAGGGCACAAAGAATGCCTGAGGGTCTAGAATCCAAGCATTGCACAATCTAACTATGTCGTCTGCTTTGGCGCTGTTGGCTTCTGTGATGCTTAAGGCTTCCTCCCTTGCTTGGATTCTTGCGGCTTGTTTTCGTACAGATGTCACGACTCTGGTGACAGCCTCAAACTGCTTTGCTTAGTAATTGCCCCAAAAACTAAGGTTACACGCACAGAAGGTTTGCAAAGAATGTCTCTCAAGGACGTTTTAGGGTCTTCTTCCGCCAAAAGGTCCATCAGGGTCTGAACGTCCATCTCGGAGAGGTGTAAGAAAGGCGGATGGAAAGAAGGTTGGGATGCGTTTACGTATACGCTAAGCTACTGTGTTGTCATTACGCCCGGGACCCAGGCGTAATCGTTACGCTTGGGTGCCAGGCGGAATGGCACCAGACTGGAGACGGGAGATTAATTCTCGGCCCGCTTGCTTGCGCTAAGATGTTCCCAAAAACTTTATTGCGCCACGCGTCAAGCAAGGCACTTGCAGTTCAGGCACCCAGTGTCTTCACTATCGGGGTATCGATCAGGATTCTGACACCGTACTGACATACCGACCCCTCCAGTCGGTATTGAAGAGCTGTTGACCTAACGTGTACGGCAGATGTTATCAGGTCCTGTGCAGAGATATAACAAGAATCCTCCCTAATGATCTATTTACCTTACCCTCTTAAAACTTCACTGGTCTTTCAAAAGATTTCACGAAGTCAAAATCCACTATGCTGGAATCTGGACTCGAAGGCGCAATTTTTGCAGCCTTCACCGCTGTTCTTGGCCTCATTCAAGCATTCCTACCCCATCTTCGCAACGGACAACGCTTGTTTGACCTCTGGTCCCTCTATTTTGTAGGGCATCTTCTTGCTGCTGTAGTACTCTTCTGCATATGGAAGATTCCATCATCTCTCCTACACCGACACCTTGCATTCCAACTGCTCCTGGAGAACGCATGGATTGAAGGGCTTAGCATCACGGTGAGTATTAAGGAATTATTGATTTCCGATGCTGATTGCTTCACAGCTATGCTCTTGCCTGAGAACTACTAGTGAGGCTCGTAAGCTGCACATAATGTTTCGCTGCATCGCTGCGATTACATATGTGATCCACATCTCAGGCTTCCTACTTCTAGTCCTTGGCCAGGACAACGGGAAACCTATGTTGTTTGGTTCCTCCTTGCTTGTCCCGTCTGCTATGACTGCATCTTTTGTTCACATCAAGTCGAGATCTAACGGATTCAATACATCCCGAAGATCCAATCTTTTCTGGATATATGGACTGCTTAGCATATGCGGCCTAATTATCCTGACTGGCATCCGAAACGATGACAAGTTTCTCCAGGTAAGAACGGTACTCAGCCATTAGTACTAGTCTAATTGTACTAGTCCAACGTAATTCTTGTCAGCATCACCAGCCTGTTACCCGTATGCCTACCTCTCTTCCGATTCGCCAAGTTTCGAACTCGTCGACCAAACAACTTCAGATGGTCATGTAAAGGCGGCAGCACGATGCAGAACAGAACTTTCGCGCAACAATACGATGTCTCGTCCATGAGGAGTCGCTCAGAGGACGTAATTATGTTCGTACACAAATCAGCCAAAGATGCGTACTCTTCTGCGGCAACTCCTCCACCTTCGCCATTACTCCCTCCGGCCCCGATCTACCTTTCTCCCTCTCGAACGAATATGGAGCTGGGTACGATGAACGATCGTATCGAGGAGATATCGCTTTCCCATGCGCCTGGAATAGACATCAATCGCGATATTGTCGTGACCACTGAAGTCCACACGTCTTACAGCCGTTTGCAGGATCTTGAGCTGGTAGAGTCAAACTCTTCGTGTTCCGCGGACGAATGTGTGGTATGCACTACATACTTCGACGAGTAGGGGTCACTTCTACCATTTCTGCATTATTTCATCGTTATGATACGCGGGTCTTTCGTTTGTCGCCTTGTTTCGATAGAATTTGTACAGTAGGTGCGGCTCAGAGTCTGAGAAGACGAGTATCGCGAGACTATAGAGTCTAGTCAGAAGCGGCTGTGCGTTCATGTTGGCAATTATTTGTTGTTATTATGGGAATGATCGTTTTCATGCACAATTCCGCCTTTCTAATTAAGCATACTTGATTGCACCGGTGACATACACATGCAGTTATTGGCCCGACGAACAGGAAAGCAAGCCATTGAGATCAATATGAGTCAAAAAAACCCTTGAGCTCTGAGGGGTCCCTGTTGTAATCCCACCCATGGTCCATACCATCATGCAGCACGTATGAAACATCAAGCGTTGGAAATTTGGCTTTCAGCATCTCTGCTGCACGTACAGTATGTTCCCAAGGTACATTGATGTCTGCAGTCCCATGTTCGAGGAAGATCTTCACCCCCTCGGGCAAAGCAGTCGCTGTCACCAACAGATCGTACATCGTCGCGCATCCCCAGAAGTCGAACCAAGTGGCGCCTTCAGCATCCGAGACTGAGGTGCAGTGTGCAGCCACCATTCCATCTGGAGGAGTACTGCCACTCCTTTTGACAACAATGTACCTGCCCTGTTCGAGGTCTCGCATCTTCGATCTCAATGTTGTAGCGCGTGTGTTGGCCTCCACTTGCGATATCGCTACACCCATGTAGTTTCCGGGCAGACGAGTATAATTCTCGAGGAGCGGACTTCTGCCATGCAGAGTCTTGACACGAAGATCGTGAGGTTTTCTTGGGTGCAGCGGTATCGTAAAGAGAGTGTAGAATGCCATCCGAGCTCCAAAACTGTGGCCTGAGAGATTGAAGGACTCCCAAGCAACCCTGAAATTGGGATTCATCCCCCTTAATGTATCCTCCAGATTTTCGAACAACCACGTCAGGGCTTCTTGATTGGTCTGGAGAATCTCTGGTCCCTTGCTCTGAGGCATTAAGAGGTACTCTATTTCAACGCTAACGATGTCCTCTGCATCGAGGATGTTCTGGAGTCTGGGCAAGTATATCCATGGCTCAAACATTGCACAGCCAGTAAACTGCGAGGGTCAATCCATGTTTTGCAGCGATTAGGATAGGGAGCAGTACTCCACCTCCACCGTGAAAGTCTACAGACAGCTTCAGCCTTACAGGCTCAGAAATTTTGAGCACCTTTTTCGGTATACTAATGTGCACGTACAGCGTCGTGTGGATGGGACTTCCGGCATCGCGTGCGAAGTTCACTAACTCGATTGTACTGTTATCAGGGACCACTTCGCAATACGGGAATCTCTCAATGTGGTATTCCTCTAACAGGTGCTTGACATGCGGTCTTTGAGGGAAAGCAGTATCGCTTAACCTTGAAAACTTCGAGGGGCTGAGCAGATCTCTTAGTTCTTTGTTGACTCTCTGCGCTTCTTGCACTTGGTTTGCATGGAAAGCATCGGTTAGGTGAGGTTTCTGAATATGCGCAGCCATCTCTGATGTTGGCGGTGGAGCGGCTGGTGATAACGACTGTGTCGCGGATGGGAGCAGTGTTTGCTGTGGCATTGTGGATATGCAGGTGCTCTCGCGAAGTCCAAACCAGGGTGAACGTATGCTGAGTGAATTGTGGGAACCCACGGACATCGATTCCGGCGATGCGTAATCAATCTGGCGCGGCACGCGAACGTCACACAGTTCATCGTTACGAGGCCAGACGCTTCGTCAACACAAAATCTCATTGGCGGCATTGCTGCCCCTGCATGCAGCGTGCAGGCATCATGGTAATTGATAATGTCGGAGGCAAGCCACTTCACAAGCCACCATTTCTACAGATGATCCTTTACTCGCAGCATACTGCAGCAGAGCCTGCAGTCATCTCGATGTTCATTTCGGCAGCTACTTGAAAATGATTAAGGTGAGAAAGTCAAGGGAAGGAGCAGAGACCTTCGCGCACCAGGCACACTGAACGCACTTATGGGACCGCGCTCACGTTTGGCACCGCTGGCACCTTTGGCACTATGCGTACCCTTGGTACTTTTGGCACTATGCGCACTCCTGGCACTTGCGGCCTCCACAGCCCCGCTCGCTTCGCGCTTTTGGCGCCCACGGCGCTATCGGCACTGCATGCGCCTGCCAAGGCCCGACCCCACTTGCTGAAGCAACTTCCTTGCGCAACGCACTACCACCAGCGGGCACATCTCAGTCTGTTTTCGACGCGGCTCGCTTCCATTCCGGCGCGCTTGCATAGAACATCGATCAATGGACTCACAGACTCCAATCAAGTTGGTCGCTGAGGAGCTGACCGAAAAACAACACAAGAGATTCTTAGTCCGTCTATTCGTTCCACTTTACACCTCCCCACTTACCTATCTACAGGTCGTTACACGAGAAGTCGCAAAGGATTTATGTCAGAAACTGAGTCAGGACAAAAAACGTGACAAGTACTTCTGGAACCACGCATCTTTGACGCAACAGGACGAAGCCATAAGAGAAGTGAACGCATCCCTAGCTGTAGACGGGTTTGCAGTTGCTGAGGATGCAGTCGGAAATCGTATTCAAACTTCTATGAAGAGCTATCAACGACGTGAGCGTCTCATGTGTCACCTGTGAGGCTGTGTATGACTAAATGCTAGCAGGCGGTACGAAAACCGTTCCCGAACCGACGGTTACATCTCCTCCCACCCCTAGCAACGAAAGTCGATCGTACGACCCTATCAGAGACGTATAAGTAGCAGGGATATGCCTAGGGCCGACCTGGCGGGTAGTGGCGACGGCGGGCTGGTCGGCAAGACCAAGGCGAATAAGGGGGTTGGATGAGGCACAGATAAAAACCGGGCTGCTATCGAAACGCAATAGGGCTAGTCTGGTGAAAGGAATGCTAGTCAGCGCAATCTTGCCATTACCAATCTGGTCGCTAGATCGCCAGAGAGGACAGACAATGCTCAGGCTTTCGCGTCCCGCCTACCAATTAAACGGCATAATGTATCTACTGGCGTCCCTTGTGTAGGTGCTGAAACAGCTGATGTTAAAAGTTGTCATTTGTTCTTCGTGCATGAACTGATTCCTGCTTGCAAAGCTAGTCGATCGGTCCCACAAGAGCTGATACTTAGACCATGACGTTTTAGCATGCACCTCCGCTGTTAGACTGCACATGCATTAGCGGCCTTATTAACTTTCATTTCTCGAGCCAGCCAGCTGGGACAGCAGCGGGGCCCTAGAAGTCAGGGTGCTTGCGGAGGGCGTAGTGAGGGTGTGGGATACCCTCATAGGGTAAGCAACAGTAAAAGCAGCGTTACTGAAGAAGAGCGTTGATGCAGTAGCAACGTAAGCTTGGCGAAAGCTCAAGGGTACGTTCAAAAGAGCGTCTATGCATAGGTAGCCATGCATAGCAATGATCAGGAAAAAGCCACCTTTCCCTCTGCGTTCCGCTATCCCCGAAACAATTCATGGATCTTCTTCCCCGCTTAGCAATCTGCTCAATGCTGCGCTAACGCCCGGTTCCGTAACACGAGTGACCATCACTCCAGCGGGTTGAATACTCCCGCTCACGGAAGTCCTACTGCGTACTCTAG
>Ga0079220_10000410_pt1 | contig 10539 bp, 15 predicted proteins | sample GAAS100_FD_75071 | JGI IMG/M metagenome (GOLD analysis project Ga0079220, IMG submission 75071) | Agricultural soil microbial communities from Georgia to study Nitrogen management - GA AS100 | ecosystem: Environmental > Terrestrial > Soil > Agricultural land | place: USA: Georgia | collected... | reverse complement strand
TCTGCATCATGCGCGTCCCCAAGCCCGACGTCAGCCGCCTCGTCAGGCTGTACCCCGACGAGCTGACCGTCGACCGCAACGGCGATGCCCGCACCCGCTTCCGCAGGCTGCACGGCGCCGACATTTGCGTCGAGATTAGCGGCGTCGACGGCGTCATGGGGTGATGCGGGGCGAGGAGAGGACTCGATCCAATATGATAATGATAGTGATGATGATGATGATACCCAGATAGCGAGCATCTTGTATAGAAATGGAGAGCTCTACACTTTACTTTTTATTACTGCCCTGCTGCCTGTAACGATATCTTGTGATGGAATGTAGAGTGAGTAATGAGCATGCTGTGAACAATGTACTTGAAGAGAGTATAGTAGTGATAATATCCAAATAGTGAGCATCTTGTAATATGATTATAGAGCAGGTAAATAGCATACTGTGAACAGCGTACTTGTGAAGAGAGGATAGTAGTGATTATGTCTAGATAGTGAGCATCTTGTAATATGACTATAGAGCAGGTAATTGGCATACTGTACATAGCGTACTTGTGAAGAGAGGATAGTATATGTCTAGACAGTAGGCGTCTTGTAATAGAAATGTAGAGTGTTGTTCTGCAGTCTAGAGCGTGATAAGTAACAAGTATACTGTAGATAGCGTACTTGTAAAGAGAGGATGATGGTGATGATTATGTCTAGATAGTGAGAATCTTCCTTGCAATAGAAATGTAGAGTGTTGTGCTATAGTCTAGAGTGTAACAAGCAACAAGCATACTATACACAGCGCACTTTAAAGAGAGTATAGTAGTAATAACTATGTCTAGATAGTGAGTATCTTCCTTGTAATAGAAATGTAGAGCGTTGTTCTACAGTCTAGAGTGTAACAAGCAACAAGCATACTGTAAACACCAACTTATAAAGAAAAGCGCAAGAAGCCAACGCACAACCCGTACCACAGTTCAATCTCCACCAAGCGCCCGTACATGATCTTGTTCGTGTAAGTTGTTGGGCTAACTATCGAAGCCAGCTATATAAGCACGCCAGTGGTAAACAACGCTCAATTGTAAGAAGGAAGGAACACCCAACACATCTCTCACATGACATACCATGTATATCCCACCCATCCACATCCATCTGCCATCGCCTCAGCCAATCGCCCGGATACATGCATGCGTCCATCACTCGCCTCCTTTCAAGGCAGGCACAAGTCCCCCAGTGCGCCTGCCCTCAAGCAGCTTGGCCGCAGATCTTGTCCGCTTGTGCCTGCCAAGGTCTGCCAAGGCGGCCTTACGGGTGCGGAACCAATGCGGGGGGGACGCTCGATGATGCTATGTAAACGACTAGTACGGGACCTCTTGTGATAATTTATAACATCTATGCTCCAGGCCAACACGAGAAAAACGCTTTGAACTCCCCAGACGGCCCTACTTGGAAGTGTGCATCGGTTGTGAGCCTCTGGCATAATGTTGCTAGTCGCCGCATACGTCTTGTGTAGTTTGGTACCGAGTCGTATACATGATACTTGGCTGTCTTTGTGTCGGATAGATTGGTCGGCCATGACTCTCAATAACAAGCAAGACATAGAGGAGGAGTAATTAATTCTAGGAAAGCAAATTCCGCCTTGGTTTTTCTTTTCGCGCTGCTGGTGCATGTTCGACGGCACTACAATACCTCCAGCATTATAATACCTCCTGCTTTCAGTGCTGCGCCAAGTACACGCACAGCCTCATCTGTTTATTTCGTGCCTATAGTGCATCCGGCAATATACCGACGTTGCTTCTTCATATTAACACCTAGTTTGGCCGCCGTCATGCCTCGGTCGTTATCTCGGTTCAACCTCGTAAGGTACTTGGCTTTGCCTTGTAAAATAGTATAGAAAGGATCCATCTGCTGGACTTTTCTATTACAGAACAACTCCCACTGCTTGCCTTTTCTATCACAGAGCAACTCCCACATCTCAAGCCACATCTCGCCGTACAACATGCGTTCCTTCGTCCTCCTTCCGCTCCTTTCCTCGGCTGCTCTGGCCTTCAACACCAAGATCTGCGGCGGCGCGGGAGGTTGTGTCGGGACAACCTGGTCACCCCCACATCCTTTCCGATGCCCGGACGGCACTCGACTCAACTCACAACAAACGGCCAGCAACGGCCTGGATGCCGACAACGGCGCATACGTGATCGTATCCAAGAATGAGTTCCCTACCACATGTCTGAGAGGTGTCAAGCCCGCCGACACCGACACTCTTACTGTAAGCTTTCCTCCTTGAATCAGGAAACCCGCAACAGTCAACCCCGCGACTAACCACCCCCGTGTGCCTCAGCTCCACTACACTGAATTCGGCCAAAAGATGTACAGCTTCCTGTCCGAGACGTGCACCGAGACCAACCCGCCCCAGGACTGCTACACCTTCAACCCCAACCCATCAACGTGAGTTGCTGTCCCGCTCTGCCCCCGGCTCTGCATTGCTGACTCGTATCCCTAGCACGACTCTCTGCCAGCTCGTCGACACCACCGAGAAGAACTGCGAGATGTTCGCCCGTGCCGGTGAGTGCGAACGGTTCGGCACTGCAGCTGGACGCGATCACTGCGCCGGATGGACCCCGGATCAGGTTGAGACGCCATCGCAGTCCTAGACTTGACGCATGTCAAGCTTCTTCTTCTCCATATTCTTCAATAGAGGCTTGTCGGCTTCGAAGCTTAGTTTTCTGTAATGTGAATTGCAATTATTTGTTCCCTTGTGGTTTCCAGATTAGATATAGGAGAACAGCCATATAAGACATCTACCGATAGAGGTGACTTCTTGCAGGTTCGTTGCCAAGCAGCCAACAGAAAGCTATCCACACATTCCGTAAGTCTCTTGACTGCAATCTTGCAAGAACTCATAAATGCCTCGAGGACAAACGTGCTTGCCAACCTGTCTTGCAGTGTCCCTCACAATCAACTGATATGGCACCGTGGTGGCAGGCCTTTCGAAGAGCAGGTCCCAAGCCCGGCTTGACAACTTGCATCTCAGTAACTTGGTGCGCTTCTGCAAAAGCCAGATGAGCTGCAGCAGTCGCACATACACTTGTGCGACTGCCCAGCATGATGGAGAAATATGTACAACACTAGCAGCATGTATTAACGCGTGTGCTAGTAACATTGCTACAATAGCTTTGACCCAGACTTTACAGTATAGAACCTAATCAAGTCTGCGTCTAAAGATACTGTACGTGTGCTAGTTTTTGTATAACAACATTGATAGACGCAATGCAGACGGTTCAACGAACGACTCAGCCTCACGGGACTCACTGGGAACGCTGCTGGGCAGGCAACACCGCTGGCTTGAGTAGGAAAGGGTTCAAGGGGTTACGCAGGTACATTCCGTTCACGCACACCTTATAAGAGACAAAGGAGCGCGTGTTTGGGGTAATTTTATAGCATTGTGTTTTATGTCATATAACCCTAACGATACCTAGACGTACAAGTGCATTATCGCAACCACGTCACAACGTCGACGCTGTTGATATCAGAATAGAGAAAACATCTCAACGCACTTTTAACAGCAACAGCATCAAACTGATAGTAGCTAGCTCAGTGCTTAATGTTTTTGCTATTCTGAAATAGACCAGTCTATAAGTGGCGTACTTGAAATCCACAACGCCTCTTTAAACGAAATGAAAAGTCTACATATGTACAAATACCCTCTCCTCAAGAGAACGCAAGCACCACTCTTCCTCACCAACACCTTGTCCACGCCTATTTGGAATCTAGTACGTCTTGTCAAACAACAACCCACAGCACACGCTTTACCGGTCTGGATAGGTACCGGTCAGGCGAAGCATGCAGCCCAAGTCGCTCAGAGCCGGGACACAACATGATCGAAGATGATATCTTGGACGGATTTCATCAATCCGTACGACAAGTGATCACTTGCAAGCTGGCAAGTGCATTCCGGGTCAATGGAACAAACGATATCGTTCTAGAAGAAAGCAAGTCAGAGAAGTTCCCGTATTCGATGACATGACACACTTACCTCCAAACAGATATCGCTCACTTTCCCGCTGCGTTCAAAGGCCTTGTTGTAAGTGACAACGCTGCTGTTTGACTGCATTGACTGGGTCGCAAAAAGGCCGTATGTGGTGCGATTATCAAGGTTCCCCTGGCTATCCACATTGGAGGCTCGTCCTGGAACGCGGTGTGGGTTGCCAACCAAGACGACGCCGTTGACAGCCGACGCCGATTCGTTGTCGAGCTTATTGAGGGCTTCTTGGACCACTGTTGCTCCCTGGGAGTACCCAAACAGGAAATACTTCTGCTCTGGACAGTCTTGCAGGCCGTACGTGATCAGGTCGACTGTGTCCTGTACTCCGGAAGTTACGTTTTGATCGAAACCCGCAGGATACACCACCGATTGGCTGACGACATCTGTGCTGTTGGCTAGCACGCGTTCGATGGCGGTTTGGAACATGAGGGAAACGCCCTGCGGCTCGCCGCTACCGCGAGCGTCGATCAACTCTATACCTCGATGTTAGAGAGACATTCTTTGCAACAGGTTCGGTAGTTTACCAGCGAAGGATTTACTTACTGTAAGGCGCGCATGGCCGCAGTTGTTCGGCTGTAGAGAGATTGACGCGTGGAGTAGCAAGATACGCAGCGTCACCGCAGCGACATCCAGACGCGGCAGAAACCGAGACTGCTAGCGAAGAGAGCGCGAAGAGAAAAAAGTCAGTTGCGGAAACCATTGTACAAGTGTTCTAGAAATATAAAGCGAATGCAGTTGTTGTATTCGAGATATCAAGTCTCTATAAGCTTCCAAGGACCAAATCCAAACTACCAAAACCATAGCGACTATTGAGCAGTAGATTTTGGAAGACTGTCGATGTGGAACCGTCATCTTGAAACTGTCGTTGACTAGAGGCTCCACCACTGCCAAGCGAGTACGGAGAATATCCGCCATGTCGGGAACCCTACACGATATACGCGTATGCGCCACTCAGCGCGATTGGCCACTACCGTGTCCGTGCGCGTGATCGTTGCCGGAGTACCAGCTCTCCAGCAGAGTGGAGACCTGATCGGGGGGTTGTTCTGGTGCAAGAGATCGCAGGAATTATGACGTCAATGTTATTTCATTACGAAAGTACCTGGCGTGACACTCGACGCGAGAACGTGCACTGAGCATTGTACGTACTACGAACAGGGATGCTCTCGCGCTGGCCTCACACAATATGCAACAAGGCCTGCTGAGTTAACACCGAGACAAAGGTTGAGATATGTACCATATTCCAGTTCTGGTATGTAAGCGGTCAGAGGTGAGTCGAGCGCGTGGCCACGCAGCGGCTGCTGTGCCTTTGCTTTGCAGAATGCTGAGGACAAGTCATTCTCCAATCAAATAACTTTCACAAGAAACACGCGGCCAAATAATATGAGTGGGGTTGATGGACTCTAGAACCACTAAGCGCTACAAGGCTTGAAATGGAGCAATTCAGAGATAGGATCGCACATGCTCCAAGCTGGGACTACCAGCAACCCCGTCATTGGCCGTTCCAAGTGCATTTGTCCTGATGACGTGAAGCTTGGCTTGCACTGTTTGATTCAAGGTAAAGGATGTGGACGTTACGACCGACTTGGTTGTGAAATCGATACATCTACTGTGGTATCAGGCAAAAGTAAAGCGCTTAAAGGAATTATAATTCCCTTCATCTAGTTTGTAAATTATTTACTCTATATTTGTTCTTCCTGCTGTTATGTACATAGGCAGTGCTACTGTATTCCAGCCTTGCTCTCTAGACTCTGTGCACTGTTATCTACGTTTTGCACCACATAAGCAGTACTTGGAAAAAGTAGGTTGTTTCCTGCAACTTTGCGCATTGTGACTAGACAACTGCTTTAGAAACCACAACACGGTCCATGCCGGTACAGTACCTTCCGCTGCCACCACCGCATTTGATTGGAATATCCTTTGAGCCGTACACAGTCGTCTGTCCGCCTTCAAGGCCAATCACCTGCTGCAGGGATACTGCAATAGAGACTGTTAGTCTGCCTCGTCTTCGGTGTCCATTAAGGGGACATGGCTTACCGGTATCGCCTTCTCTCGTGTACTCGACTGAAGGGTCACTGCACCCAGAAGTGTGTTGATTCGTTTCATTAGACGCGTACGCCGCCATCTGCACGAAACAAGAAGCAGTGATAGGGCCTGAGAGCTCACTGTCGTGATAGGTTGCATTGAGATCTTGCCTCCAGAAGCCGTTTGCAGCGGACATGACTGTGACGTTGACATCCCAATAGCCATTGTCGGCACGGGAATTCGTGACAGCAGCAGCAGAGTTCAAGCCAGCGAACAAGAGGATTGAAACACGCATATTGCTAGATTTTTGAGATCGAGATAGCGGGTTCGAATAGAGTGTATGGAATTTGAAATGGGAACGATGTTCGAAGGATTGAGTTGGGCTGTGATGCCATGATTCTCTTTAAGAGAATAAGCTTTATACATGTTCTTGTCAAAGACTTTCGTCATGGGTTCAAGCACTAGTGTACGCATAGACTAGGACTTGCTATACTTAGGCGATGATCAACAGGATTATCGTATCGTGAGCACGGCTGTAGACGTCGAAACACAGTAACAGCCCAACTATAGTCATTACGATAGTTCATAGCTCATAATCAAGTGCACATTTCGCAAACGTAATCAAGCAATGGTCTGAATGGTAGGGCAGCTCATTAAGGCCGGTCGTTTCGGATTCCCGAGCACCCGAGCCTCTGCGTATAAGGACTGAGAAAAAGGTGCCGATGAACCGGGTACAAGGGGCAACAAGGAAGACATTGCTGGGTTTCCACCCAATACGACACGGTGCAACATCGACATGCATCTCACTACAACGGTACTTGACCCCTGCAGGAAGCAGATTGCATATCGTTGGTGACAGGGAGCTTCCACCTCCTGTAGACGCCTCATCTGCAATTACCACACCCAAAAGCGTGGCAGCTGGTGAACCTTGCTTACAAGTGCGGTCAGCAAGCCATTAGTGGCATTCAATTACGACGGTACCTGATTGATCCTGGGCGAGATCTTCAAACATCTCCGATAGAAGCGAGGTAGTGTAGATACTGTGCAGCCTGACTGGCGTGTACAGGATCTTGCTTGCGTATGGAGGTTTACCCAAGAAGACATCGCGGAGATGGGAAAAGAGCTCTTCATACAAGATCCTGACAAGAGCCGAGCCTGTGGTCACTATGGGCACAGGTAGAATTTTGACAGCGAGAGGCGTGTCATGGGCCTCAAGTACAACCCAGGGGGCTTTGTGCGTTGACATTGTGGGCTCGACGGGAAGTGGGTGGGCTGTTCAGACTGCGCAAATCGGCGACAGTGTAAAGACTATAGGATTTGGTTGCTCTACTTCACATCTCAAGAAGTCAATATGCTTGTTGAGAAAAATATGATAGATCTGCTTCTATTTCACAGATTTCTGTACACTTTTCAAGTGGGGTCACAGCGTAGATGGAGGAAGGGTGTTTTCAGAAGCGAGATCCAGTAGTTCCGAGCACAACTATCTTGTTGTAGAGACGAATGACGGACGAGGACAATCGATTACCAAACATACTTTAAAAATGCCTAAGGCAACCGCAGAAAGCAAGAGTCAGGAGGTAAGTCTACTAGTTGGGGTTCAGCGTTGTGGACGGCCGAGTACGAAAGCGGACAAACTCCACCATGCAGAGAGATTAGTCAAAGAAAAATCGATCTACGTAATACCTAAACACAAGAGAAAGATCTAACGATTCTCCGAAAAGAGGAAGATTTGTTCCATGGATTTGTAAGAGGGTCCGATGAAGACCAGTTGCACTAGGGTGCCACAATCCGTTCACAATCCCAGTCACCACTATTAAGCCGACCAATAGCGAAATACTACTAACCCCACACCGCACCTGCGTCCGCACTTGCGTCCGCACTTGCGTCCGCACCCCCCAATGCAATGTCCGCCTGCCTCCGCTGCGCATTCCGACTACCCTCTTTATTATCTCTTTGGCCAAAGCTGCCCGCATTACTCCGCATAAAACGACAGATAGATGCGCAAATACCAAACTACTTAGGTCTATCCAAAAAGACCTAGTGGAGTACGTATCAGAAATCACACTAGCTTTCTTTTACTTTTTTTACCAAACCTCAAACTCTTCTTCATAACGTACCCCACGGGGATGAGAGGCATGAGCATGAGCAGCGTGTGAGGGACAAGGAAGAGCTTGATCAGCTGAACGTGGTGCTGAGAAAAGTCCCGCCAGAAGCAAGAGATCAACGCTCAAAAAGCTCTACAATTGTCCCAAACGGGCAAAAGGAAAGCATCTCAAGCTCTACAGGCAAGAAAACGTCAAGGAAGTACCCGAACCAGTGATGCTAGTGGGGGACGCCCCTCATTTGGGCTCGGGTCGGTGATATTTATCTTTGACAACTATCATACTGTGGCATCCGAAAAAAGTGGCAAACAGGACTTACGCACAGCAGTAAGGAGCGTGCAACGAACGCCTGTTGTGGATACGACATGACTATAACTTCGCGCAAAACCTTTAATGCAAAGTACGAGTAATAGCGCTTTCGATCTCAACGGCAGCTTCAGATTGAACATCAAGCTCAAGTGTTTTCAGCATCCTTGGTGTTGTATCTTCATCTAGTAGACGGATATATCGTTCTACGAGAAGTCAATGTTATGGTGTGTAAGTATTTTGGTGAAGTAGCTTACCTGCAGCAATCCATCTTTGACCCATCAGATGGAGAATCTCTCGTAGTGCTCTGACTTTTGGTAGATGCCATTGTACATCAACACCCGATTGCATCCTTGCAGTTAAAATAGCTGCAATTTTGTAAACAAGGTACAGAAAGAAGGGTGAGACGGTTTGAACAACAGTGCCTGTATCTCCCTTCAATCCGTCGAAGATCTTCAAGACGTTGTCTATTAGAGTCTCTAACCCAGCAGAGGATCCGGCATGACAACGGCTTGATCCACCCTCACGATCACCACCGGCCTTGATACCATTCTCAAAAAGCAGAAGTAGTCCACTGTTGGGTCAGCATTATAAGTGCGTGGCTGTATTGAAGGAGTACTGACGTATTCGCGAGAGCCAGACATGTAGCGGATAGTTTTGCGTTTCCTTCAATATGATGCTCTAGAATACCAATAAAAGAATTTAGGGTTATCACTATTAACTCCGCTTCTTCACAGTTGAAAGACTGTTCAGACGTCGGTTCATAGATGGCCGTGCGAACCTTGTCCAGATGGCTCGATGCTTCGAATTCCCTGCGGAGAGGCGACAGGACCGATTCAGAATTTCGATCGCTAAGAGTATCCTGGAGTTCCAAAATTGTACGGCCTCGTGTGACAGTCGGCCACTTTCCATGTACAGCTGCCAAGTATCTAGGAGTAACAGAAGAGGCACTTAGCAAGAGTAGATGGCATAGGTATGTTGAGAAATAACACAGTAAATGGAGATAAAATCATGTACACACCTGTCTAGTACCACAATGTAGCACCACAACTCAGTACTACTTTCTTCGACCCCAGCATATGTGAAACCCGAGGATCGAACCAGATTATTATCTTGGCAATTGTTTATGGAAAGAATATCTGCAGCTCTTATTGTAGCTGCAATTGATAGATAAGCGGCAGGGTAAAGTCCGTGAACCATTTCAAAAAGGGTAAGCAGTAACCTCACAGTTACCAAATCGAGGGAATTGAGGCCAGACCCCTCTATCAGCGCAAGCCAGGATTTACTCAACATGTACTTGGACTTTGTATCGGGACCGAGCTCGTAACAGCGCCTTGGTAGTTGAGGACTTGCGTCAAAAAGTGAAATCATGAAGGCGAGCAGAGTAAGGTCAACACTAGCATCCTTCCAGGTCTGCGGAAATCGCTTGTCAAGTTTGGATTCCGAGGTAAATGAGAACCATGGGAATATGGCACGGGCATAGATCGAAACAATAGCTCGAGGGCCTAAGCCTGATAGCCTTTGGATGATGGCGAGTTTGATGCCCTCTGGCGTGAGCGCGTTCTCGATGTCTGGAAAGGGCGTTGTACTTGACGCAGCATTCTCATATCGGCAGGCCTGACGGAGACTACCATGTGTTAGTGAGAAATATGTGAGAATTGATATGGCAATGCTAAGAAGGGAGCAGCTGCCACTCACCGCTTGCATAAGGAGCACTGAGGCTGTAGCTTGTCACATCTTCTCTTGTGCACCTTGCAGCGCAGACATGCCTGTCTTGCATTATTGGTCAGCCTGCGAGTGCTCATAAGAGAGTTCCTTTAAGATGCACAGCGGAATAGTGTAGGTATGAATTTGGAGGGATGCGGGTGTAGGTGCGGACACAAGTGCGGACACGGACGCAATGGCGGATGCAAGTGCGGATGCAAGTGCGGACGCAGGTGCGGGGTGTAGTCTTGGCACGGTCAAGGATGACCCACACCCATCCCGACACAAACCTCATTAGATATACTATGGTCTACAGCAAAAGTATTGTAGGTGGAGACCAGCGACAAGGGCCAAGGCCGAAATTATGAAGCGTATTGGTTGCAATACGCAC
>Ga0079220_10000408_pt1 | contig 10550 bp, 4 predicted proteins | sample GAAS100_FD_75071 | JGI IMG/M metagenome (GOLD analysis project Ga0079220, IMG submission 75071) | Agricultural soil microbial communities from Georgia to study Nitrogen management - GA AS100 | ecosystem: Environmental > Terrestrial > Soil > Agricultural land | place: USA: Georgia | collected... | reverse complement strand
GCGCCGCAACCAACCGGGCATCATCCTGGTCAACCGTGCAGACGGCGGTCCCTACGAGAATTACCGCACGCCCGAACAAACCGTGCCGAAGCATCCGCTGCCGTATCCGTGGGAAACCTGCATGACCATGGGCAAGTCGTGGTCATGGGATCCGCACGACAAGTACAAGTCGCCGCGCGAACTGGTGCACACGCTGGTCGAGATCGTGGCCAAGGGCGGCAACCTGCTGCTCGGCGTCGGTCCGCAGGGAAATGGCGAACTCCCTGCGACCGCACTGGAACGATTGAAGGCGATCGGTGCATGGATGCAGACCAACGGTTCCGCGATCCATGCCAGCCATCCGCTGGCGCCCTACCAGGAAGGCAAGTTCAGGTTCACCCAGCTCAAGGACGGCAGCGTCAACGCGATCTATCTTGCCGACGCCGGTGAGCGCGAACCGCCGGCAGCGATCGAATTGCACAGCCTGGAGCCCGCGCCCCATGCGGACGTGGAAGTGCTGGGGGCTTCGGAACGCCTTGCGTGGCAGCTCCGCGGCGGCGGCTTCCGCGTCGAGCTGCCCGAGGCCGTCCGCCACCGCCTGGCGGGTGCGCCGGCCTGGACGCTGCGTATCTCCGCCGTGCGCGCCTGATCTTTACCTTTTCGCTGCGCTGCAGCAGCTTTCGGTCCGTATGGGACTTCCCATCGCGACCCGAAGGTTTTAACATCCTGCTCACAGGGTTTCATGGGTGCATCACTGACTCACAATTGAACCGCAAGGCTGCGGTCGTCTCCGGGAGGCTCGTCCATGCAACACGCCACATTCCATCGCAATGCGCTGGCCCTGGCCTTGTCGGCCGCGTTGTTGTTGCCGGCGTCCGCTTTCGCGCAATCCACTTCTGCAGGTGGACCGACCGCACAGGCCACCTCGCCGCAGGCGACCAGTACGTCAGGCGGGCAGCAAAAGACGCTGCAGGAAATCACCGTCATCGGGTCCCGCATCCCGCGCACCCAGGTCGAGGGTGATGCACCGGTCACCGTGGTAACGGGCGCGGAAATCAAGGCGCAGGGTTACACCACGCTTTTCGAATTCATGAATTCATTGCCGCAGGTGGCCGTGACCGATTTCGCCAGCCGGCCGTCGACATGGGGCAGCACTGCGGTGAACGCGCGCACGCTGAACTTGCGCGGCCTGGGCCCGGATCACGCCTTGTTGCTGGTGGACGGCCATCGCATGGTGGACTATCCGCAGGCGCAGAACGGCGGCGGCAGCCACTACAGCTTCCAGAACTACGCCAATCTTCCCACCGGCATGATCGACCGGGTCGAAATGCTGCCCACCGGCGCATCCGCGATTTACGGTTCCGACGCGGTGGCCGGCGTGGTCAACGTGATCCTGAAGAAGAAATACCAGGGCGATGACCTGACCTTGCAGATGGGCGGCGACACGCGTGGCGGCCAGCAATTCGGCGACTTCACCTGGACGGGCGGTCGCGCCGCCGATCGCTGGCACATCATTTATACACTGGAACACACCAATCGCTCGCCGTTGTGGGCCAAGGATCGTCCCTGGACCGATTCCGAGGCGGATGCAGGCTATGGCGCCTGGAATCCCAGCGCGCGGATGTTCGGTTACCACACCTACGACGCGATCTCGCTGTACGACGTCAACGGCAACTACATCACGCCGCCGGCGGGATCGTGCGGCCAGTTCCAGTATTTCTCGCTGGGCCACTACCAGACCATTGCCACCAATGGCAATCAGGTGACCGGCCCGGTTACCGACCACGGTTATTACTGCACCCAGCACGACCTGTTCCGCAACTGGGTGCTGGAACCGGGCCTGCGCTCCAATGACGGTTATATCTCGGGTGAGTTCGACATCACGCCCAACCTCACGGCTTACGGATCGATCGGGTTGTGGGATACGCACGGCGTGTCGCAAACCCAGCGGCCCTTCATGTATCCGATGGGTGGTTTGCCGGTGCCGTTCTACGACGCGGGCAGCGGCCAGGTCATCACCAATTTCCTGCGCCAGTTGACCTACGCCGAAATGGGCACCCAGGGCAACACCTACGACAACGAGCAGTATTGGGACATCCGCGCGGGCCTGCGCGGCGGACTGTTCGATGACCGCTTCAACTGGGATTTCAACATCGGCCACCAGAAGTACATCGTGCACGAGGACTACACGGGTCTCAACGAACAGGGCATGTTCGACTTCTTCTTCGGCCCGCAGCTCGGTACCACGACCATCGGCGGGACCACGTACCCGGTTTACGACATCAACCAGCAGCGCTACTGGAATCCGATCACGCCGGCGGAGTATTCCACTTTCGGCGTGGCCGGCACCAACAGTTCCGCATCGTGGATGGACGACGCGTCGCTCACCGTCAACGGCGAACTCTTCAAGGTCCCGTGGGCCGGCGACCAGTCGGTGGGTTGGGCCGCGGTGCTGGAAGCCAATCACCAGGGCCTGGAAGTGACGCCCGATGCGCGCGGCAATACCACCACGTTCGGCGATCCGTTCCAGGACTACAACATTGGCAGCGGCACCCGCACGCGCTTTGCGTTCGGCACCGAATTCCGCGTGCCGCTCCTGAGCACCCTGACCTGGGACATCGCCGGCCGCGTGGACAAGTATCGCGATGCCAGCATTGCGGATGTCGCGCGTACCTGGGATACCGGTCTCGAGTGGCGCCCCCTGAGTTGGCTGCTGCTGCGCGGCAGCTATGGCACCAACTTCCATGCGCCCGACATGTGGGCGATTTACAGCCAGCAGTCGACCTCGACAGTCGGCATCTACTCCGATCCGTATCAGTGCATCCAGACCCACGACACCGCCTGCCAGGCGACACAGCACTCCACGTATTACACGTTGTACTCCGGCGGGAACCGCAACCTGCTGCCGGAAACCGGCCATTCGTGGACCTACGGTTTCGTGGTGGACGTGCCGCCGGTGCCGGGCTTGTCGTTCCAGGCCGATTACTGGCACATGGGCGTGGCCAACGAGATCCAGTGGATCAGCAATGACCAGATGCTCACCGACGAAGCCGGTTGCCGCACCGGCCTGACCATTACCGGCGCGCCCTATGTCGCGCACGTGCCGGGTTCGCAGTATTGCCAGGAAGCCATCGCCAACGTGGTGCGCGACGCGAACGGCAACATCCTCGAGGTGCACACCGGCCCGATCAACGAATCGTCGTTGTACGCCAGTGGCGTGGACGCGAAAGTGGATTACGGCTTCCAGACGCAGAACTGGGGCGCGTTCCGCTTCAGTCTGATGTACACCGATTACCTGTCGCGCAAGGAACGCGTGCTGGCGTCCGATCCGCTGCTCAACACCCGCTACCAGAACGTGGAGAGCAAGGTGACCGGCACCATCGCGTGGAACAAGGGGCCATGGGACGTGACGCTGTACGGGCTGCGCTGGGGCGGCGTGCGTGCGCCGAACTATGGCGGATGCGAAGTGCTGCCCAACGGCATCATTCCCAGCGTCGGCGATCCGCAATGCGTGGTCTACAAGGCCAATATCCCGCCGTGGATCATCTGGAGCACGGCGGTCGGCTATCGCTTCGACAAGCGCCTCAAGATGACCCTGAACATCACCAACATTTTCGACAAGGTCGGCGCGATTCCCTATTACGCGGGCGGTTTCGAATTCATCCCGCGCAACCAGGGCGCCGACTACACGGGTCGCCAGGTGTTCCTGACCATCAACTACAAACTTGATTGACGAGCTCCAGCGTCGAGATGTTGCCCCGGCTGATGCCGGGGCCTTTCTCGATGTTCCGCCAGTCGGGCGTGGCGATGATTGACGCACATTGCCACTTCTGGCGCCTGAACCAAAACGATTGCACGTGGCCACCCCCGGAACTCGCCGCGATCCATCGCGATTTCCTGCCCGATGATTGGCGGCGTGAAGCACAAGCCGTCGGCATCGACACCGCAATCGCGGTGCAGTCGCAACCGAGCGGGCGCGATACCGAATGGCTGCTGCAACTGGCCCGCGGCGATGCGCGCATCGCGGGGGTGGTCGGTTGGGTGGATTTGGCCAGGCGCGATGCGCCCGAATGCATCGCCGCGCTGGCGCTGGATCCGAAATTGCGCGGCCTGCGGCCGATGCTGCAGGACCTGCCCGAAGACGACTGGATCCTGCAACCCGCTGTAACGCCGGCCATCGAGGCGATGGTCGCGCACGCCCTCTGTTTCGACGCGCTGGTGCATCCGCGACACCTCCCTCATTTGCTGTGCTTCGCGGAACGGCATCCGGCTTTGCGCATCGTGATCGACCATGCCGCGAAGCCGGACATCGCGGGAGGCACCCTCGAGCCATGGCACGCGCAAATCGCCGCGCTGGCCGAATTTCCAAACGTGGCATGCAAGCTGTCCGGCCTCGTGACCGAAGCTGGCAATGCATGGCGGCCCGACGATCTGCGGCCGTACGTCGGGCATCTGCTCGCGACATTCGGCCCGCGCCGCCTGCTGTGGGGAAGTGATTGGCCGGTCGTCAACCTCGCGGCCGATTATGCGCGCTGGTTCGATGTGGCGGACGCGCTCGCCGGTCTGGCAGACGATGACCGCGCGGCGTTGTTTGGCAAGAATGCCGCGAGGGTTTACGGTATCGAAACTTGAAGGGGAAAAGGCATGCGACGTGTATCGGCTTGGATGGTGTTCTGCGTGGCTTCGCTGTGCTGTGCCGCCGTGGCGCACGCGGGATTCGCGATCATCCCCGCACCACAGCACATGACCCAGGGCCAGGGCGCGTTCGAACTGCATCGCGGCGCCCGCATCGCGGCGCCCGCCGATGCCCGCGGACGATGGATCGCAGGATTCCTGCGCGACGCGATTCGCGACCAGACCGGCGTCAAGCTGAGGGTGGTGGCCTCGCCCGACCGCGGCCGCATCACCTTGCGCATCGATCCGTCGATGCGGGACCACGAGACCGGCGACGAAGCCTATCGACTGGACGTGACGCCCAGGGAAGTCACGATCTCGGCGGCCGACGAACGCGGCCTGTTCTGGGGCGTGCAGACCTTCCGGCAATTGTTGCCGCTGCAGCACGAGGTGCCGCCCACGATTCCTTCGGTCAGCATCGAGGATGCGCCGCGCTATGCGTGGCGTGGCGTGATGCTGGACGTTTCGCGGCATTTCTATCCGGTCGAGTACGTCAAGCAGCAGATCGACCTGATGTCGTACTACAAGTTCGACGTGTTCCACTGGCACCTCACCGACGACCAGGGCTGGCGCATCCAGATCAATCGCTACCCCAAATTGACCAGCGTGGGCGCGTGGCGCACCGAGGCCGACGGCAGCCGCGACGGCGGGTTCTACACGCAGGACCAGATTCGCGACGTGGTGCGGTACGCACGCGAACGCAACGTGATGGTGGTGCCCGAAATCGAGATGCCGGGCCACACCAGTGCGGCGATCGCGGCGTATCCCGAGCTGTCGTGCAGCGGCAAGCCGATCACCGTGCCGACCACGTGGGGCGTGTTCCGCGACGTGGATTGCGTGGGGAAGGATTCGACGTTTGCGTTCCTGCAGAACGTGCTGGACGAGGTGATCGCCTTGTTCCCGTCGCCCTACGTCCACATCGGCGGCGATGAAGTGCCGGAAGGCGTGTGGGCGGATTGCGCGGCCTGCCAGGCGTTGGCGCGCGCGCAAGGCTTGAACGGCGAGCAGGGGCTGCACGGTTGGTTCGTCAACCGGATCCGGCAATACCTTGCGGACAAGGGCAAGGTCATGGTCGGCTGGGACGAAATCCTGGAAGGCCATCTCGACCCGAGTGCGATCGTGGAAGTGTGGCGTGGACCGCAGGAAGCCGCGAAGGCGCTGGCGAACGGCAATCGCATCATCGTCGCCAGCCCGTTCTACCTCGACACGCCGATCGATCGCATGACGCTGCAGGATCTGTATCGCAGCGATCCCTTCGACGATCCGCTGTTCGCGAAATATCCGGGCAAGGTGCTGGGCGGCGAGGCGCCGCTGTGGAGCGAGCGCGCGACGCCGATGAACGGCGACGCGCGGTTGTATCCGCGGCTGCTGGCGATCGCCGAACATTTGTGGAGCCCGGGCGCACGCGATTGGCGCGATTTCCTGTTGCGCGCGCGTGGCCAGGAAGCGTGGCTGGCATCGCAACACATCGCTTACGGCCCCGAAGACAAGGACATCGTCGATGCGCGCGTGAGCTTCAATCCCACCTACAAGCGCTGGCGCATCCGCGCCGCGCGTGGTTTCGATGACCTGCGCCTGCATTACACCACGGACGGCAGCGAGCCCACCGCCACCTCGCCGTCTTTCGAGGACGTGCTGGATCTGTACGCCCCGGCCACGCTCACGTTCGCGCCGTTCCGCGGCGATGTGCAGTACCAGGCCAGCCAGTCATTCCAGATGGTGCAGAACCTGGCGCTAGGAGATTCCGTGACCTTTGCGACACCGCCCGCCGCACGCTATCCGGGCGATCTCACCGACGGCATCGTGGGCAGCCAGTATCACGATGGCGCGTGGGCCGGCTGGCAGGGCGGCGACATGGATGCCACGATCGATCTGGGCCAGCCCACCGCACTGCATTCGATCGACGCGCGTTTTCTCCAGAACGCCCAGGCGTGGATCCTGTTGCCGCGCAACGTGAGTTTCGAAGTATCGAACGATGGCAAGGCATGGACGACCCTGCAAACCATTCCGCTCACGGTCGATCCGAACGACATGCGTCCTTCGATTCGCGACGTGGCATGCAGCCTGCAGACGCCCGTCACGGCGCAGTACCTTCGCGTGGTCGCGACGGGCTACGGCCAGCCCGTCAACGGCATCCAGACCTGGATCTTTTCGGACGAGCTCATCGTGAAATGACGGGATGGCTCACCAGACGTCGGTTGGGGCTGTTGTGCGCGTTGGCGTGCATCGCGGGGTTGCCTTCCATTGCGTCGGCGTTGGCGACACAATCACTGGAAGGGGGTTGGCAATTCCGGATCGCACCGGGCGATCCCCACGCGTCCGCGCATCCGCGCACCGAGCAGTGGCTGACCGCGACCGTGCCGGGCTCGGTGCAAACGGATCTGATGGCGCTGAAGCTGGTCCCCGATCCGTACTGGCGCGACAACGAAGCAAAAATCCAGTGGGTGGGCCTGTCCAATTGGCAATACCGCGCACGTTTCAAGGTCGATGCCGCGACGCTTGGGCGCGCACATGTCGATCTGGTCTTCGACGGCCTCGACACGTTCGCCGACGTCTATTTGAACGGCCACAGTATCCTTGCCGCCGACAACATGTTCCGGCGCTGGCGCGTGCCGGTGAAATCGTTGCTGCGTGCCGGCGCAAACACGCTGGAAGTCAAACTGTATTCACCCATCGAGCGCCTGCAGCCGTGGCTGTTGAAACAGCCTTACGCATTGCCCGGCGAGTTCGATTCGTCGTTCGGCGACGAGCCCAAGGGCAAGCAGACCGCCAATTACGCGCGCAAGGCCGCCTACCAGTACGGGTGGGACTGGGGACCGCGGGTCGTCACCGAAGGCATCTGGCAGGACGTCAAGCTGCAAAGCTGGGATACCCTGCGGCTGGCCGATTTCCATGTCGCGCAGCCGCAGGTTGACGCAAACGTTGCGAAACTGCAGGCGCAATTGGACATCGATGCCGATGCGGCCCTGTCCGCACGGGTCGCGTTGCATTGGCGCGCGCCCGGCGGGCAGACACGGTTATTGCAACACGATGTCGAACTGAAAGCCGGCGACAATCACCTCGCGATTCCGTTCGAGATCACGCGTCCGCAACGCTGGTGGCCGGTTGGCTATGGAAAACCCGATCTCTATGATTTCCATGTCGACTTGCTGGTCGGCGGCAAACTGTTGGCGAGCGCGGAGCGTGAAACCGGCCTGCGCAGCGTTGAACTCCGTCGCCGCAAGGATCAATGGGGAAAGAGTTTCGAATTCGTCGTCAATGGCGTGCCGATTTTCGCCAAGGGCGCCAATTTCATCCCGCCCGACATTTTCCCGACGCGCGTCACGCCCACGCAAATCCGTCACCTGCTCGAATCCGCGCGCGACGCCAACATGAACATGCTGCGCGTGTGGGGCGGCGGCTATTACCTGCCTGACGATTTCTACGCGACGGCCGACAGGCTGGGTCTGATGGTCTGGCAGGATTTCATGTTCGGCGGCGCGATCCCGCCGTCCGATCCGAAGTTCCGCGACAACGTGCGTGCGGAGGCCACGCAACAGGTGCAACGATTGCGCGATCACCCCAGCATCGTCTTGTGGTGCGGCAACAATGAGGTCGAGACGGGCTGGGAATCCTGGGACGATCGCAAGGCGTTCAAGAAAACCATCACGACGGCACAGCGCCGGCACATCGAGCAAGGCATGCGCGAGTTGTTCGACCACACGCTGCGCGATGTCGTCGCGAATTACGAACCCGACGTGCCGTACTGGCCCAGCACGCCCGGCACCGATTACGACGGCCCGGTCAACGTCACTGACGACGGCGATTACCACTACTGGAACGTGTGGTCGGGCGATGCGCTGCCGGTCACGGCATACCTGGACGTGACGCCGCGCTTCATGTCGGAGTACGGCCTGCAGTCGATGCCCGCCATGGCGACAGTCGGCGCATTTACGGAGCCGTCCGATCGTTCGATCGATTCGGAGGTGATGCGCGCGCACCAGAAATTCGACAAGGGCAATGGCAACGAGCGTTTGCTGAAGTATGCCGAGCGCGAATTCGGCGAGCCGAAGGATCTCGCTTCATTCGCGTATTTGAGCCAGGTGATGCAGGCCGAAGGCATCCAGTTGGCGGCGGAACATCTGCGTGCATCGCGGCCCCGGAGCATGGGTTCGCTGTACTGGCAGCTCGACGATGCATGGCCCGGCATCACCTGGTCCAGCATCGATTGGTACGGACGCTGGAAGGCGCTGCAATATCACGCGCGGCGTTTTTATGCGACCTTGCTGATTTCCGCCCTGCGCGATCGCGGGGCCACCAAGGTGTCGCTGGTTTCCGATCGGACGAGCCCCATCCATGCGCGCTGGCGTTTGCGGGTAATGGATTTTTCCGGGAAGGTCTTGCAGCAGAAACAGGCGAACGTCACGTTGCCTCCGCTCGCGGCAACGCCCGTTGGCACATTCAGCGATGGGCAATTGCTGCACGGCGCGAACCCACGCGCGACGTTTGCCGTGTTCGAGCTCCTGGTGGACAACCAAGTGGTGTCGCGCAACCTCGTGTTCTTCGATGCTCCGAAAAATCTCGCGCTGCCCGTGCCGCATGTCGATGCGCAACTTGTGCAGAAGGGCGATGGTTATGCGCTCACCTTGAGCAGCGGCATGCTGGCGCGTGAAGTGTGGGTCTCGTTCGGAGGCATCCATGCCAGCGTCTCGGACAACGCATTCGATATCCTGCCCGGCCAGCGCGTGACCGTGGCGGTGCACAGCAAGGCCAGTCTTGACGCCTTGCGCAAGGCGCTTGAGGTGCAGGACGTGGCCGATGCGATGCGGGCCGACGTGCAATGAAAGCGGCCTTGTCCGCATGTCTGTCGATCGGAATGATTGTGCTCGCGGCGGGCGTCCATGCGGCGCCCGACAATGCCACGGCGCGCGCGCGGGCACTGGTCGCGAAGCTGATGCTCAAGGAAAAGGTCGCGCAGTTGCAGGACAGCGCGCCCGCGATTCCGCGTTTGCGCGTGCCGGCCTATGGTTGGTGGAACGAGGGTTTGCACGGTCTGGCACGCGGCGGCTTCGCGACGGTGTTTCCGCAGGCGATCGGCCTCGCCGCGAGCTGGGATCCCGCGCTGCTGCGACAGGTTGGCACGGTGGTTTCGACCGAGGCGCGCGCCAGGTTCAACGCACTCGGCTCGCACCGCGGTCACGGCCGCTATCAGGGGCTCACCATCTGGTCACCCAACATCAATATCGACCGCGATCCGCGCTGGGGCCGCGGGCAGGAAACCTACGGCGAAGATCCGTACCTCACTGGCCGCTTGGCGGTCGCATTCGTGCGCGGCATCCAGGGCGATGATCCCGCGCATCCGCGTGCGATCGCGACGCCCAAGCACTTCGCGGTACACAGCGGACCGGAGCCCGGCCGCCACGGTTTCGACGTGGATGTCTCACCGCATGATCTGGAGGCAACCTATCTGCCGGCGTTTCGCGCGGCGGTGACCGAAGGACATGCGGACTCGGTGATGTGCGCGTACAACGCGCTGCACGGCACGCCCGTGTGTGCGGACAAAGCTTTGCTCACCACGACCTTGCGCAACGATTGGGACTTCCAAGGTTACGTCGTTTCCGATTGCGATGCGATCGACGACATGACCCATTTCCACTATTACAAACCCGACGATGCGCAGTCGTCGGCGGCCGCGATCGAAGCCGGGACCGATCTCGATTCCGGCGATGCTTACGCCTCGCTGGGCGAGGCCGTGCAGAAGGGCTACGTGAGCGAATCCGTCCTGGATGCCGCGCTGGTGCGACTGTTCGCGGCCCGCTACCGGCTCGGGATCATGGGGGGCAACAAGAACGATCCGTATACGCGGATCGGAGCGGATCAGATCGATAGTCCGGCACATCGCAAGCTGGCGCTGCAGG
>Ga0079220_10000407_pt1 | contig 10553 bp, 12 predicted proteins | sample GAAS100_FD_75071 | JGI IMG/M metagenome (GOLD analysis project Ga0079220, IMG submission 75071) | Agricultural soil microbial communities from Georgia to study Nitrogen management - GA AS100 | ecosystem: Environmental > Terrestrial > Soil > Agricultural land | place: USA: Georgia | collected... | reverse complement strand
TGCCTGAGCGGGGAGATGATTTCGGCGGAAGAAGCGCTTCGGATCGGCCTGGTGAATCACGTCTATGAGACTGCTGAACTCATGCCGGCAGCGCAATCGCTGGCCCAGAAGATCGCCGCGAACGGTCCGGTGGCCGTGCAGCTGGCGATGGAGGCGATCGAGCGCGGCGTGGAGATGCCCCAGGAGCAAGGCTTGTTCCTGGAGGCTTCGCTTTTTGGCATGAGCTGCGCGACCGAGGACATGCGCGAAGGGACGCGGGCGTTTTTGGAGAAACGCGCCGCGCAGTTTCAGGGCAAATGAGCGCAGTGGCAAGACAGGTGCTGACATCGGATGACTGACGATTTCCAGCCTAACCAGATTCGCGGGTCTTACGACGCGTCGGGAATGCGCTTTGGCTTGGTGGTGAGCCGCTTCAACGGCTTCATCACGGAGCGGCTGCTGGCCGGGGCACTCGACGCGCTGGAAAAGGGCGGCGCATCGGCGTCGCAGACCGATCTGGTGCGCGTGCCGGGCTCATTTGAAATTCCCCTGGCGGCAAAAAAGATGGCCCAGGCGCGGCGCTATGATGCCATCATCGCCATCGGCTGCGTGCTTCGCGGCGAGACGTCGCATTACGATTACGTGGCCTCCGAGGTGGCCCGGGGCGTCCAGTTGGCGCAAATGGATACCGGTGTGCCGATCATTTTTTGCGTGCTCACGTGCGATACGCTCGAGCAGGCCATTGATCGCGCCGGCCTGAAGAACGGGAACAAAGGTTACGAGGCCGGGCTGGCCGCGCTGGAGATGGCGCGCCTCTCCAGCCAGCTTCGCGTCGCCACTCCTCTCTCCGCCGTGCGTATCCGAAAGCGCCGCTAAAATGCCGCAGCGGCATAAGGCCCGGCAGTACGCGCTGCAGATGCTTTTTCAGTGGGAGATCGGGCGGCAAGAGCCGCGGCGGATCGAAGAGGGCTTCTGGCGAATCGCGCACGCGGAGAAGAGCACGCGGGATTTCGCCAACGAGCTCTTCGAGGGCGTGGTGAAAAATGCCAAGGAACTCGATGCGCTGGTTTCCGAGCATACGGAAAACTGGCGGCTGGAACGGATCGCTCTGATCGACCGCGCGATCTTGCGGCTGGGCACGCACGAGCTCCGCGCCGGCAAAACCCCGCGCAAGGTGGTGGTGGACGAAGCCGTGGAACTGGCGAAGACTTTTTCCTCCGAGGACGCGGCCGGCTTTGTGAACGGCGTTCTTGACTCCGTGCTTCACGCCCTGCCAGGAAAACAGCCTGACCTAAAGTAACCGCCGGCTCGCAGACCTTGCGCCGGTAGTACTTCCGTACCAGAAACATCCTCGCTACACCGCGAAACTTTTCCAATGCCCTTGTGTTTCTTGTAGTGCAAGCTGGTTCCAGTCGTCTGAGTCTCAAGGAGGAAATCGTGAAGCTCATTACCTTGAAAATGGGCCTTGGTGTCTTCGCGATCGCCGGCATGATGGCGGCGGGCGCGTGGGCGCAGAATTCGACTACCGAACCTGGCGATGTGCGGAGCGACGCTCACGATATCCGCCAGGATCGGCGAGACGCTCGCTCGGACCGACGTGAGCTTGGGCAAGACACGGCGAAGTACGGCGCGAATAGCGAGCAGGCCAAGACAGATCGAAAGGATCTTCGTTCCGATCGGCGCGACATCCATCACGACGTCAAGGATCGCAACCAGGATACGCGGGACATCCACCACGATCGCAAGGACCTCAGGCAGGACCGTCGCGATCGCCGGCACGATGTAGCCAAGAAGTTGCGGTAACTCGGCTAACGGAATGTCGAGCGGGCCGGTCTTCGGACCGGCCCGCTTGCGTGAATCAAGCCTCCAGGAAGCCTTCCATGACTGTCACGGCGGTGCCGCTCACGCGGGGCACCAGCTTGCCGTGTTGCGCCAGCACTTCGACGCGTATGCGGCTGGGCCGAAGCATTTCGATACCCTGATGAATCTCCAGCGGAGTGGCCAGCTTGAGCCGGCCCTGATGCACCAGATAGGCTCCGAGCGAACCCGCGGCCGATCCGGTGGCGGCATCTTCGCCGATTTGCCAGGGCAACATGCCGCGCGCGAACGCGGTTTTGCTATTTTCGGTCGCGAAACAATAAGCCACTGACGCTGAACCGCGGAGCACGCGCGCCAGCGCGGGCGGATTCGATTCGATCTTTTGTAATGCGGAGCGACGCCGCACTGGAACGAGAAGATTGACAATACCGGTCGAGACATATTCGACAGGCAGCGAAGGATGGAGATCGCGCGGGCTGAGCCCGAGCGCGCGAGCAAGGTCGGTGCGATCAATGCGCGCGGTACGAAATTCGGCCGGCTTCTGTGTCATGGCCACTCGCGCGGGGCGCGCTTGGTGGAAAGCGATCTCGACCGGCAAAATGCCTGCGCCGGTTTGCTGCAGGACGTGAACGTTTCCTTCTTGCGCAGGAACCACGCCAAGCTGCGCCAGAAGGAACCAGGTGCCTATGACAGGATGGCCGGCCAAGGGCAATTCGCGCTGCGTGGTGAAAATGCGCAAGCGCGCCAGCGCGCGATTGCCGGTAGGCTTCTGCACGAATACTGTTTCCGAAAGATTCATTTCTCGCGCGATGGCCTGCATCCGACGCGATGAGAGGCCGTCGCCATCGGTGATCACGGCGAGAGGATTGCCCGAGAGAGGCCTGTCGGTGAAGACGTCGAGCTGGTAGAAATGCCGCTTCATTTCTTCACAAGGCCCGCACGAGCGTGCTGACTTCCTCGAGAAGACGTTGCGTGTTTTCGGTCCGCGACGTTTCCGAATACACGCGCAACATGTTTTCCGTGCCGGAAGCACGCACCATCACCCATCCGACATCGCCGACGTACACCTTAATTCCATCCAGATCTTCTCGGCGAACTACGGGCCAGCCGCCCAGCCGGGCGACATGGGAATCCGCGAAAAGTTCCATGGCGCGCTCTTTTTGGCCAGGCCGCAACTCCAGGTCCACGCGGCCATAGTGATGTTCGCCGAATTCAGAATGCAAGTGCGCGACGAGTTCGCCGAGCGACATGCCATGCCAGGCCATAACTTCGGCTAACAGAAGCGCGCTTACCGTGGCATCGCGTTCGGGCAAATAGAGCTTTGTGCCTATGCCGCCGGATTCTTCGCCTCCGATGAGGATGTTGTTTTCAAGCATCAGTTCGCAAATATATTTGAATCCGACAGGAACCTCGTGGACGCGGCGGCCATAACGCAAGGCAATTTTATCGAGCAGCTTGGTGGTGGAGAAAGTTTTCGCCAGGTCGCCGCTTACCTGACGGGTGCCCGCAAGATGCCAGAACAAAATGGAGAAGATCTGCTGCGGCGTGATGAAAGTGCCGTCGGAGTGCATGGCGCCGATGCGGTCGCCATCTCCATCGGCGGCAAAACCGGCGTCATAGCCGCCGCGGCGAATGGCCTGTCGCAAGGCCGCGACATGGGGTTCGATAGGTTCGGGATTGACTCCGCCGAAAAGCGGATCGCGTGTGCCGCGAATCTCGTCGCAAGCCACGCCATGGCGGCGCATCAACGAAACCAGCAGGCCCCGAGCCGAGCCGTGCATGGCGTCAAAGACGAAGCGCAAGTTGGCTGCTTTGAGTTTTTCCCAGTCTACAAGCCTGTCGATGGTATCGAGATAGGGCGCGAGAAGATCGAGGGGGCGTATTTGCCCGGGCCGAGGCGGCAAGATCGGAATTCCATTGGCCTGCACCGTGGCCAACTCGCGTTCGATCTGGTCCACGATGGATGGCAAGGCCGAGCTGCCGTAACTGGCCTTGAACTTGATTCCGTTCCAGCGATAAGGATTATGACTGGCGGTGATCATCACGCCGCCCGCCGCGGCGCGTTCGCGAACGAGCAGGGAAACTGCCGGGGAAGGGCAAGATGAAGTTGAGAGCCACACCGGCACATCGGCCATGGCAATGGTTTCGGCGACAACCTGCGCCACGCGCTCCGATGCGAAGCGGTTGTCATATCCCACGATGACGCCGTGACCGGGTTTTTCGGCGCGCACCACGTAACGAGCGATGGCGAAGGCTACTTTACGGGCGTTTTGATATGTGAAGTCGTCGGCGATGACCCCGCGCCAGCCGTCCGTGCCAAAGCGGATGGAATTCACGGAGACAGTATATTCGAAGCAGTGACGCACGCGAAGCTGAGGGCTTTACAGCAACTTTTGCAAGCGATGCTGGTCGAGCCATTTCACCACGCGGCCCACATCCTGCGCGCATGCCCGGGAGCAGACGAGCAGCGCGTCCTGTGTTTCCACCACAATTAGATCGGAGACGCCCACCGTGGCGACGAATTTAGAAGGACTCCAGATGAGATTTCCCGCGGCATCGAGAGCGAACACGCGGCCGGTGGAAACGTTCGCTCCGGCACGCCGGGCCAGAAGTTCGTAAACAGCCGCCCAGGAGCCGATGTCGCTCCAGCCGATCGCGGCGGGAATGACGAAGACGCGGCTGTGTTTGGGATCGCGGGAGGCGGGCTCGAGCAGGGCATAATCGACGGAGATATTTTCGAGCCGGGCGTATTCGCGTTGCAGAGTTGACGCATAGCTGGAGGCACCGATGGCGCGGGAGAGTCGCATCAGCGAGGAATACGTCTTGGGCAGATGACGCTCGAGGTTTTCAAGGAACGTGGAGACGCGCCAGAAAAACATGCCGGCGTTCCAGAGATAACGGCCGGAAGCAATGTACTGGTGTGCCAACTGCAGAGAAGGCTTTTCGGTGAACCGACGAACCGGGTACGCCTGATGACCCGAGGCGGCCGATCGAGGTGGTTTTGCGCGCTCCGGGCATTCGACATAACCGTATCCGGTTTCAGGGCGTGAGGGCGGAATTCCCAGAACAACCAGAGCTCCGGGCTCGGCCGCAATCTTTAACGCGGCGCGAACGATCTGCCGATAACGAGCCGGTTTGCCGATGAAGTGGTCCGCGGGCAAGACGGCCATGATCGCGTCGCCGCTCTCTTTCTTTAGCAAATGCACCGCGGCCAGGCCGATCGCCGCCGCCGTATTCCGGCCGAAGGGCTCGATCAATACGTTCTGCGAGGGCACTTGCCACAACTGGCGGCGCACGGCGGCGGCCTGCTCCTCGGCGGTGACCACGCGAAGATGAGAAGGCGGAAAGAGCGGGGCAAGGCGCTGGTAGGTTTGCTCGAGCATGGTTTTCTGCCCGACGATATTGAGCAATTGTTTCGGCGAGCGTTTGCGGCTGCGGGGCCAAAAACGGGTGCCGCGTCCGCCGGCAAGAATGACGGCGTGAGCGGTGGGCGCGGCGGAAGTCATTGGCGAAGAATTGCGGCGCGCTGAGAATCGCTGAGGCCGTTCTGGACGAGCTCGCGCGAGAGTTCCTGCAAGTCCGGGATATATGCGCGTAATAGCTTTGTGGCGGATTGGGCGAGCAGCTCGTATTCGCCGAGCGCCGCCGGAAGGAACCAGGCTTCGCCGGGGGTGTAAGGCATCGATTCTGAGCGCCAATGAATCCGCCCGTGGCCCTCGAGGGGGATCAACAATTCGAAGCGATCCGGGCACTGGCTTGCGCGGAGCGTTTCCGAGAAGTCCCAGATTTCAGTAACGAAATAGGAGCAAGCCGCCAAGTAAGTTTTTTTTGCAGATCCTTGCTGAATTTGAACGCCGGGAAGCCGTCCGCATCGCTGGGGCCCAAATTGAAGCACGTCAAAGGCCTGGCGGACATGCAGAGGGCGGAACGAGCCATCCGCCTGGCGCCGGTTGTAGTCGAAGATGCGATAGGTGACGTCGGAATGCTCCTGAACTTCGCATAAAAGCACGCCGGGCCCGATGGTATGCGCGCTCCCCGCCGGAACGAAGAAGGCGTCTCCCGCTTGGACCGAGAGCCGCGTGAGGCATTGCTCGACACTGCCGTCGTCCAGCGCCCGGCGAAAAGCTTCCGGGGTGACGTCGGGCTCCAACCCAAGTCGAAGCGCAGCGCCGGGCCGGGCCGCGACGGCGTACCACATTTCCGTCTTACCGAGGCCCCCGGCCGCAGTTTCGTTCCGTTGGGCGTATCGGTCGTCAGGATGAACCTGCACGGAAAGATTTTCTTCGGGGAAGATGAACTTTACGAGAAGAGGAATGCGCGAACTCGTTTGCAACCGAAAACCCTTCCATGCCGCGGAAAGGCCGGCCCAGCATTCCCCGAGGGAGCGGCCGGTCAATGGACCCGAGGCAAAAGTACACTGATCGCCCGTGAGCCAAACCTCGCCGATGGGATCGGTAGCGGCCGGGGTGCCGTCGAACAAAGGCGCCAGGCTCCTGGAGCCCCAAATGCGAGGCACAAACGTGGGCGCCAGCCGCGACGGCGAAATGTTCACGGAGCTACGGCTGCGGACGCGAAGAAGCGCTCGAGTCGACGCAATCCTTCCTCGATACGGTCGATCGAAGTGGCGTAGGAAAAACGGAGATAGCCGGGCGCGCCGAAGGCATCGCCAGGCACGACCGCCACATGCTCGCGTTCGAGCAGGTGCCGCGCCAACGCGGTGGAATCTCCGGACCCATCAACCAGGTGCGCCGAGACATCGGGAAAGGCATAGAACGCGCCGGAAGGCTCGGGGCAAGAGACGCCGGGAATGGCGCTCAAGCCGGCGAGTATCCGCGCGCGGCGACGCGCATATTCCGCAAGCATTACCGGAACAGAATCCATGGGCCCCGTAAGTGCGGCCAGAGCGGCGTATTGGGAAATGGAGCTCGGATTAGAGGTGGCCTGGCTTTGCACTTTCAGCATGGCATCGATGACGGGCTTCGGCGCGAGCGCGTAACCCAGACGCCATCCCGTCATGGAAAAGGTCTTCGAGAGCGAGCCGACAATGATCACGTAGGGCTTCGATCCTTTGATGCTGGCGACCGAATAAGGCCGTGCCGAGCCATAGGTGAAATGCGAATAACATTCATCGCTCAGAAGCCAGATGCTGTGGCGCCGGCAGACTTCATAGATTCTTTCGAACTCCGCAGGAGGGATCACCGCTCCCGTCGGGTTATTCGGCGAATTGATGATGACCATGCGCGTTCGAGGCGTGACGGCTTCTTCCAGTTGTTCGGCACGCAGGCTGAAGCCGGTGGACGCTTCGGTGGGGACAAAAACGGGTTCCCCTCCGGCAATCTTCACGATGTCCGGGAAGCTGACCCAGTACGGCGAGGGGATCAAGACTTCGTCTCCCTCCTGAACCAGCGCCATGACGGCGTTGTAGATGGCCTGCTTGCCGCCCACGCAGACGATGCTTTCGCCGGTTTCATAGGAGCTGCCGAGTTGCTGCGCGTGCCAGCGGAAGACGGCTTCACGCAACGGGGCAATGCCCGCCGTGGCAGTGTATTTGGTGCGATTTCGGGCGATCGCTTCTATGGCCGCTTCTTTGATATGGGCAGGAGTGGGAAAATCGGGCTCCCCCGGGCCAAAGTCAACGACGTCCAGGCCTTTAGCGCGCAATTTTTCCGCTTCGGCGAGAACCACCATGGTGGGCGAAACAGCAATCCGATCGACGCGATTGGCAAATCTTGCGTTCATTATGGTGCTCATCTGGGTCCCCTGAAACTCCTCTTACTTAGATTACCTTGGCGCGGAGGCGTCGTTCAACCGCGGCAGGAACCAGGCCGCTCACCGAGCCGCCCAACTGGGCAATTTCGCGAACCAGCCGCGAGCTCAAGAAGCTGTATTCGACGGCCGGCAACATGAACACAGTTTCCAGGCCGGGTTGGAGCTTGCGGTTCATCATGGCCATTTGCAACTCGAATTCGTAATCCGACACCGCGCGAATGCCGCGAAGAAGCACGTGCGCCTTGCGTTTTCTCGCATAATCCACGAGGAGGCCGTGAAAGCAGTCGATTTCCACGTTGGAAAAAGAAGCGGTGACGTCACGCAGCATTTCCTCCCGTTCGGCGAGGCTGAAAAGCGGCGACTTTTCGGTATTTTGAAGGATCGCCACGACCAAACGATCGAATATTTTGGCGCCCCGGCCGATTAGGTCGAGGTGACCATTGGTTACCGGATCAAATGAACCGGGATAGATGGCCAGCACTGGTTCCATGAAAGGAACACTGATTCTATCGTATCGGCGGCGTGATGTAATAGAAATCCGGGGTGAGGGATGAAGCCGAAGCCCAGGATATTTGCGCTGCCCCGGGCGACTCGTAAGTGCTTTGAATTACGGGAGATTTCCGATCGAGTGGCGTCGCTTCAGGCTTTAGCGATAGAATAAACAAAAATGAGCGTCAAACTGCCAATTTACATGGATAACCACGCCACTACAGCGGTGGATCCGCGCGTGTTGAATGCCATGCTGTCCTATTTCACTGAGAAATTCGGCAATGCCGCCAGTCGCAACCACCCGTTTGGCTGGGCCGCGGAAGAGGCCGTGGAAACCGCGCGCGGCCAGCTTGCCCGGCTGATCAACGCAGCTCCGAAAGAGATCATTTTCACCAGCGGCGCGACCGAATCGAACAACTTGGCCATCAAGGGCGTCGCGGAGATGTATCGCGAGAAGGGAAATCACATCATCACGCAGGTTACCGAGCACAAGGCGGTGCTCGATACCTGCAAGCGCCTGGAAAAATACGGCTATCACGTGACTTATCTTCCGGTGGCCAAGGACGGGCGCGTTGATCCCGATGATTTGCGGCGCGCGGTCACACCTAAAACGATCCTCATCGCCATCATGTATGCGAACAACGAAATCGGCGTGATTCAGCCGATCGAGGAGATCGGCAAGATTGCCAAAGAGAAGGGCGTCCTATTCCTGACGGACGCGGTCCAAGCGGTGGGGAAAATCCCTGTGGATGTGAACAAAGACAACATTGACCTGCTGGCAATGACCGGGCACAAGATCTACGGACCGAAGGGTTGTGGCGCGCTTTACGTACGGCGGCGCAATCCACGTGTGCAATTGACCGCGCTGATTGATGGCGGCGGGCACGAGCGGGGCATGCGGTCCGGAACCCTGAACGTTCCGGGGATTGTCGGGTTCGGTAAAGCTGCGGAGCTTTGCCAGGGCGAAATGGCGGAAGAAGGCAAGCGATTGGGTGCGCTGCGCGATCGGCTTAAGGATGGGATATTCGGCGTCTTGGACGAGGTGTACGTCAACGGTTCGATGACGCACCGGCTGCCGAATAATCTGAACGTGAGCTTCGCTTATGCGGAAGGCGAATCTCTGCTCATGGGCATCAACGACGTAGCCGTATCGAGCGGTTCGGCGTGCACTTCCGCCAAGATGGAGCCAAGCTACGTGTTGAAGGCCCTGGGAGTAAACGAGGAGCTAGCCCATAGTTCCATTCGCTTTGGGCTGGGACGGTTCAATACGCAGGAGGAAGTAGAGTACGTGATCCAGCGCGTCATCGAGGTGGTCAGCCGCCTGCGTGAGATCTCACCCCTGTACGAAACGGCAAAAGAACGCTTGCATTTAAGCAAAACGAACTGAAGCAGCGCTAAAATTATCTAGAGGAGCACCCGAGGCGGGATAGAAAAGATGATTCACGTCACCGAGAGAGCGGCCGAGAAGATCCGAGAGCTCCTTGCAAAGGAAGGCGTTTCCACATCCGGCGGATTGCGGGTGGGTGTGCAAGGCGGCGGATGTTCCGGGCTCACCTACGCACTGCGCCTGGACGCGAAGGCCCGGGATCGGGACAACGTCTTCGAGCAAGATGGCGCGCGCGTCTTCGTGGATCCCAAGAGCTATATTTATCTCGACGAAGTAACGCTCGATTACGAAGAGACGCTGATGCGGCAGGGATTTGTCTTCCAGAATCCGCGAGCGACGCACAGTTGCGGTTGCGGCACTTCGTTCAGCGTGTAAGCAATCCACGAAAAGGTTGCAATTCCACCAAAGCGGGCCGTGTGTACAGGCGCTTCGCGCCGATTGCGGCGAGGCGCTATGTTAAGATTTGCATTTGCGCGGCGCGTTTCTGGTCCGCCTGTGGCCCCGTGGTGCAACGGTTAGCACATCGGCCCTTCAAGCCGGTAATACGGGTTCGATTCCCGTCGGGGCTACCACGCTTTCAAAGATCGAGTTGTGAAAGAAGGACATCCAGGTTCGATTCGTCAACGATAAGGTCCGGCTGGTTGCCCTCGATCTGTTGCGATTCATCCAGCGCCTGAAAAAGCCGAAGTTTGGCGACGGCATATTCTTCGGTCCCGGAAAGCGCGCGCCCCGCCGAGCGTCCCCATTTCTCCACCGCCGATTGCTTGACGAAGATGCGCAGAGGGAAGACTTGCCTGCGGTCGAGCGAAACCATATAGACGTACTCCGTGCCGGCCGAAAAGCTGCGGCGCGTCTTTTGCACCTCATAAAAATAGTATTGATAGACGTAGCCGCTTGCCGCGGAATAGGTCTTGACGCGGCGAACAGCTTCGGGACGGGTCATTCGGCGATTATTCCGGCCGCGAATAGAGATGTCAATTCGCCGCTGGATGAAGTCGGGAAATCAGGGGCAGCCCTGCGTGCTTTGCGGCAGGCGAAAAGGACTGATCTCGCAGGCGAGTTGCTGGTTTGTTTCGGTCGGCTCGTGAGAGGCGATCCACAGAAAAGCGCC
>Ga0079220_10000406_pt1 | contig 10577 bp, 8 predicted proteins | sample GAAS100_FD_75071 | JGI IMG/M metagenome (GOLD analysis project Ga0079220, IMG submission 75071) | Agricultural soil microbial communities from Georgia to study Nitrogen management - GA AS100 | ecosystem: Environmental > Terrestrial > Soil > Agricultural land | place: USA: Georgia | collected... | reverse complement strand
GCGTTCGGTTCCGCGGCCGATCGACTAAGACGGCGACACGACCGATCAGCGCTGCCCAGGCGTCGCCGCCAGGCGCGACTCCGCTTCCGCAAGCATCGCCTGGAAGCGAGGATCGTTCCGTATCGGATCGAGATCCGAGTCGATCTTCCACCAGTTGAGGCTCTGCACCTGCGCATCCCGGAAGACCGGCTCCAGCAGCTTGATCGCTTCGTCCACTACTTGCAGCCTGATCATGCCGCATGCCAGGTTGTACATGAGGTTGTAGTTTTCCGGATCGAGAAGCATTGCGCGGGCCGCCCATTCTTTCGCCCGATCGGCTTCGCGCAAGACGGCCAGTGCCGTGACGCCGAAACCGAGCGCCACGCCGTGATCGGGCTCGGCGACGATCACCTTTTCGACCCGCTCGAGGGTTCGCCTGGCGGCCTCCACCGCGCCGGCACGGTCCCCAAGAGCCTCGTGGGATGTGATACTCATGCCCAGCGCCCAGAAATCCGTTTCCAGCGCAGCGGCAGCCCTGTCAAGGCACTCGATCGCCTCGCGGTGCCGGCGAAGCGCGACGAAGCAACGCGCAGCCGCCGCATTGACCTCGTAGGCATCGGGATCGAGCCGGAGGGCGATGGCGTGCTCCGCGAGCGACTCGTCGTACCGGCCCGCGTCACCCAGAACGCGTCCCTTGGCGGCGTGCGCTTCGGCGAGATCCGGCGCGAGCGCGAGGGCTCGCTCCGCGGCGCCCCATCCGGTGTCCCTGCCCACCGTCACCAGGAGAACCGTGTTGGCCTGGCAGAGCGACAGCAGAGCCCAGGCACGTGCGTAGTTGGGATCGATTTCGACGGCGCGCTTGCAAAGTCGTATGGTCACTTCGCGATGGCGCGAATTTCCCGTCGCGTTGTACTGCCGCGCCATGAGATAGAGCTTGTAGGCTTCCGGGTTCGTGGTCGAGCGGCGCTCGATCGCCTCGCGCTCCGCGGGCAACAGCGTCAATTTCAGAGCCTTGACGATGGCCTCCGAGATGTCGTCCTGCAGCGCGAAGATGTCGCCGATGTCGCGGTCATAGCGCTCCGCCCAGAGGTGGCTGTCGGTCGCGCCTTCGATCAGCTGCGCGGTGATGCGCACGCGATTGCCCGACTTGCGCACGCTCCCCTCGAGCACGTGGCTCACCTTGAGCGCTCGGGCGATTTGCCCGACGTCGCTGGGCTTGCCCTTGAAGCTGAACGCGCTCACCCGCGAGACCACGGTAAGCGCCGATACCTTGGAGAGATCCGTGATGATGTCCTCGGTGATGCCGTCGCTGAAGTATTCCTGCTCCGGATCCCCGCTCATGTTGGCGAACGGCAGCACGCAGATCGACAGCCGCGGCTTCTGAGGTTGCGCCACGGGAGACGAGATCCTAGGCGTCTCCACGCGCATCGCGAAGACGTGCACGGGGCGCTCGATGTTCCTGACCGTATGCTCGCCCAGGTCGTCGAACTCGATCGGCACCTTGCCCGCAGCCTGGTCCCGCACGGGGCGCGAGACCGCGACGCCCCCTGGCGGAGCGAGCGTCTGGAGCCGCGCGGCGACGTTGACGCCGTCGCCGTAGATGTCGTCGCCGTCGACGATGACTTCGCCGAGCGTCACGCCGATGCGATAGCGGATGCGTTCAGGCTCGGGCACCGCCCGGTCGGCCTCGGTCGCCTCCTGGATCTCGTGCACGCAGATGACCGCGGAGACGACGCTGCCGAACTCGACCAGTGCCCCGTCGCCCATCAACTTGACGATCCGTCCTCCGTGGGCGGCTACCCGCGGGTCGAAGATCGCCTTCCGGTTCTGCTTGAGCCGTTCAAGCGTACCGCTCTCATCGCGTTCCATGAGCCCGCTGTAGCCGACGACGTCGGCGGAGACGATGACGGTGAGCTTGTGTCGCACGGTGCGCCGTTCGCGTCGCGCGTATGATTTCGACTGCGTGGAACAGAGGATCATACGACAACTTCATGTCTCGTATCCCGGTCACGGGCTCGGCGGACGGCCTCGGACGCTGGCCGCGCAGCGCCTGGCGCGCGCCGGTGTCGCGTCAACACACTGGCACCGTGACATCCTCACCGCGCTGATCCGCAGACCCGGGGGGCTGGTCTACCCCTCACGACGATCAAGCTAGGCCCATCCGCTGCAGGAACGGCTGCCACCGCGGATCGCCGTGCAGCGGTCGCAGAATGACGTCGGTGGCAGAATAGGTCGTGCCGGGATCGCGTTGCTGATAGGCCCGTTCGAGCCATTCGAACGCCTCGTCGATTTCGTTTCGATACGCATGCGCCTCGGCCACCTGGTAGGCTGCGGTCCAGCCGAAGCCGTCTATCAGCGCCTGCAACGCGTCCTTCGACTCCGTCGCGTGCCCCAGGGCATGATGGATCATCGCGAACGCAAGGTTGCGGAAGACATCATGCGACTCGGCTCCCGCAAGAGAGAGCGCCTCTTCCGTCCGGCCTTGGAACAGGCGCGTGATCGCGAGGAACGCCTGGTTCAAGCCGGACCTCGGAGCGAGGTCGAGTGCAAGCCCGAACGACGCCGCGGCCTCGTCGAATCGCTCGCACATCACGGCCACCATCGCCGCTTGGCGATGCGTGGGCGCCGAAAGAGGATCCAGCGCGACCGCTTTATGGGTCAGCTCGAGTGCCTCGTCGACCCGGCCCAGGATCCTCGCCAGCACCGCCGTCGTTCGCAGCGCGTTGGCGTCTCCGGGGGCGAGCTCCAGCGCGCGCCGGAACGACGCTTCGGCCGCGGTAAAGTTCCAGTCGTAACCCTGGAGCACGTTACCGAGCGCGATGTGGCCTTCGGCAAGATCTGGAGCGAGCCGCAGTGCGCTTTGCGCGGCCTCCCGGGCTCGCTCGAAGCCTTCGCCGATCTGCGAGAAACCATACCCCGCCTGCAGCTGGTGGATATGCGACAGCCCCGCCCACGCCAGCGCAAAGTTGGCGTCGATCGCCAACGCCTGCCGGAACAGATCGATCGCTCGGTCCGTGTCCGCCTGGGTCACCCGCTCGCCGAAGAACTTGCCTTGCAGGTAAAGCTGAAACGCCTCGGGGTTGTGGCTGCGTCCGGTGGCGGCCCGCCGCACTTCGGCCGCTGCCGCGGTGCCCGCGGCGCTCGCGTTCGGGGGTTCGGGCAGCAGCGCGGTACGCAGCTCCTTGACCACCGACTGCGCGATGTCGTCCTGCACCGCGAAGATGTCGTCGAGCTCGCGGTCGTACGTCTCGGACCATAGGTGCGAATCCGAAGCGACCTCGATCAACTGCGCGGTGATGCGCACGCGCTTGCCCGACTTGCGGACGCTGCCTTCGAGCACCGTGGCCACATTGAGCTTTTGCGCGACCGTCGGAATGTCGACGTCCTTGCCTTTGAAGGAAAACGCCGAGGTCCGCGAGGCGACGCGCAAGCCCCGGATCTTGGCCAGCACGTTCAGGAGCTCTTCGGACAATCCATCGGCGAAGTATTCGTTCTCCTCGTCGCGGCTCATGTTGACGAACGGAAGCACGGCGATCGACGGCGTTTCCTTGTCCACAGGCGCGGCCTGCGACCTGAGCGCGGCGAAAGACTGCTGCAGATCCGGATGGCAGAGCTGGAAAACCGATTCCGGTCGTCCGAGGTCCTTCAGGCCGTGGGCACCGAGAGCCTTCACGCTCGCAAGTGGAGGTAGGTGGTCGCGGCAGAGATCGTGCGTCGATTCGGAGAGAAGCGTCTGGCCGCCATGGCCGGCCGCGAGGAGCCGCGCGACGCGATTGAGCGACGCCCCGAAGTAGTCGCCGGCGCGCAGCTCCACCGCGCCCGAATGGAGCGCCATGCGTACGCGGAGCCTAGCGCCCTCCGGCCACGGCTCGCGGTGCAGCGCGCGCTGCGCATCGAGCGCGGCGGCGAGCGCGTCCGAGGCGGTGTGAAAAGCGGCGCAAAAAGCGTCGCCGCCGGTCTTGAAAACGTAACCGTCATGGTCGTCGATGCAGTGACGGACCAGCGCATCGTGGCGCGCGAGCGCCGCCTGCATCGCCGCCGCGTGCGCTTCCCACAGGCGCGTGCTGCCCTCGATATCGGTGAAGAGCAGCGTGACGGTGCCGGTCGGAAGGTCTGCCATCGGTGGGATGCCGCCGGAGAGGGCGGAACGCACGAATCATACCGCCCCATCGATCGACGGCGCACGCCCCGGCACGCCGATGGGGCTGTTTCAGCCGCGGAAGCCGTTCTTCTCGTGGCTGCCGTCGCAGTAGGGCTTGGTCCGCGATCCGCCGCAGCGGCAGAGCAGTGCCGATGACGACGTTGCCTCCCGACCGTCGACGCCCAGAATGGTCAGGGGGCCGTCGCACCGGTTGGGCCCGTCGGGAAGCGGCGTGATCGTCAGCGCGCCCTGGGATGCCGGCGCGCTCGCGAGGTCGGCTGGCAGCCGCGCCGGGTCGGTGAATCGCGTCCGCACGTGCGCGCCATCGCAGAACGGCTTGTCCTCGGATCGTCCGCAACGGCAGAGGACCGCGGTGCTCATGCGACGAACACCGGTGCTCGTCAGGACGGCGATCCCGCCGGTGACGACGTTCGGACCGTCGGGACGCACGCGCAGCACGTTCGCGGCCGCGGTCATGCTACGTCTGCTTGAAACGGTGCACGTAAGGATCGCTCACCGGCAAGAGCTCCTTGCGCTCCTTGAGGCGGACCCGCAGATGACCGCCCATGTCCCGCGCCAGTCCGGCGATCGCGTTCACGTTCACGAGCGTGCCCCGATGGATCTGCCAGAACATGTTCGGGTCGAGCTGGTCGACGAGCTCTCGTATCGTACGCCGGATCAGCGATTCCTGCTCCGGCGTCACGACCCGCGTGTACTTGTTGTCGGCCTGGAAGTAGCAGATCTCCTCGACGGTCACCAGCCGCAGCTCCTCGCCGCGGGCGACCGTGATCCAGCGCAAGAACTCCTTCGCTTCCTTGTTGCGGCCGAGGGTCTCGAGAAAACCGTCGAGATTGGCCGGTTCGGTGCCGACCTTCTTTCGGAGCCGCGCGACCGTGGTAGCGAGGCGAGCGGGCGTGAACGGCTTCATCACGTAATCGACGGCGCCCTGCTCGAAGGCGGCGACGGCATATTTCTCGTAGGCCGTCACGAAAGCCACGTGGCACCGGCCGCTCGCCTGACGCGCGACCTCCAACCCGTTCATTCCGGGCATCTGGATATCGAGGAACAGGATGTCGGGCGCATGCGACTCGAGCGCGTGGGCGGCTTCGATGCCGTCCTCGACCTCCGCGCAGATGACGAGCTCCGGCCACAGCCGGGCGAGCGTCTCCTTGAGCTCCTGGCGCAGCACGGGCTCGTCCTCGGCAATGATCGCGCGAACGGTTTTCACGACACGCTGTCCGCGCGAACCGCCACGGCGGGATCGACCCCCTCGCCGCCATCCTCGGCTGCTTCGAAAGGCATTTCCATCGTCGCCCGCGACGACGATTCATGCTCGCAGGTGAGCTGGAGTTCTGCTCGATCGCCGTAAAGAGCAATCAAACGCTCACGAATGCTCGAGATGTCGTCTCCGACCTCCAGAGCGGCAAATTGCGAGGCGCTGTCCGCGATGCGGATTCTAAGCCGCCCTGCGGCGACTTCGCTCGAGATACGAAGCGTCTGCCGGGAGGCAGGGGCATCCAACCCCCTTGCGATCGCATGATCGATCAGCGGCAACAGCATCATCGGCGGCATGCGGCCACGGGCCGACTCGCCGGAAATGGCGAACTCGACCCGCAGCCGGTCTCCGAGAGTCACCTTGACGATGTCGAGGTACGCCCGCGCGAGCTCCATTTCGCGCGCGACGGTCGAGGTCGTGTCGCGCATCTGCGGCATGGCTGTTCGGAGGTATGCGATCAGGTCGTCGAGCACCCGCTCTGCGAGCCGGGTGTCGACGTCGTACAGTCGCCTGACCTGCGCCATGGTGTTGAACAGGAACTGCGGCTCGACGCGCGCCTGCAGCGCCTGGAGCTGGGATTCCAGCATGCGCTTGGCGGTGCGTGCGCGCTCGCTCTGCGCGTTCCGGAGACGACGTTGCTCGACTCGCGCCCGTCGCGCGTCGAGAACGATGAACGTCGCCGCGCCGCCGAGCAGGAGCCATTCGAGGAAGCCATAGGCGGTGCGCCAAGCGAACTCGGCGGCACTGGTGTATCTGTTTTCGACTGAATACCACCGGATATCCATTCCCAGCACCCGGAAGCCCGCGTACTCGACGACCGCCCATACGGCCGCACCGGCGATCACAGCCAGGATGTACGGCAGCCTGCGCTGTCCGTCATCCGCGGTGATCTGATCGGCCACCACGACCGCCAGCATGATGGAAAAGGCTCCCAACTGATCGGTCAGCACCGTTCGCAGCGCATCGCCGATCCCGTAGTCCCTGAGACCTACCTGACTGCCGATGAAATGCACCGCTGATACCAGCACCCCAAAGAGCAGCGTCGCTCTGACATGTTCGGCTGCAATCCCACGCCAGGCGGCCGACAGGATACTCGCGGCAAGCCACGAAACCCGAAAGATGGATCGGGGAGACGCGATCGCAGTCATGCAGGCAGCGCCACCGCCGCGGGGATGATCGCGTAGGGCAGCGCGATCGTTGCCGTCAGCCCGCGGGGGTTGTTATGAGCGATGCTCAAGTGCGCCGTGCGGCCGTAACCGGCTGCCAGCCGCGCGCGGATGTTGGCGAGGCCGGTCCCGCCGCCGGCCGTGCGCTGGAAACCCTGACCGGAATCGGCGACCTGCACGCGCAGCTCCTGCGCCTCGATGCGCGCGCTGATGCGGATGAAGCCGCCTTCGGGCAGAGGATTGAGACCGTGCTTGATCGCGTTTTCCGTGAGCGTGAGGAGCATCATCGGCGGCAGCTTCGCGTCGGCGAGCGCAGGGGCGACGTCGATCGCGAACGAGAGGCGGCGCCCCATGCGGATCCGCTGAATGTTGAGATACGCCTCCGCGAGCGCCGTCTCGCGTCCCAGCGTCGACTCGGCTGTCCGCATCTGGGGCAGCGCGACCGTCAGATAGCGCATGAGGTTGTCGAGCATCGACGCGGCGGCTGCACGGTTGGTCTGATAGAGCCTGCGCACGGTCGCGAGCGTGTTGAACAGAAAATGCGGCTCGATCTGCGCCTGCAACACCTGCAGCCGCGCTTCTTCCATGCGCTGGTCCAGCTGGAGCCGCTGCTGCTCGGCCGCGTGCGTCGCCGCGGCGCACTCCTCGCCGCGCCGAAAGTACACGTAGACAGCGGAGAAAAGACCCGCGATCAGAGTGAAGCGTGGCCAGAGGTGCGGCCACCAGTAAAGCACGAGCGACCATGTGCTTTTACCGGGCACGGCGTTGCCCATTGGGTCCGGTAGCTGCGCTTCGATCGCCTCCATGAAGACGACTCCAAGGGTGCTCGAGAGCAAGACCGCGGCGATCAACGCAGGATAGTGGCGCGTGCCCGGCGGAACGCGGTTGCAGACGGCCACGACGGTCAACGCGATCAGCGCGGCGTAAATCACCCCCGTGACGAAGGCGACGGCGACTGCGGGCGCGTATTCGGCCATCAGCTCCGGCACGACCGCCTGCGAGTTCCGGCGCACGGCATTGATCGCGCACAGCACGGCGATCATCGCCGCGCCCTTCCAGGTCAGTCCGGCAAACCACGAGTCCCACCACCCCGAAACGCGGCGTGCCCACGCCCGCTTGTTGTTCATCGCGATCGCCCCGGCCGGATCGACCGGCCCTCAGGTCCGCAGATTAATACAACGCCCGGGAGATCGTCCAAGCCGCTGAGTCCCGTGGTGCGGCGACTGTGAAGCCGGGCCGGAATGCCGATGATTTCATGCTGCCGCGCGCGTGGTCGCGCCGGCGCTCCTGAGCGCCTCAATGGCCTATCGGCAAGCCGTGCCGCCGCCGCTGAAGACCTCCCGGGTGATCGCTTTCGCCTGCGCCACGCCGTTCACGGTGTACGCGAACGTGCCCGTGTTGCCGTCGGTGAAGGTAAGCGTTGCATTGCCGACCGCCGTAGGAGTGACGCTCGCTGGGTTGAACGGCACGGCGTTGAACGGCGCTCCCGTCGTACGATAAAGCGTGCCGGCATACGCACCCGGTGCGCTCTTGCCCGCCGTCACCACCAGCCACATCGGCGTACCGTTCAGATCGTAGGTGAACCACGTGGCGAAGATCGTGTCGCCCTGGTGCGCGAAGTTGATGCCCCAGCCTGATTCGGAACCGGCAGGCGCCGCCCACCACAAGCCCTGGTAGTTGGTCGCGGCGGCCAGGCTGACGGCCGCCCCGCAGGTGGGGAGCGGCCCGAACACCTGGCGCGTGATGTTCTTCACCTGCGAGATCCCGTTCACCGTGTACGCGAAGGTGCCGTCGTTCGCGTCAGTGAAGGTGAGCGTCCCGTTGCCGACCGCCGTCGCGATCACGCTCGCCGGATTGAACGGCACGGCATTGAAGGCCGGACCGGTGGTCGTATAGAGCGCGCCGGAGTACGTGTTCGGCGCGGTCTTGCCGGCTGTCATCACCAGCCACCAGCCTTTGCCGGTCGTGTCGTACGTGAACCAGGTTGCAAAGATGATGTCGCCCTGATGCTCGAAATTGATTCCCCAGCCCGACTCCGACCCGGCCGGAGCGTTCCACCAGATGCCTTCATAGTTCGGTGGAGCAGCGGGTGAGGCCAACGTCGCGATGTACGCAGCGAGATCGGACAGATCCTGTGGGCTTTGCCCCAGTGTGGTGGCGTACTTGAACATCTCGGGAGCGTTGGTTAGCGCGGCCAGAATTCCCGCGGCAGTCGTCCCGTTCAAGAGCAGGAACTTGTCCCCCAGCAGGAGAGGATTCGGCGGATCACCGTGACAGTCGGTGCATCTGTAGGTGGTGTGATAGAGAACGGATCCCCGTGCCGGATCCCCCGTCTGCGCGTATGACGATCCTGCGACAACGAGGAACAGCGCCACCGCGCCAAGGTTCTTCATCGAGTCCTCCCGGGTTTCGTGATCTGCGCCGAAAATCTAGGGGGGGCGATGACGCGCCGGGCGAAAATGCGACGGATTGGCGGTTTGCCGGTACGAGTCGGGCGCAAAACGGCGTGGCTTTCGCCCCGAGACCGGGCCATCGCGGCATGGAGCGTCTCGTGCGATTGCTGGGGAAGTGCGGCAGGCCGATAATGGCCGCGCGAATGACCGAACAAGAACATCGAGCAGCGTGAATGGCGTCCGCCGGACATAGATCGAACCTGCTGATCGTCGGCGTCACCGTCGTGGCGACACTTCTGTGCGTCGGCGTGGTCATCAACCTGACCGGCGGCGAGAAGATGGTCACGCGGCCGCTCGGTCACCTGTACTCGATCAAGGATCCGCAGTTCGAGCGCACGATGGGCGTCCTTCTCGGGCCGGTCATCCTCCCGGGCAACCGTGTCGACTCTTACGTCAACGGCGACGAGATCTTTCCGCCGATGCTGGCCGCCATACGCGCGGCCCGGCGCACGATCTCGTTCGAAACCTACATCTACTGGTCCGGCAAGGTCGGCGATGAGTTCGCCGAAGCGCTCGCCGAGCGTGCCCGCGCAGGCGTCAAGGTGCACGTGCTGCTCGACTGGGTCGGCAGCAGCAAGATGGACAGGAAGCTTCTCGAGACGATGGAGAGCGCCGGCGCCGAGGTCCGCAGGTTCCATCAGCCGGCGTGGTACAGCCTCAACCGGCTGAACAACCGCACGCACCGCAAGCTTCTGATCGTCGACGGCATCACCGGATTTACGGGCGGAGTCGGCATCGCCGACGAGTGGTCCGGCCACGCGCAGGATCCCAAGCACTGGCGCGACACGCACTTCCGTGTCGTCGGCCCGGCGGTGGCGCAGATGCAGGCGGTGTTCGGCGACAACTGGGTCAAGGCCACCGGCGTGGTACTGCACGGCAGCGACTACTTTCCGAATATCGAGCCCGCCGGCGACGATCCGGCACAGATGTTCTCGAGTTCCCCCTCCGGGGGCAGCCAGAGCATGGAGCTCATGTATCTGCTGATCATCAACGCCGCCGTGCACACCATCGACCTGTCCGCCGCCTATTTCGTGCCCGACGAGATTTCTCGCGACACGATCGTGGCCGCACTGACGCGCGGCGTCCGGGTGCGCATCATCACGCCCGGTCCGCACATCGACGCCGAGACCGTTCGCCGCGCCTCACGGGCGCTGTGGGGAGACCTGCTCGCCGCGGGCGCCGAGATCTACGAATACCAGCCGACGATGTATCACGTGAAGGTGCTCATCGCCGACCGCTTCCTGGTGTCTGTGGGTTCGACCAACTTCGACGACCGGTCGTTCCATCTCAACGACGAGGCGACGCTCAACGTCTTCGACGAGAGGTTCGCCGGACGGCAGGAGGAGATCTTCGAGCGCGATCTCGCGGCGTCACGCCGGACGACGATCGGCCAATGGCGCTCCCGTCCGTTCCTCGAGAAGATCTGGGAGCACGCGGCCGCGTTGCTGGGGCCGCAGCTGTAGCGGCTGGCCAGCAAGCTGGCTAAGATACGTCGACCTTCAGGCCGACTCCCATGAAACTTTCCGAATACGCCGCGCACGACGCTCTCGGACTCGCCGCTC
>Ga0079220_10000404_pt1 | contig 10594 bp, 7 predicted proteins | sample GAAS100_FD_75071 | JGI IMG/M metagenome (GOLD analysis project Ga0079220, IMG submission 75071) | Agricultural soil microbial communities from Georgia to study Nitrogen management - GA AS100 | ecosystem: Environmental > Terrestrial > Soil > Agricultural land | place: USA: Georgia | collected... | reverse complement strand
CAGGATAGAGCGCCTGGTCGAGCAAAGGCTCGACGCATTTCGCGAGGCAGCGCGGAAAAATGGCGTGCGGCTCATCTCTGATTTTCGCAATGATGGAAATACTCTGAATCTCGATCAGGGCCGCATGGCCCAGGTCTTTGACAATATTATCCAGAACGCCCTCGAAGCGATGCCCGAAGGCGGAACCCTTTCCACGATTCTCTCCGCCCAGCCCCTGGAAGACGGGGAACGCGCCCTGTGCATCGAATTTCGCGACACCGGGAAGGGCATCGATTCCAGCCTGATTGGCCGCGTTTTTGATCCCTTTTTCACCACCAAGGCCGCCGGAACCGGGCTCGGGCTTTCCATCTGCCATGAATTGGTACGCGCGCATCAAGGCGAGATCAACGTGGAAAGCCGCCAAGGATACGGTACTACCGTGCGCATTCTGATTCCTCTGAACGAGCGAATCGTGGCCGTCGCGGCGCGGCGGGCAATTTGACGAAAACCATACTGATTGCCGATGATGAGACCAATCTCCGGCGGACTCTAGCCGAGATTCTTCGCGCTCAGGGCTATGCGATTGTGGAAGCCGCCGACGGAAGCGAAGCCATCGAAGTTCTCCGGAAATCCACACCCGATCTTGTGTTTACCGACTGGAGAATGCCCCCGGCGGGCGGGGAGGAAGTCCTGCGGCATCTGCGCAACGACCAGCGGCTCGCCGCCATTCCCGCAATCGTGATCACGGCCTTCGGTTCGAGCGATACAACCATCGAAGCGATTCGGCTCGGCGCCTACGATTTTGTGACCAAGCCGTTTGATCTGGACGAAATCTCGCTCACCGCCAAGCGCGCCCTGGAGCATGCCTCGCTGAATACGGAACTGATGGACCTCCGAGCGCAGGTCGGGCGAAACGGGGTGAGCGCCAACGGGCGTTTGATCGGATCCAGCCGTCCCATGCTCGACGTGTTCAAGACAATTGGAACCGTGGCCGAGACCGACGCCACGGTATTGATCTGCGGCGAATCCGGTACGGGGAAGGAGTTGGTCGCGGAGGCCATTCATAATTACAGCCACCGCAAGGATAAGCCTTTTACGGTGGTCAACTGCGCCGCATTGCCCGAGACCCTGCTGGAATCCGAGCTCTTTGGGCACGAGCGGGGCGCCTTCACAGGAGCCGTCGCACGAAAAGCCGGCCGGTTCGAGATCAGCGAGGGCGGGACCGTTTTTCTCGATGAAATTGGCGAGCTTTCCCCGTCATTGCAGGCGAAACTCTTGCGCGTCATCCAGGAGCGCACTTTCGAACGAGTCGGCGGGACCGAAACCATCGAGGGCAACTTTCGCGTGATTGCCGCCACCAATCGCGATCTGGAAGCCTGCGTTCACGAGAAGCTCTTCCGCGAGGACCTCTTCTATCGCTTGAATGTCGTCCGCATTTCCCTGCCGGCGCTGCGAGAGAGGCGCTCTGACATCGTCTTGTTGGCCGAGCATTTCCTGAGGCTTTACAGCGAGAAGAATAACCTTCCGGCCGTCGGGTTTTCCGAAGATGCCATCCTCATGCTGCAAACACATTCCTATCCCGGAAATGTTCGCGAGCTTGAAAATATGATCGAACGCGCGGTCTTGATGGCTCGCGGCCGGGTCATCATGCCGGCGCATTTCCCGTGCAAGGAAGGTGCTGCTGCGGAAACGGGCAATGCGGCGTTGTTTCAAACGGAATTGGCGACCTTGCCATTCCATCGGGCTGTCGGAGAATTGGAAAAACACCTGATCATCGACGCCCTGAGGGACTCCAAGGGAAACAAAACGGAGGCCGCGGACCGCCTGCAAATCAATCGCCGGCTGCTTTATAAGAAAATGACAGACTACAAAATTGAGGGGTGAACCTGACTGAAGAACTGAAGCGCGCCGGGGTTCTACTTCTCTCCGCAGCGCCGCCTGATCTTGGCTCGGCCGGAGGCCACCGCCATCAGACCCTGGATTTCGATATCCAGCCTCAGCAGGTCTTTGCGAAGCTTTTCGTCCGACTCGCTTCTCGATTTTGGCAGGGCCTTTTGGTTTTTGAGCCTGTGAAGGATGCTCTGAACCTCGCCCAACGCGTCCTCCGTTAGTAAAGGACTCACTCGCCCCGCTTTTGTCTTTGCCATATCGCGCATCCAGGATTGATCCACAGGAATGCCTCTCCTCCTACGCGAAGTGCTCGAGATCATTCGGCTGCACCTTACGCTTCGAGCTCAGAATTAATTTCTCGTCGGAAAACTGTCCCGAGGCTCCACAGACTGAGGTTTATAAGTGCAGTTTCGATTCCATTCTGGAACTTGGCGCGGGTGAAGGAGCGGCGAGTTTCCTTAATGAATCTCGGGCCGCGAATCCCCAAGGATTAGGACACTTAGGGGAGCGGGTCTGCCGCCGGTAAGCGCGCCCGTCCGCAGGTTGAAACGCGCTTTCTCGGCGGTTACAGCAGCTTCTTGTTCGCTTAGCTCACAAGAACCGTTCGCTTTGTGCACACAGGCGGCGGTGATTCCGGTCCCCAGGAGGGAATCGCCGCTAGCGAACTCTTTCCGGCGGCGTGGCTTGCGGCGCAGGATTGTCTGCCTTGCCGCTCGTCGGCTGCGCGCCGATGTGGTCGGCAAGTTCATCGCCGGTGAAGTTATCGGTGTGGCTTTCGTCGATTTCCGGCAGCATGGCGGCATTCCACTCGTTCCACTCCGCCACCAGCCGGTCATAAATATCCTTGTGGCGTTCTTTCAGGTTGGCGCGTTCCATGGGATCCTCGACCACATTAAAGAGAAACGTGTTGTCGAGAATCTTTAGATACTTGTAGTCGCCATCGCGGGCCGCTCGCTGCGCATTGGCCTTGTAACGCCAGAATAGCTTGCGTGGCGTCGGGGCGGCGTTCCGCGCAAGAGCGGGCAGCAGGTTCATGCCGTCGGACGGGAACCGGGCATCCGGCGCGGTCCCCGCGGCGGCAAGCAGTGTGGGCATCCAGTCCATGCTGATGGCTACCTGATCGGTGGTACGGCCTTGCGGAATTTGCGCCGGCCAGGAGACGATCGCCGGGATCCGCAGGCCGCCCTCGAGGAGTTCCGTCTTCCTGCCCGTGAAGGGCCAGGTATCGGCGAAGCGCTCTCCGCCGTTGTCGCTGGTGAATATTACGATGGTGTTTTCGGTGAGCCGGCTCGCGTCCACGGCTTCGAGCACGCGGCCGATCTGCAGGTCCATCTCCTGGATCATGCGCTGATAGGTCTTCTGCGTTCCGCCGTCGTAATCCCGCAAATTGCCCCCGCGCAGGCGATTCGACTCCGCTTCATCGCCCGGCGCTTCCCAGGGCCAGTGGGGCGCATTGAAGTGCAAGCTGACCAGAAAGGGTTGGCGCGATTTGGCGTAGCCGTTCACCACTTCCACCGCACGGCTGCCGAGCAGATCGGTGAGGTAGCCCATCTGGTGAACCGGAACGTCGTCGTCCCACAAATCGCCCACCGCCGTGTGCGCGTAATAGTCCAGCGAGCCGCCGCGGAAGCCGTAAAAATGGTCGTACCCGCTTTCCAAAGGTCCGAACTTCGGCAGTTCGCCCAAGTGCCACTTTCCGATGAGCGTTGTGCCATACCCGGCTTTTTTGAGCAGCGACGGCAGAGTCGGATGCCCCGGCGGCAGCCCCACATTCGGATTGCCCGCCAGCGGTTCCTCCAACCCGAGGCGCAGGCGGTATTGGTAGCGCCCCGTAATCAAGGCTGTGCGGGTGGCCGAACAGACCGCGGAATTGGCATAAGCTTGCAGGAATCTCACGCCATTGGCGGCGATGCGGTCGATGTTCGGAGTGCTCAGATCGGGTCGCCCATAACACGAGACGTCGGCGTAGCCGAGATCATCGGCCATGATGAACACGATGTTGGGAAGCCTCGACGCCGCCTGCCCGAATGCGTCTTCCATGCCGGAAGCAATGGCGAATGCTCCCAGCGCGGCATTGCGCAGCAGCGTCCGGCGGCTCACATCGCTGGTATGCACCATGGCGAAGCCCTCATCCCTCCGGGGAAAAGAAACCCTAACCCATCGGCTGCGTCCGCTCAAGTCCCATGCGCTCGTTTGCGCGGGCTCCGGCCGAACCATGTCCATTCGCCCGACCTAAGGTCTCCGACCCCAAATTCCCAAAATTTCATCTTACATGAAGTAGCTGTGATATAAGTTTCGGCACCAAAGCCTGCTGAAGCGCCGCATTGCATCATCAGGCTGAAGTTAAGACCACCTGGTATTCCCAACGGACGGGCCCGATTTTGCTCCCGCGCGCCGGTTTCGGCGCGATCGTAAGTTAAAACCTAGAACAGGAGGTGCCTCGCGATGAAGCACACAATTCGCTTCGCTGTTCCATTGCTCGTTATCGCGGTGATGGTCGTTTTTGCTTTTTCCTCCGCCAAAGACAAGGGCGGCTCTTACGAAACTCTGCCCATAATCCAGGTCCCCGGAAACCTCGTCGGTGGCTTCGATATCAGTTGGGTCGATTCGGCCGCTGGGCGATATTACCTCTCTGACCGCACGACCACTCGAGGTACCGGTCGTATTGACGTCGTCGACGCAAAAACAGATCAATTCCTTTTTTCCATCGGCGGCTTTGCCGGAAGTACGGGAATCCGCACCACCTCCGGTCCCGCCGGCGTTCTGGTCATCCATGACGAGCAGGAACTCTGGGCCGGTGATGGCGACAGCACCGCGAAAGTCGTGGATCTGAGGGACGCGCCCAACGCGGCGCCCTTTCCTATTCCTACCGGCGGGAGCTCTCGCGCTGATGAGTTGGCTTATGATCCCGCCGACCACATTATCCTGATCGCCAATGATGCCGATACGCCGCCGTTTGTGACCTTCATCTCCCAGGAACGCCGCGTGGTGCTGGGTCATATTTTTTATCCCCAGGCGGTATTTCCGGACGTGCCTAACGGCCCCCCGGTCAACCACGGCCTCGAGCAACCCGTCTGGGACCAGCCCAGGCACAGGTTCTACATTTCCGTCCCGGCCACGGCCACCAATCCCAATGGCGAAGTGGACGAAATCAATCCGAGGACGATGAGGATTACGCGAGTCTTCCCGATTAACACGCCGTGCGGACCTGCGGGCTTGGCCCTGCTTCCCGGTCAGCGGCTGATCACCAGTTGCGGCGTCGTGCTGGATGCCAAGACCGGCGCCACCATCGCCACGCTCAGCGGGGTTGGCGGCGACGAAATCTGGTTCAACGACGGCGACGATCGCGTCTACTTCGGGAGCGCTCCGGTCGGAATTGTAGATGCCAACACTCTGCAGGTCCTTCCGATCACCCTTGCTGTCGAGAATACGCACTCGGTGGCCGCCGACAGCAAGAACAACCGTATCTTCGTGCCCGATCGCGGCATCATGAACCGCGGCGTCGGCATCCGAGTCTTCTCCGACCGCGAAGACCAAGACGACGAATAAGCAACGGGCGAGGCGAGCCTCGCCTCGCCCGTCCTCTCGCTCACGTTCAGCGGCCGGCGAGTGCGCCCGGTTCGGCTGTCTTGAAGTTACGAGCGATCGCGCGGAGCGGTCGTGGAATTCGAGCTGCGCCTGGCCGCCGAGGGCGTGACTTCAAATGCAAAGCGGAGGGCGGGAATTTTATTGCCGGGATGATCATCGGCGTAAGTCAGTTGCGGAGTCCGATAGAGTTGCTGCGGCTCGGTCGCAGGTCCCTGATAGATTCCGGGGTACAGGTCGATCAGGTGCTCGCCCGGTTCGCCGGCCGCCGTGAAGTTGATGGTGACGTCGCCCTGGCTGTTGAAGCCGCACGCATAACCCATGTAGGCGTTGTCGTAGGTCGCCACGTAGATGTTGTCATATTCGGTCCAACCGACGCCTTTGAGGTGAATCGTCACCGGAGTGCCCGCGGGTCCTGACTTGGGCGTGATGCTGACGATGCTGGTTTCGATCGCGAAGAACGCGCGCGCCGCGAGATGGTCGCCGCTTCGCAATTGGAGTTCGTGCAAGCCGCCGAGATCCTCGGGAATCGCAACCGGCGAGTCGATTTTTCCGTCGCTGCCAACCTTCACTTGCGCAATGACATTTTCTTGAGGCTCGAACCCCGACCCGCCCACGCGGTTTCCGGCGGAAGTTTGCCACACGAGTTGCAGTGACGAGTTTCGCGGGAAGCCTTCGCCGTGCAGCATGGCGCGCGTGCCCACCGGACCTTGCCTCGGGGCCAGCGTCAGCGTCCCGCCCGCGATCTTCACTTCGGCCTGCGGGACCGCTTGGCGCGGATAGGGTTCGGCGTATGCCTCCGGCGGGGGCGCGCCGGGCGTGATGCGGAAAGTGAACTGCGGCCGCGGCAGCCGCGCCACCGGGGATTGTTCGTAATTGAGATAACTCTGGCCCTGCCAGCCGGTGTACAGCTTGATGACGTGATTCCCGATGGGACCGGCGGCGCGGAATCGCGCTACGGCCGAGCCATGCGTGCTTGCCGCGGACACCCATCCCAGCTCGACGTTGTCCCAATTGACGGCCCAGGTGCTCTCCATGGTGCGCCAGCCGAGGCCTTTGACCTTCAGTTCGATGGGCGTGCCCACCGGTCCCGAAGTGGGCGTCACTTCGAAGCTCTGCGTGACCTCCAGGCCGTTTTGCGCCACCGGTTTTGCGTCTATCAGCGCGATCACTTCGTGCACGCCGCCGTAGTCTTCGGGAATCTGGAAGCTGGCCTCCAGCCGCCCGTTCGAATCCACCGGAAACTCCCCCAGCTTGCGCGTGCTCTCCGAATATTTCTTGCCGCGGAAATGGTAATAATCCTCGACCACCCAGCCGCCCTCCACTGTGCCCCAGGTGAGAGCGACCGTTTTCCCAGCGGGCAGACCTGCCGCGCTCGCCCGCACGGTGGCGCCGACCACCGCGGGCTTGGCATAAGCAAGTTCGAGTGCCTTGCTCTTCGTTGCGGAAGATGGAGCAGCCGCACTCACTACCGATTGAGAATTCCCTAACTGGGATCGCGAGCAGGCGGAGAACGCCGTGAGGAACGACACAAGAGCCCAAATCCGGAAGCGGAGAAAACCTCGCATGCTTTGAGAAACCAGCGGACGCTTCGCGCTAGTCGCCAATAATGGTGATCTGCGATGCCTCGACGTCAAACGGCTTGAATTCACCGGTGCGGCCCTGCGAGTCCTTCGCCGTCACCGTGTAGCGCACGATTCCGGTGGTGGCATCGTCGGGCACCATCCACTTGGCCACCCAGAACTCGCGTTCGGGCTGCTTCTCGGTCTGCCGATCGCGCATGGGGATGTCGATCGTCTTGCCGTTATAGGTGAGATGAACGACCAGTTGCGTCGAGCGGTCTCGCTTGCCCGTCGCGGGATTGACGGCCGTCATTCTGAACCCCACCGGCTGGCCCTTTTTGAATTGATTCGTGAGCGTGCAGTTCATGGGCTTGCCGGGGCCGAAGAAGAACACCGTATCGCCATAAACCGCCAGGCGATCGCCGCTGGAGGGCGCCTGCCCGGCCAGAAATGAGCTCGTCAGCAGCGCCACCAGAGTCGCCAAAACCACAAGCGCGGAATACTTATAGAGGGGCTTCATAATCGCAAACCTTACTCGATTGGCCTCCATCCTGTCCAGCAGTATCTCCTGGAGAGCGCTCCGGCGTTGAAAAAGCGCGACGGGTGCTTGCCAAAAACCGGCACCACGAGGTGGCGAAGGCGAACGCGGGAACAAAGGTTTGGGCGATGCAATTGAAAGGAAAATGCCGGGGGCTCCGATTTTGACGCCGGGCGAACAATGTCGGATCACCCCGCCCTTGCCCCACCCTAACTCGTCGCGCCCTTCCCGGAGCACCCGGCCTTTAGGCAGCTTCCCTGGGGGCCGAGCTAGGAATTGGATGCCGCCGCGATGCCCCGCGTCGCCTGGCCCGAAACACCGGTAACTGTCATCCCGAGGAAAGTCGCCCCCACGCCCTTACGCGGGCTCTCCGCGCGAAAGTCATGGCCATCAGGAGCTTTCGCGCGTCAACAAAGTCGACGCATCTGCTTTTTGTGGTCAATCGCCGAAGTTGCGCGCGGCGCGGCGGATCGCGCGATCCATCTTCGCCAGCGGCAGTTGCACCACTTTGCCGTGGCCGGGTGCGAGGCAGGTCGGGTTCAAATCCCGCAGCAGAAATGCGCTCGCGAGCGCCAGTTTTTTGTCCCAGGTGAAGATCGCCGGAAAAGGGAAGAGCAGCCGCAGATCGCCGGCCACGGCCACGCCGCCGGCGGTCTGAAAGGCGTCTCCGGCGAGCAGCGCGCCGTTGCGTTCGTCGAAAAACGCAAAATGCCCCGGCGTGTGTCCCGGCGTGGCCAGCGCCCGCAGCGAGCCGACGTGGTCGCCGGGATCGAGCAGGCCCGGCTTGGTTTTCACCACCGCGAAACGCCCGCGGATTTTATTCTGCGGCTCGGTGCGGTCCAGCGAAAGATTCCCCTCCAGCAGCCGCGATTCGCGCGCGCCGATAAAAACTTCCGCGCTGGGCAAAAGCTCGCAGATGCCGTCGAGCGAACCGGTGTGGTCCAGGTGCGCGTGCGTGAGCGCAATGCGGCGGATGGGCAGCTCGAGCTTGAGCGCGATTTCCACGATGCGCGTGGAGCGCCCGGGCAGGTTCGCATCCACCAGCGTGAGCCCGTCGTCTTCGCGCACGAAATAGGAGTTGATGGGCGCGCGGCCCACCAGGCGAAACAGGTCGGGCATCTCGCGGATCAGTTTCATCGGCCTGCGCTTTTGATTCCTCGCACCATGCCTAAGGACAGGCCCATCTTCCTCCACGCCGCCGCATCGGCCGCCGCATTCTCCGAGAGACTTGACTGCAGATCCCCCGGTCCCGACAACTTGTAGCTCGGGTCGTCCCGCGATGTGTGCGGGAGACCCGAGGCTTTTCGTTAAATTGAGTTGAGCTCGCGCCGGGCAAAATCCTCAGGTCTCCCCGACTAACGCCGTCGGGGACGACCTGAGCTACAGGGGCTGTGCGTGTTGTGCGAAAAGCCACCACCGGAGCGCATTCCCGATCGAGAGCCGCGTTCCCCCGATAAAATGCTTCTATGCCGCGCGCCCTGAAAGGCTTTCTGCATTTTCTCTTTTCGCTGGCGATTCTCGTCGCCTTTATGTACCCGCGCATGGCGCCGATGATCCGGCAGTCGCTGGCCATGAAGAAGACGCGCGTCCCCGCAGGTTGGGCGCAGCGTTCTGGAGGGCAGGGAAGCGCGCAGTCGAATCTGCAATCGAATGCCGATCGCGAGCGCATCGTCTCCTTCGCGAGCGACATCACGTTGCGCAGCGACGCCACTCTCGCCGTCCGGGAGGAGTTCACGCTGCACGGCGAAGGCGATTACTTCCGTTACGGCCTGGTCCGCGATCTGCCCATTGATTCCGATGCGCGCTGGGACCGCGCGCTCGCCGGCGCCTACACGCACGACACCGGCATTCGCGTCAAAATTCTGGAAGTCACCGAAGACGGCGCGCCCATGTCCTACGAGCAGGGCAGCGATTCCGGCTACGAACAATTGCGCATCGGCGCGGCCTGGGAGCCGCTCGCACCCGGCGATCACCACTACGTCGTGCGCTACCAGGCCGACGGCGTGACGCAATTCCTCGCCGGCCACGACCAGCTTTACTGGAACGCGCTCGGCCATTACTGGCGCCTGCCGGTGGACGAAGCCGTGGTTCGCGTGCACCTGCCGCCGGAAGTTCCGGCGGGCATCGTCACCGCGAAGGCCTACGCCGGCGCCCGCGGCTCGACCGCGCCGCGCCCCGGCGCAGCCCCGCCGCAAGGCAGCGCTATCGCCGACGGGCTCGAGTTTCGCGCCGCGGACCTCGGCCCGGCGCAAAGCCTGAGCATCGCCCTCACCTGGCCCAAAGGCTTCCTCGCGCCGCCGGCGCTCGGGCCTTTGGCCCACGACGGCGAATTGCTCGTCGCGCCGGTGTTGCTGCTGGTCTATTACGTCATCGTATGGCTCGCGCTGGGACGCGAGCCGCAGCGCGGCACCGTCGCCATTCAATATCAGCCGCCGCAGGGCCTTTCCCCTGCGGCCATGCGCTACATCCGTACCACCGGTTGCGACGGCCGCACGCTCGCGGCCTCCATCGCGCAACTCGCCGCGCGCGGCTTCATCACCATCACGCCGCCCGATGGAAAACAAGACGGCAAATACAACCTCACGCGCCTCGGCGCGCCCGCGGCCAAAAGCGACGCGCATAGCGAGACAAACGATTCGCACTCATCGCTCGCCCCAGAAGAAGCCGATCTGCTGGCCACGCTTTTTGAAGACGGCCCCGCGCTGGTGCTCGATTCCAGGAACGCCAATCAGCTCAACCGTTACCTCATGCACATCAACCAGAATGTCCAGAAGGGGCTGAACAACCTCTACTTCACGCGCAACGCCCGCTGGCTTGCGCTGGGCACCTTCGCCTCTTTTCTCACGGCCATGGGTATGGGCCTGACCGCGCACGGCCGCAACGGCGACCGCATGACCCTGCTCTTCCTCACCTGGTGGTTTTTCTTCTGCTTCTTTTTGCTGGGACTGATTGCCGTCATGACCTTGCTGCCGGCCCTGGGCCGCGTCCTGCGCGGGCTGGGCGGCGGAAAAGAAGTGGCCATCGGCGCGCTGATAGTTCT
>Ga0079220_10000403_pt1 | contig 10594 bp, 8 predicted proteins | sample GAAS100_FD_75071 | JGI IMG/M metagenome (GOLD analysis project Ga0079220, IMG submission 75071) | Agricultural soil microbial communities from Georgia to study Nitrogen management - GA AS100 | ecosystem: Environmental > Terrestrial > Soil > Agricultural land | place: USA: Georgia | collected... | reverse complement strand
TCGAATCGAACTGCTCACGCCGCAAGGTGATCTGGTCCAGGCGGAAACCTACAACAAGTTGTTCACCATGCACGGCGTGACGATGATTTTCTTCTTTTTGATTCCGGCCATTCCTGCGGTGTTGGGAAATTTTTTGATTCCTTTGATGATCGGCGCGCGAGATTTGGCTTTTCCGCGGCTCAATCTGGCGAGCTGGTATCTCTATATTATCGGTGGTTTGTTTACGCTCGTGGCGGCAGCCGCAGGCGGTGTCGACACGGGCTGGACGTTTTATACGCCCTACAGCAGCATCTATTCCAACACCCACGTGGCGCTCACTGTCGTCGGGATTTTTATCACTGGGTTCTCATCTATTCTTACTGGGCTTAATTTTGTCGTCACGATTCATACCATGCGCGCGCCAGGAATGGGCTGGTTTCGTTTACCGCTTTTCGTTTGGTCCCATTACGCGACCAGCATCATTTTTATTTTAGGCACTCCCGTAATCGCGATCACGCTTACTTTAGTTGCACTCGAGCGACTGTTTCGATTGGGGATCTTCAATCCCGAACTTGGCGGCGACCCGCTACTGTTCCAGCATCTGTTCTGGTTTTATTCGCATCCGGCGGTCTACATCATGATTCTTCCGGCCATGGGTGTCATCAGCGAGTTGATCACCTGTTTTTCGCGCAAGCGGATTTTCGGCTACGGCTTTGTCGCGTTTTCGAGCCTAGCGATCGCGGTGCTGGGGTTTTTGGTTTGGGGTCATCACATGTTCGTCAGCGGTCAGTCAGTGTATGCGGGTTTGATTTTCTCGGTGCTCAGTATGTTGGTGGCAATTCCATCTGCGATCAAAGTATTTAATTGGACCGCCACGCTATACAAAGGATCGATTTCTTACGATGCGCCGATGCTTTACGCGCTCGGGTTCATTGGTTTATTCACGATAGGCGGCCTCACCGGCTTGTTTCTTGCGGCGCTCGGCGTAGACGTTCACGTCCACGACACGTATTTCGTGATTGCGCACTTCCACTACATTATGGTGGGTAGCTCGGTGATGGCTTATCTTGGCGGGATTCATTTCTGGTGGCCCAAGATGACCGGACGAAGATATCCCGAAGTGCTCGCGCGGCTTGCCGCGCTGATTATTTTCCTCGGTTTCAATCTTACCTTTTTCCCGCAGTTCGTCCTCGGATATCTGGGCATGCCGCGGCGCTATCACGTTTATCCCCCTGAATTCCAGGTGCTAAATGTCATGTCCACAGCCGGAGCATCGATTCTTGCCGTCGGCTACGTTTTGCCGCTCGTCTATTTAATATGGTCGCTCCGTTACAGCCCGGTAGCGGGAATGAACCCATGGAAGGCCCGAGGGCTGGAGTGGCAAACCCCATCACCGCCGCCCACCGACAACTTTGAAGTGACGCCGATCGTCGTTCAGGAAGCCTATGCTTATGATGTGCTCGATGAACCGGAAGTCATTTATGCACCGGAGAAAGCCGCTCATGTCTGATATACCAGCGATTCACGCGCACCAGTTCGATGATCCGGTTCAGCAGCATGAGGCTTCCTGGCTCGGAATGTGGGTTTTTTTGGCGACCGAAGTGATGTTCTTCGGGGGGATGTTTTTGGGATATATGTTTTACCGCAGCGCCTATCCGCAAGGATTCGCGAGCGCCAGCAATCGCCTCGATATATTGTTGGGCACCATCAATACCGCGGTCCTGATTTGCAGTAGTTTTACGATGGCGCTCGCCGTTCGCGCCGGCCAAATCGGCCAAAAACGGCTGGTAATGATTTTCTTAGGTTTGACGATTGTCCTTGGGACGGTATTTCTCGGCATCAAATTCACCGAATACTATCAGAAATTTGAGGAGCACCTTGTGCCCGGGAGCGATTTTAGGTTTGAGGGAGCTTTGGTTTCGAGCGCCGAAATCTTCTTTTCTTTTTATTTTGCCATGACCGGAATGCATGCCGTGCATATGATCATTGGCATTTCCTTACTCACGGCTTTGATCATCAAGACCTCCAGAGGACGATTTTCCGCCACCTATAATACGCCCATCGAATTGGTCGGACTCTATTGGCACTTCGTCGATATTGTCTGGATTTTTCTGTTTCCGTTGCTTTACCTAGTCGGAAGGCATCTAGGATGAATACTCCGCATGTGGTTTCGGTAAAACTCTACGCAGCGATCTTCGGCGCGCTGCTGCTGCTGACCCTGAGCACGACGGGCATGGCATTTGTCGACTTGGGCGGTGATCTAAATGCGGTTGTGGCTGTCGGGATCGCCATCATTAAGGCGCTACTGGTAATTCTCTTTTTTATGCACGTCCGGTACAGCAGCCGTCTCACGTGGCTTTTTGTCGGCGCGGGCTTTTTCTGGCTGCTGATACTTTTGAGTTTGACCATGACGGATCCGCTGGCCCGCGGCTGGCTGAGCCCGGTGGGCCAATAGATCCTCCGGGTATTTAGCAATTCAGTAGCGCAGATAAAGAGGCGTTTGGGTCGGAGTCAGCAGAACCGCCGGATGGTCTTCCGCCTTTCCGCTCCTCGAGAAAAAGGTCGAGAGAACATTTTCTATCGATAGCACGCCGGCCGTGTGATCGTTTCCATTGACAACGACTCCGACGAGATATCCGGATGAATCGACTACGGGCCCGCCACTCATGTGGTTTTGCACGCCCATTCCCCAGCGAGTTTCGCCTCCGAGGCCATGGCTCTGCAAATACCGCTGACTGTAGACGTCGTAATTAGCGGCAAAATAGCCTCGACGTTGCTTTTCGGTAAGATTCAAAAAGCCTTCGGATATTACCAAATCGCGATCTTTAGGATAGCCGGCGATGAATACTTGCTTTGGGGGCCTCAACGGGATCAGCTGAAAATCAGCGTGGGCGGCGGTCGGATCAATAATCGATTGTTCATAATCCCGCAATTGCCAGTGAGAAAACAGTCGGTCGCTAGCACCCCGAAGTTGCGCAATGATAAAGTCGCGCTGTTTAATGATTTCATCGGGCGTGTGAATATCTTTGCCGCTGGTCGAGTCGGTCTCGCTCAGATGAGAAACAACCTCAATGTCAAATGGGCGCTCGCCATTATACGCTCGGTAACGAATGCGATTATGCGAGTTGGAACAATCCACAGAGCCCGCCAAACCGCTTGTCGTTCTTACATCAGCCAGACAAAATTTCATCACGTGATAGGCAGTTACGAATAGACCATGCGGAGATATCAGGAACCCTGAGCCGAGGCTCACCTGCTGAAGTGTGCCGTTCTCGCCTGAATACTCGGCGACAATTCGCAACGTTTTAGAACGTACATCCGACCATGTAAAGCTAACGCCTTGACGATTCAGTTCATCCGGATTGGTGATGAAACCGGCAAAAGTCGCCGTTGGGGCGAAAAGGAAAAGAAATAAAAATAGAAGCGAACAGAATGTTGACACGGCGAAGCGGCATCAATATACATCGGATGATTTAAATCGCAAACAGAATTATCGTTCATATCAATTGAGAACATTGTTATACAGTGTATATCAACTCACCCGATAAACTGTCGGAACAATCCTGCAGATTAAATATGATCGCGCCACTAAATGAGGAGTAAGCAGCGCGAACCACAACGGACGAACTGCAAACCACTATGCATAGTCATTATTGGCCGATCGGCCAATAATGGCAGTTAAGAATAGATAAACTTATCTGAATTTGATTGGCACCCACACATGAATCGTACGGTTTTGGCGGATGAAATGTCCGGGAATTAGGGACAGATATTTTTGCAGGAATTTGCGATATTTTTTAATGTGGGCGATTTTTGGGCCGAATACAATTTTGCGAGCGCATGGCATATGCGTTGCTCGGTTATTTTCCATTCGTTTTACATCAGGTGAACGCTTTGTCCCAATATTGGTACGTCGTCTACAGCAATCCACACAAGGAACAACAAGCACAATTCCATCTCGGCTTGAAAGGAGTGCAAACGTTTTTCCCGCGACTTAGCGTTCCCGCTACGGGAGAAAATAAAGGAAAGATCGTTCCACTCTTTCGTAACTACTTGTTTGCTCGGATCGACGTGACAAGCGAGTATCATTTGGTTGTCTGGACACCTGGAGTTAGGCGACTAGTAAGCTTCGGAGGGGAGCCTGTTCCAATACAGGAGGACGTCGTTCAGTTTTTAAAACAAAGGGCAGACCCTCGAGGCGTGATTCCGGCGCGTTCGAGGCTCCGGCGTAGCCAGGAGGTGGAGATTTCCGGTGGACCATTCGACGGTCTTATGGGGATCATTCAAGCCCCACCTGACGACAAGGGCCGAGTAAAAGTCCTCCTAAAACTTTTAAATCGTCAAGTCAGCGTTAGGTTCGGTGTCGAATTCATCAAAGACGGGCGGACCGCCTGGACCCCCGCCACGGCGAACAGCGCGCCAAATTAGATATTGACCGAAGATTTTGAGGACCAGTCAAACAACATGATGAGACAAGCAACACCGAGCGACCTCATCGGCGGTTGGCGGAGCCATGCTCACACCCGCTTTCAAAGGGAAAGACCGTGTCCGCGAAAAGCATGAAATACGGGGTACTATATGTCCTAGCGATCGTTTTGGCGACGGCTTGTGGCGGACCTCCCGCCACGATGACGCCCGAACAAGCAACGTCCGCCGCTTCCTCCAACGTAAACGAGATCAATAAGTCTCTTTCTGTACTTGCCGCCGCCCAATCGGGTAACTCGGCCAACTATCGCATCGGCCCTGACGATCTGCTCCAGGTGACAAACTATAATATCCCGGAGCAAGACCAGCGAGTTACACCGCGCGTAGTCCTGGTAAGGGTCAGTCAAGAGGGCTCGATCGATGTGCCCTTAATCGGCACCGTCGAGGCAAAGGGCAAAACGCCGGGTCAATTGGAGCAGGATTTAAAGCAGCGTTACAAGAAATATATTAGGGACCCACAGGTGGGTGTGTTAGTGACCGAATACCGACAGCGCGTCTCCGTGATGGGTGCAGTTCAGAAGCCTGGGGTTTTTGACCTTACCGGTCCGAAGAATGTCATCGACATGATTGCGCAAGCCGGCGGCATAACTGAGAAGGCTGGAAATCAGGTTCAGCTGTACCGTCAGGATGCCGAAGGAAAAAGACAGAATGCGATCATTGATTTACTGGTTCTCGCGAATCCAGGGGCAAACAATGTCGATAGCAAAGACATGCAGATAATCAATATGCCCGTCGAAGCCGGAGACGTGATCAATGTTCCGCAGGCCGGGATGTACTTTGTCGATGGGGCAGTCCATAGGCCCGGCTCGTACCCGATTGGCCGTAATTACACCCTTACGCAAGCGCTGGCTGCGGCCGGTGGCGTCGATCCTGAGCTAGCGGACTACGGATCAGTAAGTATCTACCGGCGCTTAGGACCAACAAATGTCCAAACCATCGGAATTGATCTCGATGACGTGCTGGCACGTAAAACCCCGGACCTGCAGGTGCAGCCCGACGACGTTATTATTGTGCCCATGAGTTCCGCCAAATATTTCGTTAAGCGGTTTGTCGGAACGCTGTTCTCCGGGACTTCGGCTCCTGCGTTTCGTTAAGGTGCGCGATGAAAGTACTCGCTCGATACTACCCACAATACATCTCAGCTCGACCCACGCCGCCGCCGGCCCCCGACGATGATTTGGAATATTACTATTCCGATCGCGAGGGGACCAACAAGCACCTGCGCGACTACTGGCAAGTGGTTCTGAAGCGTCTCCGTTATATGGTGCCGATTTTTTGCGGCACGGTCGCCTTGGGATTCCTCATCACGATATTTTCTCCGACCCTTTATACCGCGCGCTCGACTTTGAAAATTGAACCGCAAAGTCCTTCCTTCACCGGCGTTGCGGAGGCGCCGAACAATTCCGGCAGCGATCGTTACGATTATTATCAAACGCAATACGCCCTCCTGAGTGGCGCGCCGTTGGCCGCCCGAGTGATCAAAACGTTGGGTTTGCAGTCCAATCCGGCGCTGACAACCTCGCGGTTTAACCTCGTTTCTTGGGTCATGGGTTTGGTTGAATCGGCTTTAAATTCGATCGCTGGTTTATTCCAGACGCAGTCGACGTCCATCGGACGGGGACGCTCGACTACCTACGAGCTTGGGGTCGCCCCGGCGCTGATCGGACGCTATCGATCGTTCCTTAAAATTGAACCGGTGAAAAATACCCGTTTGGTTGACGTCTCGTTCAGCACGCCAGACCCACGCCTCTCGCAAGAGCTCGCCAATAATCACGCGACAGCGTTCATTCAGATGATCCTCGAAAACCGCTTTAACCTGACACAGGAAGCACGCGATTTTCTCCAAAAGAAACTGGCCGAGCTCCGGGGCAAGGTGGTTCGAGCAGAGAACGAGCTCAATACTTTTCGCCAAAAACATGGCGTCGTATCAATGGAGAAGGGCGAGAACATCGTCGTGGATCGCCTGGTTGATATCAACAAGCAGCTTACGCAAGTGCGCTCTGAACGTATTCAGGCGGAGTCGCTTTACCAGATGACACGGAATAAAAATTCCGAGTATCTGGCCCAGGTGCTTAGTAATCCGCTAATCCTGCAGATCAAAGGCACTCTGGCCAATTTAGAGACAGAAAAGGGGCGGCTGTCGAGTATTTATACGCCGGAGCACCCGCGCCTGCAGGAGCTCAATCAGCAAATTGCCGAAGCTAAGCGCGGTCTGGCAAGCGAGGTCGGCACCATCGTCCGGGGCATAGAGTCGAATTATGCGGCGGCACGAAGCCGCGAGCAGGCGTTGGAAGACGAAGCGAAAAACCAGCAACAGACGGCTCTAAACCTAAAAGAAGTGGGCGTGGACTACGCCGTTTTGAACGAAGAGGTCGTCGTCAACCGTGGACTTTATGAAAACGTGCTGAAGCGAATGAACGAGACCAATGTTGCCAACGACTTGGCGGCCTCCAATATTCAGGTTGTGCAGCGTGCCGAACAGCCGACCTTGCCGTCATCGCCGCAGTTAATGAGAAATCTCATGGTCGCAGCATTCTTAGGTCTCGTTTTGGCAGTCGCTTTCGCATTTTTCCTGGAATACATGGACGCGACAATGCACACGCCTCAGCAGGTATGGTCAGCCGTTTCATTGGCAACTCTTGGCGTCGTTCCGCATGTCAGGTCATTGAGCCAACGTTATCATCCGATGCTATCCGAGAATACAGCAAGTAACCGGTTAGAGCCGGGTACGGCGGTCGACGGCGTCGGCAGAGAGATTGTCGTAGCTCATGACCAGTTCTCGATCGTTGCGGAGTCCTATCGCACGATACGAACCGCGCTCATGTTGTCCCAGGCAGAGCGACCTCCGAAAGTGATTCTCTTAACCAGCCCCTGTCCGAATGAGGGCAAGACCGTCACGACCCTCAATCTTGCAATTGCGCTTGCGCAAGGCGGCAAGCGCGTTCTCGCCATCGATGCGGATCTGCGCAAGGGGCGGTGCCATCAACTGCTGCACCGTAAAAATTATCGCGGGCTGGCGAACGTTCTGACCGGTGATGTCGATGTCAAACAGGTCATTCAAGAGACCTCGATTAAAGATTTTTATTTGTTGCCTAGAGGCTCGCTACCGCCTAATCCGGCTGATCTTTTGATGTCGCAGAGAATGCGGGACATTCTTAGTGAGTTACGGACTCTGTTCGATTTTGTTGTAATCGACTCGCCGCCCATCATCGCGGTTAGCGATGCCGCGGCGCTCTCGGTACTATGCGACGGTGTGGTGCTCGTGTTCAACGGCGAAAAAACGACCACGCCGAGTGCTCGCCGCGCGACGGAGCGGCTCGACAAAGTCGGTGCCCATATTTTGGGCGTTATTTTAAACGCGATTGATATCAGAGACCCTGAGTACCTGGATTATCGTTCCTATTACCCGTCCTACTACGCCTCCATAGATGAGGATTCAGGTTCAGAGTTTGAAAAGGCGTAATCCGCCGAAGTTTGCCCAGTGACTTGACTTGTTTAACCGCAAGCAAGCCATAGCAATCAATCTGTTTCTAGTAGCCCACGGGCGTGCTCGGTTAGAATTGGAATGGGTGTTGTTGGAGGAATTAGATGGATGTAAATGCTGAGCTTGCCGAGTTTCATGGACGGGCGGCAAGAGCGACGCAGAGCGCACAGCGGCGCCGGATTCTGCTCAGATACCGACGCATTCCAATCGTTCTGCTGCACATCGGGATCATCGCAGCGTCGAATTACTTAGCCTTTTGGTTAAAGTTCGACGGACGCATTCCGGTCAATGAAATTGCGCAATTTGTCAATCTCCTGCCCTGGCTGATCGTAATTCGCAGCCTGCTGTTTGTGCCATTCAAGCTATTTGAGGGTTTGTGGCGGTATACAAGCATTCTCGAACTGCGCAATATTATTATCGCCGCGGGTATCAGCAGCCTGGTATTTTACCTGTTTGTCCACGGCCTGTTAGGTCGGATTGACTATCCTCGCTCGGTATTCATCATCGATACGCTGTTGTTGATTTTCATGATGGGTGGGGTGCGTTTATCACGCCGGCTCCTTTCGGTGGCGCATCGCTTCAAAGGCGAGAGGAAAGTCTTGATATATGGTGCCGGCGATGCAGCTGAAATGATCGTTCGCGACATGAAGAATAATGGCGCGATGTACCGGTACGATCCGATCGGTTTTGTCGATGATAATCCCGCCAAGGTTGGCCAGCATATTCACGGCGTGCCGGTGCTCGGGTCGCGCCACGAAATAGCGAAAATCGTCGAAACTTATAAACCCGATGAATTCTTGCTCGCGATACCGAGCGCCTCGGCGGCCCAGATCAGAAGGATGCTCAACGATGTTACGGCGTTCAAAGGCCCGATAAAGACGCTTCCCACGCTTGACAAGCTTGGTCATGACCGGGTGGGCGTCAATCAGATTCAAAACTTATCCGTCGAAGATCTACTCGATCGTCTGCCCGTGGGATTGGATCTTCGTCCTGTCAACGATCTGGTGTGCGGGAAAAATGTCCTGATCACCGGAGCCGGTGGGTCAATTGGCTCGGAATTGAGCCGGCAAATCGCACGATATCGCCCGGCTCGCTTGATTCTCTTGGACAGCGCGGAAAGCGCGCTCTATGACATTAGCATGGAGCTGCGGCGTTCTTGGCCGGATCTTCAGCAGGTAGCGGTTCTCGCTGACATCAAAAATAGCGGATCCCTGGACAAAACCTTTTCTGAACACAAGCCGCAGATCGTTTTTCATGCCGCGGCCTACAAACATGTACCGATGGTGGAAGATTATCCAGCTGAAGCTTTGCTCAATAACGTTGTCGGCACTCATCGTCTGATTCAGATGGCGCTCCGAAAGAAAATCGAGAGATTCATCCTGATCTCTACGGATAAAGCGGTCAACCCGACGAACGTGATGGGTGCAACCAAACGGATCGGTGAGATTTACGTTCAGACCTTGGCAAAAAATGCCGGTGCTGATGGCCCCCTCTTCGCGGCGGTTCGCTTCGGCAATGTCTTGGGCAGCAATGGCAGCGTTGTTCCCTTATTTATCCGGCAAATCGAGCAGGGCGGACCTGTAACGATCACGCATCCGGAAATCACTCGGTATTTCATGACGATTCCAGAAGCGGTTCAGCTGGTTTTACAATCCGCTGCCTTGGCGCGAGGGGGCGAAATCTTTGTTTTGGATATGGGCGAACAACTCAAGCTGCTCGAGATGGCGCGTCACCTGATTCGTTTGGCGGGCTTCATTCCCGAAAAAGAAATACCGATTAAAATCATCGGACTACGGCCGGGTGAGAAGCTACGGGAAGAATTGGTCGCGATGGACGAGATGATCGTACCCTCGGAGATAGAAAAAATTATGCGCGTGCAATCGGCCTGGATTGCAGACCTCGACTTCGTGACGCAGAAAATTGAAGAAATCGAGCGTTTTGCGCTCAAAGGTCAAACACCTGCGGCCCTCCAACTTTTGTGCGAACTCGTGCCGACATTTCGACCGATCAATCCCGAGACTTCCGAACAACTGCGGCAAAGCCGAACCGCCGCCGGTGCGCTCGCTGCCTTGCAAGTTGCCAATCAGTCGATTTGAGTTGACTTATTGGATCACGGGGAGCGCTCGTGTTTTTTCAATTACTCGGCAGTTGCTAGACTCTTTTCTCGTCGATTTAGATTGAGGGGTAATCTGAATGGAACTTCGGCACGAAACCGTTTTGTCGTCGATACAGCCAAGCCCGGCTCCGCTGCCAAACTTGGCAAGAGAGCTCAAAAAGCGGATTCGCACCCGGACAGCAAAGACTGGGATCATCGGTTTGGGATATGTGGGGCTTCCGCTGGCCCTGCAGTTTGCGCATTCAGGAGTGAAAGTCCTGGGCCTTGATATTGATCAGGTCAAAGTGGAATCACTTAACAGTGGCCAAAGTTACATCAAACATATTCCCTCTGAGATCATTGCAGAGGTGGTGAAAACTCGGAAGTTTTCTGCGACGACGAACTTTAATCGTCTGAGTGAAGTCGAGGCGATCATCATTTGCGTACCAACGCCCCTGAATAAAAATCGCGAGCCGGACATTTCATTTATTATCCAGACCGGACAGGCGATCGCTCCACACCTGGCGAAGGGAACCTTGGTTGTTTTGGAG
>Ga0079220_10000402_pt1 | contig 10599 bp, 8 predicted proteins | sample GAAS100_FD_75071 | JGI IMG/M metagenome (GOLD analysis project Ga0079220, IMG submission 75071) | Agricultural soil microbial communities from Georgia to study Nitrogen management - GA AS100 | ecosystem: Environmental > Terrestrial > Soil > Agricultural land | place: USA: Georgia | collected... | reverse complement strand
GCTCCGTCTCGATGATCGCTCGATTGCCGTGCGCGTTCGCGCGTCGGACTCGGTTCGCTACAACCCGCAGCAGCTTGGCGCGCTTCCGATCGTCGCGCCGCAAACGAAGGCCGCTGTCCCGCTGTCGTCGCTCGCCAACTTCCACGCGCAGGACACGCGCGGGGAGCTCCTGCGGCAGAACCAGCAGCAGATGATCGAGATCCATTCCGATCTCGCCGACAGATCGTTAGGTGCGGTGATGAACGACGTCCGCGCGATTCTCGCCAAGAACCCACCGCCGAATGGTATCCGTCTCGAGATCGGCGGACAGTATGCGAGCCAGCAGGAAGCCTTCCACGCGTTGCTGTTGGTGCTTTTTCTCGCCGCGGCGAGCGTGATCGCGGTGATGGTGATTCAGTTCCAGTCGTTCGTCGAGCCGCTCGTGATTCTGCTTGCGGCGCCGCTGTCCTTCGTCGGCGCGATGTTACTGCTGTTGATCACCCGGACGCCGCTCAACGTCGCGAGCTTCATGGGACTGATTCTGCTCGTCGGTCTGATCGTCAAGAACGGCATCATCTTGCTTGACTTCACGCGGCATCGGATGCGAACGGAAGGTCTCGCGCTCGAGCCGGCGATCCGCGAGGCGGCGCGCATTCGACTCCGACCGATTCTCATGACGACGCTCTGTACGTTGTTCGGGCTGTTGCCATTGGCGCTCGGACTCGGCGCCGGGAGCGAGCTGCAGAAGCCATTGGCGCTCGCCGTCATCGGTGGCTTGGCATTGTCGACGCCGATCACACTATATCTGGTACCGACGCTACTCGTTGCCATTCGTGGCCGGGATTATACGGTCTCGGGAGGAGAGCGCGCGTAAGGCCGAGCCCGGCGACTGAAGATCTCGCTAAGACGCGTCCGCCTCGCCCACGGTGGCACGCTTACTGTCATGCACGCAGGTGCCAATTCAGGATACTCACGCCACCAACACAATGCATCGATCGACCATACAATTGACAATTAGAAGTTTGATAACGTCCGTCGCCATCGCCGCGAGTCTCTATGGCAACACCGCGGTCGCGCAGCCGGCCTTGCCGCCCAAGGCCAAGGCGGACAGCGCGAAGGTGCCGGCGCCGCTCTTCACGACGAAGGATTTCGTCATCGCTGGCGCGTTCGTCGTCGGCACGGTAGCGATGTTCCCCTTCGACGAACGGCTGGCGAAGCACCTCACGAATCCGGGCGCTCAGGCGAACAAGTTCTTCAAGGATGCGTCGAAGGGCGTCGAATGGATCGCGAGTCCCGGCTCGTACGTGATCGGCGGCACGCTCTACGCTGTCGGGCGGATCGGGAAGTTCGAGCGCGTGGCGGATCTCGGATGGCATGGCACCGAGGCTGTGTTCGTCGCTGACGTGGTCACGTATGCGCTGAAGGGAATGGCGGGGCGTGCGCGACCATTCGTCGCCGCCGATACGAGTCCGCATAATTTCAAATTCTTGAAAGGCTTCGGCGACGGGAATCGGCAATCGCTCCCTTCGGGACATACGACGTCCGCCTTTGCAGCGGCGGCCGCCGTGACCGCGGAGACGGGGACATGGTGGCCGAGGTCGACGTGGGTCATCGGCCCACTCATGTACGGCGGCGCGACGATGGTGGGACTTTCGCGCATGTACCACAACAAACATTGGGCGTCGGACGTCGTGCTCGGCGCCGCGATCGGCACGTTCAGCGGCCAGAAGATTGTCCAATACTCGCACGCGCATCCGACACGACTCGACAAGGCGTTGCTGCACGTCTCGGTGCTTCCGGATGGAGACGGTCGCTGGGCGATCACCGTGACGCGGTCGCTGCCCTAAGTCTGTCATCGTGCCGTCAGGTATGCGCTCTAGGCTTCCTGACGCATTTTATGGAGGACCAATGAAGACTATCAAGTTCGCAACGTTGCTCGCGGCAATGCTCACACTTGGCAGTGCCGCGGTGGCCTCGGCACAGAAGCCGGAGAGCCAAGCTGCGCTCAAGAAGGAAGCGAAAATCGCCGAGACGGCCGCGCGCAAAACGGCGCTCGCGGCGGTACCTAATGGCAAGGTGCAATCGCACGAGCTAGAGCGCGAGAACGGAAAGCTGATCTATTCGTACGACATCAAGGTCTCCGGCAAATCGGGCATCGAAGAGGTCAACGTCGATGCAATGACCGGCGCGATCGTCGCGCAGCAGCACGAAGACGCGAAGGCCGAAGCGAAAGAGAAGAAGGCCGAGGCACAAGCGAAGAAGAAACCGTAACGCCTCGAGCGGTCGATGTCAGACGCGTCGAGCGGCAGCGGACTGTCGTTCACTGAGCGTGCGCGGCAGTTTCTCGCGGCGCGCTTCGATCCGAAGTCGCAGCTCGGATTAGGGCTCACGATCAGCCTCGGCGCATTCGTGCTCGCGATCTGGGCGTTGAGCGGCTTGCTCGACGCAGTGCTCGACAACACGACGCTCGTGCGAGTCGACATGCGTGCGGCGGCGTGGTTTCATGCCCATTCGACGCCGACGGGTTTGAAGATCTTCGACGTCATCACGCAGCTTGGCGCCCCCGCCGTCGACGTCGTGATCGTCCTCGTCGGGATCTATCTCTGGCGCGCGCGGGAGCACTTGCTGCTCTGGAGCTGGCTCGCGGCAAACCTTGGGAGCAAGGTCGTTGAGCACGTGCTCAAGAGCACCGTACACCGCTCACGCCCGGAGTACAGCGCGTCGTACTTGTTCACGCAGTCGTACAGCTTTCCCAGCGGCCACTCGATGGGTTCGACTGTCTGCTACTTGCTGCTGTCCTATCTGATCGTCATGCGAGTCCCGATGCGCTCGACTGCGCGCGCTGCTGTATATGTCCTCGCCATCGCATTGATTCTCGCTGTGGCATTCAGTCGACTCTATCTCGGTGTGCATTACCCGAGCGACGTCGTCGGCGGGATGGCAGCCGGCGTGGCGTGGCTATCCGTGTGCGGCGCGACGCGGCGGGTCGTCGCCCACCGCTGGAGTCTTTCGACCTAACGAGGAAGTGTGGCCGCCGGGGTCGGTGCCTCGCCGCCCATCTTCTCGACGCCCATCTCCACCGCCATGGATCGCCATTCTTCTCGCGAGACGATCTGGGTCGTCGAATCGCGGAACGTCGACACTGCGCGGAGAATCGTCGCACGCTTCTCACGCGCGGGAATCAGGGGCGACGTGAGAATATCCGCGACGACGTCGTGCAGCGAATGCAGATTGTCGAAGATGATCGCCGCGTCCGGATACCGCGCCGCGAAGCGCGGCGCAACGGCGGCCGCGAGTGGCATCATCGTCGGCATGTGGACGGGTGCATCCGCGAGGAAGGTCCAAAACCGCGCCGTCGCCGCGTCGATGTTGCGGCGGCGCCCCGCGGCGTCGTTCGTCGCCAGCAACGCGTCGTAGACCGCCATCTGATACCAGTGATACGACCAGAGCAGGCCGTTGAACTTCGGATTCTCTTTCCGAAAGACGAGCGAGTAGGACGCGCCTTCCATCAACGTCATGCTCTTCGGCAACATGCTCAACGCCACGTCACGGCGACTCGCGTAATAGCGCAGGAGCCGCGCGACGCGGGCATCGCGCTTGGCGCTATCGAGCTTTGCGTCGGCGAGCACGTCGTACAATTGCCGGTGTAGCATGTGCGTCCAGTCGAACACCTCGGCGAGCTCGGGGACGAGCGTGGTGTACGTTGGGCCGACCGCGTGCTCCTCGAGTGGAAGGTCGGGCGGGTTTACGAGCAGGCGCGTCGTGATGAACGTGAATTCGCGCCCTTCGATGTTTCGCGACGCGATCTCGGGACGCGCCCCGTCGCGCAACAGTCGTTCGTACAGAATCGCATGTCCGTAGTCGAACGCGTTGAACAGTCGGTCGGACTGCGGGTAGCTGTTTCGGAACGCCCAGTTGTAGGAGCCACCGAGGTAGGTCTGCTCGGGAACGCGTGAGAAGGACGTGCAGCCGCTCCATAAAGCGGCGACGACGAGCGTGAGGATTGTGCAGATCCCGCGCGCGGGCCATCCAGTCCTGTGGCGTCCACTCATCGTCGACCAGCTCCCGTTCCAGGCTCCGTCCGCGGAGCATCCACAGAGAAACAATAGCACTAGACGCGGGCGCCGGCCCACTGCGTGGTAGTGACCTGAGCGCGCGGAGGGCCGAACTGGTCGGGTTGATTTTTGCATAGGCGGAGGCCAATGACTTTGGCTTTCGCGTGGGAATCAACACGCCCTCTCGGCGCCGCCGCCGTCCTACTGGCACTCGCAACGGCCGGCGCGCGAGCGCAGGACAGCACGGCCAGCACGAGCTGCGACGGCAAGACCATCCGCGAGATCCACGTCTCGGCGCTTCGTCCCCCTTTCAAGGGTGAAGGCGCCTACTGGCGTCGCATCGCCCGCTCCATCGGTTTACATCACGCGACGACGGACACCGTCATCATCCGCCGGTTTCTCGCACTCGAGAGCGGCGAAGAGTGTTCAGACTTCCGTATACGCGAGTCAGCGCGTCTTCTTCGCGAGCAACCGTTCCTGACCGATGTGAGTGTCAAGAGCGTGCCGGTCGACGCCAGAGGCGTGCGTATCGACGTCCAGACAACAGACGAAATCTCCGCGCTCGCGTCGGCGTCGTTCGGGCACGGCCACGTCTCGTACCTCGAGCTCGGCAACGAAAACATGTTCGGTGACGCGTGGCTGCTCGCCATCCACGGTGCGAATCGAGAGCTCGAGGGACGTTCCGCGGGCTTTCGCATGACTGATTATCAATTTCTCAAGAAACCGTATCAGCTAGAGGTCCAGGGCGACTGGGGGCAACACGCGTCGTCATGGCTCGTCGGCGCGTCACACGCGTATCTGACCGACTTGCAGCGCGTCGCGTGGGAGGTTGGTTTCGGGCGTACTAATCCCGAGTTGGTCGCTCTCAGCCGCGGCGAAGATGTCGACGCACTCGCCTTGCAGGCCCGCAACTTCGGTGCGGACATCGGGGGTGTGGTGAGGCTCGGCAAGCTGAAGACGCCGATACTCGTCGGCGGAGTCGTGACTTTCGTGCGACGCGAAGTAGTGGGCGCTCTTGCGGTGACCGACACGGGTCTCGAGCCGGACACGACGCTGGTGAGTCGATATCCGAAGTTTTCGCGCGCGCGATTCGGCGGCATCCTTGGTTGGCGAAATCTGAACTTCGTCACGGTCAACGGCTTCAACGCTGTGACGGCGACGGAAGACGTGCCGACGGGCGTGCAGCTCTTCACTCAGCTCGGCCGAGGGACGCACAGCCTGGCCGGCGCGAGCGACATCTACACACTCGGTGACATTCTGGCTGGGGTCGGCTCGGGGGTGAGCTACGCGGAGCTGCATCTGATCACGGAGGGTCGACGTGAAATCGGCCTTCCGGCCTGGGATGGGATCGTGAGCAGCGGGTTCCTCGCGCTGTACCTCAAGCCGACGGAAAACAATCTGCTCCGTGCCTGGGCGGCATTCGCCGGTGGGTGGCGTGTTCAAACACCATTTCAGCTCGGCCTCGAGGCTGAGAATCAGCGGCTGATCGGTTACCGCGCCGCGCTGTTCGGAGGGCGTCGCGTCGGCGCCGGCCTGCTCGCACGCCATGTCGTGCCGAGCATAACGAGTCGCGGCGACGTTGGCTTTGGCGTGTTCGCGAACGCGGCGCGACTGTGGGCGGGCGACGCACCGTTCGGCATGAATACGCCGGTGCTGCCCAGCGCCGGCATTGCTCTCTTTGCCGCCGCGCCCAAGGGCTCGCAACGTACGCTCCGTATCGACATCGGCACCGCGCTGCGCACGGGGATCGTTCGCTCTGGCTGGGAGGTGCGTCTCACCTACAGCGACTTCACCCGCACAGTGCTCACCGAGCCCGGCGACATCCTCGGCGCTCGCGAGCAGCTGATCGGGCCGAACGTGTTCAGACCGTAAGTGCGGGCGCGCGTGCGCGGAGCGTTGAGCGCGGGGCGCAGAGCGCGGAGGGCAGAGCGCGGAGGGAGTTCTTTGTCAGCACTCAGCTTCTAACACAGGACGCTAGATCCATCGTCGCTTCGCTCCTCAGGATGACAATCACGCTTCACGCTCCGCGCTCAACGTTCAGCGCTCCGCTCTGCGAGGACGAATCGGTATCCCACTCCCGGTTCGGTGACGATATAACGGGGCCTAACGACGTCACGCTCGATCTTTCGTCGCAGATGGGCGACCTGCACGCGCAAGTACTGCTGCGCGTCGCCGTATGTGCGTCCACTCCACACCTCGCGGAAGAGCTGTTGATGCGTGAGCGTTCGGCCCGCCTGCGTTGCGAGCGCCCGCAGTACGTCCCATTCCGTACGCGTCAGATGCACATATTCGCCGCGAACGGTCAGCGTGCGCGCGACGAGATCGATCACGAGCTCCCCACATTCGATCCGCGTGTCTGCGTCCGGCGTCTCACTCCGCGCGGCGCGGCGCAAAAGCGCGCGAACACGCGCCTGGAGCTCCGTCGTGCTGAACGGCTTCGTCACGTAGTCGTCCGCGCCGGCATCGAGCAGCGCCACCTTTTCTGTGTCCGAGTGACGCGCCGAAAGCACGAGAATCGGGGCGCGTGTCAGCTCGCGAAGCGCGCGACACAATTCCTCGCCCGACATGTCTGGCAGCCCGAGGTCGAGAACGATGAGCTGCGGTCGCTCGGTCGCGGCGGCGTCAAGAGCGCCCGCACCGTCCTTCGAATCGACGACTCGCGTCGACGGGCCTTGCAGCGCCGAGCGCACGATGCGCCGAATCTGCGGCTCGTCGTCGATGACGAGCACGGTCAGCGCAGTTGCCGGGGGTGTGGATGTGAGTTCGGACGACGGCACGGTCTGTTCTCGAGGCCTACAGAACGTTAACGCGGCCTCACCCGTGGCACCCCATTCTTGACAGCGACGCTGCTGGACCTCAGTTCTCAAGCGGGTCCTGAAGACAAAACTCGGACGAGGAGCGAGCTCAATGCGACGTTCCACGACGGTTGTCGACGGTGCAGTTGGCGGACTACTCGCCGGCGCGGTGGTGGCCGCCTGGTTTTTCGTGTTCGATCTCGTGACCGGTCATCCCTTCAATACACCGCGGGTACTTGCGGCGGCGCTCCTGGGACACGAGGCGACGCTCACGACGACGCGCCTCCTCGCGGTCTACACGCTTCTTCATCTTGGTGTCTTCGCGTTGCTGGGCATCGGTGGAGCGCTTCTGATGCGCCTCACCGGCGAAGTGCCACGGCTTCTGACCGGAGCGCTCTTCGGTGTCGGTGCACTGAGCGCGACGCACTACGGCGGGCTGCTCTTACTTGGTGTCCCGGTCCTCCCCCTGTTGCCGCCCGTCCAGGTGCTTGCCGCGAACCTCGTCGGCGGCGTCGCGATGATGCTCTACCTGCATCGGACCACGCACGATCCGACGCCATTCGGGCCGGCGATGCTCAAGCAGTATCCGATCGTCGCCGACGGATTGATCACGGGTACGATAGGAGCCGCCGCAATTGCGCTCTGGTTCCTTGTGCTCGATGCGCTGGGTGGGCGTCCGCTCTTCACGCCCGCCGCGTTAGGCTCGGCGATTCTGCTTGGCGCACAGTCGAGCAACGAAGTTCACCTATCCGTCGGAATCATCGTCGCATACACGTGCATTCACCTGTTGGCGTTCTTCGGCGTCGGCGTTGCGCTCGAATGGGGTGCGCGTCAGCTCGAACGTTTCCCATCGTTCTGGCTCGTCGCGTTGATCGCCGTGATCGTACTCGACGTGCTGTTCGTGGGAGTCGTCGGTAGCCTCGCGCTCTGGGTGCTCGGTGCCGTCGGCCTATGGGCGGTCGTGATTGGCAACCTCATCTCCGTTTCCGCAATGGGCTACCGCGTATGGCGCGAGCGCCCGGAGCTTCGGGAGCGCTTTGCCCACGTCCCGGAAGGAACGCGCGCATGACGTCGACGCTACGGCACGAAAGCAGTTCATAAAAAATTCATAAAAAGCCGAACGCAAGACTGTCCGCGGTGTGGCCGATGCGCGTCGTTCAGAGACGTAGACACTGCGCATCTGCCGCATCTGAATGCCCACCGCAATCAAACGTGTAAAGAACCTGCTCGTCGGCCGACCATTGCCGAGCGAGCGTCTCGAGCACGAAAGACTCAGTAAGAAGACAGCTCTCGCGGTCCTCTCCTCGGACGCCATCTCGTCGGTCGCTTACGCGACGGACCAGATCCTGTTCGTCCTCGGGGGCGCGATCGGCCTGGCGGCGATCCAGTTTGTGCTGCCCATCTCCGCCGTCATCGTCGGCCTGTTGATACTCGTCGCGCTGTCGTATCGGCAGACGATCTTCGCGTATCCCGGCGGCGGCGGATCGTACACGGTTGCCAAAGACAACCTCGGCGTCGGCACGGGGCTCGTTGCCGCCGCGGCGTTGCTGACCGACTACATCCTCACCGTCGCAGTATCGATATCGTCCGGCGTTGCCGCTATCACATCAGCGTATCCGATCCTGCTGCCGCACACCGTGCTCCTCTGCTTGGTGTCGATCGTATTGTTGACCATCGTCAATCTTCGCGGCGTGCGCGAGTCGGGAATCGCCTTCAGTTTGCCGACGTACGCGTTCATTCTCGTTATGCTCGCGCTCATCGTAACGGGCATTTACCGCGGGTATTCGGGACACGAGCTCGCGCCGATCGGGGCGCCGATCAAGGTCGATCCGACGTCGGCAAGACAGCTTCTCCATACGCCGGCGGGTTTCGCATTCTTTTATCTGATGCTCCGCGGCTTCGCCGAAGGGTGCGCGGCGATGACCGGTACCGAGGCGATCTCGAATGGCATCTCGGCATTCAAGACGCCGGCGCCCCGCAACGCGTCGGTCACGCTCATTTGGATGGTGACTATCCTCGCCGCGTTCTTTCTCGGCACGAGCGCGCTCGCGCAGCATTACGGGGTGATGCCGACGACCGAGCAGACGGTGCTCTCACAACTCGGTCGTCACATCTTCGGCAATACGCCGCTGTACTACTTCTTCCAGTACGCGACCTTCGCGGTTCTGGTTCTCGCGGCGAACACGGCCTTCGCCGACTTCCCGCGCCTCGCCGGCATCCTCGCCAACGATCGCTTCATGCCGCGGCAGTTCTCGGCGCGAGGCGACCGGCTCGCCTTCTCCAACGGCATCATCACGTTGGCGCTCATCGCGATGGCGCTGGTCGCGCTCTTCCATGGCGACACGAATGCACTGGTGCCCCTGTACGCGATCGGTGTATTCATCTGCTTTACGCTGTCGCAGGCCGGGATGGTCGTGCATTGGGTGCGCACCAAAGGGCCATCATGGCGATGGCGCGCGGCGCTCAACGGCATTGGTGCGGTGGCGACCGCGCTGGTGTCGCTCATTCAGATCGTCACGAAGTTCACCAGCGGCGGCTGGATCGTCGCGCTGATCATTCCAGTGATCATCGTTCTGCTGCGCAAGATCCACCGCCACTACGAGCAGTTCTCGCGCGAGATCACCTTTGATGGTCTGAGTCCGATCACACCGCTCCACCACACCGTGATCGTGCCGGTGCACGGCATCACCAAGGCGGTCGCGGGGGCACTCGTGTACGCGACCACGATCTCGGACGAAGTGCTCGCCGTCTACGTCGAGGTCGACAAGCGCGAGACGATGGAGCTTCAGAAGGCCTGGGACGAATGGGACATCGGCGTACCGCTCGTTGTTCTCCCGTCACCGTATCGTTCCGTGCTCCGGCCCCTCGTGGAGTACGTTGAGAATTTACGAATGGTCATGCCTGGCGAGCTGGTCACGGTCGTGGTGCCCGAGGTCGTACCGCGCCGCTGGTGGGAGCACTTCCTCCACAACAAGACCGCTCTCTATATACGCACGGCATTCCTCTTCAAGCCAAACGTCGTCGTCACGAGCGTTCCGTACTTGTTAGGACACTCCTATCGCCTGCGCGACCTGATCGACTACGACGACGACCTCGAAGAGGCGACGCCGGTGCCTCGCATTCCTTTTCGCAATTCCGGGCCGCGTCGGGCGATAAATGAGTAGGCATGTCATCGCTCAGGATGGCAGCTCCATAGCTGGCAAATAGAGAGTGAACACACTCCCGCCCCCGTCGCGCGCCGAGTAGACCAGCCGGCCCTTCTGCGCCTCGGCGACGCGACGCGCGATTGACAGACCCAGTCCTGCGCCTCCGACGTCCGGCGGTGAGCCGGTAGGACGCTGGAAGGGCTCGAAAAGGCGAGGCACGCGGTCGGAGGGAATGCCCGGTCCGCGATCCGCCACGTGAACGGCGATCTCGCCGTTCACGCGCTCGGCCGTCACCTCGATCGGCGCGCTACTGCGGTCATACTTCTTCGCGTTCTCGACCAGGTTGGCGAGCGCGCGCAGCGCCTGAACGAAATCGAAGCGGCCGAAAAGCAACGCGTCGCCCGCCGGTAGCGTCACCGCGAGCTGCTTGGTGCCTAACGAAGCTTCGACGCGCTGTACGAGGGCGCCGAGCAGGTCGTCGACGGCGTTGAGCTCGAGATGAACTGGCAGTGCGCCCGCATTGAGCCGCGACAGATCCAGCAAGTCGGCGACGAACCGGTTCAATCTGTCCGCTTCCTGCTCGATGATCTCACTTCGCTCGTCACCGAGCGTGCCGAGATCGTG
>Ga0079220_10000399_pt1 | contig 10614 bp, 11 predicted proteins | sample GAAS100_FD_75071 | JGI IMG/M metagenome (GOLD analysis project Ga0079220, IMG submission 75071) | Agricultural soil microbial communities from Georgia to study Nitrogen management - GA AS100 | ecosystem: Environmental > Terrestrial > Soil > Agricultural land | place: USA: Georgia | collected... | reverse complement strand
TCGGGACGGCTCGAAGGACCCTCTCGTGCGCAGCATCGCAGCCGCCTCCGCCAATTTCAACCCCCCGCCAGCCAGTCCTGCGCGCGGCGTCGGCCGGATGTCCAGTTGCGTTGCGGCTGCCGGCCGGGGTAGCGTTGCACCCTTCGCGCCCAGCGCCCCAAAGGCCTTCGGGCGCAACCGCACGTTCAAGGAGGCATTTCCGATGGCCCGTTCTCCAACGGCCGCGCGGCCGGCGCCGGCGCGGCAGACCCGGCTGCTCGTCGCGACCCGCAAGGGGCTGTGGACGCTGACGAGCGACCTCGCCCGCAACGGCTGGCGGCTCGCCGGCCCGCAGTTTCTCGGCCACATCGTCCACCACGTCGTCGCCGATCCGCGCGACCGGCGCACGCTGCTCGCGGCCGCCCGCACCGGGCACCTCGGCCCGACGATCTTCCGCTCGGTCGACACCGGCCGGACGTGGAAGGAAGCGACGCGCCCACCGGCCTTCGCGTCCGGCAGCGGTCGCACCGTCGACCATACGTTCTGGCTCGCGCCCGGTCACGCGGACGAGGCGGGCGTCTGGTATGCGGGGACGTCGCCGCAGGGACTGTTCCGCTCGACGGATGCAGGCGCGACGTGGGAGGGCGTCGACGGCTTCAACGCGCATCCGCAGCGCAAGGCATGGTGCGGGGGAGACCAGGACGGAACGCCCGACGGCCCGAAACTGCACTCGATCCTGATCGATCCAAGAGATGCGAAGCATCTGTACATCGGCATGTCGAGCGGCGGCGTGTTCGAGTCGGTCGATGGCGGCGCGGACTGGCGGCCGCTGAACCGCGGCGTGCGCGCCGACTTCCTGCCCGAGCCGACACCCGAGTACGGCCACGACCCGCATTGCGTGCGCTTCGCCGGCGGCAATGCCGATCGGCTGTACCAGCAGAATCACTGCGGCATTTATCGGCTCGATCGTCCGGGAGACACGTGGCAGGAGATCGGCAGCGCGATGCCGAAGTCGGTCGGATCGGTCGGGTTTCCGCTCGCCGTGCACCCGCGCGACCCCGATTCGCTGTGGGTGCTGCCGATGGATGGGACGAGCGTCTGGCCGCGCACAGCGCCCGGCGGCCGTCCGGCGGTCTACCGCTCGCGCGACGGCGGCAAGTCCTGGAAGCGGCAGGATCAGGGCTTGCCGCGCTCGCAGGCGTGGTGGACGGTCAAGCGCCAAGCGATGACGACCGACGCGCGCGAGCCGACCGGCGTCTACTTCGGCACGACGTCGGGCGAGGTGTGGGGCAGCCGCGACGAAGGCCGCACGTTCCGCTGTCTCGCGCGCCATCTGCCGCACATCTTCGCGGTCGAACTCGGATGATCATGCTGCACGGGTCTGCGAATGGTCGACTCCTTCTCCCCGCGCCCGGAGCAGGTTGGGAAGAGGCGCCGCGATGACCGCGCGCTCGTCGATCGAGGCGGCGTCGGTCGTGCGCGTGCGCCTGCCGTCGCCGCTTCGCTCCTACACCGGCGCGGCGGAGGTCGGCGTCGCCGTGCCGGTGCTCGCGCCGGAATTGCCGCCTACGATCGGCGGCGTTCTCGCCGGACTCGACATCGCGTATCCCGGCATTCGGTTTCGCATCGTCGACGAGCAGGGGCGCGTGCGGCCGCACATCAAGCTCTTCGTCGGCAACGTCGTCACGCGCGACCTCGGAGCGCCGATTCCATCGGGCGCCCCGCTGATGATCGTCGCGGCGCTGTCCGGCGGCTGAAGCCGGTCGGTTCCAGGCGCTTCTTTGCACTGCAACAATTCATTGCGGAGCCCGGCCGGTCCCGGTTAAAATCGCGGACTTTGCTTGGCAGTTTGGTCAGGCTCGGTCGGCCCGAGCGGATGGTGCAAAAGCCCCTTTCCACCCGGCCGTTTCGGGCCGTGCTCGTCTGGCAGGCGGCAGCGACGATCGCCATCGCGGCGATCTCGGGCCTTCTCGCCGGCGTCCACGGCGCGTTGTCGGCGGTGCTGGGCGGCGTGATCAACCTGTCGGCAGGCGCCGTCTACGCGTTCGTGCTCGCGATCGCGCCCCCGACGACCGCGGGAGCCACGATCGTCGCGCTGTTTCGCGCCGAAGCGGCGAAGATCCTCGTGATCATCGGCCTCATGTGGCTGGTGCTCTCGACATACCGCGATGCGGTGCTGCCGGCGCTGGTGGCGGCCTTCGTCGTCACCGTGCTGCTGTTCCGCGTCGCCCTGTTCGTCCGCGAGTGAGTGCTGGCTCGACCCGATTGTTCCGATGGCCGCTTCCTACGAAACACCCACCGAATACATCAGCCACCACCTGACGTTCCTGACGCAGCCGGCGCACACCGGCGGCTTCTGGAGCTTCAACGTGGACACGATCATTACGACGATCCTGCTCGGCGTGCTGACGTTCGGCTTCATGTGGCTCGTCACGCGCAAAGTGTCGACGGGCGTGCCGTCGAAGGTGCAGGCGTTCGTCGAGCTCTCGGTCGACTTCGTCAACGAGCAGGTGAAGAGCATCTACAACGGCACGACGCGCCTGGTCGCACCGATCGCGCTGACGACGTTCGTGCTGGTGCTGTTCATGAACGCGATGGACTTCCTGCCGATCGACATCGTCTCCATGGTGCTCGGGTGGCTCGGCATCCACACGTTCCGCTTCGTGCCCACGGCCGACGTCAACACGACGTTCGCGCTCGCGCTCGCCGTGTTCGGGCTGATGATCTTCTACAACATCCGCATCAAGGGCTTCGGCGGCTGGGTGCACGAGCTCTTCTGCGCGCCGTTCGGCTCGAACCCGCTGTTGTGGCCGTTCAACCTGCTGTTCAACGCCGTCGAGTACGTATCGAAGCCGCTGTCGCACTCGCTGCGGCTGTTCGGGAACATGTACGCCGGCGAGCTGATCTTCCTGCTGCTCGGCATGTGGGCCGCCACCGGCATCGTGGGCACGATCTTCGGCGCCGTGCTGCACCTCGGCTGGTCGATCTTCCACATCCTGATCGTCGTGCTGCAGGCGTACATCTTCATGATGCTGACCGTCGTCTACATCGCGATGGCGCACGAGCATCACTAAGCCGCCGCACGCGCGATCGACTACTCACCCGCTTCAACCAAACCCGCTTCAACGAAAGGAAAATCGAATGGACAAGCTGCAAGCCCTCGCGCTCCTCCAAGGCTACACCGGCGTCGGCATCGGCCTGATGATCGGACTCGGCGCCCTCGGCGCGTGCGTGGGCGTGGGCATCATGTGCTCGCGCTTCCTCGAAGGTGCCGCGCGCCAGCCGGAGCTGATGCCGCAGCTGCAGGCGAAGGTGTTCCTGCTGCTCGGCCTGATCGACGCGTCGTTCATCATCGGGCTCGGCATCGCGATGCTGTTCGCATTCGGCAATCCGCTGATCCCCGCCGGCTTGAAATAGCGCGCCGTCGCCCGACGTCCGAGAGGGAAGCGATGAACATCAACCTCACCATGCTGATGCAGGCCGTCGGCTTCGGCCTGTTCATCTGGTTCACGGCGAAGTTCGTCTGGCCGCCGCTGATGCGCGCCGTCGAGACGCGCCAGCGCCAGATCGCCGAAGGACTCGCCGCCGGCGAGCAGGGCCGGCAGAACCTCGTGACGGCTGAAAAGCGCGTGGCCGATCTCATCGCGGAGGCGAAAGCGAAGGCGAGCGAGATCGTCGCCACCGGGGAGAAGTTCAAGGCCGAGACGATCGACCAGGCGAAGGTCGAGGCCGCCGCCGAGCGCGAGCGCATCATCGCCGCGGCGAAGGCCGAGGCGCAGCAGGAATACGCGACGGCGCGCGAGCAGTTGCGCAATCAGGTGGCGGACCTCGCGGTCGCGGGTGCCGCCAAGATCCTGCAGCGCGAGATCGACGCGAAAGCGCACGCCGCGCTTCTCGACGACATCCGCCGCGGGCTCTGACGAGGAACGCGCGCTCATGGCGGAACTTGCCACCATCGCCCGACCTTACGCCGAAGCGGCGTTCGAAATCGCGCGCGACAGCCAGTCGCTCGCGTCCTGGGCGGACATGCTGAAGTTCGCGGCGACGATCGTCGGCGACGCGCGCGTCGCCGCGGCGCTCGACAATCCGCGGCTCGACGCGGCCGCCAAGGAGTCGCTGCTGCTGTCGATCGGCGGCGACCGCTTCACCGGCGAGGCGCGCAACTTCATCCGCGTGCTGGTGGAGGCGGAGCGCGTGTCGCTGCTGCCGGAAATCTCGGCGATGTTCGAGACGCTGAAGGACGACGCCGAATCGACCGCGAAGGCCACGATCGAATCCGCGTTCGAGCTGACCGATGCGCAGGTCGACGAATTGCGGGCGGCGCTCGAGCGGCGCTTCGGCAGGAAGATCGAGGCGACGGTCACCGTGAACCCCGCGCTGATCGGCGGGGCGCGCGTCACCGTCGGCGACTCGGTGCTCGATGGATCGGTGCAGGCGAAGCTCGCGGCAATGGCGGCGCAGCTTCGTGCCTAACGGAAATATGACGTGACGCGCGCAGCGCGCGCTCCGAGGAGACCTCCATGCAGTTGAATCCATCCGAAATCAGCGAGCTGATCCGCTCCCGGATCCAGAACCTCGATACGGGCGCCGAGGTGCGGACGCAGGGCACCGTCGTGTCGGTCACCGACGGCATCTGCCGCATCCACGGACTGTCGAACGCGATGCAGGGCGAGATGCTGGAATTCCCCGGCGACACGTACGGCCTCGCGCTGAACCTCGAGCGCGACTCCGTCGGCTCGGTCGTGCTCGGTGAATACGAGCACATCACCGAGGGCGACACCGTCAAGTGCACGGGGCGCATTCTCGAAGTGCCGGTCGGTCCCGAGCTGATCGGCCGCGTCGTCAATTCGCTGGGCCAGCCGATCGACGGCAAGGGCCCCATCGGCGCGAAGGAAACCGACGTCATCGAGAAGGTCGCGCCGGGCGTGATCTGGCGCAAGAAGGTGTCGCAGCCAGTGCAGACGGGCCTCAAGTCGATCGACGCGATGGTGCCGATCGGACGCGGCCAGCGCGAGCTGATCATCGGCGACCGGCAGACGGGCAAGACCGCCGTGGCCGTCGACACGATCATCAACCAGAAGGGCAAGGACCTGATCTGCGTGTACGTCGCGATCGGTCAGAAGGCGTCGACGATCAAGAACGTGATCCGCAAGCTCGAGGAGCACGGCGCGATGGCGTACACGATCGTCGTCGTCGCCACCGCGTCGGAATCGGCAGCGATGCAGTACATCGCGCCGTATTCGGGCTGCACGATGGGCGAGTACTTCCGCGACCGCGGCCAGGACGCGCTGATCATCTACGACGACCTCACCAAGCAGGCGTGGGCGTACCGTCAGGTGTCGCTGCTGCTGCGCCGTCCGCCGGGCCGCGAGGCGTATCCGGGCGACGTGTTCTACCTGCATTCGCGGCTGCTCGAGCGCGCCGCGCGCGTGAACGAGGAGTACGTCGAGCACTTCACGAAGGGCGCGGTCAAGGGCAAGACCGGATCGCTGACGGCACTGCCGGTGATCGAGACGCAGGCGGGCGACGTGACGGCGTTCGTGCCGACGAACGTGATCTCGATCACCGACGGCCAGATCTTCCTGGAGACCGACCTCTTCAACGCCGGCATCCGCCCGGCGATGAACGCGGGCATCTCGGTGTCGCGGGTGGGCGGCGACGCGCAGACGAAGGTCATCAAGAAGCTCGGCGGCGGCGTGCGCCTCGCGCTCGCGCAGTACCGCGAACTGGCGGCGTTTGCGCAGTTCGCATCCGACCTCGACGAGGCGACGCGCAAGCAGCTCGACCGCGGTCGTCTCGTCACCGAGCTCATGAAGCAGCCGCAGTACCAGCCGCTGCAGGTGAACGAGATGGCGCTGACGCTGTTCGCCGTGAACCGCGGCTACCTCGACGACGTGCCGGTCGAGAAGGCGCTCGCGTTCGAGGCGGCGCTGCGCCAGTTCATGAAGAGCAAGTACGCGGCGATCATGGACAAGATCGAGAAAACCAAGGACCTCACCGCGGACGACGAAAAGGCGCTGGCGGCGGCGATCGACGATTTCAAGAAGACCGGAACGTACTGATCCCGATGGCAGGCTCTAAGGAAATCCGGAACAAGATCAAGAGCGTGCAAAGCACGCGCAAGATCACGAAGGCGATGGAGATGGTCGCCGCTTCGAAGATGAAGCGCGCGCAGGACCGCATGCGCGCCGCGCGTCCTTACGTCGATCGCGCGTTCGCGATCGCCATGCATATCGCGAAGGCGAACACCGAGTATCGGCACCCGTTCCTCGTCAGGCGCGACGACGTGCGGCGCGTCGGCGTCGTCGTCATCACGACCGACAAGGGCCTGTGCGGCGGTCTGAACACGAACGTGCTGCGCGTCGTGACGCAGCGCTTCAAGGAGTGGCGGGGCAAGGGCATCGAGGTCGACTTCGTCGCCATCGGCAACAAGGGCGCGGGCTTTCTGAACCGCATGGGTGCGACCACGGTGTCGAGCGTCGTGCAACTGGGTGATCGGCCGCGGCTCGAGCGGCTCGTCGGCGCGGTGAAGGTGCTGATCGACGAGTACCTCGAAGGGCGTATCGACGAGATCCACATCTTCTCGACGAGCTTCGTAAACACGATGAAGCAGGACCCGCGGCAGATCCGCATCGTGCCGATTCCCGAGGAATACCGCACGGCGGCGGGCGAGCTGCGCACGTCAGGGCTGTCGGACGGCTCGTGGGACTACATCTACGAGCCCGATGCGCGCGAGCTCCTGAACGGCATGATGAACCGCTATCTGGAAGCGGTGATCTTCCAGATGGTGAACGAGAACATCGCCTCCGAGCAGTCGGCGCGGATGGTCGCGATGAAGGCCGCGTCGGACAACGCCGGCAAGATCATCAACGAGCTGCAGCTCATCTACAACAAGACGCGCCAGGCGGCGATCACGAAGGAATTGTCGGAAATTGTCGGCGGCGCAGCCGCAGTCTAGCGGTGTCGGACGTGTAATTATCCGCCGAGCCGGATTCGAATAATCACACCTTCCGACACCGCATTCGAGGAAACGAAATGGATCAGCGAGTCACCAATCAGGGAACGATCGTCCAATGCATCGGCGCCGTCGTCGACGTCGAGTTTTCGCGCGACCAGATGCCGAAGATCTTCGATGCGCTCAAGATGGACGAGATCGGGCTCACGCTCGAAGTGCAGCAGCAGCTCGGCGACGGCGTCGTGCGCACGATCGCGCTCGGCTCCTCGGACGGCCTGCGCCGCGGCATGCAGGTGGTGAACACCGGTGCGCCGATCTCGGTGCCGGTCGGCGGCAAGACGCTCGGCCGCATCATGGACGTGCTCGGGCGCCCGATCGACGAGCGTGGCCCTGTCGGCGCCGAGAAGCTGATGTCGATTCACCGGCATGCCCCCGCGTTCGACGAGCTGTCGCCGTCGACGGAGCTGCTCGAAACGGGCATCAAGGTCATCGATCTCGTCTGCCCGTTCGCGAAGGGCGGCAAGGTGGGACTCTTCGGTGGCGCCGGCGTCGGCAAGACGGTCACGATGATGGAGCTCATCAACAACATCGCGACGGCGCATTCGGGCCTGTCGGTCTTCGCCGGCGTGGGCGAGCGCACGCGCGAAGGCAACGACTTCTATCACGAGATGATCGAGTCGGGCGTCGTCAACAAGGACGACCTGTCGAAGTCGAAGGTCGCGATGGTGTACGGCCAGATGAACGAGCCGCCGGGCAACCGCCTGCGCGTCGCGCTGTCGGGCCTGACGATGGCCGAGTACTTCCGCGACGAAGGCCGCGACGTGTTGCTGTTCATCGACAACATCTACCGCTTCACGCTCGCGGGCACTGAGGTGTCCGCGCTGCTTGGCCGTATGCCTTCGGCCGTGGGCTACCAGCCGACGCTCGCCGAGGAAATGGGCCGCCTGCAGGAGCGCATCACGTCGACGAAGACCGGCTCGATCACGTCGATCCAGGCCGTGTACGTGCCCGCCGACGACCTGACGGATCCGTCGCCGGCAACGACGTTCGGCCACCTCGACGCGACGGTCGTTTTGTCGCGCGACATCGCTGCGCTCGGTATCTATCCGGCGGTCGATCCGCTCGACTCGACGTCGCGGCAGGTCGACCCGAACGTGATCGGCGACGAGCATTACAACTGCGCGCGGCGCACGCAGCAGACGCTGCAGCGCTACAAGGAATTGCGCGACATCATCGCGATCCTCGGCATGGACGAACTCTCGCCCGAGGACAAGCTCGTCGTGGCGCGCGCGCGCAAGATCCAGCGTTTCCTGTCGCAGCCGTTCACGGTCGCCGAAGTGTTCACGGGGTCGCCCGGCAAGTACGTCTCGCTCAAGGACACGATCAAGGGCTTCAACATGATCGTGAACGGCGAATGCGATTCGCTGCCCGAGCAGGCGTTCTACATGGTCGGCACGATCGAGGAGGCGTTCGAGAAGGCGAAGGCGCTGCAATAATGGCCAACACCATTCACGTCGACGTCGTCAGCGCCGAAGAGCAGATCTACTCCGGCGAGGCGGAGTTCGTCGTGCTGCCCGGCATGATGGGCGAGCTCGGCATCTATCCGCGCCATACGCCGCTCTTCACGCAGATCAAGCCCGGCTCGGTGCGCATCAAGCCCGCCGGTTCCGCGGGCGAGGAGCTCGTGTTCGTGCAGGGCGGTTATCTTGAAGTCCAGCCGCATCTGGTGACGGTGCTCGCCGACACGGCGATCCGCGCGAAGGATCTCGACGAGAAGGCGGCGCTCGAAGCGAAGCGCGCGGCCGAAGAAGCGATGCAGAACAAGACGTCGAAGGAAGAGATCGCGCACGCCGAAGCCGAGCTCGCGGCAGCACTCGCGCAACTCGACGCGATCCGGCGCCTGCGCCACCGCGCGTAGACCCCGCGCGTTTCGAAGCGGCGCTTCGCCGCCAGTCCATGCCGAGGGCAGCCGCGCGCTGCCCTCGTTTTCCTTGCGGCGCAACACGGCGGGCCCCTCGGCGGCCGCGCCCATCCACCGATTGCATCGCGGAGGACCCTTGCCTCTGGTACGATGCTGCATTGCAGCAATCCTGGAAAGCCCCCCATGGCCAGCCTGAACCAGACGATCGACCGATCGATCTCCATCTCCCGTGGTGTCGCGACCGTACTCGAGCGCCGCATTCGCGACGCCGTTGCGGCGCATGCCGACCGGATACGCCGCGCGCAGGCCGCGTACATTGCCGCCGGCGTGCCCGGGCGCGGCGTGAAGCCGCAGCAAGCGTGGCACGATGCCTGGGAATACGCGGTCGATTTCGCGCAGCGTTCGGCGCTGTTCTGGGACACGCTTCGCCAGCGCGGCAACAACTTCATCGAGCACGAGGAAGCCGGCAAGCCGCCGGTCCTCGCGTACAAATACGAAGTGCTGGCGGACGGCCGCACGTTCGAGCGTCCGGTCAATCACGCGCTCGTGCGCATCGTGCCGCCACGCGGCGTCGAGGTCGACGACAAGCTGCGGCCCTACATCATCATCGACCCGCGCGCCGGGCACGGCCCGGGCATCGGCGGCTTCAAGGAAGACTCGGAGGTCGGCGTGGCGCTGCAGGCCGGCCACCCCGTGTACTTCGTCATTTTCTATCCGGACCCCGAGCCCGGCCAGACGCTCGCCGACGTCACCGACGCCGAGGCGGAGTTCGTGCGCATCGTCGCCGAGCGCCATCCGCAAAGCTCGAAGCCCGTGCTCGTCGGCAACTGTCAGGGTGGCTGGGCGGTGATGATGCTCGCGGCGGCGCGTCCCGACATCGCGGGGCCGCTGGTCATCAACGGCGCGCCGATGTCGTACTGGGCGGGCAACGACGGCGACAATCCGATGCGCTACTCGGGGGGACTGGTCGGCGGCGCGTGGGTATCGCTGCTCGCGAGCGATCTCGGCGGCGGCAAGTTCGACGGCGCGCATCTCGTGCAGAACTTCGAGAGCCTCAACCCGGCGAACACGCTGTGGGAGAAGTACTACCACCTTTTCGACGACATCGACGACGAAGCGCAGCGCTTCCTCGAATTCGAGCGCTGGTGGGGCGGCTTCTACCTGATGAACGAGGAAGAGATCCGCTGGATCGTCAACAATCTCTTCATCGGCAACAAGCTCGCGCAGGGCGAGGCGCGGCTCGGGCCCGGCCGCTATTTCGACTTGAAGTCGATCCGCCAGCCGATCATCGTGTTTGCGTCGATGGGCGACAACATCACGCCGCCTCAGCAGGCGTTCAACTGGATAAGCGACCTGTACTCGAGCACCGAGGAGATCAAGGCGAACGGCCAGACGATCGTCGGCCTGATCCACGAGGACATCGGGCATCTCGGCATCTTCGTGTCGGGCAAGGTCGCGAAGAAGGAGCACACGCAGATCGTCTCGGTGCTGAAGTACATCCAGCAACTCCCGCCCGGTCTCTACGGGATGGAGATCCACGAGAAGCAAGGTTCCGACGGCAACGTCGAATACGACGTGACGCTGCATGAACGCAAGCTCGAGGACCTCAAGCGGCTGCAGAAATTCGATCGCGTCGACGAGAAGCCGTTCGAGGCAGTGGCGGCGCTCTCCGAGCTCAACGAGCGCGCGTACGAGTTGCTCCTGCGGCCGATCGTGCGCAACGCGACGCCCGAGTGGCTCGCGAAGCTCATGCGCGAAT
>Ga0079220_10000398_pt1 | contig 10617 bp, 9 predicted proteins | sample GAAS100_FD_75071 | JGI IMG/M metagenome (GOLD analysis project Ga0079220, IMG submission 75071) | Agricultural soil microbial communities from Georgia to study Nitrogen management - GA AS100 | ecosystem: Environmental > Terrestrial > Soil > Agricultural land | place: USA: Georgia | collected... | reverse complement strand
GAAATCCCTGGGGCCGAACGCGCGCACCAGCACGTAGCGTCCGATCGGCATCAGCAGCGCGCCGCCGATGCCCTGCAGCACGCGTGCCGCGACCAGTTGCGGCAGGGTTTGCGAAACGCCGCAGGCCAGCGAACCCAGCGTGAAGATCAGGATCGACGCGTCGAACACGCGTCGGGTGCCGAAGCGGTCGGACAGCCACGCGCTCGCCGGAATGCAGATGGCGAGTGTCAGCACGTAGCTGGTCAGCGCGGTCTTGAGCGAGATCGGCGGAACCGCCAGCGCGTGCGCGATGCTCGGCACCGCCGTGTTGACGATGGTCGAATCCAGCGTCTGCATGAAGAACGCAGCCGCGACCAGCCAGATCAGGCCGCGCATGCGCGCGATGCCGGCAGAAGAACTCGCTTCGGACATCGTAGGGGGTCTGGGTGGCCCGCGCGTCAAAAAGAATCGCCTAGTTTAACGTCCACCCGTCGAGGGACGACCGTTCGAAGCGGCTTTTGTGAGAAGTCAGGCCACGGATGGCCGTTCTGATCTGTCGCGAAGCACGCATGGCTCGACAACCGAAGGAATACGGGGTGCAGCGAACAGGGACGATCGCACAAGCTGTCGCGGAAAGGCGGCCAGGGATGGCCGGTTCCGCTTTTGCGCGGATGGACCCGCGAACAGGCAAGGCGTGTCCGGCCTGCGTCACCGGGGAGGGGTTCGACGCAGGCCGGATACGGGGGTGAGAACATGAACAGCCGGTAGCACGAGGGTTGCCACAGAACTGCCCACGACAAAGAGGGACCGCACCTCACCCATCGACGATAGTGCTACGGAAACCTTTCAGCTACCTTTCGTGGTGGAAATCCGGTCGCACGAAAAGGTGCGCCGTGACGGACTCCTCCAAGGCGGTGGTTAAACTTGCACGATGCATCGAGGTGTTTCCCAAAGACATGGCCAAATCATCCAGCAATCCTGCGGCAGGAACCCCGAGCGGACGCTCCGCGGCGCTGCGTCGAGCGATCGACGATGCCAATTACCGCTACTACGTGCTGGACGATCCTTCGATATCGGACGCCGAATACGACCGCCTGATGCGGGAACTGGAGGCGCTTGAATCGGAATATCCGGAACTGGCCACACCAGATTCGCCGACACGGCGCGTCGGTGCGCGCACGAGCGGCGGCTTCGCGCAGGTGCAGCATGCGCTGCCCATGCTTTCGCTGTCCAATGCCTTCACCGATGAAGAAGTGACGGCATTCGTGCGCCGGATCGCGCAGACGCTGGGACGCGCCGAGAAGCAACTGGTGTTCTCCGCAGAACCCAAGCTCGATGGTTTGGCGATCAGCCTGCGTTATGAGTCCGGGGCATTCGTGCAGGGCGCCACTCGCGGCGACGGAGCCGTCGGTGAGGACGTCAGCGCCAACCTTCGCACCGTCAAGGCCATTCCGTTGAAGCTGCGCGGCAGCGGCTACCCGGGCGTGTTGGAGGTGCGCGGCGAGGTATACATGCCCAAGGCCGCGTTCGAGGCTTTCAATGCCCGCGCCCGTGAGCGAGGCGAACGCACGCTGGCCAATCCCCGCAATGGCGCCGCGGGTTCGTTGCGGCAACTCGATCCCGGCGTGACAGCGACGCGTCCGTTGGCGTTCTATGCCTACGCCGTGGGCGAGGTACGCGATGGCAAGTTGCCCGACAGCCACTCGGCGACGCTGGGCCAGTTGCGCAAATGGGGATTGCCGGTGAGTCCGCAAGTGGAACGAACGGAGGGTTTGGACGGGTTGCTCGACTATTACCGCCGGATGGGGCAGCAGCGCGATGCGTTGCCGTACGAAATCGATGGCGTGGTCTACAAACTGGATCGCTACGATCAGCAGAACGAAATGGGCTATGTTTCGCGTGCCCCGAGGTGGGCGCTGGCGCACAAGTATCCGGCGCAGGAAAAAAGCACGATCGTCGAGGCCATCGAGATCAACATCGGGCGCACCGGCGCCGCCACGCCTTTCGCCGTGATGCAGCCGGTGCAGGTGGGCGGCGTCACCGTCACCAAGGCGACGCTGCACAACATGGACCAGGTGGCGCGGCTGGACGTGCGCGTCGGCGATACGGTAATCGTGCGGCGTGCCGGGGACGTCATTCCGGAGGTGGTCCGGGTGAACCTGGAGCACCGCCCGCCGGGTACGAGGCCGTGGCGGATGCCCACGCACTGCCCGGTGTGCGGATCGGCGATCGTGCGCGAGGAGGGCGAAGTGGTGGCCCGTTGCACCGGCGGCCTGGTGTGCGCCTCGCAGCGCAAGGAAGCCATCGTGCATTTTGCATCGCGTCGCGCGATCGACATCGACGGGCTTGGCGACCGCTACATCGAGGATCTGATCGCGTTCGACTACCTGCATTCGCCTGCCGATCTCTACAAACTGACCGTGGACGATCTGCTTGCGATGAAGCGCCGCGCGGAAGAACGCGACGGAATCATTCCGGAAACGGTGAAGGCCGGCAAGATCGCCAGCAAATGGGCGGAAAACCTGGTCGATGCGATCGCCGCCAGCAAATCCACCACGCTCGAGCGTTTTCTCTATGCGCTCGGGATTCCCGAGGTCGGCGAGGCGACGGCCAAGACGCTGGCGCGGCATTTCGGGTCGCTGGATGCGCTGGCGGGGGCCGGCGAAGCCGAACTCACCGAAGTCAATGACGTCGGTCCGATCATGGCGGGGCATATCGCGGCATTCTTCGCCGAGCCGCGCAATCGGCGGGTCATCACGGCATTGCGGAAGGCTGGCGTGCGCTGGAAGGAATCCGCACCGCAGCGCGGCGCAGAGGGGCCGCTGTCCGGCCAGACCGTCGTGCTTACCGGGAGCCTCTCGTCGCTCACGCGCGACGAAGCCAAGGACAAACTGGAAGCGCTGGGCGCCAAGGTCGCGGGTTCGGTATCGAAGAAGACGTCGTTCGTGGTGGCGGGTGAAGCTGCGGGCTCCAAGCTCGACAAGGCCCAGGAGCTCGGGGTGGCGATCTGGGACGAGGCAAAGCTGCTGGCTTTCCTGAAATCGCATGGCGCCTGACTCTCGCGTTCGCCACGGAGCATTGCGGCTAAGAGCGCGCCTGAACGCGCTGATCCGCGATTTCTTCGCCGAGCGCGGTGTTGCCGAAGTCGAAACGCCGATCCTTTCGGCGGCCGGCAATACCGAGCCCAACATCGAGGGCTTTTCGACCGTTTTCGCGGGCCCGGTCGGCGCCGGTGCGCGCCAACGGTTCCTGCGCACCTCGCCGGAACATCCGCTCAAGCGTCTGCTCGCGTCAGGCTTCGGCGACTGCTACGAACTCGGGCGCGTGTTCCGCAACGGCGAATCGGGCTCGTCGCACAATCCCGAGTTCACGATGCTGGAATGGTACCGCGCCGGCTTCGACCATCGCCGGCTGATGCTGGAATGCGCGCAGTTCGTGCGCGCCGCGCTCGCCCTGGCCCAACGCGATGGCGAGGTGACGACCACCAGCTATCGCGAATGGTTCCGCCACGGGTTGGGAATGGATCCCTTCATCGCCGACGAGCGGACGCTGCGCGCTCCGCTGGCGGAATTCCGCATCGATACCGACGGGTTGACGCGCGACGACTGGCTGGACCTGCTGCTGACGCATCGCCTGCAACCTGCATTGCCTCGCGATGGCATCACCGTGGTGTACGATTTTCCGGCTTCGCAATGTTCGCTGGCGAGAATTCGACACGCCAATCCGCCGGTCGCCGAACGCTTCGAACTGTATCTCGGGCAACACGAACTCGCCAACGGCTACCATGAGTTGAACGATGCGGCCGAGCAGCGCTTGCGGTTCGAACGCGACAACCTGCGGCGCCTGGATCGCGGTCGGGCGGAGATGCCGATTGATGAAAATCTGCTGGCCGTGCTGGACGGACTGCCCGATTGCGCGGGCGTCGCGCTCGGTGTCGACCGCTTGCTGATGCACCTGCTCGGCAGCGAGGACATCCGCAGCGTGCTGGCGTTTCCGTTCGCCGAAGCCTAGCGGCGCGCCCTGCTCGCTGCGCAGTGGCTGCGTCTTCGCGTCAGTGGTCGCCCGCGAGCTGGACTGCGGTCGCCATTTCGTCGCGCGAATAGTCGTAGCCGCCCGCCAGCGCTACCGCGGGCAGCAACGGCTCCGATACGGGTGACGGTGGCGCGAACTTGCTGCCGGGCACGAACATCGGAGCACGCACCTCCAGCGCGTTCACCGGCGGCGGCGCGCCGTACAGTTGCTGGTACAACAGCACCGCTTCCAGCAGCACGAGGTCGTGCCCAGGGTGCCCGGCCTTGGCGAACCAGTTGTCGTACGGCACGCGTTCGCGGCCCCGGTTCAGACGCTCCGACACGGCAAGACAGGGCATTGCATCGGCGTCGGCCGCCTTCGACTCCGCGGCGACGAGTGCTTCCGAAGCATCGCGATCGACCTGGTAAGTTCCCAACAGGATAGGCCGCGCGCCGCGGTCGCGCACGATCTGCGCCAACGCATGCAGGGCGTAGTGGGCATCCCGGCACGCCTGCGGCCCGAACCCGCACGCCAGATCGTTGCCGCGCTCCTGCAATACCACGTAATCATATTGGCCGATTTGCAACGCCCGTTGCACCGCGCCGGAATCCAGCCACTGCGCCAGCGTCGCGCCGCCCTTGACCAGCATCTCGGCTTGCAGTGATTTTCCGCCGCCCGCGGCAAGCGCTTCCAGCACTGCAGGAAGATTGCCGACGTAGGTGAGGCTGTTGCCGACGAACAGCACATGCAAGGTCTTGGGCGGCGCCGCCATGGCGCATGTCTGGATGGCGATCAGCAGCACGAACAGTACGATAAACTTTCGCATCATCGTCAGAACTCCAGGTTCTGCGCGGCGCACAGGTAATCCACCAGTGGCGCCAGGCGCTTGAAATGGTCCACCACGAACTGAAACAGTTTCGGCGAGCAGGCGAGCGCGTCATCGAAACCGACGCCCGCGGCGAAACTCTTGCGCTTCAGGTCTGCCAGCAGCGGGTGGTCGTGCGGAAAACCTTGCGGTGCGCGGGAAAGGGACTCGCCCCGGAATTCATAATGCTCCCGGAACACGGCGCCATGTGCGGCGCGCTTCCAGGCGGCGGGGTTGTCGGCGATGAAGTTGCGGATGTTGCGCAAGGTGTGGTTTTCCGGATGCCAAAGGCCCGCGCCAACGAAGCAGTCGCCCGACGCGACGTGCAGGTAGAACGAAGGCGCGGCGATTTCGCGGCGGCGTTCGTGGAAGATGCGCGCGCCCGCCCAGGTCTTGTAAGGCGCCTTGTCACCCGAGAAACGCGTGTCGCGCTGGATGCGAAAGAGCGAGCCGCCGACCTTGCGCGGGTCGGCACGGTAATGCGGACTGATTTTTGTGATCGGCTCCTGCAGGTCCGCGATCAGTTGCAGGTAAGGACCGCGCACACGGTTTTCGTAATCGTTTTGGTGCGCCTTGAACCAGGTACGGTTGTTGTGGCGCTGCAGTGCGCGCAGGAAGCGGAAGGTGGCAGGGGAGAAATAGGCGTGTGGCATGTCAGATTCCGAATTCGGCGCGGACGATTTCGCCCCAGGCTTGCAGGCGATCCAGCAATGCCTGTTGCGGGCCGGGTGCTGTTTCATCGCGCAGGCGGGCGACGGTCGTGAAGTATTGTTCCAGCGTCAGCGCGGTCGCTCCCGATTCGCCACCCAGCTTGTCGCGCGCGAAAGCACGCCAGCGATCATGCCCGCCGGCATCCAGCGACGCTGGCCAATTGCGCGCGCGGTAACGGAACAGCAGTTCTTCGTAGCGTGGATCATCGAAACGGAAGCCGGTTGTCGCCAGTCTTTCCGGCGGCGTGCCGCGCACCCCTTCGAAGCGCTTCCTGTCGGCATCGGAAGGGAATCCCGCGTACAACATCAGTTCCGGATCTTCGCCTTCCGTGCGCCGCGGTTCGCGTGACGCGAAGGCATGGCGGACGCGATCGGCGAGGCCGTCGCAGGCGCGCACGCGCTTGAGGTTTGCAAGACAGCGGTTGGGGTCTAGTTCGATGCGCCTGGTGTCCGCGTCGCGCAGCGTTTTGATCGGCGCGAGGAAGGGTGATCGGTTGGCGTGTACTTCCTTGAGCGGCGGCCGCTGGATGTCTTCTGGAAGATCCGCGCGCCGGGTGAACAAGCGCTCCATCAGGTCGTCGGGATCGAGATTGGTCCACGCGTCGGGATCGACATCCAGGTCGGCGACGATGAAGGTGCCCTCGCGGGTCGGATGTTCCGCGAGTGGCACGATCATCGCAAGACAACCGCGCTGTGCCGGGTACTTGTGCGAAACATGCAGCAGCGGATGCCGGCCCGCCAGTGCGCCGGCCAGCCTGGGAATCACCGCGCGCTTGTGGCGCAGCGCGAAATACCAGTCGTAGAGTCTTGGTTGGCGCTCGCGCAGCAATCGCGCAAGTGCCGCCGTGGCGATGGCATCCGAAGTGGCGTCGTGCGCACGCGCCTGTTCCAGATGGTTCGCGGATGCCAGGTGTTCCAGCTTGAACGACGGCGAGCCGTCTTCGCGCGTCGGCCATTCGATGCCGTCCGGGCGCAGCGCGTAGCAGGCGCGCGCGAGATCCATGATGTCCCAGCGCGCGTTGCCGTTCTTCCAGCAATGTTCGTAGGGGTCGATGAAGTTGCGGTAGAACAGGTTGCGATTGACTTCGTCGTCGAAGCGGATGCTGTTGTAGCCGACGGAGCAGGTGCCCGGCTCGGCCAGGAGTTCGTGCACCGCGCCCGCGAATTCCGCATCGATCAGGCCTTCGCGAGCCATGTCCTGCGGTGCGATGCCGGTGATCAGGCAGGCTTCCGGATGCGGCAACACGTCGAGCGCCGGCGCGCAATACAACATGACCGGGTCCCCGAGCGGCCGCAGCGCCATGTCGGTGCGCAGCGCTGCGAATTGCGCCGGACGGTCGCACGCGGGATCGGTGCCGGTGGTTTCGTAGTCGTACCACAACATCGTCGGCGTGGGCATCCGGCGAGACTAAGGCACGCACCGTCTCGAGGCAATCGGTCGGGCGCGTGCGATATTGCTAGACTTGCGGGCAAGGAGAGCACCATGGCCGGTTGCGTCGATGACAATCTGATCTGGATCGATCTCGAAATGACGGGCCTGTGTCCCGACACGGATTCGATCATCGAAATCGCCACCGTGGTCACCGATCGCAACCTGCAGATCCTGGCCGAAGGGCCGCAGTTCGCGATCCGGCACGAGGAAGCGCGCCTGCTGGCGATGGACGACTGGAATCGGCACCAGCACACCAAGTCCGGCTTGTGGCAGCGCGTGCTGGAATCCGGCACCGATCACACGCAGGCGGAAACCGAGACGATCGCTTTCCTGGAACGCTGGGTGCCTGCCGGCAAATCACCGATGTGCGGCAATTCCATTTGCCAGGACAGGCGCTTCCTGTACCGGCAGATGCCGAACCTGGAACGCTACTTCCATTATCGCAACCTGGACGTGTCGACCTTGAAGGAGCTGGCGCGCCGCTGGGCGCCGGCCGTGCACAAGGGTTTCAGCAAGGATTCCGCGCACACTGCCTTGTCGGACATCCACGATTCGATCAACGAGTTGCGTTACTATCGGGCACACATGGCGGAGCTGGCGGGAGCGTAGATCTCCTCAACTCATGCGATGCCCGCGCGTTCTGCATCCGTCGCAGCCACATCCATCAGCACATCCACGCCGGATTCGGGCGTAATGGCCGCGGCGGGGATCGCATCACCGCCTTTCCACGCGGCCACCGCGCCGCGCTTGCCGGCGCCCTCGACCAGGAACATCACGCGTTGCGCGTTCGACAGCCGCTGCGCGCTCAGGGAAACACGTTCCGGCGGCGGCTTGGGTGCGTCGAACACCGCAATGGCGTCCGGCGAATCGGCCTGCACGCCCCAGTCATGGCCGGGGAACAGGCTGGCGGTATGACCATCTTCGCCCAGGCCCAGCAACACGAGGTCGAAAGCATCGACGCCGCGCAATTCGCGCGCGTACAAAACGGCGGCTTCGCGCGCCCCGGATCCGGCGGGGATCGCATGCACGTTGCCGGCGGGAATCGCCACATGATCGATCCACTCGTCTTGTACCATTCTGCTGTTGCGTGCGGGGTCGCCGGGCGGCGCGCAGCGCTCGTCGCCGAACCAGACATGCCAGCGCGTCCAGTCGGCATCGGCATTGCGCAACGCACGATACAGTTTTCGCGGCGTATTGCCGCCCGCAAGCACGATGTCGAACGCGCCGTGTTGCGCCACGGCATCACGCGCCGAGGCCATGACCTGCGCGAGCGCGTTCGCCACCAGCGAAGCGTCGTCGGGAAACACATGCCAACGCACGGTCTGCGCGGGCAGGGCGGCCGGCACGCGGGTCATTCCTTCTTCATCGCATGGCCGCCGAATTCGTTGCGCATCGCCGACAGCAGCTTGTCGGAGAAGGAATCGGTGTCGCGCGAGCGCAACCGTTCGATCAGCGACGCGGTAATGATCGGCGCCGGCACGTCGAGGTCGATGGCTTCGGCGACCGTCCAGCGCCCTTCGCCGGAATCGACCACGTAGGCGGCGAGATCCTTCATGTCGGGATCACGCTGCAGCGCGTCGGCGGTGAGGTCGAGCAGCCACGAGCGCACCACCGATCCATAACGCCAGATCTCGGCGATCTGGCCGAGGTCCAGCTTGAATTCGTCCTTGTGCCTGAAGATCGAGAAGCCTTCGGCGTAAGCCTGCATCATTCCGTACTCGATGCCGTTGTGGACCATCTTGACGAAGTGCCCCGCGCCGACCGGGCCGACCCGGCCCCAGCCCTTGTCTTTGCCGGGCGCCAGCGCCTCGAAAATGGTCTTCAGGCGCTCAACGACTTTCTCGTCGCCGCCGACCATCATGCTGTAGCCCTCCTTGAGGCCCCACACGCCGCCGCTGGTGCCGCAATCGACGTAATCGATGCCCCTGGCGGACAGCAATCCCGCGTGACGCTGGTCGTCCTTGTAATTGGAATTGCCGCCGTCGATCACGACGTCGCCTTTTTCGAGCTTGTCGTTCAACGCGGCGACGGTCTCGTCCACGATCCTGCCGGCCGGCACCATCATCCACACGGCGCGAGGGGTTTTAAGCGCCTCGACCAACTTGTCCAGCGAATCGACCGCCTTGCCGCCTGCGTCGGCGAGCGCTCCGCGTGCCTTCTCGTTCGGATCGAACCCGATCACTTCGTGGCCGCCTTTCATCAGGCGCTGGGACATGAAGTTGCCCATCTTGCCGAGGCCGATCATTCCGAGTTGCATGGCGTTCTCCTTGAAACATCGGCGCGACGCGTCGCATCGCGAAAACGCGATGGTAACGCGCGCTATCGCGTGCCGCTAATCGGGCGGCTATTCGACGGGCTTCAGCCGCCGCTTGCTGACGTGGAGCGGCACATCGCCGTCGGCGGCCTTGCCCTGGAAATAGTGGCGTTGCCACTTCTCCGCGACCGCCACCGGGTCGCCTTCGCGCAACAGCCTGTTGAACTCCGCGCGCGACTTGCCCCATTCGACGTAGTCGGCCTTCAGCTTGGGATCGTCGTCGATGTTCGCGCGCTTGGGTGCGACGTGATCCATCAACGTGTGCGGGCAAAGGGTAATGAAGCAGAACGGGTCGCCTCTCCGGAAGCGTACCGTGCAAGGGCGCGTGAAACGCCAGTTCATCGTGAACGGAAACGGCAGCCAGTCGGTTTCGACCATGCCATCCAGCGCGTGGATGCCGTCCTTCGCGTCGTTGGGTGCGCCGCGCACCCACAGTCCCCAGCCGGGCGAGGTGCGGAACAGCCAGCCGGTATGGAAGGTGAGAATGCCGTGGCCGAAGTGCGAGGTGATCAGCGCGCGCAGCGCATTCGGATCGACAGTTGGCGCACGCGCGGTAATCGCGTCGAGGTCCTGGTTGCCGTTCCAGGTCACCTCGAAATCCAGCGGCGAGGTGATCTCCCATCCGCTGGTGTTGGCCATGGACAGCGGCAGGCAGCGGTATGCGTAGTGGTCGCTGGTGGCGTCCATCCATGCGCGGTCGCGGCGACCGGGAATGATCGGTGCCGCGCGCGGATCGACCTGGTAGCACGTGAGTTGCGGCGCGTCGGCTGCGGACAGTGCGTAGGGCCTCGGCACCTCCGGCGCATGCAGGGGACAAGTTCCAGATTCGGCGTCGATCTCTGACATGGGAATCTTCCGGCTGCAGGCGGGTGGGTGAGCAAACCCCATCCTTGGCCCGACAGGCGGCTGCGTCAAGTCGCGCCGCCGCATGAACCTCCGAGAGGTTCCCTTTCACGAACGATTGAGGCGAAACCGCGCATACTGGCGTGTGTTGTGCGATCACGCACGGTTCAAGGATGCGCCATCCATGCCCGCCGATGCCAGTACGTCCGCTGCAACCTGCCTGCTGGGCGATGCCGGTTACACGGTGGCGCTGACGGCCACGGGCGCGGGTTGCAGCCGCTGGAACGGGCTGGCGGTCACCCGCTGGCGCATGGGCGATCGCGGTGGCGAACAGGGCGGTTACGTGTACCTGCGCGACACCGCAGGTCGCACCATCTGGTCCGCCACGCCGCTCCCATGCGGCGGTGCTGCGCGGCATTGGTTCGACGGTGCGATGGCAAGGTTTGCGCGACGCGACGACGCG
>Ga0079220_10000395_pt1 | contig 10643 bp, 9 predicted proteins | sample GAAS100_FD_75071 | JGI IMG/M metagenome (GOLD analysis project Ga0079220, IMG submission 75071) | Agricultural soil microbial communities from Georgia to study Nitrogen management - GA AS100 | ecosystem: Environmental > Terrestrial > Soil > Agricultural land | place: USA: Georgia | collected... | reverse complement strand
CCCGATGGGAGTCTCTATACTAATTGATCTTGGATTCTCTTAGGCCGCGGCAGCGACACAGATGCCCGGGCGTCAGGGCCGCGCAACCGGCAAAGACGCCGGAGGTTCGCCGGTGCCCATCCCCTGGGCCAGGATCAACTGCCGCGCCACCCCGCGCATGGCCGGCAAGCGCCGCGCGAAAACGGCGCCGCCGACAAGGCAAGTGATTCCGCCGATTGCGACAGTCCAGGGCGCGCCGATCTTGCCGGCAACCACGCCGCCAACGAAAGCGCCGATAGGTCCCATGCCAATGAACATCATCGAGTAAAGCGACATGACGCGCCCGCGGAGGCGGTCTGGAACCATAACTTGCAACAGGGTATTTGTCGCGCCCATCTGAACCATCATCCCGAATCCCGTGGGAACGAGGAGAACGAGGGAAAGCCATAGGTGCCGCGACAACGAAAAAAGAATAAGGCTCGAGCCGAAACCCGTTGCGGCCATCCACACCCATTTGCCGAGGCCGCTTACACCGGTCTTTGACGCCAGCGTCAAAGCGCCGATCAGCGCACCGATGCCCGTCGTCCCCATCAACATGCTGTACTGCCCGGCGCCGCCATGCAGAACCCGGCCGGCGAAGATCGGCATCAAGACGGTGTAGGGCATGGCCGCGAAGCTGACAAAGCCAATCAGGAGCAGCAAAGCTCGCACCGGAGCGGTGTGGCGCGCGAAACGAAATCCTTCGATCATATTTTCGAGCGGCGAGCCTTCTTTCTGCAGATCTCGTTGTTTTGTGAGCCGCATGAGCAATAACCCGGTAATTACGGCGATATAACTGAGGCCGTTGCCAAAGAAACACCAGCCTTCTCCCACCGAAGCCACCAGGATGCCGGCGATGGCCGGACCGATGATACGGGCGCCATTAAACATCGAGGAGTTCAGCGCGATGGCGTTCAGCAGGTCATCGCGGCCCACCATGTCAATGAGAAACGCCTGCCGAGCAGGAATATCGAAGGCATTCACGACCCCAAGCAGCGAGGCCAGCACCATGATCTCCCAGATGCGAATTCTTCCTGTGAGCGTCAAGGCGGCCAGAGTGAGAGCAAGAACCATGGAGGTAGCCTGGGTGGCGATGACGATACGATGGCGGTTCCAGCGGTCCGCAACGATGCCCGCTACCGGCGCCAGCAGGAAAATGGGAATCTGGTTCACGAAGGCGACGGTTCCCAACAGCAGCGAGGAGCCGGTAAGCCGGTAAACGAGCCAGTCCTGGGCGATATTCTGCATCCAGGTGCCGATCAGAGAGATGAGCTGGCCGCCGAAAAAGAGCTGGAAATTTCGATGCCGCAATGCGCGGAGCGTGGTACGCAAGCCGATGCGAGGTTTTTGATCTTCGCCAGCGCCTTCGCGCAGCTCCGATGGGGTTGCCGTTTCCGCCATGTCATTCTTTTTGATGCATGGATATTGTAGCTTAGCGCAGCGAGGTTTTGCGGCGGGGAGCGCCTGATTTGCGAGAACCAAGGGGCTGATTGGCCCGATCTGTCACCGGCGATTTGACTCTGGGCGGAGTCCAATCGAAGATTAGCGAAGGTTCGATGAACGATTCTACAAATTCGCTGGCACGTGCAGGGCTGGCGCGGTTGCGTCGCGGCGCGCTGTGGGTGATTTTCACGGTGGTGCTGCTGATTCCGAAGCTGAACCGATGGAGGCGGCGAAGAAGGGCGTGGAATATCGTTCGCATCATTCTGGGGACCGCGGGTGCGGCGGTATTTGCGCTCGGCGAAGCGCGGGGGCTCGGGTTCGGCGTGCCCTTGGCCGGGGGAGTGATGCTCGTCATTGCATTAGCCTTCGGTGCGGAACGCTCCGGATTGTCGGTGGATGCACGCGCAAAGGAACTGGGAGCGCTGATCGTCGTGGAGGGCGGCCGGTACACGGATGACGCGGGAAAGGCCCAGCGGGTAAAGCTGTTTATTGGCCCTGATCGGTTGTGGGCGGTGGATGCCGACCTTTGCGTTTTGTTGGAAATCCCGACGGGACAGATTGGGAACCTATATGTGGCAGCCGATGATGGGGGCTGGAGCCTGCGCGTGGAGTGGCAGCAATGCGTAACGGAATTCACGTATCAAGGCGCGTTTGCGGAACATTTCGCTCGTGTGGCAGAGGCCACGGTCCGGAGCCGTCTCCACCGGGAGCTGCCGGTTTTGCGCTAACCGCGAAGGGCTCCGGCGCGTCAGCTTCGGATATGTTATGGTTATTAACCCTGCCCGAATTCTGTGCACCTGTTGAGATCTCTCGAGACGCGAGTGTGTAATGAGCACTGGAGTTTGCCGTGAGGAGCGCATTTCAATTTCATTGGGTTAAAAGCTTCGCGACCTTAGTAGCCATCGCCGCGATTTTTGGTTGCCCATCAAGTTGGGCGCAGGCCTCCGCGCCGGATGTTGCTGCATCCGGTGAGACAGCCTCAGAAAATAGCGCCGCCCCTACCACGAACATTTCTTCGAGCCCGCAAACGGAAGCTCCAGCGCCTCCGAGCGTCGGTCTGAACTCGGCTCAGGCTCTCCGCCGGACCTGCGATCTGATCTCTTCTCCCTTAGCATGTTTTGGCGATGTATCGCGCGATCAAGCAGGGATCTGGACCGCGCCGGCCCGTCTTCGCGGGCGGAAGCTGCTTTGGCTGGCACCTTTTGCGGCGGCGACCGCCTTGGCATTCGAGTATGACGTGCCGGCGATGAATGCCCTTGGGCCATCGAAAACGCGCATCCGCGCGAGCAACGATTTCACGCATCTTGGCTCGGGTTATGTGCTGGCGGGAGCCGCGGGCGCGACGTATTTATTTGGAAAGCTAGGCCATCAAGATAGAGCGCGCGAAGCGGGTATGTTGGCGCTCGAAAGCCTTGCCGATACCGCGATCGTAGTGCAAGGGCTCAAGCTGGCAACCGACCGGCAACGCCCGTACGTGCCGCCCGGCACCGGAAGATTCTGGCCCGATGATGTCTACACACTCAGCAGTTCGTTCCCTTCGGGCCATTCAGCCGCCGTATGGGCTGTCGCCCACCTGATGGCTGAAGAGACGCCCGGCCATCGCTGGCTGCACGTGTTCATGTATGGCTTGGCGACGGGCATCTCCATCGGGCGAGTGATGGGCGAGAACCACTTTCCTTCAGACGCTCTAGTGGGATCTGTGATCGGCTATGCGGTGGGCGGATATGTGTACCATCACCACTCCGCCTATTACACGCCACAGGAAAGACATTTCACCTTTGAACCGTTCTACAGCCCGGCGACCGCCTCTTACGGCGTATCGCTACTTATCAAGCCGTAGGTGCGCCAAGAAATTCTCCGATCAGTGCTTCAGCGGATGTAGTCGCCTGCCAGGCGCCAGAAGTCGTTCGTGTAGTAATGCGAAACCACATTCCCGAATAGATGGCAGATTCCGTGGCATTCGGGAATCTCGCCGTAGAGTTTTCTGCCTCTGGCGAAAACTCTGGCCAGCGAGCCTTCACGCAGCAGGTTGCCGCCGATCTTGCGCAGCGGTTCGCAGGGATAGAAAACGTCGCCATTCGGATAGACCCGGGGAAACATGGTGGGGAAGCACTGGAAATCGCCGAAACGCAGCAAGGTCTCAATGGTGCGCGGCGTTCCGTTGATGGGCTGGATATTTTGGCGGCGCCTTTCGATGATTTTTCGGACCAGCTCGAGATAACGGGGGTTTTCGACCAGGCGGAGATTGGGCATCTTTTCGTTCAGCGCGCTTTGCGTGGCGAAAACGAAGCCCTGGTCGCCGGCCCAGTCGAGAATGCGCTCTATTTCGCCGATATTCCATTCTTCGATCACGGTGCTGATGGTGATTGTGCGGGGATTGGGCATGCGTGATTTGGCGAGCGCAATATTTTCCATCACCTTGGGCAGGGCCGCAGGTTTCGACAATGGATTTGCCGGATCCATGGTCAGGGCGTCGAGGCTAATGACCAGGCCGGTAAGATTTTCGAAAAGGCCCAGGCGCCGGTCGAGCAGGGTGCCGTTGGTGATGAGCATGACCGAACGAAAGCGCAGGCTCCGGCGGGCGGCGGCGATCAGTTCCTCGATGTCGCTGCGCAGCGTAGGTTCGCCGCCAGTGAACACAATGGAGTCGGTCTCGCGGCGAATCAGGCGCAGAAGGCGCAGCGTTTCGCTGGTGGGCAGTTCTTCGCTGAAGACGTCGGGTTCCTTCTGAGTGCAGTAGGTGCAGGCCAGATTGCATTTGTGCGTGGCGTAAAAAATGAGCGCGTAGGGCGCGACGATATTGGTCCGCAGGATTTTGCGGCGATAGAGATTGGTGAAGTAGAGGCGGAAGTTTTTGAGGGCCAGCGGCGCCTGCGCGATCAGGCCGGCGATCAGCTTACGCGTGGAGAGAGCGCGGTTGGGTTCCATGGATGCCGTAGACGAGTTTGCGGCATCTATTCGGTAAAGACAATGCCTACGCCCACCTGATCTTTTTCGGGGCCGGGCTCGATGCGCACGACGTAGCCGCGCAAGGCGCGGTCGGTGTGATCACCGTTGCCGGGATTTTCGATGGTCACCTGTAACTCGGATTGCAGCTTGGGGCTGTGATCGAGATAGATCAAGGCGCCGTGCAAACTGAGATCGCGGATCACGGTGTCTTCTGAGAAGGCTTTTCCTTCCTGCGTAAGGCCGGTGACATGGGCCCGGAAATGGGCTTCGCGGCGCAAGCCGTCACGCACGGCAGGGATCACAACATCGGTTTGTTCCTCGCCGAGCGTCATGACCATGCCTTCGGCGGCGGCCCAGGTATTCTCAAATTGTTCGCGCGCATCGCGCAGGATGCCGTCAATGGCCTTGTCGGAGGAATCGGGGTCATGATGAAAGAGAACCAGGTTGCGCACTCCTGCCGCTTCGGCGATGCGCACGCCTTCGCGCCAACTGGAATGGCCCCAGCCGCGGTGACGCTCGAGTTCTTCGGGGGTGTACTGCGCATCATTGATGAAAATATCCGCGCCTTCGGCCAAGCGGCGCAAATTGCGGTCTAATTCGAGGTTCCCGGGCTCATTATCGGTGGCGTAGACGATGGTGCCCACCGGGGTTTCGATGCGATAGCCGAGGCAGCCCTGGGGATGATTGAGCCAGCAGGTCTTCACGCGCGTTTTCCCGATCGTGAAGCAATCCCCGCCCTCGACGTCGGTGAAATCGCGCCCTGCGGACATGGCCTGAAGGTCGACGGGGAAATAGGGATGGGCCATCTGCGCTTCAAAGACGCGCTTGAGGCTGTCGCGTCCGATAAATTCGGATTGAAAACTGTAAAAACGAAATCGGTTTTGCGACGAGTAAAGAGGGGCGAAAAAAGGGATGCCTTGGATGTGGTCCCAGTGGTAATGCGTGACCAGGATTGCGGCCTCCAGCGCCTTGTCCGAGGCCGCCGCCAGCCGATTGCCGAGAATGCGCAACCCCGTGCCGCAATCCAAGATCAAGCGGCCGCCCTCGGGGGTGATCAGCTCCAGGCAAGGCGTGTTTCCGCCATAACGCCACGTGGCCCGGTCCACGGTGGGGGTCGAGCCACGCACGCCCCAGAAGCTAAGTTTGGCGACCTGGTTTGCCATGATTGTGGGATAGCTTTGGGATCGCGCCACCCAGCTCTGTCAGGCCGGGATTCACCCGGAAATCCTTCGTAAAGCTAAAGTTAAACGATACTAGGCGCCGGTTTGCGGGGAAGTCAAATGCGTTTCGGCGGCGGGTTGCCTAGACCGCGATAGGCGTATTCGGCGCAACCATGGGCGTATTCGCGCTCCCGAAGTATGCATCTGGTACACACACCGCCGGCGTGAAGTAGAATGGCCCTCATGCACGTGCATCACGATGGCGGCGCCCACTCGCACGCCCAGCTTGCCAGCGGATTCCTTTCCATGGCACTGGGAGCCACGATGGTTCTGGTGGCCGCGGAATTTCTGGGCGGGTATTTCGGTCATTCCCTGGCACTTGTGAGCGATGCCATCCACAATCTTTCGGATGTGCCCGGGATCCTCATCGCCTGGGTCGCGGCGCATTGGGCCGAGCGGCCCGCAGATGCGGAGAGGACGTTTGGTTATCGGCGCGCGGGCATCCTCGCAGCTTTCACCAACTCCATTCTTCTGCTGCTGGTGGCGATGGCGTTGTTTTGGGAAGCTTTCGACCGCTTTCGGCGCCCGGTCGCGGTGCACGAGCAGTGGATGATCGCGCTCGCAATTTTTGCCTTGCTCATCAACGGCGGCATTACGGTGGGTTTGGTGCGCGGCCGCCGGGATTTGAACTTCCGCGCACTGCTCGTTCATAACGCGGGAGACGCCCTCTCGAATGTCGGGATTCTGGCGGGCGCCCTAGTGATCCACTGGAGCGGCGCGGTCTGGCTCGATCCCGGGCTGGGGCTGGTGATCGCGGCGTTCGTGCTGTGGTCGAGCATCGGAATTCTGCGCGAATCCACGCACATCCTGCTCGAAGGGCTGCCGCGGGAAATGCGGCTTCCGGAAGTAGCGCGGGCGATTTTGGAAATTCCCGGCGTGCAGGAAGTGCACGATATCCACATCTGGACGCTGGGAGCCGGCGATCACGCTCTTTCCTGCCACGTTCGCATTCCCGATATGCACATGGAGGAAAGCGAAAAAATTCTGGCCGAGGTATGCGCGCGCCTGGAACGCGCTTTTGGCATTCACCACACCACGGTGCAATTCGAACGCGCCGGCTTGCCCGAGACCGGCTACTACATGCCCGAACCCTTCCGGTCCGGCAAGAGCTGAGCTGGGTGCCACCGTGCCCTGACAAAGCCGCCTTCCCCGAGCATCAAAGAATAAAAGGCTCTCACCAGCAGGTACAAAGGAGTTCGCAAATGAGCGCCACCCTGACGGCCGGCATCTCGGAACAGCGCCTTCCCACCAGCTCCGCGACGCTCTCCGACGCATTGGTCTTTTTTGGTGCCACCGGCGATCTCGCGTACAAACAGATTTTCCCTTCGCTCCAGCACATGGTCCAGCGCGGCACGCTGAACGTGCCGGTCATCGGAGTAGCCAAAGCGGGGTGGACTGTCGACCAGCTTCGGCAGCGGGCGCGGGAAAGTCTGGAAAAGCATGGCGGCGTTGACCAGGACGCGTTCTCAAAACTAATGAAGTTGCTGAATTACATTGACGGCGACTACAACGACCCGAACACCTTCAAGAAACTCCGCGAAATGCTCGGCAATGCGCAGCTCCCCACTCATTATCTGGCCATTCCTCCCAGCCTCTTCCCTACTGTCATTCAAGGGCTCGCCTCCTCCGGCTGCGCTAAAAACGCCCGCGTAATCCTCGAAAAGCCCTTTGGCCGGGACCTCGCCTCGGCCCAGCAACTCGACGCCATCCTGCACACCGTCTTCCCCGAGCCCTCTATTTTCCGCATTGACCATTACCTTGGCAAAGAAGAGGTCGAGAACCTGCTTTTCTTCCGATTTGCCAACACCTTCCTTGAGCCCATCTGGAATCGCAATTACGTCCACAGCGTACAAATCACCATGGCCGAATCGTTCGGCGTGGCCGGCCGCGGCAAATTCTATGAGGAAGCCGGCGCCATTCGTGACGTCGTGCAGAACCACCTCCTGCAGGTGGTTGGTTTTCTCACCATGGAACCGCCCACCAGCATGTATCCGGAATCACTCCGCGACGAGCAGGTCCGCGTCTTCCGCACTATTCCTCCCATCCAGCCGCAAAGCGTCGTGCGCGGTCAATTCCAAGGCTATCGAAAGGTTCCCAATGTGGCGCCCAATTCGAAAGTGGAAACCTTCGCCGCCCTGCGCCTCGAAATTGACTCCTGGCGTTGGGATGGCGTGCCCTTCTTGCTGCGCACCGGCAAATGCATGGCCGTGACCGCCACCGAGGTGCTCGTCAAGCTCAAACCGCCTCCTCTTCGCCGCTTCCCGAGGCAGAACAATTACTTCCGTCTCCGCCTTGGGCCCGATCTCTCCATCAATCTGGGCGCGCAAATCAAGCGGCCCGGTCCCGAGATGACCTCTATGCCCGTAGAACTCTCGGCCGTGCAACTCGATCTGAGTGCGGAGCTCCTACCTTACGAGCGTCTGCTTACCGACGCAATGCGCGGTGATCCCCTTCTCTTCGTGCGCCAGGACGCCGTCGAAGCTGCCTGGGCCATCGTTGATCCCATCCTCGGCGTTGATAAGACGCCGCTCTACTTCTATAAGAACGGAAGTTGGGGCCCCCCGGAAGCCGATCGTCTGGCCGCCGATATCGGCGGTTGGCACAACCCCGAGCCCTCCGCCGAGGGCGGCACATCTCACTTTATGTGGCGCTACGATGAACCCGAACACGTCCCCACAGACAGAAGCTAGCTCCCCAACCGTCCGCGCCAAGGAGACAGGGTTCGTTTTCGCCGCAGCCGCGTTCGCAGCGCTCGGCGGTCTTTTGTTTGGTTACGACACCGGCGTCATTTCCGGCGCCCTAATCTTTATTCGCTCGCAATTCGGCCTCTCCACATTCGATCAGGAACTCGTCGTCAGTGTGGTGCTGATCGGCGCCGCAGTCGGCGCTCTCAGTGGAGGCCGCCTGGCCGACGTCTTCGGCCGCCGCTTCATGCTGCTCATTACGGCGCTCATTTTCGTTACGGGCGCTCTGGTGTGCGCCGGCGCGCCTTCCTTGGTGGTGCTGGCGCTTGGCCGCGTGGTTGTGGGTCTGGGAATCGGTCTCGCTTGCAGCACCGTGCCGATTTACATCTCGGAAGTATCGCCTCCGCAAACGCGCGGCTGGCAGGTATCGCTCTTTCAACTGGCCATCACCATCGGAATTCTCGTCGCCTACCTCGTTGACTACATCTTTTCAGGCAGCATGGGCTGGCGCTGGATGCTGGGACTCGCCTTTGTGCCCGGTGCCATCCTCGGGCTGGGCATGATCCGCATGCCGGAAAGCCCGCGCTGGCTTGCCGAACACGGTCAGTCTCCCTTGGCGCGCCGCGTACTGGCGCAGATTCGCGGTACCGAAAACATCGAATCGGAATGGCTGGAGATTCAGCGGACTCTGGCAGAAACCGAAGAGCGCGGCCGTTTCTCCGACTTGCTTAGCCCTTCGGTTCGAACCGCGCTCACCATCGGCATCGGCCTGGCGATTTTCCAGCAGGTCACCGGAATCAACACGGTGATCTATTACGCGCCGCTGATCGTGCAATCGGCGGGAATTTCCACTGCTTCGGGAGCCATCCTGGCGACCGCGGGGATCGGCCTGGTCAACGTCATCATGACCGTCGTGGCCATGTGGCTCATCGACCACGCCGGCCGCCGTCCCCTTCTTCTCACGGGAATAGCGGGAATGATACTGAGCCTCGCCGTGCTCGGCTTTGTCTTCCGAATGCCCACAGGCGGCGCGCTCGCTTGGCTCGCGGTGGTCACGCTGATGGTCTACGTCGCCTCGTTTGCCATCAGCCTCGGCCCAATTTTCTGGCTGCTCATCGCGGAAATTTATCCCCTGCGAGTCCGCGGCATCGCTGAGGGCACCGCCGCCGGCGTGAACTGGGCCTTCAATTTTTTGGTTTCGATTACGTTCTTGACGCTGCTTGAAGTTTTAGGACCAAGTCTGACTTTTTGGACGTACGCACTGCTCGCGATCGCGTCCTGGGTGTTTTCCTATTACCTCGTGCCCGAAACCAAGGGACGCACTCTTGAGGAAATCGAATACTCTTTCCGCCACCGCCATGCCGCCTGAGCGGCCCGCGGAAAACCGCATCAAGTTGTCATTCTGAGCGACGAAGAATCTGTCTTCTCGCTGCGCGAGCGACTCTTATTTCTCGATCACTCCGCATGCGATCCGGTCTCCCGAATTCCCCGCCGGATCGGTCTTGTAATCGTCCGGCCCGGCATGAATCACCAGCGCCGTTCCGCCTTGATGAAAGAGCGAATTCGTCCCTTCACCCAGCGTCACCATGTCCGCGGTGATCGTCGCCTTGCCCTTTCCGTTCTTATCCACGGTGAAATTCGGCAAGTCGCCAGCGTGAGCGCCCTCCGGATTGTCCTTCCCATGTTTCTTCATTGCAGGATTGAAATGCCCACCCGCCGAAGCAAAATTCGGCCCCTGGCACATGCCGACGGTATGGATGTGAATCGCATGCACGCCGGGTGGTAAACCCATGACGTTCGCGCTGATCTTTACGGCCTTGCCCGCCGGCGTGAGCGTCGCCGTCCCCACCTTGTTCCCCTTCGCGTCCACGAAATTCGCGTGCGCCCTCGTGGCCTTCTGCGCTACCGCCGGCACCGCAAGCAACAATGCGCTCACTACCAATAAGTTTCGAAATGACATGACAAATCCTCCGGTTCTTGCTGCTCAGTTATACCTGCGCCCGCCCGCCAAAAGCAATTGCCCCAGCCAACGCGGGTCACGGGGCCTTACAGGCAAAATTCGCGGCGTCGTCAATGTTCCCGCTCCCGTTGTATGCAGCCGTCTGCGGATAAGCGCAGATCGGCCGCGTTCGATCCACCACGCCGTCGGTGCTGTGGGAAGCAATCATCTGATTCGGCGCCGGGCCTTTCTCGAACCACCGCGCAAGCGTGCCCATGGCATCGAAAGTATTGGGACCGTCGCCGCCCCCGCAATGACCCATGCCCGGCAGCATAAAGAGGCGAATCGAATCGGCCGTGGCCGCCGCGCCCATGGTTTTCAACACGCTTG
>Ga0079220_10000394_pt1 | contig 10648 bp, 9 predicted proteins | sample GAAS100_FD_75071 | JGI IMG/M metagenome (GOLD analysis project Ga0079220, IMG submission 75071) | Agricultural soil microbial communities from Georgia to study Nitrogen management - GA AS100 | ecosystem: Environmental > Terrestrial > Soil > Agricultural land | place: USA: Georgia | collected... | reverse complement strand
CCTACCTGCGCCAGCGGCATGGTCGGAAGCCGGCAGGGCTGGCACGAAGTCGCGTATGTCGACGCACCCGCAAATGCCGATGCGCTGATCCGCGGGCTCATCCAAGTACGGGCTGCCAATGGACGGGACGTTTCGATCATTCCCGGCGTGCGCGACAGCGCAGGACCTGACGTGATGCGCGGCGAGGAAACACAGGTCATCGGCGCACTGGTGCAGCACCCCGAACTCGCCATATCCAGTCAAATGATCCTGCCGGGAACCCACAGCAAATGGGTGGACGTCGCGGATGGATACATCGTGCGCTTCACAACCGTGATGACGGGCGAGATCTACGCTTTGCTGCACGAGCATTCGATATTGGGCACGGCAACGCGGACTACGACGAACGCGTCGCTTGGGGAGGCCTTCGACGAAGGTGTGCGCGCCGCACGCGCGTCTGGCAACGCGGGGGTGCTCACGCGACTGTTTTCGGCCCGCGCACTGATGCTGGAAGGCCGCCTAGACGAGAACAAAGTTTCGGATTACCTGTCCGGCCTTTTGATAGGAGAGGAGTGGCGAAGCATGCTGGCATCGGAGTGGCTGCAGCAGGATCGCCGCCCGGTATTGATCGGGGACGAACAACTATGTGCGCGTTACCACCGCGCAGCCGCCTTGTTCGAAATTGCGCCGCCCGAAATCATCGTCGACGCCGCGGCTCGGGGCCTGTGGCACATCATCGCGCGGGCCTCGGTTGACGCACCTCCCCGCGCCGCTAAGCATTGCGAGAGCACGAATTGATGGAACCGTCCTGGCTGAATCCGCTGCCCTTGGTCGCGATCCTGCGCGGCGTCACGCCGGAGAGCGTGGTCGATGTCGGGGCCGTGCTGGCCAACGCCGGTTTCCATATTCTCGAGATTCCACTGAATTCGCCCGAACCTTTCGAAAGCATCCGGCGCCTCTCCGACGCACTCGGCAAGGAGTGTTTGGTCGGTGCCGGTACCGTGTTGCGCGTTGAAGACGTAACTGCAGTTGCCAACCACGGTGGCCGCCTGATCGTGATGCCGCACACCGATCCCGCCATCATCGCCGCAGCCAAGCGCGCGCACCTCGTCTGCGTACCCGGGACGGCCACGCCCAGCGAAGCGTTCGCCGCACTGGCGGCGGGTGCCGACGCCATAAAGATATTCCCGGCTGAGCAGATCATGCCAGCAGTGCTGCGTGCATGGCGGGCGGTGTTGCCGCGCGACGTCGCGATCCTGCCGGTCGGTGGCATCACGCCGAGGAATATGGCCGATTACGTCGCCGCTGGCGCGAGCGGCTTCGGGGTCGGCTCCGCGCTCTACAAGGCCGGGCGCCCACTCGACGCGATCGCCCAGGCCGCGCAGCAATTCGTGCATGGATGGGCGTCCATAACCCAGGGCCAGAACCCGCAATGAAGATCACCCGCCTCAGCACGTTTCTCGTTCCGCCGCGCTGGCTGTTCGTGCGCATCGACACAGACTCGGATATCAGCGGCTGGGGCGAGCCCGTGGTCGAAGGACGCGCGCAAACGGTTGCGGCGGCGGTCGATGAGCTGTCGGATTACCTCGTCGGCAAGGACCCGCGCCACATCGAGGATCTGTGGAACGTGATGTACCGCGGCGGCTTCTACCGCGGCGGCCCGATCCTGATGAGCGCGATCGCGGGCGTCGATCAGGCGCTGTGGGACATCAAGGGCAAGGACGCGGGGATGCCGGTGCACGCACTGCTGGGCGGTCCGGTGCGCGAGCGTATCCGGACCTATTCGTGGATCGGCGGCGATCGCCCTTCCGATACGGCCAAGGCCGCAAGCGATGCCGTCGCGCGCGGTTTCACCGCGGTGAAGATGAATGCCACGGCAGAGCTGCAATACGTGGACTCACACGCCAAGGTCGATGCGGTGCTGCGCAACATGCAGGCGGTGCGCGACGCCGTGGGCCCCGACATTGGGCTCGCGCTGGATTTCCACGGCCGCGTGCACAAGCCGATGGCCAAGGTGCTGATGCGCGAATTGGCGCCCTACCGGCTGATGTTCATTGAAGAACCGGTGCTGTCGGATTATCTCGAAGCCATTCCGGAGCTGGCCGCGATCACGCCGGCGCCGATAGCCCTCGGCGAGCGGCTGTATTCGCGCCGCGACTTCAAGCGCGTGTTGCAGCAGGGCGGAGTCGACATCATTCAGCCTGACCCTTCACATGCGGGCGGTATCACCGAAACGCGCAAGATCGCGTCGATGGCCGAAGCCTATGACGTCGCCGTCGCTCTTCACTGCCCGCTGGGTCCCATTGCGCTGGCCGCCAACCTGCAGCTCGACGCCGTGTGCCACAGCGCCTTCATCCAGGAGCAGAGTCTCGGCATCCACTACAACGCAGACAATGACCTTCTGGATTACGTCACCGATCGCGGCGTGTTCGCGTACAAGGATGGCTTTCTCGGCATCCCCACCGGGCCTGGCCTCGGCATCAGCGTGAACCAGGAGTATGTGGTCGAACGCGCGAAGATCGGGCACCGCTGGCGGAATCCCATCTGGCGGCACGCCGATGGCAGCGTGGCGGAGTGGTAGCCGTTGCAACAGAAGGTCATCGCCATGTCCGAGCCCGCTTATGCCACTTATCCCAGCCTCGCCAACCGGGCGGTCCTGATCACCGGCGGGGCCACGGGCATCGGGGCAGCCTTCGTTACGGCATTCGCGCGACAGGGTGCGCGGGTGGCATTTCTCGACATCGACGACGCGGGGGCTGCTGCACTGCTCGAACGCCTGCGCGACGTTGCGTCTCAGCCGTACTTCGTGCATTGCGACGTGACCGATCTCGACGCGCTCGCCAAGGCCATCGCCGCCGCGCGTACGCACACCGGACCCATCGAGGTGCTGGTCAACAATGCGGCCAACGATGTCCGCCACACATTGATGGACACGACGCCCGCTGACTTCGACAGGAACCTCGCCGTCAACCTGCGCCACCAGTACTTCGCGACCCAAGCCGTCGTGGAGGACATGCACACGCTCGGCCATGGATCAATCATCTGCCTCGGGTCCACCGGCTGGATGATCAAGAACGCCGATTATCCGATGTACGCGACGGCCAAGGCGGCGATCCACGGACTCGTCAACGGCTTGGCTCGCACGCTCGGCCGGGATCGCATCCGCATCAATTGCCTGGTGCCCGGCTGGGTCATCACGGAAAAGCAGCGCAAACTTTGGCTGGACGCAGAGGGTGAAGCCGAAATTGCTCGCCGACAGTGTCTGCCCGGCCACCTGCAGTCGGAAGACATCGCGCGCGCGGCGTTGTTCCTCGCCGCCGATGACAGCCGCATGTGCACCGGTCAAAGCTGGATCGTCGACGGCGGCTGGGTATGAAGGAAGCCTTCGCCGAGTGCGCCGTTGTCGCCAGTAACCAACTCGGCGAAGGCATCCTATGGTGCGCGAGTTTGCAGTGCCTGTACTGGACCGACATCGAAAGCGCGACACTGTGGCGTCATCATCCTGCGACAGGCGTCACCGACACCTGGCCCATGCCCGAGCGTCTGGCCTGCCTCGCGCTGTGCGAGAGCGACGACTGGCTGCTGTTGGGCCTGGCTTCACGCCTTGTGTTCTTTCATCTGCCGACCCGCAGGATCGAAACCGTCTGCGAGGTCGAGCCCCATCTTCCCACACGTATCAACGACGGCGCCTGTGATCGCGAGGGCCGCTTTGTGTTCGGGACCAAGCACGAACCACGCAATGGTGAACCGCCAGAGCGCGTCGGGAGTTTTTATCGACTCGACCCGGATCTGTCACTGCATCGGCTGGATTTGGACAACATCGCCATTGCCAACGGCATCGCCTTCAGCCCGAACGGCCGGATCATGTATTTCTGTGATTCCCCAACCCGCGTGATCCATCGTTGCGAATATGACGCGACCGGTTGCACCAAGTCAGTTCATCGATGGGTCGACTTGCGTGGCGGCGCCGGGGAACCCGATGGCGCTGCCATGGATGCCGATGGCGGATTGTGGGTCGCTCTCTGGGGAGCGGGTCGCGTCGTGCGCTTCGACCCAAAGGGAAGCAAAGATCTAACCGTGCACGTGCCGACCCGGTTGCCGAGCCGTCCCACGCTGGGTGGGGATGGTCTGGACACCTTGTATGTCACCAGCGCGCGCGACGGCCTGACTGCCAGCGAGCTCCGGGACGATCCGCAGGCGGGACATGTTTTCTCCGCCGCCTTTGCGACGCAGGGGCTGCCCGAACCACGTTTTTCCGGATCGCTTCCGGCTTCGCCGCTGGTTCATAGCCGGCACGAACACAACCGACACCTTTCCAGAGGCACGACATGAACACACTCGCCGAACCGACTGCCGCCGCCGCCCATGCACGGAGCAGGGCGGTTTTCGTGGGCATTATCGCCGCGCTGGCGGGATTGATGTTCGGGCTCGACATCGGGGTGATCTCCGGCGCGACCCAATTCATCCAGCGGGATTTCGGGATCAGCGACCGCACGATCGAATTCATCGTAAGCGCCATGATGCTGGGCGCCGCGTTAGGTGCCCTCGCGGCGGGCTGGCTATCGGCGAGACTGGGCCGCAAGCGCTCGTTGATCCTGGCCGCTGCGCTATTCGTGATTGGCTCGGTGCTTTGCAGCGTGGCGCCGACCGCCGAAATGTTGATCGGGGCGCGCATTGTGCTGGGGCTTGCGATCGGCGTCGCGACTTTCACGGCGCCGCTGTATCTGGCCGAGATCTCGGCCGAGCGTAGCCGCGGCGCGATGGTCTCGACTTACCAGTTGATGATCACCATTGGCATCCTGGTCGCGTTTCTCTCCGACACCGGCTTCAGCTACAGCGGAAGCTGGCGCTGGATGCTGGGCGTCATCGCGATACCCGGAGTATTGTTTCTTATCGGCGTCCTCGTGCTGCCGGATAGTCCACGCTGGTTGCTGATGCGGGGTTTCAAACAGCACGCCACCGACGTGCTTCTGAAACTGCGCGGCGACCCGGTGGCCGTCAATCGGGAAGTCGCCGACATCGAGCACCAGTTGCTCACGCCGCAGCGTGGGTTATCGATGTTCCTCAAGAACCGTAATTTCCGGCGCTCGGTCGGCTTGGGTGTGCTGCTGCAACTGATGCAACAGTTCACCGGCATGAACGTGGTGATGTATTACGCCCCGCGGATATTCCAGGGCATGGGCTATGCCACGACCCAGCAGATGTGGTTCACCGCACTGGTGGGCCTGATCAACGTGCTGGCCACCTTCATCGCGATCGCACTGGTCGACCGCTGGGGCCGCAAGCCCATTCTGTACGTCGGCTTCAGCGTCATGACCATCGGCCTCGGGATCGTCGGAGCCATGATGCATCTCGGGATCACCACGCACGCCGAGCAACTGTTCACGGTGGTGATGCTGCTGACCTTCATCGTCGGATTCGCGATGTCCGCCGGTCCCCTGATCTGGACGCTGTGCTCGGAGATCCAGCCGCTGAAGGGCCGTGATTTCGGCATTGCCTGCTCCACGGTCACCAACTGGATCGCCAACATGATTGTCGGCGCCACGTTCCTGACGCTGCTCAACCGGATCGGGCATCCCGGCACGTTCTGGTTATACGCCGGCCTCAACTTGATCTTTCTCGTGATCACCTTCGCACTGGTTCCGGAAACCAGGGGCGTTACGCTGGAGCAAATCGAGGACAACCTGATGGCAGGGAAACGTCTGCGCGACATCGGTCGGAGCTGACGAGGTCATCGTGCGCGAACGCCAATGTTCCGGTGGTGCACGGCGAAGGCTTGGCTGCCTGCCTGTTCCGGCGATGATCGTGATGATCGGCCTGCTGCTGGGACTCGCATGTGCTGCGCAGGCGCATTCCGGTGCAGGACAGGTCTTTACCAATCCGCTGCTGCCTTCGGGCGCCGATCCGTGGGTCGTTCGGTATGCGGATCATTACTACTACACCGACACCCAAGGCGAGCGCGTCACGGTGTGGAAGACCCGCGAGATGACCCGGTTAGCCCAAGCGCCTGCCGCGACCGTGTGGCGTGCACCGCGCTCTGGCCCCGGTTCTGCGTCGATCTGGGCGCCTGAACTGCATCGGATTGGTGGCAGGTGGTATCTCTACTACGCGGCGTCCGAAGCAGACCATGATGACGATGCGCATCGGCATGTCTTCGTGCTGGAGAACGCATCGCCCGATCCCACCGTAGGGCGCTGGCTCAGCACGGGCATGCTCGACACCCGCTACACCGGGATCGACCCGACCGTATTCAAGTGGCGGGGCACGCTTTACCTCGTCTATTCAGCGTACGTCGGCGACCACAGCGATCTCATCATTGCCCGGATGACCAACCCCTGGACGATTTCGAAGCAGCAGGTCGACATCGCGCGCCCGTCTTTTTCATGGGAAATGCAGGGCGGCCGCAAGATCCTGGAGGCGCCCCAATTCCTCGCGGGACCCGGCGACAAACTTTTCATCACCTACTCCGCCAGCGCGTGCTGGTCAGATGACTACGCGGTCGGAATGTTGACGGCGAACAAGGATGCCGATCTCACCAACCCGCGTTCCTGGCGCAAATCGCGGTCGCCCGTGTTCGCCAAATCGGCGGTTAACGGCGTGTATGCGCCGGGTGGACTAGGCTTCTTCAAGTCGCCTGACGGCAAGCAGAACTGGATTGTCTACCACGCGAATTCCGCGCCGGAATTGGGCTGCGGAAGCCGCCGCTCGCCGCGGGTACAGCAGTTCCGCTGGAGGAAAGATGGTACGCCTGACTACGGCATACCCGTGAGAATCGGAGTGCCCCTTGTTGTACCTTCGCGGTAAGCCAGATTCTGAGAGCAGATTTGCGTGCACCGCGATGATCCCATCCGGGTGCCGAACTCGCCCGCCAGCTCGATCAGGACCTTGGCTTAGGCTCGCGTGCGGAACCACTCTCGATTGAGCAGTTCATCGCGCACCGACTCACGACTTGGCGGAGGTAATTCCATCTCATCCCGGCAGAATTCAGGCCGCTTGCCGGCCCCAGTTGCTACGCATCTGACGAGATTCATGTCGGTGTCGGGTTATGGGACTGCGCGCTGCCCACTTCTTGTCATTCCGGCACGGCCCGTGACACTTTTTGCCCGCTCACGGTACCAACATATGCTGGTTTGACCACGGTGCGCGCGAAACCATAAAGTGATCGCTTTGGCCACTTTATGATCTCCGCGAAAGCATAGAGTGGCCGCTCGCCTCGCACGGCTACCAGATGCCGTTCAAGCGGAAAGGGCGTGCCAGCGGTTATGGGGCGGAGGGATGCCGCGGACTGCCGAGCGGGAGGTGGTGCCTGGTACGATATCCAGCGCTCACGCGCCGGCTCTTGGCGAGGCAATGGTTCCAGCCGCCCGATCATTCACGGTGATCATGGCCGCGAACTGCATTAGCTACCAAGCGATTGACGAAACCGCCTGCTGGCAATTGCAACAGTCGGCCAGAAGCGGTCCCCGGTGAACGTCGACTTTCGGGAACACCAACTGCCACCGCTTATCTTATGTGGTGGTCTACTTGATGAATATCCTTGTTTGCTCCTGCAGATGTCTGGCGACCTCTAGCATTTGTGCTGGGTAGTGGGGCAAAGACATGGACGGCCTTTTGCTCATGCGCGCGTACCACGTGGAAAGCTTCGGGCAATCGCCCGGAAGCGGCACGCCATAGAACTGACTCGTGAACTCGATCAATGCAGCCGCGACGCAATCGGCAATCGTCGGGGTCGAGCCGCACAGGAAGGGACCATCCTGCTTTGCGTCGGCGACGCGCAGTTTGCTTGCGTAGCGTTCAGCACCGAACGCTGCTGCCGATGCATCCTGGCGGTGGCGGTCGACGTTGACGGGGCTGCCTTGGCGAGCCCATAGGCCGAAGAATGCAGTCGCCTCGTCGAATATTGAAACGAACTCGCGCGTGATGGCTCGATATTCCGATGTTGATCCCAACAGGTCGGGAGCTGGATATAACTCTTCGAGATATTCGAGGATTGCCAATGATTGGCCGATCAGCAACCCACGCCCGGTATCGAGTACCGGCAAGGAGTGTGCCGGGTTGAGCTTTTGCAGGAAACCGTCCGGCCACAATTCCGGGCGATGGGGGAATTCTAATTCCACCAGTTCAATGTCGGTAATTTCCTTCTCGGCGAGGTAGATGGCTATTCTCCGGGGATAGGGGCCCCAGCCAAAATTGTAGAGTTTCATCAAAAGCAAGCTCCGGCGAATACTAATGAATGACATTCTGACGTCTGTGAACTGGGCATTGCCGATTCCGCCAGCGATGATGGCGTCGAAGTTCATGCAACCTTCGAAGTCATGTAACTTTATAAAGTACAATACATTCCTTCGTCCGTCAAGTCTCGGCACTTCCGTTGTTACGTGACTCAGCGACTGCTAGATTCTGCGGAATTGGGTAGGACTGAACGATGCCACGCGACAACAGAATGTCCCGCATGCTGCACGTGTTGATCCACATGGGTGAGACCACGGAACGCGCGACGTCCGAGGAGATCGCAAGGACACTCGGAACGAACCCGGTGGTTGTGCGCCGGATGATGGCCGGGCTGCGGGACCGGGGTTATGTCGGGTCAGAAAAAGGTCATGGCGGAGGCTGGCGACTCACGCGCAGGCTCGATGACATCACGCTGCTCGACGTGTACAAGGCCATCCGTAGTCCACCGCTGTTCGGCATGGGCCCGAAGGTTGACCACTCTGATTGTCTAGTGGAGCAAGCCGTCCACGCGCGCATGCAGCGCACGTTGGGCGAAGCCGAGGCACTGCTTATGGATCGATTCGGAAAGATCACGGTAGGCGACCTAGCGAAGGACTTCGAAAAAGGGCGATCTACCTTCATTTGCGGGGGCCGGAAACAAACGCAGAGGAAACCTGCGATCAGGCGCCGAAAGTCATAACCTACGCAATGACCACTTCGGAGACCGACTTTTACTGGAGCAATCGGGCGTAAGCTCTCTGATCGACGATTTGTGCCGAAGCTGACTACGAGTAACATTGCGGCGGGACGAACTGGCAGGATCAGTCACCAGCGGGTACCGGAGGATGCGTCCATGCGTGTTCCTGCATTGGTTGCCGCGCTTCGAGTCGTTGTGATACTTGCACTTGCGTCGGTAGTTGGCGGGCCGGGCACTGAAGCTGCCCAAGGCGCTCCCGCCGCAGTCCCGAAACGCGTTACCGAGATCATCTTTCTCGGCACGGCGGGCGGGCCGCCGTTGCGGCCCGACCGGTCCGAGCCCTCCACGCTGCTCATCGTGGACGGGCGCGAATATTTGATCGACTGCGGGATCGGAACCATGCGCCGAATGATCGAGGCGGGCATCAAATCCGAGCAGATCAAGACGATCTTCTTCACTCATCTTCATGCGGACCACGACCTCGGCCTGGCCGATGTCATGGCGAACGACTTCGTCCACACGGATCTCTTCGGGGCGACCGTATCCTTCGACATCTATGGTCCGCCACAAACCAGGGAACTGGTGGACGCGGCGTTCCACTTCATCACGATCGGCTTTAGACCCTTCGAAGCTGAAAATCCCTCTGCCAGCCGGGCCGCCAACGGCCAGTTCGCGAGCCCCTTCGTTGCCCACGAGTTCGACCAGGATGGCGTGATCTTCCGGGACAACAAGATCCGCGTCATCGCGACCGAAAATTCGCACTACGCACTGATGCCACTTCCACAACGTGCGGCGTTTCGATCCTATTCCTATCGGATCGAAACGCCGCACGGGGTAATCGTGTTCACGGGCGATACGGGTCCGAGCGACGCCGTGGCCCGATTGGCAAAGGGCGCCGATGTGCTGGTGGCAGAGGCATCGAGCCGCGACCGTGAAGATCGCGACCGCTTCATCCATTCGATGGCCGCACGCAATCATTGGTCACCGAAGCGCGCCCAGGCGTTCCAGGCCCATTTCATCTCCGAGCATCTCGATACGGACAATATCGGAGAGCTTGCAACGAAGGCTGGGGTAAAGACAGTCATGCTTTACCACTACGATCCCCTGGACAAGGCCGACCAGGCTGCCTATGCGAGCGGCGTCAAGAAGAAGTTTGCCGGTTCTGTCTTTGCCCCCGATGACCTCGACCGTTATTGCATGGTCAGGGGCATCGTCGGTCCTTGCCGATATCGGCCGGAGCAGTCTTCCCGCTAGCAGGAAAACGTCGGCGGTTTGCCGCATCGCTTGACGATGACGGGATCCGGGGAAATGCGGTTTTGGCGAGACCTGGTTGTCCGGAGCAGGATCGACGCGACTGATTGGACTTTTCAGGCGGATACATCTGGGCGCCTTGACATGTCGTCGCGGTTCGCTTTGTATCGGATTGTGCGGGTAGAAGTTCGTCGTTCGCCGCAGCCATGCAACCTGGACGCTGTCGGCCATTTTCGGTCAACCGATGGACGAGTTCAGGTTCCTCGGAAGCGGCCGTTGACGGCAGGCCGTCACGCTGTGAGTTCCACCGTCCAGGCCACCGACGCGTCGGCGATAAGAGAGGAGCGCACACTGCAGTATTTGGTGACCGAGAGTTCGACGGCGCGGGTGGCTTTCTCATTCGTCGCTCCGGGCGCCGTGATGCTGAAGTGCAAAATGGCCGAAGCCAAGCGGCGTGGGGTCGAATCGACGCGATCGGCCTCGACGCGCACGTTGAGCGCGTGAACCGGG
>Ga0079220_10000393_pt1 | contig 10650 bp, 8 predicted proteins | sample GAAS100_FD_75071 | JGI IMG/M metagenome (GOLD analysis project Ga0079220, IMG submission 75071) | Agricultural soil microbial communities from Georgia to study Nitrogen management - GA AS100 | ecosystem: Environmental > Terrestrial > Soil > Agricultural land | place: USA: Georgia | collected... | reverse complement strand
GGTTGTCGTCGGTGACAGTGCCGACAATGACGATGGTCTTGCCCTCGTTGTTCTTCGCGTTGGCCTTGTTGGCGGCGGTAGCGACGATCTTGGAGACCGAGACGGGAGGGCGGTTGATCTTGGACATCATAAGACGGCGGAGGACAACCTTGTTGAAGGGCGCATCGGTGCGGCCTGCGTCGGTGTCAGCCCGCCAATCCCCCTTGTATCTCGCAGGCGCGCGCATTTTTGAGGGTGGTACTTACGGGCAAGGAACTTGTAAAGACGAACCAACAGCTTAACGTAGGGGTTGGTCGACTTAGGGACCTCTGTATACTCGTCAACCTTCGCTCTCGCGAGATTTCATGTTGCGTCCGAAGGACAGCTTCGCCAGCGCATTGCTGCGCCGACTCGACGGGGGTTCACATACTGCGGTGCCCGTCTCGAACATGGTGGCGGTCGAGATCAATTCCCATCTTGACTGATTTTGCTCGTGGTGTTGTCGGGGAGCTGTGGGTTAGTAACGGCGATGGAACTTTGCTGGCGAATTTCGAGATTCGAGAGTGTGGGCTTAGCGGGCGCTTGGCGCGCTCTCGCTAGCGTGATTGCACGTGACTTTTGCGATCGTCTCGGATTTGCGTCTCCACTCCGATGAGAGCATCGCTTCACCAGTAGAACGTTGTGGCCAGCAAAATCTGTAACATACGGCACGGTCAGAGTCACTGTCAGCTTTGCATGACTTGAAGTACACATATATTCACTGAATGCAACTAAGCTGGTCCAATCACCAAGGGTGCAAAAACTCTCTTCCCAACCAAACCACAGCCACCTCACTGCAGCTTATCCAAATTCCTCTGCAATGTATCCCAATTCGTGCCAGGCCCGCTATTAAACATAAACAGCGCCTCCGGCTTCACCCTCCTACAGACATCCACCACACGCTCAAACAGCGCCGTCTGCGGCGGCACAAGCCTCAAGCCAGAGCCGATCATAATGCCATCGAAGTGCTCGGAGCGGAGTTTGTCCTCGATCCACTGTAGCCCATCTTCTGCGTCGACATCATTAATTTGGAAAGATGTGACATGGACGCCTGCCGCGCGAATGCGGTTCTCGTCCGCGGTGATGGCTGCTTGAATCTGATCGGGCGTGCCGAAGAGCTCGCGAAAGTAGGATGGTATATCAGAGTTGACGTTCAAGCCAGCGATGAGGATTTTGAGGTCCTTAGTGGTTAGGAAAGACATGATTTGTCATGTGTTATTTGTGGAATGATGCTATCTGACGATGCTATGTGGTGAAACGTGATGCAGTTCAGCGATGTCTACGTTTCGCGTCTATATATCAGTACTTTCTCATTACACACTCAGTCTCGCGCTCGCTGTCATTGTGGCAGCGAATGCTCGGTCATTCGGCCTTCGTGGCTAAATTTGCTCCATGTGATACTCGAACTGCAGCCTATTAATAATGCTCGAGAATGGGCGTTGGTAATCTATCCTGGCTAGTCGCCCAGATCGACAGCTTTACACCTGGGCAAGACGTCACGCTGCGGAACCCCACCGTTGAGCTCAGATCACATCTGTTCCTTCCTATCAAAAACAAACTATGGTCTAAAATTGCGATGCGCTGACCATTCATACATGTGATCTTAAATGCCTCCGGGTATTGGTACACATATGTAGTCGCACATTGCGAATGGCTTGAAAAAGCAACCTTTCATCTTCAATATCGCGTGGTGACTATATCAATCCACTCAACCAACGAATTTCCCACCACAGAAAACACAAACATCGCAAGCCTGCGAAAGGACGCGGGCGAGTGTTAATTCAGGTTCTGCATCCACCTCTTCGCCAATCTCCTGTGCCCTCATGAATTCTTCACTCAAGAATGGGGTACTGCAGATGCCACAGTACTTGGTAACGCCAGGCGCTTGTATGGCTATGAAGCTGATACCACATCGTGGGAATTCATGACCACCGGTGCAGTGAGCGGTGGTGAGATCTGTGAAGGGTATAGGTGCAGAACAGAAATCGCACTGATCGGTCACGTTGACCATTTCATCGAGTCTTGACCTGTTGTCGGATATTGTTTGGTCTTTTGAGCTTGAGACAGTATGTTCCGGAATAAGATCAACCTCGAAATTATCATCGCCTGTTCTGGTAGCTGATTGCTCCGGTCCAGTCTCGTTCAAAGTCTCTGTCTCCATGTTTCCAGAAGAGAAAAGACCATCGATTAGAGCAACTAGTTGCCTATGATGTAATAACACCTCCTTGCTGAATGTTGTCTGTGATAGCACTGGGGGCAATGTCTGCAGCACAGTGGCAAGCCGGTAGGAGATGAGGGTCCTTGCAAGCTCATTTGAGGCTGTGTCGTTGCAAGCATGAGCCACCAGTATGCTGTAACGATCCCTTAGTGTATTTTCATTGAACAGTGCCTGGGTCTTAAATCTCCGGACGAGCTCTTGCAGATCGTCCAATTCAGACCCCAGAGTATCACCTTCAGCAAGTTCTATAGGCTTGTAAGCCAATAACAGCTTATCAACAGCTTCTTCTGCAAAAGCAGGCATCTGATCGGCGTCCTCAACTGTGTTCTCCACCAGCTTCTTCAGTGTGAAAAGAACGCCTTCTGCGGTCGTGTTTCGGACTGGAAAGCTTTCGCGAATCTTGCTGTAATGTCGCAGGGTGCTGAGCGCTACCGTTCCACGCCGATCAGCTGGCGGGCCATACTCAATCGAGTCGGAAGGATGCAGGCTGTTACATGCAGCGATGAAGTCTTCCAGAGGTGCCGCCGTTAGGCCCCACACTTTCGTCTTACTGTGTCCTTTCAGATCGTTCTTGACACTAAAAAGCACCATGCTGTTTTCGATTTTCTCCTTCCAGTTGGGGGCTTTAACGGCTTTTAAGCCGCCGGCTGATTCCTCCACGACAGCTGTCGGAGATTGTACTGTCGACAGCAAAGAGCTAAAGTGCAGGCGGGGTGAGGCGTGGCTTTCGCAGTCCCAGGCTATACCCGAAACCTGATCCCAACGGCCATCAAGATCGTGCTCGGCTTTGTCTACAATTGATGCATCTTTGACCGAGATAGTCATGTAGACCAGCCCTGAGTTTGTGAACAAAGCAAGTATGGCCTGGCCGGCATCCTTCAGCCTTGGACACCAGGTCAGAGATCCACTGTATCTCAGACTGATTCCAGGGTATCTAACTTCAGATCCTAACTCAATGTTCAAATCTGTGCAGGTCACCACTCGTCCTCTAACCTCTTCGTTGGTTGCATAGGCAACAACAGATTGGTAAACATCGCCTCGCAAGACCCAGGGACTCCAAGCCACATGTGATATGAACCTTTGCTGCTTCATCAACCCGTCGAAGAATAATGGGTCTGTAAAAGTGCTCTCCTGTTCAGGTTCAAAAGCCACGTGAGTCAATACGGCTGCATTCCAATTTTGTATTGAGCCAAGTGTAGTCGTTGGGGAATCTACAGAGAGAAAAAGGAGTTGGTTGTCTTCGTTTGTCGCAACCAGGTATTGGCGACCGTACGATGTCTGTGTTCCCATCGTGTTGGTCGCACTAGGTAAAGCTGGTGCCCACGCAAATGCTCGGATGCGCGTTCTGAGCCGCATCTGTTCTTCAGTGCTGGAGGAAATATGGCTGGCTTGCGAAGTCCCGACTTGGGCGAAGTAGTTGGCGAGCGCATTGTTGATGAGGAGCCTCCTGTTCCAGCTAGACTCTTCTTGAAGCTTGCCTTCGGCTGACCAGATGGAGAGCACCAGGTTCGAAGTCAGTACTCCAAGAGCGGATCGTCGGTACTTTGCAAGGCCAGGCGATGACCAGGCTATAGCAATGGGCACGCTCGGCGATATCTCCTCGCCTATGGAGAAGTTCGACCACGGCGCAGGATCCTTAACTGGCAGCTCTTCATTGGAAAACCAAGGTACCTGCAAAGGAACATGCTGCCACTGTGGAACGTCGTTGTCGCGCTCATAGGATACGGTGTTTGGGAACTAATCCGTTGTCAGCAGGTACCGACCATGTTATTATATGGTGAAACCCACAAGCAGTTCGACACGCTCGTCTGAAGCTAGGGCGATGATGTTGTCCTGCGACCAGTCAAGCGCCTGAATACAGGACGGCCAGCACCTCAGCTCGGTCACGTCCGCCATATTTACGAGTAATGTTAAGTCCCAAAGGCTTGTGGGCTGACTTGATCATGTCATGGGGTGAAGGTGGTAGAGCGGCAACGCACGTGATCATAAAGTCGGCATTGTTCAATGGGAGGTCACCAATTCATTCTGGAACTCGAGACCAGGAAGCAAGTCGAACCTCAAGTGCATTCACTTTCAGCAAAGGGAAGAAGGCAGCTGGAACCCAGGGTCGGTCCCGATGGCGCTTTCCCCATCTGATGCTAGCTCCCTTATCGATAAGGAAGTTGCATGGGAAAATTCACTTTTTCCCTCAGCACCCTCAGCCTGTCCCGGATCCATAGCAATATTTCAAGATGGGGAAACGATCGATTGCCGAGGTTGGCGACGCAGAGCTGTCCAGAAAGAAGAGCAAGAAGGACAAGTCCGAGAAGTCCAAGAAACAGGATGTTGCAGACGCAATCGAGACAAATGGCGACAGTGTAGCGGTTTCCGAGGCCGAGCGCAAAGCCGCGAAGAAGGCGAAGAAAGAAGCAAAGGAAGCAAAGAAGGCGAAGAATTCCGAGTCTGCTCCTGTGACAGAGGACGAGGATGCGGCAAAGGCAGCCAGGAAAGCCGCGCGCAAAGCAGAGAAGAAGGCGGCCAAGGAAGCAGCAAGTGCTGCCACGACAGCGCCCACCTCGGTCGCAACATCAGCAGTCGCCTCGCGAGTCGAGTCCTCCGCTACGAGCCCCGAACCCACCGCAGACGGCGAATACCAAGAGGATAAGGAACTGTCCCAGCTTCCCCAGTCTGAGATCGACGCTTTCCTTACCAAGCACACTGTTACGATCGATGACCCGAAACCTGGCAAGAAGTTGCGCCCAATCATAAACTTCAAATACCTGCCTATCAAGAACGAGGCGTTTGCCAAATTCACAACACCAACTCCTATCCAGGCTGCGGTATGGCCGTCGCTGTTCTCAGGACGTGACGCGATTGGTGTGGCGGAAACCGGCTCTGGCAAGACTCTGGCTTTTGGCGTGCCTTGTGTGCGTTACATCCAGTCTCTGCCGAAGAACAAGCGCAAAGGTGTAAAGGCAGTTATTGTTTCGCCTACTCGCGAGTTGGCAGTTCAGATTCACGACCAGCTAGTAACACTGGCTGGACCTGCTGGACTTGGAGTTGTCTGCGTGTATGGAGGTGTGCCTAAGCCTCCTCAGGTTCAGGCTCTCCGCACAGCTTCTATCGTCGTAGCGACCCCTGGTCGCCTCAACGACCTCGTAGGAGAGGGCACTTGCGATCTCAGCAGCGCCGACTACGTTGTGCTTGACGAGGCTGATCGAATGCTCGACAAGGGTTTCGAGGAGCCCATCCGTCAGATCATCACACAGTGCCCTAAGAAGCGTCAGACACTCATGTTCACGGCGACTTGGCCCCCTTCTGTCCGCGAGCTAGCATCTACCTTCATGGTCTCGCCTGTTAAGATCACGATCGGTGACAATGTTTCCGGTGAGCTTCGCGCTAACATCCGTATCACGCAGCAAGTCGAAGTTGTCGATCCTCGTGAAAAGGAACAGCGTCTGCTTCAGCTCCTCAGGCAATACCAGTCTGGCAAGAACAAGGACGATCGTATTCTGGTCTTCTGCCTGTACAAGAAAGAGGCCACGCGTATCGAACAATTCATCCATAGGTCAGGCTTTAGGGTCGGCGGCATCCATGGCGACCTGAGCCAAGACAAACGTACTGCTGCATTGGCTGCATTCAAGGAGGGCAAGGTTCCGCTACTCGTAGCTACTGACGTGGCTGCTCGTGGTCTGGATATCCCAGCTGTGAAGGTCGTCATCAATGTTACCTTCCCCTTGACAGCTGAGGACTACGTCCACCGAATTGGTCGGACGGGTCGTGCCGGGCAAGATGGTCTTGCGATTACGCTCTTTACCGAGCACGACAAGGGCCTATCTGGATCGTGAGTTTCATCTTAGCGCATATCTTCGAACATACACTAACAAAGGCGTAGTCTCATCAACGTTCTCAAGGCAGCCAATCAGCCTGTGCCAGAAGAGCTGATGAAATTTGGCACTACGGTCAAAAAGAAGGGTCATGAGGCCTACGGAGCGTTCTACAAGGACACCGGTGACATGAAGGCCGCGACAAAGATTACATTCGATTAGACGTCTGAGGTCACTTCGCAGCTCGCCGCACACGCGCTGGCTTTCCAGTCGGCGATGCAAGTGCTTAGCTGCATTGCCCTGCAGCTCCAAGCGGGGGTCGATCTAGCATTTCCTAGCGGAGGCGTTTCGGCACACCTCAAAAGTCCCGAGTTAGACCGCTCAGTTTGATTAGAAGGAGTTTTGTTGCGTGTTATTGAGCATTAAATTTCTACTACTTGTGTCATGATCATACGATTTGCCATCTCTGGGGTCTGTGCCATCTTAAATCATCGCCGTTTACAAGAATTTCTGGGGTCGCCGCAACATCAAGTGCTTCACGGTCGCCGGCTGTTCAGCCTCCAAGGCTTCTGGCCATGTCAAATACACGTGCCTAGTGTTCCCACACCTTTGGTAGCAGGAACGCACCAAAAATGCACCACGACCCTTGTGCCATCCTGCACCCTCTAGCAGTTCACCACGGCGCTCATCAGAGGGCCTTACCGCCCTTTACCTCGCTTTAGGCGCACCTTGGTCGCAGGCCATCGTCACTAAATCACATTAGTAGGGCATCGGTGACAGACAGACCACGCCATTCCCGCAGCCAAGCTGTCTCCACGCGGGTTTCTCGTGCACTCACACGCTCTGGCTGGGATGGGCGTGGCCTCTGACGCCTCTGCTAAGGGGACCTCGGGGAGTGTGTGGGTTCGCACGCTCGGTAGGGTTTCCTGCGGCGTTGTGATTGGGTCCTTGATTACTTCCGGATGTGGTCGCCGACTACCACATCGCCGACTGCTGACTGTATGGGCCTGCGAACACGAAACTGCGAATCCTTCGTTCTACGTTCGGGACGGCGAGCATGCGGACAGATTTAATATATATCTCTTCTATACAGACCTTGCCAGTGATATAATGTGTTTTTTTATTTCTAAGCTCTAGGCTCGGTCCCAGGAGTCCTTTTTCGACGACCCTTTTTAGAGGCGGCTTTGACGTGGACTGGCGAATCCTTGAAATAGTCCTTCTGGCCGCGCAAAAACAAAGGACAGCAATCGAGTGGCTGGACTTGGCCCACGACTCTTACGTTCCCTGTCTCGGGCCTTCGATTTATTCTTGCACGGTACATCTTGCAGCACCGCGCTGTCATATTCGCTTCTCTGCAAAATCATAAATACAAACTTGCCAACATGTGCAAGAAGGCAGCATGCGACACATGCAGTACGTCTTAACTCCGCTCTATCTCCTGGCTAGCTACCAACAGCCGTCTCCAACGCACTTATGCTAACATCACCCCCACAGACAAGTCCACATGGTGGGGTTGCGGCAAGCACGTATCCGGCGTCATGGACCACATTCCCGCAACTGAATGGTGCACATGCACACCGCGAGTGACTGTAAACGAGAAGACGTATCCGCCCATGGGCACGCTTGCGGCTGCGTGACTAGATGGGGAATGTGGTTCCCTTGGGACATCGAGGGAGAAGTATCTCTTCTCTATGATCCAGGGCATGAACGGTGGACCACATCCAAATCACCCGAAACAAAAGCCGGCAGCAGCAAAGACATGACATCAGGGGAAGACGGTGGTGAGAGAAGAAGCAGCACGAGGGTGGGAGAAGTGCGTGCGTGAAGAAGATAGTAGACTAGGGATGGACTACAAGCATACCAATAGAGGGGCGGCGGAGAGGAATCAACAGCAGGGAGCCGGCCTCACGAGCACATTATGGCGTTTGGGCAGTATTCGAGCAACTCATAACGGCGTCATTCGACGGATTAGGTCTCCTTGCATACGAAGCTTTCAGGTTTTCAAAGACGTGTATCCGCGATTGCGGTGGCATTCAATAGCGCAAATATCACTGCATCATCTACATTTTAACACAAGAACGTTTTTTCATCCAAAGCGTCCTGCCCCTGAGATCCATCTAAACGATTAACGCCGTCCCCACCGTAACCAGACCCAAGGTATCATTTCGCGTAACCCAAAGCAAAGAACAGAAGCAGACGTATACGGCGCACGTACTTTACCCTGATGCCTGCACAGTCTTGTAACCCTCAGACAACATCTTCTGAACATCCTCATCTTTGTATTGCAGACAACCTAACGTGTACTCGACATCTCGCCATTGTCGCTCGTTCTCTGCGCGAGGCAGTCGGGCGGCAAGTTTGCCAGCAAGCTGCTTGGCTTGTTTTTCCTACTCGTAGTTAGTGGTCTCTTCTTTCTGAAATTGAAATATTGGGAGCTTACCTTTTCAATATATCCAGCCAGGTATCTGATGATGCGCTTGAACGCGTCCTCACTGAGTGCCGTATCAGCACTCAGGGTACTGAACATATCGACGAATTGGTTATAGATGGCATTGTCCTTTGTAGATAATTCGCTGAAGAACTGGCGCGCCATCTCTGTGGTCTTCTTATCGCTGTCCTCAATGCATTTGGCCATCTCGGCAAGCTGACCCTTGACCTTGACCTGACCAGCTAAGATGAGGAACGTCAATGTCTGCAGACATGTCCGCTTTACACTCTGATTGTTGTCGTTGAGACGGCGGTACAGGGACTCAGTATCTTGCTCGATCAAGTGGTTGAAGCAAACAGCCATATCTCCAAGAGCGATGACAAGGTTGCTTCGGACGACAGCATCCTGACTACGCTCGAGGATGACGAGAAGGAGGTCGAGGTTATTTTGGCAATATGTCTGACTGACGCACATAAGCTTGCCTAGGCACAGCGCAGCTTGAGCCTGTAGTGTGGGGTGGTTGTATGAGGTGTTGTTGGCGCAGATATCCGATACCAGAGGACCAAAATTGGCAAGAAGAGATTGTGGGCCGAACAGTAGCTCTCGCTCGCGAACCTGAGCAATGGCGTCCGTGAAGTCATCCTCATTCGTGCCTGCCATCAGATCGAGATCATCGGCTTCAGCCTCGAGTGCAGGTGTTGGGTCCTTTGTCGCACCTCTCTTGCGCCCCTTCTTCAGGGGTATAGGTTCGGGAGCTAATGACTTTCGAGGCGCCGCCTTCTTGTCTTTCTCCTTCTCTGCCTTTCGACGTTTGAATTCAAGTTCACAGAGCTCAAGGTGGACGATCTGCTTGACGGCAACGTGTCCAACGATGAACAGAAGTTGCGACAACGCCAGCGCCGAGTTCTGTTTCTTCGGTTGCGAAGCGTCGACCGCAGGCGCATCGGGCATCTCCTCATCATCGTCCACGTCCATAGGTTCCACGCCATCATCTTTCTGATCCGAACCTGACAACGTTCGAGACGGTAATTTCGGAGCAAACACACGTTTGGCCACTTGTCGGATGATCTCTGAGCACAGCACATCGGGGTGTTTGGAGAGCACATAGATCGCACTGATCGCTTGATCTGCGACTCCGAACCACTCTTTGCTGTCAGATTACAGCTCGCACATCGCAGCCAACCTGACCAAGACAGCATGGTCATTTGGCAGCTTCACAGCTGGAGCTGGAGCTTCGCCAGCCTGCAACTTACCGGAAGCTGCGCTGATTCGGCGCAGAGCAACGCATGTGTAACGAGCAAGCCCAAAGTCGCGACGCCCAAGTTTCCCCAGACCAATTTTCAGGCAGGTCTCCATCTCTTGCACAATAATGTCAGGTGAAGAAAGCGCCAGCATGCCCAGCACGATGATGGCGCCCCTACGCTGTCTTCTAGCGAAGTTTTTGCCCTGATATCCGTATATACCCCAGAGTTTCTCGATGATTAGGTGGCTGACCAAGCCTTGCTTCATCATAGTACTCAGGAGTTGTTCAAGAGATATAAGATCGGCGGGCGTCGTGTCAAAGGTCAGACTGATCATGCCGTGACTGATGTATGTGGCGGTTTGGTTTGCGTCGCAGCCCGGAGGTGCATTGAAAAATAAGCTCTTGTAGCAATCAATAAGGTGCGCCTGGACGCCCTTACCTTCGTCGCTGTTGCCCTTGGTCCAGATAAGTCGAAGCATTCTCTTGATACCCATCATTGAGTTTTCGATCTTGTATGTGTCGATTATGGTGAAGAAATCCATTGCTTCAATGACTTCGTTCTTGTTCTTTGAGGAGAGTAGCTGCATCACTTGTTCAGCCGCATTATTGACGACCTCGATAAATCTCAGTGCTTGTATAACAAAGGAACGGAGCTTGTTGAACTTCTCCAGTTCCTGTATGTTCTGAGCTTCCTTTTCTCTCTTTTTGATTGCTGCAGCATGTTCTTCAGCGCTCATCTCGTCAGGATTCTTCGTAGCCCCCGCATCTGCCTGGGTGGCATCAAGTAGCATGGATTCATCGACGTTGTCTGGCGCCCGCTCCTGGAGCTCTTCCGCAGGAGGTTTCAACGAGGCAATGTTTGTATCGATATCTGCCAATCCCTTCTCCCAGTCTTCAGTGTTCAATTGGCCATTGTACATGACCTGAAAGGGGTGTG
>Ga0079220_10000390_pt1 | contig 10698 bp, 11 predicted proteins | sample GAAS100_FD_75071 | JGI IMG/M metagenome (GOLD analysis project Ga0079220, IMG submission 75071) | Agricultural soil microbial communities from Georgia to study Nitrogen management - GA AS100 | ecosystem: Environmental > Terrestrial > Soil > Agricultural land | place: USA: Georgia | collected... | reverse complement strand
TAGTCGACCGAATCCGGATTGAATAATTCGCCGCCGTAACGATCCTCGCTGCCCTGGGCGCCCGGCTCATAGGAACCGCGCAGGCCCGAACGGAAAATTTCTTTGATTTCGTCCGGCGTCAAAAACTCCCGATTGCCATATTTGGCCGGGCGTTCGAAGGGCGTAAAGGTGAGGCTGTTCCAATACCCGCTGAAGTCCGGATGACCATCGGACATGCGCGGCATGACCCACTTTTGCGATTTGGCAGCCGCGCCAGAATCGTTTCTCTCCGTGGCTTGCTTTGCCGTTGTCGCTGCGGCCTTCGCAGCGGGCGATGACTGAGCGGCCGCGGATAACGGTACGAAGATAACGATGGCGGCGCCAATCGCGAAAATAGCGGAAGAAATGGCCAGGCGCCTTGTCATGGGGGCCTCCTCGAATCGCTGAACGCTGTTTCTAAATCGCTGAACTCTATTTCTCCGTCTTCTTACTGTACTGGCCGTAAAGGAAATCAAGCACAAACTCGGTGCAATTGAAGTCCACCAATTGGATGTTCTTTTCCATGCGGCGATAGAGCGGAAAAGTCATTTTCCAGGGCCGCGTAAAGACGTTGGGATCCTCGATCGTAGCCTCGTACATGATGTGATAAGGGCTCACAGGCGTATAGCGTTCGACCACGTGCAGGGCATCGCTGTGATAATCCCCGGCGCGGTCGAACCAGCTATACGGAACGAATCCTTTGGAATCCACCACCAGCGTATCGCCCTCGAAGTGCCCGTGCGACCATCCCATCCAGCTGTCGGCCGGAGGGTCGGCGGCAACCGTCTTGTCATTATCCATGTAGATGGTGCGCAGCGCACGCGCATACTCATAAGCCATCACAATCACGTGCGGAGTCTCGATAATCTGAAATGGAAAGGGCATATAATTCGCGCGCGGCACGCCCGGCCTGTAGCACTTCAGTTCGGGATCGCCGGTGTCGTGCCGATGCGGGTCGCTGGTGATGTTCACGACCATGCGCTTCCCGGCATTCTCTTTCTTTTTCGCCAGGGCTTCCGGTTTGTACGGGATTTCACCGCCTTCCACGATCCCTTGTCCGCCCGGCCAGGCGCCATAAGCGCCCATAACGTCGGGATGTGGACCGGCTTGTGCGTCGTGGTCCTGAATATCTACGTCGGCGGTCACAAACGCCTGCCAGATTCCGTTCAAGTCCGGTTTGCCATCCGGCGTGCGCGCCGCGCGATACGGGGGGAATTGGCCGGGCGTGGCACTCTTCTCCGCAGCGGCTCCTGGATTTGCCCGCGTTTGACCTGCCGCCGGGATTCCAGCCAGGGTCGCGCAGACGGCGGCAACAAAGCATACGATTACCTGCTGAAGGCGCACAAATCCTTTGCTTCCGCGAGGTGTTGGGGCCGTGTGGTTGATGAATTCTGCCGCCAAGATGGGCCTGATCATACACCTGTGTAACGCGTTCGATTTGCCATTTTCTAATCGTGCCGCCAGGGTCCAGGCGGCGATGACCATTGAAAGCCATGATGCCAGATTTTCAATTTGAGGTGTAGTATGGTGCCGTTTTTGAGAGCGGAAAGGAATGGAAAGACCATGAAGCTTGGATCGAGGCGAACGATCATTTGCCTGGCCGCAACTATGGCTATCTGTCTGCTCAACGGTTTGGTCGTCGAAGGCCAAACCAGACCAGGAAGCCAAGCGACTGATGCCAAACCGCCCATGTCGGAGCAGGTGTTCAAGAACGTCCAGGTGCTGAGAGGAATTCCGGTGGATGAATTCATGGCCACGATGGGATTCATCGCCGCATCACTGAGCCTGAACTGCCTCGATTGCCACACGGAGGATAGCGGCCGCGATCCCGCGAAGTATGCCGACGACACGCCCATCAAGCAGACCGCGCGCAAGATGCTGCTCATGGTGAAGCAGATCAACGCGCAGAATTTCGGAGGGGTGCGCACGGTCACTTGTTACACCTGCCATCGCAGTGACGTGGCCCCCCGCTTCTGGCCGAGCTTGGCCGAACAGTACGGCACTCCGCCCGACCGTGATCCCAATGACATCGAAGTTGCCCAGCAACCTGATCCCGCAGCGCCCAACGCAGATCAGATTCTGGATAAGTACATCGCCGCCGTGGGCGGAGCGCAGCGCCTGAACGCTCTGACCAGCTTTACGGCCACGGGAACTTACTCCGGCTACGATACTGATTTCGCCAAGAAACCCGCGGAAGTCTACGCCAAAGCCCCGGGACTCCGAACTACCGTAATCCATCCGCCCATCGGAGAAGGCACGACTGTTTATGACGGCCACAATGGCTGGGTCGCGGAGGCCAATGCACTTCTGCCGCTGTTTACCTTGACGGGAGGCGAATTGGACGCAGTCACGGTGGAAGCGGAATTGGCGTTTCCCGCAAAAATCAAGCAAGCTCTCACGGGCTGGCGCGCCGGTTTTCCGCCCGTGCCCCTGGGTGATCGGACCGCCGTGGTCATCGAGGGTAAAGCCCCGGCAGGCTCTCGGGTGAAGTTGTTTTTTGACAAAGACTCCGGCCTGCTCGTGCGCATGGTGATGTTCACCAACACGGTCATCGGCCTGAACCCGAGAGAGATCGACTATTCCGATTACCGCGACGTCGCCGGAGTCAAGATGCCATTCAAGTGGACGGCGGTGTGGACCGACGGAAGATCGGAATTTGAAATGAACGAAATCAAAGCAAACGTAGCAATCGAACCGACAAGGTTCAGCAAGCCCGCCGCACCCAAGCTGGCGAGCACGCAGTAGCCAATTCTGATTCCATCACAGGGAGGAAACAGTGAAAAATCTGCTTGCGTCATTGGCAATCGTGGCCATTGCGCTGGGTATTTGTTCCAGCGCCCGGGCCCAAAATGAAATCAATCTGCTGGCGCCCGGGCCGATCAGGGAGCCGCTCGATAAGCTGCTCGCCGCTTATCAAAGCAAAACGGGCACGCACGTCAAGGTCACTTACGCCGGAGGCGTCCCCTCGAGGCAACAGGTAGCCAGTGGCAAGGGGCTCGACGTGGACCTGCTGTTTGCGCCTTTTCCGGACGTGCTCAAGACCGGAAATATCGATCCTAAAAGCACGACCGTAGTCGCGCGGGTTCGCCTGGCTCTGGCGGTGAAAAAAGGTGCGCCCAAGCCGGATATCTCCACACCGGCGGCGGTCAAAAAGACCCTGCTCAACGCGAAGTCGATCAGCTCTGTGGATCCCGCCCAAGGCAGCGTGGGCGGCATTGCGCAAGCCTGCCTTGATAAGCTCGGCATCGCCGAGCAAGTGAAGCCGAAGCTCAAGTGGGTTCGCGGCGGCGATGTGGTGCAGGACCAGGTGGCCAAGGGCGAGATTGAAATCGCCTTGGGCCCCTATCTGAGCGACATGAAAAATCCCGGCGTAGACGTGGTGGGCGCGCTGCCCCCGGGAGCGTCGACTCCTGTGGATATTACCGGCTTTCTTTCGAATAGTCTGAAGGACACGAAAGCCGCCAAAGCGCTCCTGGCTTATCTCAGGTCCAGCGAAGCGGCGCCCACTTGGGAAGAAGCCAAAGTATTCCCCGTGAAGTAGGCCGATCACATAACCTCGGGTATGAGGTCGGATCAGCCGCCAGTCACCAGGGGTTTCGGAAAGCTACTTGGCGTCGGGCTTGAGCAGGTCGATCGTCTTCGCGTCCGGCGACGGCGCTATGGACCGTACCCACGTGTAAATGTCCAGGAACTCCTGCGCAGTGATCTTGGCCCCGGACGGCGGCATCACGCCCTTGGGCTGGCGAACGTAGGCGATGAAAGAGTCGAGCGTATTGGGATAGCCGGCCAGGCGCAGGCCAACCCCGCCTTCCGCCTCGTAGCCGTGGCAGGTGTAGCAGGTATGCGCGATGAAGGCCTTCTTTCCGTTTTCGGCATTGCCGCCGGATGGCGTGGCACCTCGCGCCGTAGTCGGAGCCGTCTGCCGTGGCCGTGCCAGCGCTGGGCTTGGCGCGAGGGCCAAACCCAGCAAAGCCGCTATTAAAAGAGAACCGCCACGAAAGTAATTCATCGTTGTCCCTCTTTTGTTCTTATGTTGGCTGCGTGACAGTATCAAGCAATGCCGGCTGGCCCTTCGCAACCGCGGCGAGGGCGCGCTTGATGGCTGGGCCCACCTCACTGGGATTTTCGATGGGCCCTTCGGCGTACCACCCCATCGATTGCGCGAGCTTGGCGAAATCAATCACTGGGTTGTCGATCTTCGCGGGAATTGCCGCGGCACTGATGTCGCGGTGTTGCCTGCCGGCGCATCTTTGGATCTCCATGAACTCGGTATTGTACGAGCGGTTGTTATGCATGATCGTCAGCATGGGAACCTGATAATGCGCGGCGGTCCATAGAACCTGCGGGCAGTACATCAGATCGCCGTCGTTTTGCAGGTTGATGGAGAGCCGGCCGTACTTCTTATTGGCCAGCGCCGCGCCTACCGCGGCCGGAGAACTATAGCCGATGCCCACCGATCCGGACTGTCCAATGTGGTGGTAAAACTTCTCGAAGCTCCACAGCCGCTGCGCCCATCCGGCCATGCCGTCGCTGCGGGAGATCAACGACCAGTCTTTGTCCTTGATTTGAGCCCACAGCTCGGCCGCGACGCGCGCGGTGCTGATGGGAGACTCATTCCAACCGAAGGCCGCCTGCGTGCGTGCCTGCGCGTCGGCTCTGGCATGCGCGGCAGCCAGCTTGGCGCCGCGAGCCTGGATGGCCGCTTTGCGGTTCGAGGTCATCTGGCGTTTGATTTGCTCGATCAGCGCGGGAAGACTTTCCTCCGCGTCGGCGCCGATCGAGAGGTCTACTGCCTGGTAGCGCCCAAAATCCTGGTAATTGCTGCGGCTGAACAGGTCGAGAGAGCTGATGGTAATCAGTTTCGCTCCCGGCTGCAATCGGGAAGGGCTCGATGCCGGCGCGCCGAAATCTTCGTTTTCCGGCTCATGCACTGCGCTCCAGAGCAGCGGATTCTCCAGCGACAAAATGACGTCCGCTTGGGAGATGACCCCCGCCGTTTGCCGCAAGGGATGGCGAGAGGGAAAATTCATCCGCTGGATCGTGTCCACTACCCCGGCCTGCAGCAATTCCGCCAGTTCCACCATATATTTCAATCCCGCTTCGGTGCGGGCAGCGCGCTCGGCGATGATCACCGGGTACTCCGCGTTCACCAGCATGCGGGCGGCTTCGGCAAGCGACTCCTCATCGCCCTGCGGCGCCTTGGTGGGGGAGTATTTCGGGATGACCAGCTTCGAGCCTTCAGGAATCGGACCCTCCTGGAGGTATTTGTCAATCGAGATGACCACGGGGCCATAGGGCGGCGTCATGGCGACCTTGTAGGCACGCATGGCGGATTCGGCAAACCCATTGAGTGAAACCGGCGCGTCGTCCCATTTCGTCATGCTGCGGACCAGAGCGCCCACGTCCTGGGCGCTGTGGGCCATGTCGACTCGGCTGCTGCGGTCGGCCATATCGATGTCATTGCCCACAAACATGACGATCGGGACGCGGTCGCACCAGGTGCTGTAGACGGCCATGACTGCGTGCTGCATGCCGACCGTGCCGTACATGAAAACGCCCATGGGCTTGCCTTCGATCTTGAAATATCCGTGAGCCATGGCGACGGCGGATTCTTCGTGCAGCGCGGTGATCAGTTGCGGATTCTTGTTTCCGCCGTAGTTGACCGTCGATTCCATCAGGCCGCGGAAATTCGCGCCGGGATTGACGGTCACGTACTCGAACCCGAGCTGCTTGATGACGTCGACCATGAAATCGGAACCCGGCCGAACCGCAGACAACGACGCCGGGCCGGTGGCGGACGCATCCACGGCGGGTTTCGGGACCAGCGATTCGGCAGTCTGCGTTTGCGCGTTCGCGCTGCTCGCCATCATTGCGCCGACTCCACCTGCGGCAACCTTGAGGAAATCACGCCGGTCGAATGGACTCTTTGCTGGCTTGTTCATGGTTAGCTGACGCCTCCGCTTTCGCTGGTGAGCTACTGCTCAAACTACTCCAAATCGCCTATCTCGCCCTTTGTATAAAGCGCTAGCTACACCTGGGCATAGTACATGAGCTTCTGAAGTTTGAGGTTAGTGATTGTGTCGCCGTCTTCGGCGAGAAGATGGAACAGGTAATCGGCAACTTGGCGCGCTGCGGTTTCGGCCATGACGTTGCCCTCGCGTGCGTCATTATACTCTTCGGGATTTCCAGAAACCGGGAATCTTCAAGAGCACATGGCCAAGACTCGATGTGCCATCAAAGTGTCTCGTCCTGCATCGCGTGAATTACTGGACCAAGACGGGACGAAAGTGGTTATTGCGGCTGTGCTGTTAGGCCACTGAATGCATCTCGAGTTTGCCCATGGTGTTCGCATCTAAACCCAAGGGCCTGTAGTTTAATGGCGGAGGAGGAGGGATTCGAACCCCCGGGGCCCTTGCGGGCCCAACGGTTTTCAAGACCGCCCGTTTCGACCGCTCACGCACTCCTCCGTTTGTAATTCTAGCAGCATGAGCAATCTAACGGGGCTTGTGACGGCTTACGTTTTGTCTTGCAGCATTCTTGCGCAGATATCACGGTGAAGGTCGAATGACCGGGCGACTGCGATAGCGTTGCGCCTGGGTCGACACGAGGGCGACCAAGTGTGACTCGCAGTTGAGCGGCACCCGGCGGCGGTCCGAGCTGCTCGCCTGAGCTTTTAGCTGGCCTTAATCGGCACGCGAATTGTCTTCTCCGCCGCCCCCTTGGGCATATGGATTTCAAGCATGCCGTTCTTCAGTCTGGCTTCCGCCTTTGATGTGTTTACTTCCGCCGCCAAGTCAACGACACGCAGGATTTCATTGGCGCAATGTTCGTGATAAACGGTCTTACCCTTTCTGCGTTCGTCCTTTGTTTCCCTCTTCCCGCTGATCGTTACTCTGGTGGGCTCCAGCTTGATTTCCAGATCCCTGGCATCGAATCCCGGCACTTCGGCGCTCACATTCACTGTCCCGTCTTGCTCGGTCATCTCTACGTGTACAGGATGCAGAAGCTCAGACTCCGCCTGGAACCAATTCTCGAGATCATGCCCGAATCCTTTTCCGTTACTTGAAAAGATTTCGAACGCGCGCCGCGCAAGTTTGTCATATATGCGGTCGAAATGTTCGAAAACGTCCTCCACTTCTGATGACTTTTTCGCCAGGGCCTCCATGGGTTTCCCTGCCTTGGTCTCTGTCGCCCTCTGCGTCGCCGTTGATGGTGATGCCATTACTGCCTCCTCTAGGAAATGTGATATCCGGGTATCCCGAAAAAAGCTATTTGGATGCTGTGATGTCGGCTGTGACTTAGATCACATCGTGGAGAGGGTCCACATGTCCGCGGTGAGCATAATTTTCCGATCCCGACGTTCGCGTCGAGCTGCGGGCACATGAAGACATGGTTGGTCAGTCGTTCAATTGGTGATTCCCATCACAGCGAAGGACTCTCTCAAGGGCTAGTGTGATATACGTGGTAGAGGGGACAAGTATGAAAGCGGCATTCGGATATTTGGCAACCGGGATTGGGATCGGAGCTGTCATAAGTATACTTTTCGCTCCAAGATCGGGTGAACAGACCCGGGAGTGGCTTGCGAGGAAGTGCTTCGATGCGGTTGACGCCTCGAACGAGAGGGTCTGGCAATCGCGTATCCAAATCAGGGACAAAATGAACCAAGGCCAACGGCGGATCAGCCAGGCTGTAGCCGCGCGCCGAATGTCGCTTGGCAGACGTCAGGCCGCTGAAAGTCCCGTGGCGGTCCCTTGAGTCGGAGCGATTGATAAGGCAGTGTGGATGGCGACCATGCTTAACCATGATTATTTCTTTGTCGTATTGCTGGTATTTGCCTTGTACCTGATGCTTCAGTTTTATTGGACGGGCGGCCACTTGCGACGGCACTGAAATGGGCGGTTCGCCCAGAGCCCAATGCTCCGAAGGCGCAATGCCGGGCGGCCTTCAAAGTGTCCTGCTTCGTTCGTGCCTCTCTAAACGAAGAGCCTGCTCCGAGTAGCTCCTCTATTTTGGCCCGAAGGTTGATGCGGCCACGTTGAGTGGTTAGGTCGGGGAGCAAACTCGCGCGCGACCTATGTGACCTGGATCACTGATTGCTCTGATGAGCACCTGTAACCTCAAACAGGGTGCTCGGTGATATCAGGAATCACCAAAGGGCTAAGGCTGTGAAGAAAGCGCTTCTTGCAGGTTTGGTGATCGGCTGCGTTTTTCCAGTCGTCGCCGCCCAGACGGATCAAGGAGAACTCGGACCGCCGGGCCAATCACGTGCTCTGATCTACTCTGTCAAAGGTCAGGACTTGTTTCAGGCTTACTGTGCGAGCTGTCATGGAGCACGTGGCAAAGGCGGCGGTCCGGTCGCATCGGCCTTGAAGACGAAACCGCCCGATTTGACTGTGTTGGCAAAGAAAAACAGCGGGCAGTTCCCGACAGTGCGGGTCCGCAACATCATCGCCGGCGATGAGGTTCTCGCACATGGCTCTCGAGAAATGCCGCTTTGGGGACCCATCTTCCACCAGATTGAAGAAGACCAGGACTTCGGCAACGTCCGGATGGAAAATCTGGTCAGGTATTTGAAGTCAATTCAAGCAACCACCACTTCAAGTCCTCTTTCCGGCGCAGACTTGTACAAGAAAGATTGCGCCGTCTGTCACGGAGATGACTTAAGAGGCGGCGGTTCTGTCCCCTCGCCATACAGGGTTCCACCTGATCTGACGACGCTCGCACGGCGACACGGCGGCACATTTCCTCGCAGTTACGTATCGAGGATATTACGAAACGGGATTGCTATGCCCGCCCACGGTCCAGCGCAGATGCCTACTTGGGGAGCCGATTTTAGATTGGGGGAAAAATTGGATGACACCGAAATTAGATCGAGGATCGCCGCATTGACCGGCTACCTCGAGTCACGCCAGGGGAAATAGTCTGGGATCCTCGGATCGACCCTGCTGAAGGGCACTTTTCACTTTTTCGAACGCGCTTGAAACTTCAAACGCAGAAATTCTCTGGACTGGCTACTTCTTGCCCCGAAAGCCGGGCGTCGGGCGCTTTCGAGCTTCGTGAGTCTTATGAAAAAACTCAGTACCTTGTTGTGACAATTTCTTGCCGCCGCGGTGTTCCAAGCTTCCCACAAAGGCGTCTTGAGGCTTGCCATACTTGGTCTTGCTCATGGTCTCCTCCTCATTGGCCACCTGAACGATCCCGATGAAATTCAGCTCGTCCTATGACCGTTCTTCGGAAGGCGCACGACCTGCACCGAACACAGGGCGTGACGCGCAACTGCATCGGACACGCTTCCCATCAGAAATCGCTCCAACCCCTTCCGGCCATGTGAGCCGACGATGATTAGGTCCACATGCCAACGCGCGGCATCCTCCACAATCTTGGACTTGGGATCTCCCTCCTCCACGGCCGTCTCCACCTTGAAGCCTGCTTTGGTCAACGGCTGCTCTGCCTGGCGCACAAACGCCTGCCCATTCTTCAAACTTTGCTCTCGGAATTCTGAGGCGTACAAAGTCGGAATCGGGAAGGAAACGTCAACGACATTCAGAACCTTCACTTCCGCACCTTGCGGTTGGCACTGCGAAATAATGGTTTGCGTAGCCGCATCCGAAAACTTTGAACCGTCTGTCGCTAACAAGATTTTCATCCTCGCTCCTCCTTTCGCCACATCGGCAATTTATGGCAGGAGCCGAAGAATCGCAGTGATATCGGTCACATTGGTGGGATGCTGCAGGGTTCCATCATTGCGGGCAGAGCGAAGGAAGGCAGTACGGAATGGCATCCGAAACTCACCTGAAAGGATACGCGTCGAGCCACTCACGAATCTTGTTCGGCAGTGTGCAAGTATCGTTAAAGAAAAGGCGCTCCCGTCTTTGGCTTGGCCCCTTGACGATAACTTGACAGTAGCTTCCCCCGGAATAAATCCACACTTTCCACTCTTCCTCTTTTGGCCGATCGCCGATGGAGCCTCGAATTGCGCTCTCTGCCTTTTCTCTGATTTCCGCGTCTGATATCTCATTCAGCTCGATTGAAATCGCCAATCACTGCTCCAGTCTTGAATCAGTGAGAGACTACAAGGTCGGTGCTGCGTCCGCACCCATGCGTAGGCTACCTATACGTCTGGTTATCGGTGCTATTCAGTGACGTAGATCACACAAATGCGAACGCAAGCGCGTGGGCACGGCCCCCACACATCTACGGCACCTGAGTGACGGATCCTCCAGACCGAAGAAATTTCTCCAAGTTCGGAGGTTTGTACTTGCTGCCAGGCGAGTTGATGCGATCAAGCGCGGTGCTGGCGCCGGATTCATTCGCTTTTTGACCGATCGGACGGATGTAGTCGCCGAGACCGGCCAGCTTGTACCAGAGCGTCTGAGAATTGAAGATCGTTCCCAGGGCATCGGGCTTTGGGTTGTCCACCGCGTTCACGCAGTTATGGTCAACTGCGAGCCCGCAAGCTTGGATCTTGTTGATCATCCAGAGAAGTGTAATGTCCGAGAGGCCGCTTTGCGGATAGCTGCCTCCGACGTTGGAATGCACTCCCGCAAACCACACCTGTTCGAGTACTTGACCGCTGGCTTTCGCGCTTTGGTCCCATACCGAAGGACGAAAAGGCTTCCGCCGCTCATCAACGGCGAGGGCCTGAAATGCATTGTCCACCCAACTGCTCAAGGTGACGTC
>Ga0079220_10000389_pt1 | contig 10704 bp, 13 predicted proteins | sample GAAS100_FD_75071 | JGI IMG/M metagenome (GOLD analysis project Ga0079220, IMG submission 75071) | Agricultural soil microbial communities from Georgia to study Nitrogen management - GA AS100 | ecosystem: Environmental > Terrestrial > Soil > Agricultural land | place: USA: Georgia | collected... | reverse complement strand
TCGCTCCGAGAATGAGATGACAAATAGCGAGAGTTTATCACTCGCGGCGCGAAAATCACTTGCGGGAATGTATTTTGTTCTTGCGTAGAACCGCAGAGCCTGTATTCTGCGCTTGCGAATTCATCCTTGCACCGGTGAGTCGCCATGGAGGATAAGAGAACGAATTGAACAGTGTGCTGTCTCCCGAGCAATTCCCTTCCCGCAGGATTTCCGAAGCAAAACCGAAGACCGCGAAGCTGACGTTGTGGCCGCTGGTCGCAGCGACGTTCTTTATGGTGTCCGGCGGCACCTACGGAACGGAAGAGATCATCCATGGCATGGGATACGGACGCGGAATCCTGGCATTGATTCTTGTGCCTGTTTTCTGGAGCCTGCCCACGGCTCTGATGATTGGCGAACTGTCCAGCGCGCTGCCGTTGGAAGGCGGCTACTACGTCTGGGTTCGGCGCGGGTTGGGTAATTTCTGGGGATTCCAGGAGGCGTGGCTCTCACTAGCGGCAAGCATTTTCGACATGGCGATTTATCCGACGCTGTTTGTCTTCTACCTGACCCAGGTAGCGCCGTGGTTCGGGATTGGGAAGCACTATCTTTACGCGGGCTTGTTTGTCGTCGCCGCGTGCGCGGGACTGAACATGGCGGGCATTCGTGCGGTCGGACTGACGTCCGTATGGCTTTTCTTTTTCCTTTCCGCGCCGTTTGCGCTGGTTGTGGTTCTTTCTCCGTTCCGGGTGGGCGCATTTGGCGGAGCGCAGGCAACGATGCAGCCGACGAGCATCGGATTGCTCAGCGGGATGCTGGTGGCGATGTGGAATTACATGGGATGGGACAACGCTTCGACCATTGCGCAGGAAGTGCGGCAGCCGCGGAAAACGTATCCGAAGGCCATGATCGCGGCGGTGGCGCTCGTTTCGCTGTCGTACGTATTGCCGTTTGCCGCCGCATACTTCACGGGAATTCCGGCATCGCAATTCGCAGAGGACGGTTCATGGGCGAGCGTTGCGGGGCTTATCGGCGGCAAGGTGTTTGGGTTTGAATGGCTGCGGTTTCTGCTGGTGCTCGGGGGAATGATGAGCGCGTTCGGTATGTTCAATGCGCTCATTCTGAGTTATTCGCGGCTGCCGCTGGCGATGGCATGGGACGGAATGCTGCCGCGCGTGTTTGCAAGAGTGAGCCCAAAAACGAAAGCGCCCTGGGTCTCGATATTGATCTGCGCGATGTGCTGGGCGCTGTGCCTCGGGCTGCGGTTCGAACGCCTGATTACTCTGGATATCATGCTCTACGGAGCCAGCCTGTCGTTGGAGTTCGTCACGCTGGTGGCGCTGCGGATTCGGGAGCCCGGCTTGAAGCGCGAGTTCCGGGTGCCCGGCGGCCTGACGGGGGCGATAATGACGGGCGCGCTTCCCGTCGGCTTGCTTGGGTTGGCGATGGTAAAAAGCAATGGGGAGACAATCCTGGGAATGAACGGCTTGCTGTTCGGGGCGTTGATCATTGTCTCGGGCTTTGTGTGCTACGCAGCGAGCGCCGGGTTGCGGCGGCGCGCGGTGTCGGATCCGGCCGCGGCGCGGGATTTTGAAAGCGCCTAGACGATCATCGGCGCGGCGGCTCGCGACTTTCCAGCCGCCGCCGTGTTTAAAGCGTATGGGGACACGGTCCCCGGAAGGGAAATGTCCATGAAAATTCTTAGCTTCCGCTCTGCCGTACTGCTTACGGCAAGCCTGTTTGCGGCAGGGCTACTGCCGGGAATTTCAGGGGCTCAAGAGAGCTCAACCGACCAGGCCGCGCCGTCGCAACAGCAAGCGCCAGCCCCGGGCGAACGGATGCACGGGCAAAAAATGCTGGAAGGCCTGAACCTGACGCAGGATCAGCAGGCACAGATTGACAAGATCCGTGGCGACGCCAAGGCCAAAGCCGATGCGGTAAACGCGGACTCATCGCTTTCCGGGGCTGACAAGCAGGCGAAGATGCGCGCAATTCATCGCGACAGCATGAAACAGATTCGCGCGGTGCTCACTCCCGAGCAGCGGCAGCAATTGCGGGCGAAGATGAAGGAGCGGCGAGCGGCGCGGGGAGCGCGGCAACCGTCGTAACTCCTCGTTCCACTTAAGCGAACCGCGCGGACGAGCGGGCGGCGTGCGCGAGAGAGTTTTGATATCCTGCTCACCGTGCGATTGCAAAAGCGATTCCCTTCCCGGCGATTCCTGGTTCTCTCCGCAACGATTCTCGCTGCGGGATGGAGTTGCGCGGCGCTGACACAAACGCAGCCGGCATCTGCGCCGCAAAACGCTCCCGGCGCGAATTCCCAAACATCAACGGCGCAGCCGGGAATTGCACCCGCCTACCCCGCAGCGCAGCCTCAGAACATCGGACTAAACGCGGTGGTACTCGACCCAGCGCATGGCGGGACAGATCCCGGAGCGCGAGGAGCGGGAGGGGTGCGGGAAAGCGACATTGTGCTGGACCTCGCTGCACAGGTCCGGCACTCGCTGGAATCACAAGGTTTCCAGGTGGTGCAGACGCGAACGGGTAACGACAATCCTTCGCTTGACGATCGATCGGGAATGGCGAACGCGCAGCGCGGTGCGGTATTCGTCACCTTACACGTTTCATCGACGGGACCTCCAGGGACGGTGAGGACCTACGCAATGTCGGATCTGGCGGCGCCGCCCGCAAATAGCGGGTTGATCCCGTGGGAGTTTGCCCAGGCGCCGTATCTCGGACTGAGCCACAAACTGGCCGACGAAGTACAGAAACAGCTGGCCTTGCAGTTCAAAGGGTCTCCCAATGCAACGCAGCTTGCCGCGGTGCGGCAGTTGCGAACGACGGCGGCCCCGGCAATCGCCGTGGAAATTTCGAGCGTGCTGATCCAGGACCGCGCAGACTTGGATCGCATGATGCCGGCGGTGGCGGAAGCAATCGCCCGGGGTGTGGCGATTTTTCGGCCGTACTACGTAACGCCCTCCCAAGTGCAACCGTGAGTTCGCAAGGAAGAGTATGGCTGATTACGGGGCTTGCCGGCGTGGTGCTGCTCGCGGCCATTTATTTTCCATTCTTGAGAAAGCGCGTCAGGCGGGAAGCGCGCGGCGGACAGCAGACGGAAGAACAAGCGCGGCGGGAACTCATTCAGCAAGCCTCAGCCGCGGCGGCCGAGCCAAAGGCAAAAGCCAAACTTTTCTGGGCCGCGGATCCCGATGATACTTCGCTGATTCCGGTGACCGTCGAATTGCCTCTGTCAAACGACCCGGTTCTGCGGGCAAAGCAGGTGCTGAACACATTGTTGGCGGGGCCTGTGGATGCCGAGTTACGGACTCTGCCCTCGGATGCGGAGTTGCTGGCGTTTTACCTGTTGCCGGACGGAACGGCAATTGCCGATTTTTCGGAGAACCTGGCGACTTCGACGCCGTCGGGAATTCAGAGCGAGCAACTGGCGGTGGATTCCATCGTGCGTACACTGGCCGCGAATGTCCCGCAAGTGCAGCGGGTAAGAATCCTCATTCACGGACAGGAAGTAGAGACGCTTGCGGGTCACGTGGACCTGATGGAGCCATTTGTAGTCAATACCCCCGCAGTCAGCAGCACCTCGGCGCCGGCCACAAACGGGACGCCTGAGCAACCCGGTGCGGCAGCGCCGGCGACGCCAGCCGCCCAGCAACCGCAGACACAAGCAAAGCCGTCAGCGGAGCCGCCCGCAACACCGCAGAAGCCTTGATTTCGACGGCAATCGTTGACAGCAACGACGGCGGCTTGCAAACTGAGCCCGGACGCTCTGAAGCTTGATTGACGGGCAAAGACGGGAACGGATTCCGGAGGACATGTGAGGAGCGACGGGCGGGGCGCGGATCAGATGCGGCCGTTGGTGATCACGCCGGATTTTATCTCAGCGGCGGAAGGCAGCGTGCTCATCGAATTGGGAAAAACGCGCGTCATCTGCACCGCAACCGTGGATGACGGAGTACCGGCGTTCTTGAAGGGCTCAGGCAAAGGTTGGGTGACGAGCGAATACGGAATGCTGCCGCGCGCCACCGAAGAACGGACTCCGCGTGAGGCGGCGAGGGGCAAGCAAAGCGGAAGGACCCTCGAGATACAGAGGCTGATTGGAAGATCGCTGCGCGCGGTTACCGACCAGGAAGCGCTGGGCGAACGTACGGTGTGGCTCGATTGCGACGTGATCCAGGCCGACGGAGGAACACGTACGGCTTCGATCACCGGAGCGTTCGTGGCTCTGGCGCTGGCAATGGAGCGCATGGTTGCCGCGGGAATGCTGAAGAGTTCGCCGTTGATTGATTCCGTGGCGGCCACCAGTGTCGGCATCGTGGACGACCGCGCGCTGCTGGATCTTGCTTACGAGGAAGATGCGCGAGCGGAAGTGGACATGAATGTTGTCATGACGGGCCGTGGCGACTTTGTGGAGATTCAAGCGACAGCGGAAGGACGGCCCTTTTCCGGCGGCGAAATGCAAGATCTGCTGGCGCTGGCGGCCGCGGGGATCAGAAGAATTACGGATGCGCAAAGAGCTGTTCTGCCCTCCAAGTATCTTGCGCGCGGACGATAGGACGGGACGCGATTGTGCAGCGCGCGGCTTCTCGAATCCTTCTCGCATCTTCGAACTCCGGAAAATTGAGGGAATTCCAGGCGCTTGCGCGCGATCTGCCTTCGAGCGTGGAAGTTCGCGCCCTGCCCGGCATCGAGACGCTCCCGGAATTCCACGAGGATTCGCCGACCTTTGGCGAGAACGCTCTGGGGAAAGCGCTCCATTACTCGCGGCACACAGCCGAACCGGTGTTCTGCGATGATTCGGGGCTGGTTGTTCCCGCGCTTGGCGGTAGGCCAGGAGTGCACTCGGCGCGCTACGCCGGAGCAAATGCCAATAACGAGCAAAGGATCGAGAAATTGCTGCGAGAGTTGGGCGGTAAATCCGGCCGGGAGCGCCAGGCGCACTTTGTGTGCGTCATCGCACTGGCCAGACAAGGGCAAGCCGCAGCTGTCGTGAGCGAACGTGTGGACGGCGTGCTCCTTGAGGCGCCGCGCGGCTCCGGCGGGTTCGGGTACGATCCGGTCTTTTATTTTGTCGAGTTGAACCGGACCTTTGCGGAACTCTCTCCGGAAGAGAAAAACCGGTACAGCCATAGAGGCAAGGCGTTCCGCCGGTTGCTGGCTGCGCTGCCCGGCATGTTATAGTTTGCCGCCATGCCCGTGAAACGAAAAAAGAAGCAGAAAGCCAAGGCGAACCGCGCCGGCAGGCCGGCAAAGCGGACCCCTCAGCAAAAGATCGGAGCGGTTCAAACATCGGGCATTGACGCGAGGCGCGTTTCAGCGATCCTCGCCAAACTGGACGAGGCCTATCCAAATGCCATATGCGAACTGAAGTATCACAACGCGTTTGAGCTCCTGATTTCGACGATTCTTTCCGCCCAGTGCACAGATGTGCGCGTAAACCAGGTGACGGATACTTTGTACAAAAAGTACCGCGGGCCGAAGGATTTTGCGTACGCGATTCCTTCGGAACTCGAGCAGGCACTTCGGCCGACAGGATTCTTCCGCAACAAAACAAAGTCCGTGATGGGCGCAAGCAAGGAACTCCTCGAGCGGTTTCATGGCGAAGTGCCCCGAACGATGGAGGAAATGCTGACGCTGCCGGGCGTGGCGCGAAAAACGGCGAATGTCGTGCTGGGAACCGCTTACGGCATTCCCAGCGGCGTTGTGGTGGACACTCATGTGCAACGAGTGAGCACAAGGCTCGACCTCACCCGCAACGAAGAGCCGAAGAAAATCGAGCAAGACCTGATAAAGATCATTCCAAAGCAAAAATGGATCCAGTTTTCACATCAGGTGATCTGGCACGGAAGGCGCGTATGCATCGCGCGCCGGCCGAAATGCACCGTCTGCAATCTGGAAAGGATCTGCTATTCGAAGGATAAGACTGTCTAACCGGCAATGGTGACGGGGACCTCTTTTTTTCCTGGCTGGAAGTTCCGCCACCGCTCGCGATAGCATAGCGCTGCTATGAACCCCCTAACCTATCGTTCCGCAACTTTCGCCGCAGTCATCCTTCTTTCCGCAGTCGTGTGCAACCGGCCTGCAAACTGCCAAGAACCCCTCGCGACCGTCGAGGTTCAAACCGACAAGCTCGGACCTGAGGTGCCGAAAGATTTTGTGGGAATCAGCCTGGAGGTCTCGACCGCGGGCCAAGGAATCGGCGCGTTTTCGCCTGACGGCAAGTCGCAGGCCCGCGTCGCGCAGTACGCGCTGGGCACGCCAGAGGCTCCCAATACGGTGTTTTTTCGTTTCCTGCGGAATCTCGGTCCCGGCATTCTGCGATTGGGAGGGAACAGCCAGGACAACACTTGCTGGAATCCCCAGGCGGCGCCGCATCGCGACTGGTGTAAGGGCGAACTGACCAGTGGGGACCTTCGGCTGTTTTCGAAGGCCGCCGCGGACTCTGGTTGGCGGCTTATCGTCGGCATCAATTTGAAACAGAATTCGCCGGCGTGGGCGCTCGCCGAAGTGAAAGACGGAATAGCCAAGCAGATCAAGCCGCAACAAATCATGGGACTGGAACTGGGCAACGAGCCGGACCTTTTTCCACGTGACGGCAGCCGGCCCGCTGATTATTCCCCGGCAGATCAGGTCAAGGACTTTACCGCGTATCGCGACGCGTTCCAGCGCGATCCCGTAGCCAGGCAGTACGCCATAATCGGTCCCGCCACCTGTTGCAAGTGGCATAACGCTCGGGACCTCGGCGCGTTCATTGACGGCGTCGGGGCCTCTTCGCTTAAGCTGGCCACCACCCACAGCTACTTGTTGACAACCTGCGGCGGCAAGAAGGCCACTATCGAGGAACTGCTCGCGCCGGAGTTGATGAAGCGTTTTGACGACCAGGCGAAAGAGCTCGTTGCCGCGGCGCGAGAACGACACGTGCCTCTGGCGCTAGCGGAGACAAACTCCGCCTCTTGCGGAGGCATGCCGGGGGTAAGCAATGCCTTCGCCGCGGCACTATGGGGACTGGATTCCCTTTTTTCAGGGGCTGAGGACGGCTACAGCGGCATAAATTTTCACATCAGCTATCGTTCCGACGGCAGCTCCTACAATGCCGTCGACACCTACAAGACCGGCGGCAGTTCGCCGGCAGGCGGCTATGAGAACGTCGCCGAGCCGCTGTACTACGCGATGTATGTATTCTCGCAGACCGCCTCCGGAAAGCATCTGCTGCCGGCGGAGATAAAAACGGCGGAGAACGTGCGCGCGTATGCGACAACCGCATGCGCGTCGTGCGCCGTAAACGTGGTGATCATCAATAAAGATTCAAACGCCGCCGGTCTAGTGCGAATTCGTATCGGCGGTCGAGGGAGTGGACCAGCCAGCTTGTTGCTTCTGAAGGCGCCAAAGCTTGCGTCCGCCGCTTCCGACGTGAGTTACGGCGGAGCGCGGTTTGACGGCGCCGGCCGCATCGGAACGCTGCACAAGGAACAGGTCAGGATGAGCGCGAACGGCGAGTACGATGTTCAACTTCCGAACGCGGCCGCCGCCGTGTTAGTCATTCCAGCGGCAAAGAAACACTAAGCACGATACGAAGATCTCCGGGGAGGAAGCGAAGCGGTGCTCGGCCGCCCCGCCTGAACCTCCGCGCGAACAGCGTTACTTATGAAGTCACAACTTGGGCGGCGAGCACCTGCGGACCCTGTGGCTGCTGCGCTGTTGGAGATTCTTCCGCTGTGATAAAAACCTTGAACCGCTTATAGGGCGTGACGGTCTTCAGTTCGCCCTTCTGATTCTCATCGACTCGAAGCTCGCCCTGGTTTTTTGGAGACTGTCCTTCCGGTTCGATCCACACCACGTAGTTGCTATGGGGAGGAGTCAGAGCGCTGGGCTTGGCGAGCGACTCGACTTTGATGTCGAGCTTTGAGTTGTTGTTGTTTTTGTCTCCTCTTTGAATTTGCACAGTCCCCTGCGCTGCAGGCGTACCCTTTCCTGCGGTCATGTGCACTTTCTTCCCTCCGCCTCCGAAAGGCCAGAAGAACGCCAACGCCAGGATCAGCGCACTCGCGGCGTACAAACGTCCGGTGGCCGCAGGACCGCACCTCAAGGCGGTTTGCGCCGAGGAAAACTTCTTTCGACTGACTCTCATGACAAATCCTCCAATTCCATTGGAGTCTTTCGCGCGCCCACTTGTCGCACAAAAGCGCTGCAGACCGCGGCATTTCTCGGAGAAATCTCGAAGTGCTGTAGAACGGCTTTGCTCGCGATGTATTTGCCAAGCGAGATTGGTCGTTTCTGCCCGCGCACTTCGCTTTGGGACCTAGGAGCCTCGCGTAAGTCTGCTGGTCCGGCAGCTTACGGCACACGCTTAAAGGAAAATCTTGAGCGGTCTTCGCAAAGTGGCGACACCGGTCGGCAGCAATTGCGGAACATGAGGAGCGTTCCTCCGAATCGTCCAGCTCCTGTATAATCCCTTTGCCGTCGACATCGGGGCGTAGCGCAGCCTGGTAGCGCGCCTGCCTTGGGCGCAGGAGGCCCCCGGTTCAAATCCGGGCGCCCCGACCACTAACTTACTGAACTAACTGACTTTCCGTTTCCGCAATACTTCCGCAACTCTCCAACTTGGGAACATTTGGGAACAATTGCTCTTCAAGCAAGTTCACAGCGTCTCGTTGTGCACTCCCACTGGCGTGTGTATAGATGTCCAGCGTTGTCGCCATGTGTGAGTGTCCAAGCTGAGCCTGCGCAACCTTCAAAGGAGTTCCTTGCGAATGCAACAATGTGCCGTGTGTGTGCCGGAGGGTATGCCAATCGATTCGTTGCAGACCAGCCCTCTTGCACGCGGTTCGTAGTGCCTTTTTTCTGAGATTATCCGCCGCGAGCGGAAGGCCTTGGCTCTTAGAAAATACCAATGCCTCTTGAGAGTTTTCTGTCGAACGCGAATAGAGGCTCTTCAGTTCACGCACAACTGCGGCAGCCAACGGAACTTCACGACGGCTTGCGCGTGTTTTCGGCGAACCGAAGTGTCCTTTGTAGCAGGTCTCTGCCACGCGCAATGTCCCACGAAGCAGATCGATTCGTCCCCATCGCAACGCGAGGATTTCACCGATCCGAAGGCCGGTCATTGTCGCAAGAATAATGATCGTGCGGAGAGGTTCGTTACTCGCAGCTATGAGTCGTCGAACATCTTCTGCTGTAAGAAACCTGTGAGGACGTTTTAGCGTCCTTTCTGGCATCTTTACACCGCGCACGGGATTATTCAGGACGTAGTCCCAATTGACAGCCGTTCCCATTACTTTGCTGAGGAGGTGTCGCAAATGGTTGGTGGTTTCCCATGCGAATCCTTGCTTGAGTTTCTCCAACAGGTAGTGCTGAACTTCAGCTCTGGAGATGTCGCACAGGCGGTGTCCACCAAACCGTGGAAGCAAGTGCTTGCGAAGCAGGAGCGAATAAATCTCCCGCGTCGCGTACTTGAGTGTTGGCAGTACTCCGGGTTCAAAGCAGTCCGCGATGAATTGCGAAAACAGCATCGTGCCCTCTGGACGGTACTGCCCTTGGTTAACGGGGTTGAGATGAGCGTCTAGTAGTCTACGAGCTTCACGACGGCCCGCGATTTCACTGACCGGACCGAGCACAACCGAGCGCATCACACGGTCGGCTGTTCCATCAGCGAGAATCACGTCTTCCCTCCATCGTGCGACCCATACTTTCCGACGCTTTCCACGAACAAACAAACAGCCATTCTGATGTTGGCTACGAGCCATCCTTTTCCTCTCCATTCTGAGGTTGGCTCGTCTGCCTTTTCCTATGTCGATTTCGAGTGTAGCGCGATTATCAACGAACACAATCGCCTCCGCGCTGATTCTCGATCCACCTGTGAATTTCTTCTTCCCGAAACCGCCAATATTTTCCAAGGCGGATACCAGGCAGTCGCTGCGCGGAACGTTTCCGCGTCCTTCCGTACACCCAAGACACAGGTACATGTAGCATTGCGGCGACTTGCTGGATGTTCAAGAGCCGGTTGCTATCTTCCTCCCTTGTGGCCGCGTGTCGTCGCGCGGCATGGGCATTGTCAGTGGGTAGCACTGGTGCGGCTGTTTCTACGTCACGAGCGTCTGCCAATATGTTCTGCGTTAGTCCGCGTGATCCATGTCGTCGGTCGGACGCTGGGTTGTCACGCATACCGAATTGTTGTCGCTGGCGCATGCTTCGTCATTTCAACTCCAGTTGAAACGACTCTCCCTTCGTGTTTGGTTCGGAAGTTTTCGTGTGTTGGCCTGAGAGCCATGCCTGAAATTCCTTGTCTTTGCTGCAGACAAGCTTTAATGCTTCTGTGACAACGTAAGACGGAGATGAGTCCAGAAACTCCGCGTATCTTGTCAGCTTTTCTCTTGCATCATCGTCGAGCCGAAGCTGTACAACAGTGGTTTTGGGTTGCTTCGGTGGCGCTTTTAGAACTGCCATGGGGATTTTCTCCTCTCTAAATTCGGAACTGTTTGGACTCCGTAGTCGGTCTGCTTACATCTCTGCATGCGCGCGGCAAAAACACGGTCACCGTCGTCTGGTGACGGGCGGGAGCGACCTCACTTTGGTTTGGGCGGCTAAAAGCCGCCAGAAGTGGGGTCGTTCCCGCCCATCCTAGTGTTTTTGCCGCGTGCATTTGTCACCTCTCACTCCTACGCATTTGCTTGTTTCAGAACGGCTTGTTGTTCGCGCTTCAGTGAACCGTGA
>Ga0079220_10000388_pt1 | contig 10719 bp, 10 predicted proteins | sample GAAS100_FD_75071 | JGI IMG/M metagenome (GOLD analysis project Ga0079220, IMG submission 75071) | Agricultural soil microbial communities from Georgia to study Nitrogen management - GA AS100 | ecosystem: Environmental > Terrestrial > Soil > Agricultural land | place: USA: Georgia | collected... | reverse complement strand
ATCGAGGAGCGCCTGCCGGCTGACCACAAGAAACACGCGGCATTCCTTGGGGGCACCGCCAGGCTTGTGGACGCGATACAATTCGCCGCGTTTCATCGGCTACTCGGCGCCGGGTTGATAGTCCAAGACGTCTTCAGCTTCAGCGTTTAGTTGGTCGGCGGAGGCGTTGATCCGCGCGAGATCGCGGGCGTGAAGAGCGGCGCGGCGCCGATCACGAAGATAGCAGCGCAGGATGCGTTCGATTAACGAGGAGCGAGACGCCTTCGAGCCGGCCAGCCGGTCGAGCTGTTGAAGAACATCCTTGGAAAGTGTGATAGAGGTCTTTTCCTTCATACTACCAAAATACTACCAGTTCCGGAGTGCCGCAAATGGGCGATGACCGAAAAGTGAAGTGGGGCGTGCTGGGAGTGGCGGGAATTGCCACGAGGAAAGTGATTCCGGCAATGCAGAAGGGCGCTTGGAGCGAAGTGGCGGGGATTGCTTCGCGGGATTTGCGCAAAGCGCAGGACGCGGCATGTTCCCTGGGGATTGCGAAGGCGTATGGGTCGTACGAGGAATTGCTGGGCGATCCAGAGATCGAGGCGGTGTACAACCCGCTGCCGAATCATTTGCACGTGCCGTGGACGAGGAAGGCCGCCGAGGCGGGAAAGCACGTGTTGTGCGAGAAGCCGATCGCGTTGAATGCGGAGGAAGCAACGACGCTGTTGGAGGTGCGAGCGCGGACTGGAAAGAAGATCGGCGAAGCGTTCATGGTGAAGACGTACCCGCAGTGGCTGGGGATACGGGAAATGGTGCGCGAAGGGCGGATTGGGCAGTTGAAAGGAATTCAGACGGTGTTCAGTTATTTCAACCGCGACCCGCAGAACGTGCGCAACCGGCCGGAATGGGGCGGCGGGGGATTGCTGGACATCGGATGCTATCCGATCACGCTGTCGCGATTTTTGTTCGAAGAGGAGCCGGTGCGGGTCAGCGGGATGCTGGAGCGCGACCCGGATTTTGGAGTGGACCGGCTGGCGTCGGCGGTGATGCAGTTTCCGTCGGGGCAGTCGATTTTCACTTGCGGGATGCAGACGGCGTATTACCAGCGAATGAATCTGCTGGGGACGACGGGGCGGATTGAAGTGGAGATACCGTTCAATGCGCCGAATGACCGGCCGCTGCGTCTGCTGGTTGATCGCTGCAGCGATTTGCTGGGAGGCGGCATGACGGTGGAAACGGTGGCTCCGTGCGATCAATACACGCTGCAAGGAGATTTATTCTCGCGGGCGATTCGCGGGGAGGGAGACGTGCCGGTGCCGTTGGAGGATGCGATCGCGAATATGAGGGTGATTGATGCGATTTTCCGGTCGGCGGAAGCGGGGACTTGGGAGACGCCATAGGCCGGAGGATGGAAGATCGAAGAATGAAGACGCAGAATCGGGCGGATTCGGTTGGGCCGGCGGTCGGGTTACTGGGGCACGAGGGAATCGCGGAATCTGGCGAAAGCGCTGATGATGGCGTGAGTGGGAGCGTGGAGCGCCAGGAGCGTCAGCGAAGCGACGAAGTAGATGGCGAGGCGGAATCTCATAGCACTAGTAGAAACACGGTAGGGCGGGGAAAGTTGCGGAGCAGAAAGCTGGGATTCCTTGCTTGCTCGGGATGACAGCTTTCGTTCGCGTAGTTTCTAGGCGTTGGAGGAAATTTCGTAGTGGCGAACGCGGCGGTCGTAAGTGGTGAAAAGGGCCGCTGCGGCGGGAGCGACAACGGCGGCTTCGCGATCGGGATTGGCGAAGGCGTCGATGGCTTTGAGAGACTGCCAGACAGAGAGGACGACGACTTCGAGTTCCGCGCCGGCGAGATCGCGAACGAGGAGCTCGGCGCGTACGAAGCCGGGGATGGATTTGAGTCCGGGAAAAACACTGCGTTCGAGATGCTCGCGGTAGGCAGGGAGATTTTGCGCCGGGAGGCGCGCGGACCAATAGCGGGCGATCATGATGCAGCAGGTTGCGCGGCGCGGGGATGAGGGCCGTTGCCGACGACGACGGTCCAGGGGCGAATCGACCAGCGTTTGATGAGGCCGCTGCGGACATAAGGATCGCGTTTCACGAATTCCTCGACCACAGAGGCGCTGCCGGCCTGGAAAACGAGAAGCGCGCCATCGACGGGGTCGGCCAAGGCGCCGCCGAAGATCAATTCACCGCGATCGTAGGACTCGCGGGCCAGGCGGAGGTGCTCTTCGCGGTGGGCGGCGCGCTTTTCGAGGTAACCGTCGGCGAGTTCCTGATAGAAGAGAGCGAAGTAGGGCATGTGGATTCTCCGGAAAAAGCGTGGCACAGAAAGGCGAAATCGAAAATAGCAGAGAAAAAGATTAACGCAGAGGTCGCTGAGGATCCGCTGAGGGCGCGGAGACAAGCCGCCAAGACGCGACGAAATTTGCGAGCTTTGGCGCCCGATAACGTGATGACGGCATCAGCCGCCAGCGATGGACGGGACGAGGAGGACGCGATCGCCTTCCTTGAGGGGGCAGGATTCGCCGCCGAGAAAACGGATGTCCTCTTCGTTGAGATAAATGTTGAGGAACTGGCGAATCTGGCCCTGGTCGTCGCGGACGTGGCGGGTCAAACCGGGAAATTGTGAAGTCAGCAGCGCGAGCGCCTCGGATACGGTAGTGGCGCTACAGGCAAACTTGGGCGCGCCGTCGGTGAAGCGACGAAACGCCGTGGGGATTTCGATGGTGATGGACATCAGAGGGTCTCCTGAGATCGTTCTGCTCGAGCGCGGTTGGCCGCTCTCGCAGGCAGAAGGCTGAAAGTCGAGAGTTGAAAGTCGAAAGCGGTCATGCGCGAGCCGCCGAAGTGGAAAGTTGGGAATCAAGATAGGCCTCGAAGGCTTCGAGGCGTGGCGCGATGGCTTGGGTGGCCGGGAATTCGGCGACGATAGCGTCGGTGGTTTTCAGGCCGTTACCGGTGATGCAAACGACGGTGGTTTCCTCAGGCTTGATGCGGCCCTGGTCGATGAGTTTCCTGGTGACGCCGGTGGTGACGCCGCCGGCGGTTTCGGTGAAGATGCCTTCGGTCTCGCCGAGGAGTTTGATGGCTTCTACGATTTCGGGATCGGAGATGTCTTCGGCCCAGCCTCCGGTTTCGCGGATAAGGCGAGCGGCGTAGGGGCCGTCGGCGGGATTGCCGATGGCGAGAGAGCGTGCGATGGTGCTGGGCTTCTGGGGTTCGACGCGCTGCAGGTTGCGCTTGACCGCGTCCGAGATGGGCGAGCAGCCGGTGGCTTGCGCGCCGAAGAATTTGACGGGCTTCTCTTCGACCCAACCGAGGGTGACGAGCTCGCGGAAGGCTTTGGCGATTTTGCCGATCAGCGCGCCGCCAGCCATGGGGACCACGACGTTGTCCGGGAGGCGCCAGCCGAGCTGTTCGGCGATTTCAAAGCCATGCGTTTTGGATCCTTCGGCGTAATAGGGGCGGAGATTGACGTTGACAAGGCCCCACTGAAAGCGGTCGGCGATCTGGGAGCAGAGCCGGTTGACGTGGTCGTAGTTGCCGTCAATGCGGATGATACGCGCGCCGTACACGGCGGTGTTCAGGATTTTGGCGGGCTCGAGGTCGGCGGGCACAAAGACGCAGGCGTCGAAACCCTGCTGGGCGGACTGAGCGGCGACGGCGTTAGCGAGATTGCCGGTGGAGGAGCAGCCGACAGTCTGGAAGCCGAAGCGGCGCGCAGCGGCGAGAGCGGTGGCGACGACGCGGTCCTTGAAGGAAAGAGAGGGGAAGCAAACGGCGTCGTTTTTGAAATAGAGCTCTTTGAACCCCCAGCGTTCGGCGAGGTTGCGCGAACGGACCAGGGGAGTGCCGCCGACAGCGCTAGGCGGGGTGAAGTCTTCCGTCAGGGGCAAGAATTCCGAGTAGCGCCACATGTTGAAGGAGCGGCCTTCGAGGGATTCCTTGCTGACGCGCTTTTTGAGAGCGTCGTAATCGAAGAAAATTTCCAAAGGCGAGAAGCATTCCTCACAGGAAGATTGCGGAGCATTGCCCCAGGGGTGATGGCATTCTCGGCAGCGAAGTTCGTAGATTTCAGGCACGGGCTTTACCCTCGATTCGGCTGCAGCGGCGCTGGTTCCCGAGGCCGGGCGGGAAGCGGCGTAGCGCAGCTTTAATGGCTGCGGTTCCGGCGGTGACTTGGACTCAGGGCAGCGCGGAGGCAAACAAAAAACCCTCCGTGCCAAAGTGCATGGAGGGTCTCAGAAACTTACTCTGGAAACTCAGCCAGCTCTTTAGCAGTTTTTTACGTGGAGCAAGTCGCCCTAAATCGCCACGTGTGAAGCCGGATTCAGAATCCGGCTGGCCGCAACTGCAGCACTTCTATCTTTGGCCGAGAAAGACCCAGTTGTCAACAGGAATTAGGGCGGATGCGGGCGAGGCGCCTGGCTAACCTGGAATTAATGACAAGGGTCATTAACAACAGTTTCGAGTCGAGGCGCGTCAAAGGAGAACAGGGACGTGGACCGAGGTACCCGATTCACCCGGCCAGAGGGCCAGTTTACTGAAGGAAGCAGGACCGCAAGTCCGGCGCTTGGCCAAAATGGCGGTGGTATACTGGAAAGGCTGCGCGAGCGCAATCCGCGAAGCGGTGACGGGACGGAGAGGGTCAGGAGCAAGATCATGGGTGATCAAGTCCGAGAACTAATTGACTGGGCGCGCAGGCGCAAATTTTTGGCATCCGCTTTCCTGGTGATGACGCTGGCCGTGGGAATTCTCATCGGAACCGTGGTTTCCGGGCACGTTTCGGCGATGAAGACGATGGGGCTGTTTGCCGCGAAAGATGCGAGTCCGCTGGCGACGCCGGAAGTGATCCCCTCCGCGCACACGTTCGCAGCGATTGTGAACCGCGTGGAGCCAGCGGTGGTGAATATCTCGACGACACAGGTGCTGGAGAAAAGGCAATCGAAGAAGCGCCGCAGCCCCGGACAGACCCCTTACGATCAGGACGATCCGATGCAGGATTTCTTCGACCGGTTCTTTGATGGGCGGCAAGATGCACCGCCAGCAGCGGAGAAGAGCCTTGGGTCGGGCGTGATCGTGGATAAGAACGGGTACATTCTGACGAACAACCACGTGGTGGCGCAGGCGACGAAGATTCAAGTGCAACTGAATGGAGACACGAACAAGTACACGGCGAAGCTGGTGGGCGTAGACGAAGAGACAGACCTGGCGGTGGTGAAAATCGACGCGGGCAAAGAGCTGCCCGTGGTCAAGCTGGGAAATTCGGACGGCGTTCAGGTAGGGGATTGGGTATTGGCGATCGGCAGCCCGTTTGGTCTGCAAGCGACGGTGACGGCGGGAATCATCAGCGCGACGGATCGCAGCGGCGTGGGAAGGCAGTTCCAGCGCTTTCTGCAGACGGATGCGGCGATCAATCCCGGAAACTCGGGCGGGCCGCTGGTGGATATGTCCGGCGAAATCATCGGCATCAACACGGCGATCATCACGGGAAGCCGGGGATATGAAGGAGTGGGATTCGCGCTGCCGTCGAGCGCGGCGATTAACGTGTACAACCAGCTGATCAAACAGGGGCGCGTAACGCGCGGGTCGATCGGCGTAACGTTCCAGGAAGACCTGGGGACCAACAATATTACGTTGAAGGAATTGGGCGCGCCGTACGGGGTGGTGATCATGGGAGTGGAGCCGGGAAGCCCCGCGGAAAAGGCCGGGCTGAAGGGCGGCGACGTGATCACGACGGTGAACGGCAAGGCGGTGAAGACGGGGAATGACCTGGTGAATCCGATTGCGCAGGCGCCCATCGGCAGCAAGGTCAAACTCAGCTACATGCGCGACGGCAAACTGAAGGACGTGGAGACGACGGTAGAGGACCGCACACGCGTTTTCCCGAACACGGCGGGAAGGATGAGCGATCAGCCGGATGAAGAAGCTCCCGCGGAGTTTGGGGTGCGGGTTGACGCGCTGACGCCGGAGCGGGCGCAGCAGGTTGGAGTGGAAGGGCACAAGGGTGTGGTGGTGACGGAAGTTGATCCCGCGAGCTTCGCCGACGACCTGGGCTTTGCGCGCGGCGACGTGATCACGGAAATCAACCGCCAGCCGATCACCTCGATGGCGGATTACCGGGCGGCGATTACGAAGCTGAAGCCGGGATCGAATGTGGTGTTCAAGGTGTTGCGCGGAACGGACAACAATCGGGTGTTGACGGTATTTCTCCCGGGTGTAGTTCCGGCGGATAACTCACAATAAGCGGGAGAACTGTCAAGCGATGCGAATCCGATTGCACATGAAGAGAATCCTGCCTCTAATCGTCGCGTTCCTCGTCTTTGGACTGGGTGCGGGACTGTTATCCGCGAGGGCGCAAACGAAAAAGTCGCATAAGGCGGCACCGACGCGGCCAAGCGCTAAAAGACGAGCGACAAGCCGGCCACACGCGCGGACAACAAGCCTTAAGCGGAAGCGTTATTACCGGCGTTCGAGAAAGCCGAGAGGACAGCGAGCGCCGACAGCAGACCGAATCTCAGAGATACAGACCGCGCTGGCGAAAGATGGATCGTACGCAGGGGCGCCGAGCGGGAAGTGGGACGGCACGACCGTGGAGGCGATGAAGAAGTTCCAGGCGGGACACGGACTGAATCCAAGCGGCAAACTCGATGCCCTGACGCTGCAAAAACTGGGACTGGGAGGGCCGACCGCGGGAATCGCGGCACCGTATCCTCCAAGCGGGACGGCCGATGCCAGCAGCCAGCCGGCAAGCGCTTCGACAGAGAGCACGCGCAAGGAATAGCCTGGTAAGGCGCAGCAACTTTCCCAAGTGCTGTTCGCTATTTCCCTGAAATGACGACTGAATTGGTGCGGGAGTTCGCCCGGAGGGGCGACGCTGCTCGCGCAGCGCCCGTTTTTGAACGATAATTGGAATAGATGACGAATCGGAGGGAATCATGGCTACGGCAGCGGCGCCGAGAGTCTACAAGAACTTTATCAACGGAGAGTGGGTGGACGCTTCCGGAGGAAAGGCCTACGAGAACCGAAATCCGGCGAACACGGACGAGTTGATCGGAATGTTCGTCTCATCGAGCAAGGAAGACGTGGATGCGGCGGTGGATGCCGCGAGAGCCGCTTATGAAAACTGGAGGCTGGTGCCCGCCCCAAAACGCGCGGAAATGCTTTTTCGGACGGCGGAGTTCCTGGTGGCGAACAAAGAGCGCTATGCCAAGGATATGACGCGGGAGATGGGCAAGGTGCTCACGGAGACGCGCGGAGACGTGCAGGAAGCCATCGACATGACGTATTACATGGCGGGGGAGGGGCGGCGGCTGTTTGGGCAGACGACGCCGTCGGAATTGCCGAACAAGTTCGCCATGAGCGTGCGGCAGCCAATTGGGGTATGCGGGCTGATCACGCCGTGGAATTTTCCGATGGCGATCCCGTCGTGGAAGATGATGCCGGCGCTGATTGCCGGAAACACGGTGGTGCTGAAGCCGGCGGAAGACACGCCGCTTTCGTCCTATCACCTGGTGCAGGCGCTGGATGAAGCCGGGGTGCCGCGCGGAGTGGTGAACCTGGTGAGCGGCGACGGTCCAAACGCGGGCGCGCCGCTGGCTTCGAATGCGGAAGTTCCGGTGGTCAGTTTCACGGGGTCGACGTCAGTAGGGCGGCTGGTGGCGGAAGCGTGCGCGCCGAACTTCAAGCACTGCAGCCTGGAGATGGGCGGGAAGAACATCATTATCGTGATGGAGGACGCAAATCTCGATTTGGCGGTCGATGGAGCGATCTGGGGCGGGTTCGGCACGAGCGGACAACGTTGCACGGCGGCGAGCCGCGTGGCGGTGCATAAGGACGTCTACAAGGAATTCACGGAAAGGTTTGTGGCGCGGGCGAAGAAGCTGAAAGTGGGAGACGGAATCGACCCAACAATCGAGATGGGGCCGTGCATCAACGAGCAGCAATTGAAAACGGTGATGGATTACGTGGAAGTGGGCAAGGTGGAAGGAGCGAAGCTTCTGGCGGGGGGGAACCGGTTGAATTCGGGAGCGTATGGGAAAGGGTGGTTCCACGAAGCGACGATTTTCGGGGACTGCAGCCCGAAGATGCGCATCGCGCGGGAGGAGATTTTCGGTCCGGTGGTTTCGCTGATACCGGTCGGCAGCTTCGAGGAAGCGGTCGAAGTGGCGAACGGCGTGGAGTACGGGCTTTCGGCTTCAATTTACACGCGGAACGTGAACCGCGCTTTTTCTGCCATGCGGGATTTGTTCACGGGGATCGTGTATGTGAATGCGCCGACAATCGGGGCGGAAACGCATTTGCCGTTTGGGGGAACGAAGAAAACGGGCAACGGACACCGGGAAGCGGCCATTGCGGCGATCGATTTTTATACGGAATGGAAGACGCTGTACGTCGATTACTCGGATAAACTGCAGCGAGCGCAGATCGATAACGCCTAAACGAGCGGAGTGCATTGACCGGGCTTGACAGGGTTCCTAAAATGGTAGTTGGCACTCCTTATGCAAGAGTGCTGCCATGAGGGCCGCACCACTCCAGGAACGCCGTAACCGCCAGATTCTGGCGACGATCGTCCGGACATACATCGAGACGGGCGAACCGGTCTCTTCGCGGGTAATCTCGAAGGGTTTCGAGGAGGTGCTGAGCTCGGCGACGATTCGGAACGTAATGGCGGACCTCGAGGATGCCGGATTTCTCTATCAACCGCATACATCGGCAGGACGTGTACCCACGGCGGCGGCGTACCGCTTTTTTGCGCAGGAGATTGCTTCGCAAGCGAGCTTGAGCGGGGAGGACCGGGAGTGGATCCGGCGCGAGTTTGCGGCAGCGACCAATCGCGAAGAGATCAAGGAACGGGCGGGTCAGGTGCTTGCCGAAGTCTCACGCGGGCTGGGGATCATCATTTCGCCGCCGCTGGCGAAGACGGTTTTAGAGCATGCCCGGATGTGGCTGCTGCCGGACCAACGGGTGGTTGTTGTACTGATTTCGCCGGGAGGCGTGACGCGGGACAAAATCCTGAGGCCGACGCGCCCATTTTCGCAAGCCGAACTGGATGCGACGGCGGAATTCTTGAACCGGCAATACAGCGGTTGGACGCTGGAGGCCATTCGCGCGGATTTGCTGCAGAAGCTGGCGACGGAGCGCGAGCGCTACGAGGGATTGATCCACGGCGCGCTGACGCTGTGCGATCCCGCGGTTTTAGGCGACGACGCGGCGCGGCAAGTGCACGTGGAGGGCACGGCGCAGATCGTGGCGTCCATGGAATTTTCCGACCAGATGCAGTTGCGCGATTTGCTGGCGGCGATCGAAGAAAAACACCGCCTGGTGACGGTGTTAAACGCGTGCATCGACGCGCCGGAACCGGTGCTGGTGCAGATCGGCGTGAAAGAGATTCCGCAAGCGGGAGAAAACCTGGCGCTCATCAGCGCGCCGTATATGAAAGGCGACCTGGTCCAGGGGTCGCTGGGCGTGCTGGGACCGACGCGGATGCATTACGAGCGAGCCATCAACGCAGTGGCCTACGTAGCGCAACTGTTCCGCGAAGCGCTGGACAAAGAGTAGGCCGGCGGGTGGAGCGCGAACAAAAAAGATTCCGGAGGAAGGCATGGAGAAGGAAATCAATATCCGGCTAAATCGAGAAGCCGATGAGAACGACACCTCAGACCAGATGAACAGCGGAATCGAAGATGCGGGAAGGAACGCGGCGGAAACCGCCAAGGCGCTGGCGGAACTGGAGGATTTGAGGCAGACGATGCTGCGCCGCCAGGCGGATTTTGAGAATTACAAGAAGCGGATCGAGCGGGAACGGGCGGAAGATTCGAAGCGGACCACGGGGCGGCTGATTGAATCGCTGATTCCGATCGTGGACGGGTTCGAGCATGCGCTGGCAGCGCATCGTGAATCGCAGTACGAGAGCTACCGCAAGGGATTTGAAATCATTTACAAGCAACTGCTGGAGCAATTGGCGAAGCTAGGCGTGGAGCGGGTCGACCCGCTCGGCAAACAATTCGATCCGCATCTGCACCAGGCGATGGAGCGGGTGGAGACGGAAGAAAGTCCCGATGGAACGATCCGGCAGGTGTTCCAACCGGGGTACGTGTTTCATGGGCGGGTGCTGCGCCCGGCGATGGTGCAGGTAGCGGTGAGCCGGTCCACGGCATCGAACAGGACAGTCAACTGACGGGGAGAAGCGCGCAGAGATGGCAAAAGGAACGCAGAAAGACTATTACGAAGTGCTGGGTGTGTCGCGCACGGCGTCGGTGGAGGAAGTGAAGGGCGCATACCGCAAAGCGGCGCTGAAGTGGCATCCGGACAGGAATCCCGAGAACAAGCAGGAAGCGGAGGTGAAGTTCCGCGAATGCACGGAAGCGTACAGCGTGCTAAGCGACGCCGAAAAGCGCCAGGTGTACGACACGTACGGACACGCCGGACTCAGCGGCTCGGCGGGAGGGGTGGACTTCAGCGGCACGATTTTTCAGGATTTTCACGACATTTTCGGGGATTTCTTCGGCTTCGAGGACATGTTCGGAGGAGGACGCCGAGGCAGAACACGAGCGCATCGCGGGGCGGATTTGCGTTATGACATGACGTTGACCTTTGAAGAAGCGGCGACGGGCGTAACAACGAAGATCAAACTGCCGCGGCAAGAGTTGTGCGGGGCGTGCAAAGGAACGGGAGCAAAAGCGGGGACCGGCGCAGCCACCTGCCAAACCTGCGGGGGCAGAGGACAACT
>Ga0079220_10000387_pt1 | contig 10743 bp, 5 predicted proteins | sample GAAS100_FD_75071 | JGI IMG/M metagenome (GOLD analysis project Ga0079220, IMG submission 75071) | Agricultural soil microbial communities from Georgia to study Nitrogen management - GA AS100 | ecosystem: Environmental > Terrestrial > Soil > Agricultural land | place: USA: Georgia | collected... | reverse complement strand
CGGCCGCCAAACTACTCCGTTTCACAGACTCTAATGAGCCCAGCCGATCCACCAGCGGGCTCGTGATGCTCGGACCTCTAATGCCACACCCGAGTTCGCGACTGTGTTAAGCTGCTGCCCAAATCCATAGCAGGAGGTCGCGCAAATGACATCAAAGCGAAGGATAGACCCACGACTTGCGAGATTTCGTCTTACATTTTTGCTTCTCGCCGGCGTTCTCGGGAGCGCTGCCGTCATATTTGCGCAGTATCCTTCGCGTCCTCAGATCATGAAGGATGGCACGACTGTATTGCTGGAGGACTACGCGAGCCTCCCGCTTTCGAGCCCGACGCACGGCGGTACGACCCCCGGCGCAACCGATTACAAGATCCAATTGGGCCGCGTGACTTCCATGCGCTCCGAACCGGCCAATGCTCCGTCAGCCAATTCCCGGTTTTTTGTTAACGACCAGAGTTCCGTCATCTATATCCTCGACAAGGGCAGCAAGAAGTTCACGCCTTATCTCAACTTTGCGGAAATTTTTCCAAAGTTCGCCTCCGATCTCGGGAATACCGCGGGCATCGTGTCGTTTGCGTTTGATCCCGCGTATGCGAAAAACGGCAAGTTCTACACCGTGCACACGGAAAAACCGGATATGCCCGGATCTGCCAATCCGACGAACGCGCGCTTTGCCGCAGTAGACCTGAAAGGATACTCCACGACGCCGGTGGTCAATCCGCCGGCCGGCCCGGCCCATCTGGAATCGGTGCTGGTGGAGTGGACCGATTCGAATATTCGCAACGCCAGCTTTGAAGGCACCGCCCGCGAAATTCTGAGGACAGGCTACGACCGCAATCACCCCATGGCCGATTTGGTCTTTAATCCTTTGGCTAAGCCCGGCGACGCCGACTACGGCAACCTCTACATTTCCATTGGCGACGGCGCCTCCGGAGAGACTCCGGGACCTTCCCACACGCTGCCGCAACGCCTCGATACCCTCGTGGGCAAAATCCTGCGGATCACACCAGACATCAACCTGCGGCCCAAAGACATGCTCAGTTCCAGCGGCCAATACAGGATTCCGTCCGCGGGATCGGACCCCAATCCGTTTATTTCCGTGGCTGGGGCTCGCGGCGAAATTTACGCCTACGGTTTGCGCAATCCCCACCGCCTGCAATGGGATGCGGAGTCCAAAACGCTGATTGCGGATGATATTGGCGTCCATTATTGGGAGGAAGTGGACTTAATCGCCAAGGGCGGAAATTATGGTTACGGTGAGCGCGAGGGCAACGAGCAATTCTTCGTAAATGACGCGGGTAAGACAGGTAGCCTCATGACTCCTCCGGTTCCGTTCCCTGAAAACGATCTTCTGCAGGTGGAAGGGCTCAAGGATCCCGTTGCGCCGATTTATCCCGTCGCCGTTTACAGCCATCGCGAAGGCGATTCCATCGGCAACGGGTTCGTCTATCGCGGCAAGTTGATGCCGCAGCTCCGCGGAAAATATATTTTCAACGATATGACCACCGGCAGGATTTTTTATGCCGATTTCGCGGAAATGCTGGCCGCGCATGGAAAGCGCAACCAGCAGGCGCAGATTCACGAATTGCAGATCGCCTATAAGAGCTCGGCCGGCGGCAGCCAGCCTGCCAAGCGCCGCATGTTTGACATCATCGCTGAGACCTATGCTCATCGAGGAGGTACGTCCGGGCCGAACCACGTCCTGCCGGGTAATGCTGGGGCGACCACTCGCTCTCAGGATCCTGCCCATTCCGAGGACAAGGTGGATGTCGATGGCGTCTCCTACGGCGGCGGCCGCGCCGACGTCCGCATGGCTCTGGGCGGCGATGGCGAGCTTTACGTCCTGAGCAAGTCGGACGGCATGATCCGAAAATTAGCCGCTGTTCTGACCCCACCCCCAACTTCGAAGAATCGGGCGCCCTCCAAGGAGACGGCCTCGCGCTAGCTAAGAGCTGCCGCGCGAATTTCTCCCGGTTGAGCCATGTCTACGGCGCGTCTCGATCGCGTCTGCAGTCTTACTAGTTGATTTGACTTGACATTTACGCGCCGCAGGTGCTAAACCCCACCCATTATTAGGCGTTTTATTAGGGATTTATTTAACGCTGTGGGTGTTTTCTTAGGGGATAACGGCATCATCAGAGTCTTTGAAACAACGGTAGCTCCCGATAACCGCTTCCCGGTGGTCGATCCCAGAGGATTTAATCTTCGGAGGGTGTGTCTATGTGCAGTTTTATTTCGAGAAAACGTCGAGTCTTAGCGTTACTTTGCTTTGCTTTTGCAATATGCATCTTGATGGCCGGCCAGGTGCGCGCTCAGGTGGTCGGCGCAACATTGTCGGGCACGGTCAGTGATCCCTCGGGGGCCACGGTCCCGAATGCCCAAGTGGCCGCCAGAAATACGGCCACGGGCGTCACGCGAACCGCCACCACCGATTCTGCCGGCTTCTATTCCATTCCTAATCTGCTGCCGGGCACCTACGAGGTCACCGTTACAGCAACGGGATTCAGCACGACAGTTCAATCGAATGTCGCGTTGGCCGTCGGCGCTCAGCAGCAACTCAATGTACAGATGAAGCTCGGCGAAACGACGACAAAGGTTGAAGTAACGGGCGCTGCCCCGGCCGTGCAGCTCACCTCGTCAACGCTCAGCGGCCAAATCGAAGCACAAACCGTGCGTGAGTTGCCCCTGAACGGCCGCGATTGGACCCAGCTTGCCACGCTTCAGCCCGGCGTCGATAAGATCGAGACGCAGATGAGCTACGACACTTCCGCGCGCGGAAACCGCGGCTTCGGAAGCGAATACACCATCTCGGGCGGCCGGACGACGTTCAATAACTACCGCATCGATGGCATCAGCGTGGTGGACTATGCCAACGCCGCTCCTGGCGACGTGCTAGGCGTGGTGCTCGGGGTGGACGCCATTCAGGAGTTTTCCGTACTGACAGGCGGCTTTTCGGCGGAGTACGGCCGCGCCGCCGGCGGCGTCGTGAACGCCGTCAGCAAATCCGGCACGAACTCTTTCCATGGCGACGCTTACGAATTTGTGAGGAACAGCGCTTTCGATGCAAACGATTTCTTCAACGTCGGAGCCGGCAATCCCAAGCCGCCATTCAGACGCAATCAGTTCGGCGGCTCGTTGGGCGGACCCATCATTAAGGACAGAACCTTCTTTTTTCTCGATTACGAAGGGCTGCGCCAGACCAAAGGTATCCCGACCTCGGTCACCGTTCTCTCGGACGCGGCCCGAGCCGGGAATCTCGCCTCCGGAACCATTCCGTTGAACGCTTACTCCAAGGCCCTGCTGGCGCTCTATCCTCACGCCACTTCGGCGGTAAAAGGGGACACTGGCAAATTCATCTTTTCCGGCGTGCAGAATGTGCCCGAAGATTTTGGGACTTTTCGGCTCGATCATAGGTTTGGCGACAAGGATAGCCTGTTCGGAACCTACCTGATTGATGACGCCGACTACACGCAGCCAGACAAAGATAACCTCATCCTTACCAATTCACACACGCGGCGCCAGACCGTAGCTATTGAAGAGACTCACACCTTTGGGACCAGCTTCGTGAATAGCGCGCGCATCGGTTGGAACCGAGATAATGTGATCAACCAATTTACACCCAGCGCGATCAATCCCGCGGGCGCAGACCTGACCTTGGGCAGTACGCTGAATCAGACCGCGCCCCGGTTATCTATCTCGGGGATTTCGGATGAATTTGGCGGCATAAACTCCGGCTCGCATTACCTCCACGCCTGGAACTCTTACCAGTTCTACGATGACACCAACTGGATCCACGGGGCTCATTCCATCAAGATCGGCTTCGGCATCGAGCGCGAGCAATATAACCCCACCGCTTTTCAGAACCCAGGTGGCCGCTGGAAGTTCCCCGACGTGGTGGACTTTCTCGCCGCGGGAACGGTAAACGCCGCTTGCTCAAACAACCCCTGCGGCCCCAGCTCTTTTGAGGCAGGTCTGCCGAACACCGTCAGCCCCCGGGAAATGCGCCAGACCATCCCCAGTGTTTATATCCAGGACGATTGGCGCTTCCGGCCCAACCTGACTCTCAATCTCGGCTTGCGTTATGAAATGGCTACGGTGGTCCATGACGCGCAGGGCAAGTTCGGCAGCCTGGTCAGCATCTTCGAGCCGAACCCCAACACCACAGCCGATGCCAACATGCGCTGCGGCACACAATTCAACGCGGCGACTGCTTTTGGTGTCGCTGCACAGCCAGGCACCAGTTGCGATAGCGTTGGTCCCTATTACAAGAACCCCACGCTGCGCGACTTCGAACCTCGGCTCGGATTCGCCTGGGATCCCTTCCGCAACGGCAAGACTTCGGTCCGGGGCAGTATCGGTATGTACGACATCCTGCCACTGCCGGGTTATTTCCTTTTGCAACAGAACCAGGCCGCACCATTCATGATTTTCAAGAGCACTACAGCCAAAGCCAATGCCGCCCTGAAGTCCCCCACGGCGTTTACTGCGGGTAATGGGCAAGTTTTGCTGAACAGTTCAACGACCAGCCGTCTCGCCGCTTCGACCATCGAGACCGATCCCAAGCGCAGTTACATGATGCAGTGGAACTTCAATATCCAGCGCCAGCTCGACCCGACTCTCACGCTGACCCTCGGATATCTCGGTTCTCATGGTGTCCACCTGCTCATGCGTGGCGACGACGGCAACATGACCATCCCGAGCCTCAGTTCCGCTGGGTACCTCTTCCCCTTGGGAGCACCGCAGATCAACCAGGCTTTGGGAGTGATTCGCTACGTCTTCTGGAATACTTCCTCGAATTACAATGGACTCCATGTAAACCTCGAAAAGAGGTTCAGCCGTGGCTTCCAGGCGCAATTCGCCTACACGTACGGCAAGTCGCTGGATGATGACTCGCAGACAATCGCCGGCGACAGCTTTGGCAACGGCCTCAACTCGCCGCCCTGGATGATTCCCCACGCGTTCTACGGTCCTTCCGACTATGACACCAAACACGCCATATCGATTAACGGCTTATGGGATCTCCCCACGCCGAAATCGTTGGGTGCGGTTGGCAATACGGCCCTGGGTGGCTGGGAACTGGGCGGCATCTTCACGGTTAACAGCGGAGTGCCTACGACTCCAATCATAGCGGATGACCCGATGGGCCTGGGAAACAGCGGCGCAGACCAGTTCGGGCTGCCGAACATCGTGGCCGGATGCAACCCGATCAATTCCAACTGGAAGCAAAACAATCTCACTTACATAAACGTAAACTGCTACACATTGCCTACGGCCCCTGCGTCCATGGCCGGCGTGTGCGGCGGGTTCCCAAAGGCCGCGGGACCGGCGCCAGCAGGTCAGGTTTATTGCTCGAATCTGCTGGGTAACGCCACCCGCAACAGCATTTACGGGCCAAGGCTCGTCAACCTGGATTTCTCCATTCTCAAGAACTTCCCGGTCAAGAGGATCTCGGAAGTTTTCAATATTCAATTCCGAGCGGAGATGTTCAACATCTTGAATCGGGTTAGTTTTGTGCCGCCCCAGCCGCTCAGCGGCGATGGCAACTCCGCAATTTTCCAGGAGACCGGGGCACCAACGGGAGGCAGCGTAGGTCAGTTGCAGGAATACGCTACGGGGACACCGTCGAGAGAAGTTCAGTTTGCCTTAAAGTTCGTCTGGTAGCCTCACACACTGCTGCATACGGGAGTTGAACTTCATTCCGTGAGCGCCGCGGGAGTTAAACCCGCGGCGCTTGCCGAATACTTACCCCATAACGCTGCGGCGCAGGAATTCATGTCGCAGCAGGCCGCTGGGCTAGTATCGGGCGAAATTCGCGCGATCTTAGCTCCGCGCGGAGGAGATATGATCCAAAAAGAGAATCGAATCGGCGGCTCTGGCGTGATTTTCGCCGTCTTTGTACTCGCTTTGGCATTGCTCGCGCCCGCTGCATCCCGCGGCCAAAGCGCTCCCAAATTTGAAGTGGATCCTTCCTGGCCCAAGCCGCTCCCCAATAATTGGACCACCGGGCAAGTGGGCGGCGTATGCGTGGACGCCCAGGACAATATTTTCATCGTGAATCGCCAGAATCTCACGGACAAAGAACTGCTCGCCGCTCAACAAGCCCCGCCCATCATCGAATTCGATCCCGAAGGAAACGTTGTCAATTCCATTGGCACCAAAGACACGGTGCCAAAATCGATTCACGGATGCACGGTAGACTCCGAGGGCAACCTGTACGTCGCGGGCAATGACGACGGCATCATTCAGAAATACAGTCATGATGGGAAATTGCTGATGACCATCGGAACGCGCGGCACTGTGGATACCTCCGACGGCACGGTGAAAGGCCGCGCGCTCAATTCCAGCCACACTGGCTTCTTCCTGCCCTCGGGCATCGCCGTCGATCCCGGCAATGGAGATATCTTTGTTTCCGATGGCTATGGCAATTCTCGCATCGCCGTTTTCGATAAGAAGGGCCAGTTCTTGCGCCAGTGGGGCCGGCAGGGCACGCGGGCCGAAGTGGAATCCGGCGTGGGCGGAGTTTTCATGCAGGTGGTGCATTGCGTGGTGATCGGCAACGATGGCTTGGTATACGTGTGCGATCGCCAGGGCGATCGCGTCGAAATCTTCGACAAAATGGGCAATTTCAAAAAGAACATCGTGATTCACAATGGAACCGAACACATGCCCGATAGCTGGGGCACCGCCTGGTGGGTGGGCTTTTCTCCTGATCACGAACAAAAGTACATGTACGTCGTCAACGGCCGCAATGAGGCCATCGATATTCTCGACCACGCCACGGGCAAAATTCTCGGCAGCTTTGGCCGGCCGGGGCACCAGGCCGGCGAGTTTGATCACGGCCACACCATGGCCGTCGATTCCAAGGGCAATATCTACGTGGCGGAAACGGATTGGGGCGAACGCATACAGCGATTCAAGCCGGTCCGGTGACGAGTCGAATCGCTGCACTTCCCGCGTCAGCCCCGATCGTCATCACGCGAGCTTTCTTTAGACGGATTTGGTAAGCTGCCAGCCGAAAACAAGCCGCGATCTGAGGTCAATCAGTTCGGTTCGAGATGAAGTGCGAAATGCACAACTTTTAGGGAGGTCTGCCATGCGTCGGAGGTTAAGCTTCGGAATGCTTTTTGTGCTGTTCGGTACTCTTTTTACGGCGACCTTCGCCTGGTCGCAAGCGCAAGCTCCCGTAACCACGGCCGTGCGCGCCGGCCGGTTGTTTGATCCCAAATCGGGCGACTTGCTGACCAACCAGGTCGTCCTCATCCAGGGCGAGAAAATCACCCAGGTTGGTCCCGTTGCCAGCGTGGCCATTCCCGCCGGCGCCCGCGTGATTGACCTCAGTCGCGCTACCGTGCTCCCCGGCTTGATTGATGGCCACGTGCACCTCACCGATGCCGTCGGGAACCTGCAACACCAGATGATGGTTGGATATCACTGGGCCATGGCCAGCTTAAACGCGGGCTACACCACGCAGGTCGCCATGGGATCGCATGGCGGCGGTTTCGCCGATGTGGAGTTGAAACGCGCCATCGAGAGCGGCTTGGTCAGCGGTCCCCGCATCGTAACCGCCGGACCCATTCTCAACGTCACGGCCGCGGGAAACGCCTACTTCCCGATTGACTTCAAGCCGGTGGAGCCGGATATCGTTGCGAATGGCGCGGGCGCGCTGCGAGCGGGCGTGCGCGAGTTGGCCCACTACGGCGCCGAGCACGTCAAGATTCATACGACGGGGCGCTTTTATTTCGATTCCAAGGGCCAGATGTTTAACACGCCCTTATTGACCCTCGACGAGATGAAAGCGGTCGTGGACGAGGCGCACCGCCAGGGCATGTGGGTGGCGACGCACACGTACGGAGGAGAGGGCCTGCGAATCACCATTGACGCCGGCGTGGACAACGTGCAGCACGCCACTGCCGCCACCGATGACGACATCAAGATGTTCGTCCAGAAGAAAATGCCCATCACGACCACGATCTTGGATCATCGGCAGGATGAGCCGGGTGACCTCAAAGAGTGGGCGCCCTACAGCCGCTTTAGACTCGTAGAGCAGACCTGGAAGAAAATGCTCGCCGCCGGCGTGATCCTCGGATGGGGAAGCGGATCCGCGCCGCCGCCAGGCCGTGTTTTCAACAAGGAATGCAACTGTTCTCACGGCGTGCAGGGGGAGATGTTCCCGATCTTCGTAAAGTGGGGCGCCACTCCCGTTTACACGTTGCGGATGGCCACCACCGTCAACGCCGAGATCATTCACAAGTCAGACACGCTCGGCACGATTGAAAAAGGGAAGTTCGCCGATCTCATCGCCGTCGCCGGAGACCCGCTGCAGGATATCAGCGAGATGCAGCGCGTCAAGTTTGTGATGAAGGGCGGCCTGGTGGTGCGAGACGACTTCGCCACGCAAAATAACGGGGCGCTGCGCAGCGAAAAGTAACCGGGGCTGCGAAGCGCCGTTCCGTACTGTTTCACGTGAAGCGTTGTTGGGAAGAGGCGGTCCGGCCATGAGGTGGATCGCCATCTCGGCGATTCTGTAATTCCGAGCGCGACATCCGCCGTCGCGCTCGCTTTATTTTATGGCCGTGGTCCTCTTGCTTTTTTGCGATTCGCCGCGCCAAGCTTCCGTCACAGCCTTATACTCACGCTCCAATTCATGCGCGACGCGAATCTCGCCCTCGCGCACAAACCGTTCGTGATTTTCCTCGAGCTCGGAGGGGACGTAGAGGTAATTGGCCGTCAATCCGAAAGACGCTTGTAAACCGTAAGGCCGCAGGTTGCCAAATGCGTGGATACGCTCCAGGCGTGCGCCATTGGTAAGGTGGAATGTGGCCACGGGATCGTATAGCCTTCCGTTTTGGCGTATTTGCGTCACATAGGCCAGCGCAATGCGCTCCAGAGGTTTTGCCAGAGCCTCTCGATTCGCCAGCGGCTGCTTGAGCATAGAAAAGAAGGCTTGCACGGGTTCGCGGCTTCCGTTCGACTCAATCAATTTCTGAGCATGATCGCTAAGCAGACGGGAGAGCCGCTCGTGGGTGAAGCCGTATTCGTCCGCCTGGTCCTGCAGCGCCCGCGCCAAATTTGGAAGCGGCGAAAGTGTACCGTAAGTTTTGATGTTCGGAAATTCCGCCGCAAGATCGGTCACTACCTGCTTGATCAGAAAACTTCCGAAGGCAATGCCTCGCAGACCCTTCAGGCAATTGCTGATCGAATAGAAGATTGCGGTGTCGCACTGTTGGGGAGCGATGACCGGCGCATGGATATCCAGCAGCGGGGCAAGGTCGCCCGTCAAACCCTTGGAGAGCGCCACCTCCACGAAGATGATCGGTTCATCCGCCAGCGCGGGATGGAAAAATGCGTAGCACCTGCGGTCCGCCTCCAGACGGCGGCGCAAATCCGGCCAGCCGTTGATTTCGTGAACGGACTCGTAAGCCATCAGCTTTTCCAGTGTCAGAGCCGAGGTCTGCCAGGTGATTCTCTCCATCCGCAGGAAACCGCGGTTGAACCACGACCGGAAAAGATGCTTGAGGTCCGCGTCCAGCGGCTGGAAATCATGTCCGTTGGTCGACAATTCCACCACATGTCCCCGCATGGCTACCAATGTTTCCGTGCCACGCGCGGCCGTGTTGATTCTGCGCAAGAGTTCCTGGCGAGGCGGCTCCACTGCCGCAGAAAGCGCCGCCAGATTCGCCGCGTTGGGTAATCGTTTGTAGGCCGCCGCCGCCCGAACCACGGCGTCTTCATCGGGCCCAAATCCTCGGCAGAGCATTTCGAAAAAGCTGCGCCTCTCCGCCGAATTCATCGCGTTGTAAGCCTTGATGATCTCCTGAGCCAGCACGGTCTGGGAAGCTTCGCCCCGTTCGGAGAGCAGGTGATGGCAGAGAAAATCCATGTCCGTGCCGCGCCGTTCGCGCAGCACGCGAAGCAAATTGCTGAGGAATCCAGGCATACTCGGGAAATTATAGCTCCCCCGGTACTGAAGCGCTCGCCTTGTCCAAAGCGAAGCTAAATGTTCCAGGTTGAGCATGCATTCTGAGGAGCAACTTTGTAGCCAACGTCACCTTTATAACGCGCGTATTCGCGGCGTTATCGCCGGTAAACTTCTGCTAATGTGGAAGGAGCTAGCCTTTTCGAACTAAGCATTTCCACTTTCGCTTTACAGGCTGCAGGTCCTTGGTTCCAGCCGGTCTGTTCGTTCCAGTACGTTTCTTTGGATGCGCGACTGTATCGTCGGGGGTGAAGTCCGCGTGCAGGCTGAGGACAGCGGAACGATGCGCCATCTAGCGTCTGCCGGATCTATTCCTCATCCATTTCCATGCCGACTCGATGATCGTGCGTAGATCCTGGTGCTGGGGCCGCCATCCCAGCTCTTTCTGGATTTTTTCCGAACTCGCAATCAGCACTGCCGGGTCTCCCGGGCGCCTGGCCGCCATGCGAATCGGAATCGGCCGCCCTGTCACTTGACGGGCGGCTTCGATCACTTCCAGAACTGTATACCCGCCCCCGCATCCCAGGTTGTAAATGGCGCTCTTGTGCGATAGCAGGCCGAGCGCCAGCACGTGGGCGCGGGCCAGATCGCTCACGTGAATATAATCACGCACACACGTGCCGTCGCGGGTGGGGTAGTCCTTGCCAAAAACTTCCAGCGGCGGTCGCTCCCCGGCGGCTACCTGTAAGATTAATGGAATCAGGTGGGTTTCCGGATCGTGGAGTTCTCCGCACCTCTCCGTGGCCCCCGCCGCGTTAAAGTAGCGCAGG